>Ga0265320_10002159_pt1 | contig 13800 bp, 11 predicted proteins | sample 4827metaG_FD_202087 | JGI IMG/M metagenome (GOLD analysis project Ga0265320, IMG submission 202087) | Rhizosphere microbial communities from Carex aquatilis grown in University of Washington, Seatle, WA, United States - 4-8-27 metaG | ecosystem: Host-associated > Plants > Roots > Rhizosphere >...
CTGGCGATCACTTGAAGCATTGAAACGAAGATCCGCTCAGCGACTTTGGCGGGGGCCATGTGATGGGGAACGATTCGGTGCCGCTTTGCGATTGCACGGTCACCGCGCCCGGTCTTCCTAGGATGCCGGCGTCGCCGCCGTAGATGATCGACGAGTTTACGGTGTCGCTCGCCGCGCCCACCGAAAACTGGATGAAGAATGACCCGCTGCCACTCTCGGAGATGTTCGTGATGTGTCGCTCGGCGACGGCGTCTTTAGGGCCGTAGAATAGCCGATACGAACTATCCGTCGCGTCGTCCACCGGCTGGGTGAGCAGGAACGTTTCTCCACTCGGAGCGTTCGCGAAGAGAACGATCGCGACGTCGCCTGGGAGGTTTTCGACGGTGAACCCTTGAAGCGCGCTGGCGTCGACGACGGTGAGCGTTTCCGAAACGGCGCCCGGGTCGCCAATGAAACCCTTCTGGTCCGGTGGACCGAGCGCCATTGCGGTTGCGTGGCCGTTCTCTTGGTGGACGAGCAGCGCTTCGTAGTGCGCGCCGCCGTCGGGAAGCGGATCTGCCGCGTACGAGAAGGTGTAGTCGTTCGCCGAGCTTCCGGAGCCGTTGACGCGCTTTCGGTAGAGCGTGCTCCCCGACGAAACGAACACGCGATTCGTGTAGCTGCCGTCCGTCGTTTCATCCGCGACGTACAGCGTTCCGCTCTCGTCTTTGCCAACACCGAGGAGCTTCTCCAGCGTGATCGGCAAGGCGTGCGGCGCAAGCGGATCGCACGCTGACACTGCGTCGCTCGACGCCGATGACGGCGAACCGGAAGAGCTACACGCGACGAGGCACGTCGCGAACGCGAGAGCCCAGCAGGAACAATGGATTTCTTGAGATCCGCTCGCGGCGTCGCTCGACCGTCGTGTGCTGCGAGCGACCCGCGCCGGCCTCGCCGGTAGTCTCACTCGCGTCTCGATGGCGGATCGCGATCTTGTCGTCCTGGATTGATCAGGGCCTGGCATCGAACGGGTCCCTACCCGTTCGAGTTCCGCTCGTAAAGGTTGGACCGCCGACCATAGGCGACCGCGAGGGTCCCTCGCCCCCTCAAGCCGCGAAGCGTGGCGAAGCGACCAACAGAACTGGTGCACACGAGCCACCGCGAGGCAGGCCTCATGGATTTCTTGAGATCCGCTCGCAGCGTCGCTCGACCTTCGTGCGCTGCGAACGACCCGCGCCAGGCTCGCCGGTATTCTCCTTGCCGATGCTGAACTTCCAACGAATGAGCAAGTCGTGGCGGCGACCAGGGCCCTTCCCGGTCGCGTGCTGCGGGCACGCTCGCGCGAGCCCCAAGCGGCCCGCGTCTGGGGGCGATCGCAAAGACCGCGCGTCGAGATGACCGGGTGAGGACCAGAAGCGTGAACGGCCGGGTCGGCCAGCGCCGTCGAGCACAATTCGAACGGGTAGGGACCCGTTCGATGCCACGACTTCGCGGTCGTGGCAGACAAGATCACGATCCACCAATGATGCGCGAGTGAAAATACCGGCGAGGCCGGTGCGAGTCGTTAGCAACACGCGAATGTCGCGCGACGTTTCTGGCGACTCACAAAAACTCGGCCGGGCTTCCACGCTGAGCACCGAGAGCGGCAGATCGATGCGTGCTCGCAGCGAGCGCCGACCTGACCGCGTCTGGGGGCGATCGCAAAGACCGCGTGCTCGTATGGGCGGGTGAGGACCGGAAGCGTGGATTGCCACGCTGAGGACCGAGAGCGCCCAGACGGGCGCGTGCTCGCAGCGAGCGCCCCCAGACGCAGGAACGCCTTCCCGGAGGGCACGGGAAGGCGATCCCTTTTTCTCAATCGATGCTCAGGAGGGAACGGCGCGCCTTGCGGCGCGCTAAACTCTGACGTCAGCCGCCGCTGCGACGCTGGAACGTGGGGATGTCCCAGTCGTGGTCGGGGCTCGCGGTGGTCGACGAGGGGAAGGTGATGCGGTCGCGCACGTGGGGCAACGGCGATTGCGCCATCTGGCTCGGCGGAGCGCTCGAATGGGCGAGATGACCGGCGGCGGGCGCGGGCCTCCGCGTGGAGTACGCGAGCTCCGGGTGCGGGATGGAGTGCGAGACGCGCGTCGCGGGTCCCGGGGCTTCGCGCTCCATCGGCTGACGGCTCGCTTGCTTGAGGAGATGCGCGTGTTCTTCGTTGGCGCGGTTGAAGCCCGTCGCGATGACGGTCACCTTGAGGACGTCGGCCATGGTGTCGTCGATGGTGGCGCCGAAGATGATGTTCGCGTCCTCGTGCGCTTGCTCCTGGATGAGGCTCGCCGCTTCCTGGATCTCGCGCATCTTCATATCGGGGCCGCCGACGATGTTGATGAGGACGCCCGTCGCACCGTCGACGGAGATGTCGTCGAGGAGCGGCGAGGTGATCGCTTCTTGTGCGGCGAGTCGCGCGCGGCCGTCGCCCTTGGCGCAACCGGTACCCATGAGGGCGCGTCCCATGCCGTTCATGACGGCGCGCACGTCGGCGAAATCGACGTTGACGATGCCTTCCTGCGTAATGAGGTCGGCGATGCCGCGAACGGCCTGGAAGAGCACTTCGTCGGCCTTCCGGAACGCCTCCATGAACGTGAGCTCTTCGTCGGCGAGGCTGATGAGCTTCTCGTTCGGAATGGTGATGAGGGTGTCGACGTGCTCGCCGAGCCACTGAAGACCTTGCTCGGCGCGGCGTGCGCGCTGGCGACCTTCGAAGATGAACGGCTTGGTCACGACGCCGACGGTGAGCGCGCCTTCTTCCCGCGCGAGCTGCGCGATGATCGGAGCGGCGCCGGTTCCGGTGCCGCCGCCCATGCCGGCGGTCACGAACACCATGTCCGCTCCGGCCAGCGCTTCCTTGAGTCGCGTCACGTCTTCGAGCGCGGCCTTGCGACCGCGTTCGGGGTCGGCGCCTGCGCCGAGCCCTTTGGTGACCGCGCCGCCGATGGGAATTTTCACCGGCGCGGCGTTGGCGTTCAGCGCCTGCGCGTCGGTGTTCACGGCGATGAATTCGACTCCTTCGAGTCCGAACTGGATCATCGTGTTGATGGCGTTGCCGCCCGAGCCGCCGCAGCCCACCACTTTGATGCGGGCTTGATATGCGACCATTTCGTCCGCAAATTCGATCGAGAAACTCATTTTATCCTCCCAAACGCTCTCTCAGCGGACCCAGTTGCCGTGTCTCGGGGCTGCCTCTCCCGAGACGGGGTCCTTCTTGAACACCGCCTGCTGACGCCGTTGACCTTCCTTCAGTCCTTGTTCGAATCCATCAAAACGCTGCCTTGAACCAGGTCCAGAATCCGCCGCGTCGATCGGGCGGTTCGTGAATCACTCCGCGGAGCTCGGGCACGACGCGCTCGGCGGCTTCTTGTCGCGAGTGCATCTCGGCGAGCTTGGCCGCGCCGTAGCGCACGAGGCCGACGCCGGTCGCGTATTGCGGCCCTTGCACGAGCTGCACGATGCCCTTCACGCCGATCGGAAAACCGAGTCGCACCGGCATCGCGAGCACTTCTTCGGCGCACTCGACCATGCCTTCCATGAGCGCGGCGCCGCCGGTAAGAACGACTCCGGCGCTGATCTGTTCGATGAGCCCGGCTTCTTCGATACGCCGCCGCACCTCGCTGAAGATTTCCTCGACGCGAGGCTCGATGATGTCCGAAACGACGCGCCGAGCGACCTTGCGCGGCGTGTGACCGCCGACACCCGGGACTTCGATCTCTTCGTCGTCGGCGATCATGCGGCCGAGCGCGCACCCGAAGTTGCGCTTCAGACGCTCGGCTTCGCCGCCGGGGGTCCGGAGGCCGGCCGAGACGTCGCGGGTGATGTTGTTTCCGCCCGCCGGAATGACGCTGGTGTGGGCGATGCCTCCGTCGGCGTAGACGAGCAGGTCCGTCGTGCCGCCACCGATGTCGATCACCGCGACGCCGATTTCCTTCTCGTCGTCGGACAAGACGGCGTCCGCGCTGGCGAGGGGTTCGAGGACGACGTCGGCGACCTCGAGACCGCACCGTTCGACGCAGCGACGGACGTTCTCGACGCACGATTTGGCGGCGGTGATGAGGTTCACGCGCACCTGGAGCCGGACGCCGCTCATGCCGATCGGGTCGCGCACGCCGTCTTGATTGTCGACCAAGTACTCACGCGGGAGCGCGTGGAGGATCATCCGATCGGCGTCGACCGGGATTGCGCGAGCGCCTTCGAGCACGCGCTCGAGGTCCGCGAGCGTCACTTCCCGTCCTGAGACGGCGGCGACGCCGTCCGAGACGTGGCTCCGAATGTGACCCCCGGCCACGCCGGCGTACACGGTCTGGATTTCCACGCCGGCCATGGTCTGGGCGGCGTCGATGGCCTCGCGAATGGAGCGAACGGTCCATTCGATGTTCGAGACGACCCCTTTGCGCAGGCCGCGACACGGCACGTTGCCGACGCCGAGGATCGTGACCCCGTCCGCGTCGACTTCTCCGACGACGGCAGACACCTTGGTGCTGCCGAGGTCGAGACCTACGATGATTTCCGCTCCGCTCGCGCTGGTCATGTCGTCACTGATTGAGGCAAAATTTCAGCTGTTTTAGTGCCGGGGACTCGTGCACGACGCTGCCATGCGGGTCCGGAGCGGGCCAAGTTTCGGCGCGAGTTGATTCTGGGGGGCCTTGGCCCCCCGCGGCTCGCTTGCGCGACCGCTCCCCCCGCCGCCTTCGGCGGGCTCGCTTCGCTCGCGGGCCGCAACGTCCCTCATCGCATCCTCACGACCACGCGTTCGGGGTGGGCGGCGTTGTCGAGAAAGATGATCCCGGGAAGCTCGCCGTTCGCCTGGAGCTTCGCGATGACCCTGGCGCCCATGAGCAGCTTCTGCCGAAACGGCCCCATGCCGAGCTCGAGGGCCGTCCCGCGCTTCCCGATGGTCAGAACGACCGCGCCGTCGGAGCCGAGGTGCACCTCCTCGGGCTCGTAGACCTTGGAGAGGGGCATGCTCTGGTACTCGCGGACGACTTCGAGACCGACCGCGAGTCGATCGACGGCGCGGTCACGGTCGACGGCGAGGTCTCGGGTGTTCACCCCGGTGATGAAGGGAAGATCGGTCGGATCCTTGGCCTCGACCGGCTTGAACGGCTCCCCTTGCGGGGTGATCAGGTAGAGGCCATCGTCGAGGGTGGCCACCGCGGCTGCCTCGCGCTCGACGATGTCGACGTGCAGGGTTCCGGGGAGTCCGCGGCCGACCCGGGCTTGCTGGATCCACGGATCTTCGAGGAGCTTCTGTTCGGCTGCGTGCGTGTCGACCGCGAACAGGTTTTGCCCGAGCGAGACTCCGGCGAGCCGCGCGAGCTCGCCGCCGTTGTAGTGGTGGTTGCCGGTGACGGCGAGGAGCCGGATCGAAAACCGCGGCGTCGTGAGCGCGTAGCGGTGCGCCCCCCACGCGAGCATGAGCGAGAGCGCCGTGACCAACCCGAGCCCGAGCACGAGCTTCGATCCCGCGACGACGAGCGCGAGCGGACCGGGGCCCGCGGAGCCGTCACCTTCGGCGTCGCCCCTCGGCGCGACGGGGCCCGGCGGCGGACTGTCGCTCGCGACGAAGCCGTATTCGCTCGGGGCGTCGACGACGGCGCCCTTTGCCGTCCGCTTCGCGGTCGTACGGCGTCGATTCATGGGGAGCCTCCCTTCGACGGCAGGATTCGCTTTTCGATGATCGCCTGGACGTCCTTGAGGATCTTGTTCACGTCGCCCGCACCGAGCGCGATCACGCAGTCGCCCGGGCTCGCGGCCGCGGCGAGATCTTCCGCGAGCTTCTTGCGGTCGCGCGCGTACGACACCTCGTGGTGGCCGTGCTCACGAATGGCCGCGGCGAGCCGGTCGCTCGACGCGCCGGCGATCGGAGCTTCGCCGGCCGCATAGACGTCGAGCAAAAAGAGCCGGTCCGCCTGGTTGAACGCACGCGTGAATTCGTCGAAGAGGTGGTGCGTGCGCGTGTAGCGATGCGGCTGGAACGCGACGATGATCCTGCCGTCGAACGCGCGCCGGGCCGCGGCCAAGGTGGCGACGACCTCCGCCGGATGATGGCCGTAGTCGTCGACGAGGGCGACGCCGCCCGGTTCGGCGACGATCGAGAAGCGACGCGCGACGCCGCGGAACGTCGCGAGCGCCTCCTTGATCACGTCGAGCGGCACTTCGAGCTCGTCGGCGATGGCGATCGCGGCGAGACAGTTCAAGACGTTGTGTTGCCCGGGCATCTGCACGACGAACTCGCCGTAGGGTCTGCCGTGGCGGTAGGCGACGAAGCTCGTGCGCATCCGATTGAACCCGAGCGCGCGCGCCGAATAGTCGGCCTGCGGCGACAAGCCGTACGTCACGTGACGGCGCACGATGCGCGGCAAGAGCTCTTGAACCGACGGATGATCGAGACAGAGGACGGCGAGCCCGTAGAAGGGCACCTTTTCCGCGAACTGCACGAAGGCTTCCTTCACGGCGTCGTGCGTGCCGTAAAAGTCGAGGTGCTCGGGGTCGATGTTGGTGATCGCCGCGATCGTGGGCGTGAGCCGGAGAAACGAGCCGTCGCTTTCGTCCGCTTCGGCGACGAGCAAATCGCCCGCGCCGAGGCGCGCGTTCGTGCCCCAGACGTGCATGCGTCCTCCGACGACGACCGTCGGATCGAAGCCGGCCGCGCCGAGGATCGTCGCGACCAGGGACGTGGTCGTGGTCTTGCCGTGCGAGCCGGCGATCGCGACGCCGTATTTCACGCGCATCAGCTCGGCGAGCATTTCCGCGCGCGGAATCACCGGGATCCCGCGCTTGCGCGCTTCGACGAGCTCCGGATTTTCGTTCTGAATGGCGCTCGAATAGACGACGACGTCGGCGCCGGGGACGTTTTGCGCTTGATGACCGACGTCGATCCGCACGCCGAGCCGCTTCAGACGACTCGTCGTCTCGCCTTCTTTCAGATCCGAACCGGAGACGTCGAACTCGAGCGTGCGAAGGATCTCGGCAAGCCCGCTCATGCCGATGCCGCCCACCCCGACGAAGTGAACGTGGCGCACGCGTCCGCGGAACATCACGCGCTCCTTTCCGTGGACGTGGCGAGTCTTTCACCCCCGGCAGCGTCGTCGCGCGGGACGTAGATCGCGCCGTTGTGCCCTCGCCCGTGGGCTCCGGCGAGCCGCAAGAGGTCGCGGGCAATGACGAGCGCGGCGTCCGGGCGTCCGAGCCGCGTCGCGTCCTTGGCCATGCGCCGAAGCAACGTTCCCTCTGCTGCGAGGCGACCGAGCTCGGTCAAAAGTCGTGGAACTGTTGCTTCACGAGCGAGCACCATCACCGCCGCGCCCTCGCGGGCGAGCCACTCGGCGTTGTGACGCTGATGGTCGCCGGCGTACGGATACGGAATGAGGAGACTCGGACGGCCCACGGCGCAAATTTCGGCCACGGCGCCTGCGCCGGCGCGACCGATGACCAGATCCGCCGCGGCGAGCGCGCGCGGCATGTCGTCGATGAAGGGGACGACGCGTGCGATGCTCGCCCTGCCGAGCTCGGCGTAGAGCGCTCGGACCACTTCGTCTTTGCCGGCGCCGGCTTGATGGACGACCGAAACGCGGGTCTTTACCGCGGCGAGCGCGCGCGGCACCGCGTCGTTCAGCGACGCGGCGCCCTGGCTGCCGCCGAGGACGAGCACCCGGAGCTCCGCGCCGGGCTCGTACGCCACGGGTCGAAAGCCGTCGCGGAGCGGAACCCCCGTGCGAAGCACCCGCGCCGGCGAGAAGTGACGTTCCGACTCGGGAAAAGCGGTGTATGCGCGCTCGACGAGCGGTGCGACCAGTCGATTGGCCAGACCGATGGCGCTGTTCGGCTCCATCAACGCGAGCGGGATCCCGAGCGAGCGCGCGGCGACCGAGATCGGACCCGCCGCGTAGCCGCCGATCGAGAACACCACGCTCGGCGTGTGCCGAGCGAGGAGCGCCCGCGCCTTGGGGATCGCCGAGAGCGCCTGCGCCGCGCCGCGGACCGCGCCGGCGATCCCGTTGCCGCGCATCGGAAGAACGCGGAGCAGCTCGAGGGCGTAGCGGCGTTCGGGAACGACTTTCGTCTCGAGGCCACGCTCGGTGCCGACGAAGACGAGCGCGATTTCCGGCGCGAGCGCGCGCACCGCGTCGGCGACGGCGATGAGCGGGAACACGTGCCCGCCGGTGCCCCCGCCCGCGAAGACCATCGACGTCATGACGACGCTCCGGCGGCGTTCGGGTCATGAAGCGACGCATCGATCGGCGCAAAATCAGCCTCCGTCGCCACGAACGCGCTCGCCTCGGCGGGACGACCCGGCGTCGCGAAACGCGACGTGCCTCCGCGATCGCGCGATATGTTGAGGAGGATCCCCATGGCGGCCGCGCTGACGAGGAGCGACGACCCGCCGTAGCTCACGAACGGAAGCGTGAGTCCCTTCGTCGGGAGCATCGCCATGGCGACCGCGAGATTGATGAGCGCTTGCAAGCCGAACAGCACGGCGATGCCGAACGCGATGTACGCGCCGTATTCGTCGTCCGCGCGGAGCGCCACGCGGATTCCGCGCGCCACGATGACGAGATACGTGAGCGAGAGTGCCAAAATACCCAAGAAGCCGAGCTCCTCGCCGATGATCGCCGAGACGAAATCGGTGTGTGCTTCGGGCAGGTAGAGAACCTGCAAGCCCTTGCCGAGACCCATGCCCGTGGTCTGGCCGGAGCCGAAGCTCATGACCGATTGGAAGGGCTGGTACGCGAGATCTTGCCGGTGCTCGGCCATGTTGAACCACGCGAGCACGCGCTCCCAGCGATACGCCTTGGAGCGAACGAGCCACGCCCCGACACCGGCGCCGAGGATCATCGCGCCGAGGAGGTAACCGAGCCGCGCCCCCGCGACGAAGAGCATCGCGAACGTGAGGAGCAACAGCACGAGCGCGCCGCCGAAGTCGGGCTGCTTCAGGCAGAGCAGCATGAGCACGCCGGCCATGAGAAAGTGCGGCAGCATGCCGATCTTGAACGATCGCACCTGCTCCTGCTTCTTCGCGAGCGAGTACGCGAGCCACAAGATGAGCGCGAGCTTTGCGGCTTCGGACGGCTGCACGCTCACCGGGCCGAACCTCAGCCAGCGCGCCGCGCCGCCGCCGGTGTGTCCGAATCCGACGACCGAGAGCACGAGCAGGATCGTGACGCCGCCGATCGCGGGGTACGTGAGCTTCCTGAGCTGGTGGTAGTCGATGCGGGCGCAGACCGTCATGATCGCCAGCGCGACGACCGCGTAGAGCCCTTGGCGCTTGAGGAAGTAGTACGGGTCGTGAAAGGTGACCGTCGCTTCGATGGTGCTCGCCGAGAACACCATGAGGACGCCGAAGCCGAGGAGGGCGACGGCGACCGCGCCGAGCAGCGGGTCGACCGGGCCGCGCCGCGGCGCGATTTCGGTGCTGATCTCGTCGCTCACGCGGACCTCCGTGCGGCGAGGCGGCGCGCCGCGGCGGCGAATCGCTCGCCTCTGTCTTTGTAGCTCGTGAACATGTCGAAGCTCGAACACGCGGGGGAAAGGAGAACCGCGTCGCCGGGCTCGGCGAGCGCGCACGCCCGCTCGACGGCGTCGTCGATGCTGGCCGCGCGAACCACCGGAACTCGATTGCCGACGTCGCTCGCGATGCGATCCGCCGCTTCCCCGATGACCACGACGGCCCGCCCCTTTTTCGCGAGCGCGTCGACGAGCGGCGCGTAGGAGCCGAGCTTGTCGCGGCCGCCGGCGATGAGCACCGCGCGCGATTCGGTGAGCCCGGAGAGCGCGGTGACGGCCGCGCCCACGTTCGTCGCTTTCGAGTCGTCGTAGTAGCGCACGCCGTCGAGCTCCACGACCAAGGTCATTCGATGGTCGAGCGCCCGAAATCGTCCGAGGCCCTCGACGAGGGCGGCGTCCGAAATGTCGAAGACGCGCGTCGCCGCCACCGCGGCGGCCGCGTTCGCGGCGTTGTGCGCGCCGTGGAAGTCGGTCTCGACGAGCGAGAACCGCGCGCCGGTTTTTCTTTCCACGACGGCGCGCTTCTCGACGAAGTAGTCGCCACCCTCGCCGAACGTCACCAGACGACCGCGACCGCGCTCGGCTTCGCGGCGGCACACCGCGTCGCCGGACGGAATGACCGCGACGTCGTCCGGACGCTGATTCACGAACGCGTTGCCCTTCGCGTTCGCGTAGGCCTCGAACGACGGGTACCGATCCAGATGATCTTCGGTGACGTTGAGAAGGACGCTGACTTTCGGACGGAAGGTCGGCGCGCGCTCGAGCTGGAAGCTCGACACTTCGACGACCAGAACGTCGAACGGCCGACCCACGGCCTCCGAAAGCGGCGTGCCGAGGTTGCCTCCGGCGAAGATCCGGAGCGACCCGGATTCGAGCAATGCGGCCACTGCGGTGGTCACAGTGCTCTTGCCGTTCGTGCCGCCCACGGCGAGGATCGGCGCCGTGACGAAGCGCGAGGCCAGCTCGAGCTCGCCGATCACCGGGACGCCGCGCGCCTCGGCGCGTTCGAGCGCAGGAAACGACGGCACGCCGGGCGAGAGCACGACGAGATCCGCGGCCTCGAACGGGACGCCCTCGTGGCCGCCGCCGTGGAGCTCGATGCCGAGCGCGTGAGCCTCCTTTCCGAGATCGGAGGTCGGGCGAATGTCGTTGCCGATGACCTTGGCGCCACGCTCGAGACAGAGCCGCGCCGCAGAAACGCCGCTCTGGCCGAGGCCGACGACGATGACGGATTGGTCACGGAGTTCGTCGGCCATGGTTACCTGAGCTTCAACGACGCGAGCGAGACGAGCGCGAGGAGGATGGAGATGATCCAGAAGCGCACGATGATCCGCGGCTCCGGCCACCCTTTCTTTTCGAAGTGGTGGTGGATCGGAGCCATCAAGAACACACGCCGCCCGAACAGCTTGAACGACACGACCTGCGTGATGACGCTGACGGTCTCGACGAAGAAGATCCCGCCGAGGAGGATGCTCAAGAGCTCGTTCTTCGTCAGCACGGCGAGCATGCCGAGCCCTCCGCCGAGCGCGAGCGACCCCACGTCGCCCATGAATACCTGGGCGGGGTACGTGTTGTACCAAAGAAAACCGATGCCCGCGCCGATGACGCTCGCGGCGAAGATCGCGAGCTCGCCCATCTCGGGGATGCCGGGGATGTCGAGATACTGAGCGATCGGTCGTCCGAAGAGCACGAGACCGGCGACGTACGCCCACATCAAGTAGGTGCCGGCGTTGATCATCACCGGACCGATCGCGAGGCCGTCGAGGCCGTCGGTGAGGTTCACGGCGTTGCTCGTCGCGACGACGACGAACACGGCGAACACCACGTAGAGCCAGAGAGGCAGCTCGATCGGATGCTTGGCGAACGCGACGAACGGCACCGAGAGCCGCGAGCGGATGGCGACCCACCCGACCGGCATCGCCGGTTCGTAGAGAAAACAGTAGCTGATCGCCACCGCGCCGACCGCGGTCTGGCCGAGCAGCTTGTACTTTCCAGGCAACCCGCCGCTGCTCTTCTTGACGAGCTTTCGACGATCGTCGACGTACCCGATGACGCCGTACCCCGCCGTGAGCCCGGCCGTCGCGACGACGAACGCGTTGTGCACGTCCGCCCAGAGAATCGTCGGCACGAGGACACACAAGAGGATGAGCGAGCCGCCCATCGTCGGCGTTCCGGCCTTCTTGTAGTGGGACTCCGGTCCGTCCTTGCGAACGACCTGGCCGATCTGCTTCCTCTGCAGCTCGCGGATGAACCACGGCGCGAGCCAGAACGACAGGAACATCCCGGTGAGCGTCGCCATGATGGCGCGAAACGGAATGTACCGAAGCACGTTGAGCGCGCCGGCCCAGCCGAATTTGCCGGAGAGCGGAAACAGGAGCTCGTAGATCATGCCGCGCGGCCTTTCGCGCGAATCAATTCCTCTACGATCTTCTCGGCGTGGATCCCGCGGGAGGCTTTGACCAGGACCACGTCGCCGGAGCGGACGCGGTCGAGGACGACGCGCACGGCGGCTTCGGCGTCCGTGGCAAAGGTGGCGTCGAGGCCGGACGCGGTGGCGAGCGCCACGAAGCGCGCGGCGTCGCCCCCGATCGCGACGAGGACGGACGCGCCACTCGCGCTCACTTCGCGACCGATCGCGTCGTGGTGAGCAGTGGCTTCGGCGCCGAGCTCGCGCATTTCGCCGAGGACGAGGAAGAGCCGCGCGCCGCGATCGTCGGCGATCTCGCGGGCCGCGGACACCGCGGCGCGGACGCTCGCGGGGTTCGCGTTGTAAGTGTCGTCGACGACGACCGTGCGATCGGCGAGCTCGACCGGACGGAGGCGTCCCGGCTCGGCGAGCCGCGCGTGCGTGAACGCGGTCATGATGCGATCGGCGGGCACCGTGCGACCGGCCACGCAATCGGCGACGGCGACGGCCGCCGCGACGGCGAGTGCGCCGGGCGGCCCGATGAGCGGCACATCGAGGGTCAAGGTATCGCGGCCGCGACCGCGCCCCCGCGGGCGCTCGAGGGTGATCCGACTCGCGTCGAGACCGAGCGACTCGCGCCGCGCGATCCGGTAGTCGGACGCGCCGCGCGTGCCGTAGGTGATCTTCTTTCGCGCCGGCGAACCGAGGAGCTGGCGAACGGCGCGCGCGTCGTCGCCGTTCACGATGGCCGTGCCGCTCTTCGGCAGCGCGCGGAAGAGATCGCCCTCTTCTTCTTCGATGTCGTCGAGCGAGCCGATACCCTCGGAGTGTTCGGTATCGACGAGGGTGAGCACGCCGACGTTGGGTTCGGCGATCGCGGCGAGCATCCGCATTTCGCCGCGCTGGTTCGTGCCGAGCTCGACGACCGCGACGGCGTGTTCGTTCGTGAGACCGAAGAGCACCATCGGGAGGCCGATGCGGTTGTTCAAGTTACCGGCGACGGCGTGCACCGCTCCCGGCGAAACGGCCTCGAGCGCGGCGCGGGCGGCGCTCCGCGTCGTGGTTTTTCCGGCCGACCCACCGATCGCGACGAGCGTGCCGCCCCAACGACGCCGGTGCGCCCGCGCGAGCGCGCCAAGCGCGACCAACGGATCGTCGACCTCGACGGCGCGCGACGCGTCGGCGGTCGTCGCTCCTCGACGAACGATCACGGCGCTGGCGCCGCGCCCGAGCACGTCGTCGACGAACCGGTGCCCGTCGAAATGCTCGCCGCTGAGTGCGACGAAGAGCTTGCCGCCCACGTCGCCGCGAGAATCGGTGGTCACCCCGTCCACGGAAAAGTCCGGCCCCGCCGCGGCGCGCGCGCCCGCCGTCGCGGCGAGCACCTCGTCCGCGGTGAAGCGCGCGTGATTGTCGGGGATCGGCGTCGCCATTCAGGGACGACCTCCGCGGCGAAACGCCAGCGCCCGGCGCGCTTCGTCGCGGTCGTCGAAGGGGCGCTTTTCGGTGCCGATGATCTGGTACGGCTCGTGGCCCTTGCCGGCGATGAGTACGAGATCGCCGGGTGCAGCGTCGAGCACCGCGCGCTCGATGGCCGTCGCGCGGTCGAGCACGACGTCGTACGGGATGCGACGCGACGCGAGCGCGGGCTCGACGGCGGCGGCGATCGCTTCGGGAGCCTCGGTGCGAGGATTGTCGCTGGTCAGCGTCGCGCGATCGGCGGCTGCGCCGACGGCGTCGCCCATGAGCGGACGCTTCGTAGGATCGCGGTCGCCGCCGCAACCGAAGACGCAATGCAGCTTGCCGACTGTGAGCCGTCGCGACGCCTGGAGCACGCGGGCGAGCGCGTCGGGCGTATGGGCGTAGTCGAC
>Ga0265320_10002162_pt1 | contig 13796 bp, 8 predicted proteins | sample 4827metaG_FD_202087 | JGI IMG/M metagenome (GOLD analysis project Ga0265320, IMG submission 202087) | Rhizosphere microbial communities from Carex aquatilis grown in University of Washington, Seatle, WA, United States - 4-8-27 metaG | ecosystem: Host-associated > Plants > Roots > Rhizosphere >...
GCTGAAGCTGGGCTACCGGCTCGCCCGTTTCGTCGAGTAGGGCGATGCCCGTCACGCGGGCCCGGCCGTCGCCGGAACGATGATCCACGTTGGGCAAGTGGTCCACGGGAACGGGCGAGAGGGGTGGCGCCTCCGCGTGGTCGAGTGACCGCCGGCTCTGGAGGTATGCGGCGTCCTTGCGAGCCATGGCTTGGAGATACCGCTCGACCACGGTTTCGGTGTCGCCGAGCTCGCGGATGCGGCCGCGGTCCAGCCAAAGCGTTCGGTCACCGATGGCGCTTACGTCGGCGAGGGCGTGCGAGACGAACAGGATGGTGATCCCTTTGGACCGTAGGTCGTGCACCTTCCGCATGCACTTCTGTTTGAAGTAGACGTCGCCGACCGCGAGGGCCTCGTCCACCAGCAGGATCTCGGGGTCGGTGTGGATGGCGACGGCAAAGGCGAGGCGGACCACCATCCCGCTGGAATAGGTCTTCAGGGGTCGGTTCATGAACTCGCCAAGTTCGGCGAAGTCCTGAATCTGGGAGAACTTAGCGTCTATCTCGCGGGCCGAGAATCCGGCGATTGCGCCGTTGAGGTAGACGTTGTCGCGGCCGCTGAATTCCGTGTCGAAGCCTGCGCCGAGCTCGAGCAGGGCGGAGACGCGGCCGGCTATAGTTACCGTGCCTGCCGATGGCTGTAGGATGCCTGCGACCAGTTGCAGCAGCGTACTCTTGCCCGCGCCGTTTTCCCCGATGACACAGAAGACCTCGCCGCGTTCGACGGCGAAGGAGACGTCGCGGAGAGCCCAGAAGTCCTGATGGTGGGCGGCCTTCCGGAATGAGGCCAGCTCTCGCAACCGGTCGCCTGGAGAACCGTAGATGGAATAGGTCTTCGAGACTGACTCAAACCCGAGGGCTTTCACGGAGAGCTCGTTTGACGCAAAGCCAGCGTCCTATCAACAATCTAGCCGAGTAGCGGGAAGGAGTCAAACCACAGGAGGGCAAAGAAAGGAAGGGGCGACCGCCAGCTCCTCACTGGCACGGTCCTTGTCCAGTCAGCTCCGAAGGAGCCGTACCGGGCATCCGTGACTCTGGTTGCCGTATGCCTTTTTCGCGGTGCAAAATACCGCGGCGCGCTGGCCGTTTTAGGGGCCCAGCAAACGTCTAAAGGCGACAGCCAGTCAGCGGAGGAAGCGGGTAGCCGCCCATCATGTGGAGTTCTATATAGACTTCCTCCTATCGGAAACTGACCTGCCGGTTTGCGACAGATCTCATGGCCCCCCAAATGGAGGCGCCAGAAGCTCAATTGCTCTAAACTTCGCAGCTTCTGTGTCAAATATGCACCCAAAGACGGTCGCTGTCAAGACGGGTGAAATCACCTAGATTAAGGAAGAGTAATGAGGCTGAGTCTAGGGCCGCGTTGACAAAGCGGGGTGGCGGTAAAGTACTCTGATATAGAGCCCTTTCGAGCGCCGGTGTAGCTCAGGTGGTTAGAGCGTGGGTCTCATAATCCCAAGGTCGCTGGTTCGAGTCCAGCCGCCGGCACCATTTCTGACAAGCAACCCCGATAGCCGTTACCGGTCCTCCCCAACAATCAGGGCATAGATGCGCTGAAGATCGTCGGGAGAGTAGTACGCGATCTCGATGTGCCCCCGCGCATCCGGTTTGCCGGTTATCTTGACGCGCGTGCCAAGCACGCGTTCGAGTTCCTGGACCGCCGCCTTCACGTTGGGATCCAGCGCTTCGTCTACGGACTTTGCCTCGCGCGGGCCGGTCATCTTCTGCACGAGGTGCTCGACTTGGCGGACGGAGAGGCCTTGGGAGCTGGCCTTTTCCGCGACCTGGCGCTGTAGCTCCTCCGTAGGGAGTCCGAGGATGGCGCGTGCATGGCCCATCGAGAGGCGGTGCTCGGCCACCAGCGCCTGAATGTCGGCCGGGAGCTTGAGGAGCCGGAGAGTGTTGGTGATGGAGGTGCGGTCTTTGCCAGTGCGGCGGGCGATCTCGTCGTGGCTCAACTCCAGGTCGCGGGCGAGGCGGTCGAAGGCGTGGGCGATTTCGATGGGGTTGAGATCTTCCCTCTGGATGTTCTCGACCAGAGTGATCTCGAGCAGGCGGTCATCGGGGATATCCTGAACCGAGACGGGGACGTCGGTGATGCCCGCCAGGCGTGCGGCGCGCCAACGTCGCTCACCGGCGACGAGTTGGTACCGGCCATCCCGGGGCCGCACTACTAGGGGCTGGATGATTCCGTTGGCCCGGATTGAGTCCGCAAGTTCCTGAAGACGCTCGGGTTGGAAGGCGGTACGCGGCTGGAGCGGATTAGGATCGACGAGATCGAGGGGAACGCGTGAGATGACATCCGCGGGAGGAGTGGCTGGTGCCGCGGGTTGAGCGACGGGCTCCGGCTTCGGGGCGGTGCGGTTGACCAGGAGGGATGTCAGACCCCTGCCGAGGGCCTTGCGTGGGTTATCTGGTGCCTTGGTCATTCTCGAGGATCTCCTTGGCCAGCTTGATGTAGCTCTCCGCGCCGCGCGACCGGACGTCATAGAGAAGGATAGGCTTGCCATAGCTGGGCGCTTCGGCGAGCCGGATACTGCGGGGGATGACAGTGCGAAATACCTCCTTGCCGAAGAACTCGCGCAGGTCGTCCGCCACCTGGCGTGCCAGGTTGGTGCGCTCGTCGAACATGGTGAGGAGGATGCCCTCGATCTTCAGCGAATGTTGGAGGGAGTCGCGCAGGCGGTCGATCGTGTCCATCAGCTCGGAAACGCCCTCGAGGGCGAAGAACTCGCACTGTATGGGGATGAGAACGGAGTCCGCCGCAGCCAGGGCGTTGACCGTAAGGAGGTCGAGGGCTGGGGGGCAGTCGATGAGGACGTAGTGGTAGGCATCCCTTAGGGAACTGAGGCTCTCGCGCAGGCGGAACTCGCGGCGCTCGAGATCGACGAGCTCGATATTGGCGCCGACGAGGTTCTTGTCGGCAGGGACGATGTCGAGGCCTTCGAATCCGGTGGGCTGGACGGTGGCGGCGAGGTCCGTGTGCCCGAGAAGGGCGTCGTAGATGGTCGGGGCGCCGGTGTTCTTGGCGACGCCGAGGCCAGTTGTCGAGTTGCCCTGGGGATCTGCATCGATCACCAGGACGTGTAGGTCGTTCGCGGCCAGGGATGCGCCGAGATTGATGGCGGTAGTGGTTTTCCCGACTCCGCCCTTCTGGTTGGCGACTGCGATGACTCTTCCCAAAGTTCGATGCTCCTCGCGCGGAGAGACCAACATGCTATCACGGTTACGGTGAGTGAGTCTTGCGGGGGGCCGAGATGTTCCAGGTGGAACAATGTCGCGAGCACCGGCTCGCCACAAGGTTTCTCGGGACCATGTCGCGCCAAGGGGGGCGGGCGTAGGCGCTGCGCTCACATGCCCCGTGTCCTGTAGGAGGAGATCGGCGGCACGCTCACCTCGCCCCAGGTCTTGCCCGAGGGTCGGAGGTGGTGGCGCTCTGCCGGGGTTCCACGTGGAACCGCCTCCCACCCGCGCCGTTCAACGTTCCACGTGGAACACTTTGACGTCGGGCGGCTAGTCGCTGGGCAGGGCTGTCTGACCAATCACCAGCACCCTACGGTGGCCCCACGGGAGCGGGATCGCCTGGCGCCAGGAGAACTTCGGTTGAACGACCACCTCCGCTGCGTCCTCCTGCCCCAGCAGTAACGCTACTGTCCGGATTGGGACGACGGCGGCGCCTGCGACGGCAATCTTCAGTACGTCCGGCCACTTCACCGCCCTCGAAACCACCCAATCGAAGGCGCCCTCGACCTTCTCCGCACGGCACGCCGCCACGCGAACGTTCGAAAGGTGCCGGGTTGCCTCGCGTAGAAAGACCGCCTTCCTCTGATGGGACTCCGCCAGCGTAACCCTGCAATCCGGGCGCAGGATCGCCATAGGAATCCCTGGAAAGCCGGCGCCCGAGCCAAGGTCCAGAACGGACACCGGGCTTGTGGGGAGATGGATCCCCACAAACAGCGACTCGCAGTAGTGGCGTAACACGGCCTCTTCGAGACCGGCGATGGAAGTGAGGTTGAGAGTCTTGTTCCAGCGGAGAAGGAGTTCGTAGTGGCCCAGCAGTTCGGCGATCGTTTCGGGCGAAAGAGGGTGGAGCGGGCCAAAACTGCGCGTCAAGATGGCGGCGAACCCAGGCGCATCCTTCATAGCGAAGCGACGCCAGCTCCGATCGTCAGGTAGACGTCGAGAACCGCTATCGCGGCCGGAGTCACCCCCGGTATGCGCGCCGCCTGCCCCAGCGTCTCCGGCCGCACCCGCTCCAACTTCTCCGAGATCTCGCGCGACAGCCCTGGTATGCCCCGGAAGCCAAACTTCGCCGGTATCTTCCGCCCCTCAGACTCCCGCAGACGAACAATCTGACGCTCCTGTTGCGAGATGTAGCCCGCGTACTTCACTTCCGTCTCCACCGTGCTTAGAACCTCGCGCACCGGCTCTTCCCCAAGCGCCGCCACTAGCAAGGAGCGAACCTTCTCAATGCTTGCCTCGGGCCGCCGCAGCCACCCCGCGACCGTAGGCCGATCCCCCGGCGTCAGACCCAGACCGTCGGGCGGCACTCTTGTGCTCTCCAACAGCGCTCGCAGCCGCTCCTTCTGGGCCTGTTTCTTTGCGAACAGCATCCAGCGCTCCTCCGTCACCAATCCCAGCCGGCGGCCCTCAGGCGTGAGCCGCTCGTCGGCGTTGTCGATGCGAAGGTGCAAGCGGAACTCGGCGCGTGAGGTGAACATGCGGTATGGCTCGTCCGCCCCTTTGGTCACGAGGTCGTCAATCATGATCCCGATGTAGCCATCCGTACGCCCGAAAACGACCGGTGGACGACCGCTCACCCGGCACGCCGCGTTGATCCCGGCCAGAATGCCCTGAGCCGCAGCCTCCTCATATCCCGAAGTTCCGTTGATCTGTCCCGCCAGAAACAGGCCAGCGATCCTCTTAACCTCCAGAGAATGCAGGACTTCCCTTGGATCGACCGCGTCGTACTCAATGGCATAGCCCGGGCGGATCATCTCGGCCAAGTCCAGGCCCGGGACCGAAGCCAGCATGGCGATCTGCACGTCGATCGGCATGCTGGTGGACATCCCGTTGACGTAAACCTCGTATGTATCAAGCCCTTCCGGCTCCAAGAAGATCTGGTGCCGCACCTTGTCGGGGAACTTGACAACTTTGTCCTCAATTGAAGGGCAGTACCGCGGCCCGATACCCTCGATCTGCCCGCTATAGAGCGGCGAGCGCGGAATCGCCTGGCGCAGGATCTCGTGGGTCTTCTCGGTGGTGTAAGCGATGTGACACTCGATCTGGGGACGGTCGATTCCCGGTGTCAGAAACGAGAACGGGGTCGGAACCGGGTCTCCGCGCTGAACCTCGAAGCAGGACCAGTCGATCGTGCGGCCGTCCAGCCGCGGCGGCGTGCCCGTCTTCAGGCGCGTCCACTTCATTCCAAGAGTCCGAAGCTGATCGCCGAGCAGGTTCGACGGCGCCTCTCCGTTGCGGCCGCAGTGGTAGGTCTTCTCGCCGACGTGCGCCAGACCGTTCAAAAACGTGCCGGTGGCCACCACGACGGCCCCGCTCGAAAGCACCCGGCCGTCCTGGAGTCGGACGCCGCGCACCTGTCTTCCGCCCTCGCCCGCCTCAATCACGAGCTCCGCCACCTCTGCCTGGAGAATACGCAGGTTGGGCTCGCGCTCCAGCACCTCGCGCATGCGCATGCGATACAGCTTCTTATCGCATTGGGCACGCGGCGACCAGACCGCCGGTCCGCGGCTCGTATTCAGAAGCCGGAACTGGATGCCCACCGCATCGGTCACCTCGCCCATCACTCCCCCGAGGGCATCGATTTCTCTGACCAAGTGGCCCTTCGCGATTCCTCCGACAGCCGGATTACAGGACATCTGGGCGATCAAGTCCAGATTCATGGTGACCATGGCCGTCTGGAGGCCCATGCGTGCGCACGCACGTGCCGCTTCGCAACCGGCATGTCCGGCGCCCACCACGATCACGTCATAACTGTTCGGACGGCCCATCGCTTGCATTTCGGCCCAGCTTTTCTTCTATTCTAGGGAAGTGCGCGGCGCGGCGGGCGCACGGGGGCGTTTGTGCGCCCCTGTGCCAACGCGGAACAACTTTCGGCCGCCCAGCATTCTTCCTGGAGAGCAGAGTGAAAGTACTGATCCTCGGTGGCGGTGGCCGCGAGCACGCGATCGCGTGGCGTCTGGCCCAGAGTCCTTCGGTGACGGCTGTCTATGCGACGCCGGGAAACCCGGGCATTGCCCGCGTCGCAAACTGTATCGCCGCGCCCGGCAACCCGGAAGGATGGCTGCGCGCGGCCGAATCCGTTGAGGCCGACCTCACCGTCGTCGGGCCGGAGGCTCCTCTGGTCGCGGGTGTCGTCGACGCGTTTCGCGCCGCGGGCCGTGCGATTGTAGGGCCCACCAGCCAGGCGGCCCGCCTCGAGGGCAGCAAGATCTTCTCGAAGGAATTCATGGTGCGTGCGGGCATTCCCACGGGCGGCTTCGTCCGCGCGGAAAGCGAGGCCGAGGCTCTCGCGGCGCTCGACCGCTTCGGCTGCCCCGTGGTCCTCAAGGCCGACGGTCTCGCAGCAGGCAAAGGCGTCATCATCGCCAACACCCGCGCGGAAGCCGAAGCAGCCATCCACGGACTGCTCTCCGGCGAGCTGGTTGGGAAGGCCGGCGCGCGCCTCGTGGTGGAGGAATTCCTGACCGGAGAGGAGGTCAGCTTCATCGTACTGAGCGACGGCCGCCACGTCCTCCCGCTCGCCCCGACGCAGGACCACAAGGCGGTGCACGACGGCGACACCGGCCCGAACACCGGCGGCATGGGCGCCTATTGCGACTCCAGGATATTGACCGCCGCCGAGCGCGCCGACGTCCTGGACCGCATCATCGCCCCCACCATCGAGCGAATGAGCGCCGAGGGCTCGCCGTTCACCGGCTTCCTCTACGCCGGTCTGATGATGACCGACCGCGGCCCGCAAGTGCTGGAATACAACGTACGGTTGGGCGATCCGGAAACCCAGGCGCTGATGCACTGTGTGGACTCGGACTTCGCCGAAGCGCTGATGGCGGCGGCTCACGGCGACCTCGCCGGAGCCAAACTGGCGTGGCGCGCCGATCCCTCGGTCTGCGTGGTTCTGGCGTCCGCCGGATATCCTGCAGCGCCGCGCACCGGAGACGCGATCAGCGGTCTCGACGAAGCCGAGGCGCTCGGGGCCACCGTCTTCCACGCCGGAACGCGGGCGGGCGCGGGCGTGATCGAGACTTCGGGCGGCCGAGTGCTGGGCGTCACCGCGTCCGGCTCCGGCCTGGCGGGCGCCATCGAGAACGCCTACCGCGCCGTGGACAAGATCCATTTCGACGGCATGCACTATCGCCGCGACATCGGCCACAAAGGGCTCAAGCGCTGGGGCTAAAATAGAAGCTCGCGGGGACGTAGCTCAGATGGATAGAGCGGCCGCCTCCTAAGCGGCAGGTCGGCAGTTCGAATCTGCCCGTCCCTACCACTTCAACTTCGCGGTAGACTCGCAGCGGGTTTCCGGATTCCAACTCTCGGTGCGCTCGCTAGCGACGCTCCTCTTTCCTCTCCCTCGCGGCGCTCTTCCAACTCGTCGAGCTGCCGCACCGGCCGGGCGACCAGCCAGATCCTTGTTCGTATGCTGGGAGCGCTCCTCGGATGCAACCGTCCGCAAGGTGCGTGACTCGCACCGCAGACTCCGTGCGATTCACGTGCTGGCCGCCTGGGCCGCTGGCGCGAGCTGGCTTCCGAGCAGAGATACGCAGGGCAGCCCAACCGCTTGCGCGAAGCAATTGACCAGCGCGGACTTGCCGATGCCCTCGGGCCTCTCGGCGGAATCCATCTACGGCCCGATCGATCACCGCGTCGGGCTGCGCAGGCACTACCGATTGGCAATAGGCCAGCGCCTGGTTGATGTCGGTACCGCCTCCCACTGCGCCGCCCGGAGGACACCATTCTCGTTCTGCTGAGCGATCTGTTCGAAGGTGGCAACCGCGAGGAGATGCTGCGCCGCGCCGCGTCACTGGTAGCCAGCGGCGTCCAGCTGATTGCCTTGCTGGCTCTGAGCGATCAAGGCGCGCCCGCTTACGACCACAATGTCGCCGCAGCCTTCGCCGAGCTTGGCGTGCCGGCCTTCGCCTGCACGCCGGACCGCTTCCCAGACCTGATGAGCGCGGCCATCCGGCGCCAGGATTTAACGCAATGGGCGAGCGCTGGGGAAGCCGCAGCACGCTAAACGGGCGCGATATAGAATCGATTCGCTTGACCCCGAACCCAAAGGTCCCGTGGACCGGCACACGAAACCCAGCTGTCTCCGCACAACCTCTCGCTGAAGAACGAATGTCTTGACTAAGGGCCGCAGTTCGCTATATAGTAACTAGTGATGCGGCGCTTCCTCAGTCGCGGTCTCCTATCCTACCGACTCTCAGTCGGACACTCTTGGTGTCTCTCACTTAGTCTGTAAGTTCCCTGTAAAGTCATTAGCAGCAGTTATCCGGAAGGCTCGGGTAATTGGTATCCCACTGGCCCGCTAAGCCAGGGTCCCTCGGGACATAGGCGTTCGAGTCGCCTGCCTTCCGCCAGATCTTTGACAATTCGTGTTTGGGCAGTTGGCTGAGAGGCTGAAAGCGCCTGGCTGTAGCCCCGGTAACCCGATGGGAAACATCCGAGGTTCAAATCCTTGACTGCCCACCAACGTTCGGGTGGCGCAACCTGGCAGACGCGCGCGGTTGAGAGCCGCATTGTTGCGAGTTCGAATCTCGCCCCGAACACCACAGGCTCGTAGCCCAACCAGGCAGAGGCAACGCGCTCAGACCGCGTCCAGTGTCGGTTCGAATCCGACCGAGCCTACCATGCGCCCGTAGTCCAACGGCAGAGGCAACCGCCTCAAAAGCGGTACAGTGCTGGTTCGAATCCAGCCGGGCGCACCACTTGCCCCGGTTGCCGATGGTGAGGCTCGCGGATTCCAAACCCGCTACTGGGTGTTCGAATCACCCCCGGGGTGCCATGCGCCGCAACAGCAGGCGGCGAGCGGCCGGGCCGCAAACCCGGCGTGCGCGGTTCAACTCCGCGGCGGCGCTCCAGTTTCTTGCCATGCGGAGGAGTGGACGAGTTGCCAAAGTCACCAGTCCCGAAAACTGGCGTGAGTCCGACAGGACCACCGAGGGTTGAATTCCCTCCTCCTCCGCCAAAAGAAGACACATCAAAGCTCTTGAATTCCGTTGCCACCTCGTTTACAATGTAACTGCGTGACACACGTTTTCCAATTCGGCACCGAACTTAAAGGTTCGGCGGGGCGCGTCAATTACGACGCCCGCGAGGTGACCTGACCGTCTTGGAATAACATAACGATTTCAAGAAGGGGCGGCCACCAAAAATGGCCGCCCCTTTTTTTGTGTCTGTGTGTCACCTGACGCATTCTGCCTGACTTGCTTGCCGTTGGAAGCGAGACTGGCGAGGTGTGCCTCAGCTTAGCTCTTTGACAACTGAATAACATCACAGAAGTGTGCATGAGCGGGCGTGGTATATAGGGTGTGCCCTGGGCCTCCAACCCAGAGAAGAGATTTCGATTATCTCCGTTCGCTCCAAAGCTTCCGCGGGTGTGGCCTATTGGTTGGGCATCGGACTGCCAGTCCGATCAACGGAGTTCGATTCTCCGCACCCGCTCCACGCCGGAGTAGCTCAAGTGGGAGAGCGCCGCACTCGTAACGCGGAGGTTGGGGTTTCGAATGCCCCCTCTGGCTCCAGCCGGTGTAGCTCAATGGGAGAGCAGTTGCACGGTAGGCAACCGACGAACGTTCGATTCGCTCCACCGGCTCCAGGATCTCAAGCCCTGTAAGCATAGATGGCGATGCGCCGGACCTGTATTCCGGAAAGGTCAGCTCGCGTCTGACACAGGGCTCCACATCAGTTGCTGCGGGCAAGTGAACCGGTGACATGCTGGCCTCATAAGCCATGAGAGTGGCGTTCGACTCGCCAGCCCGCAACCAGCTTCGGGGGAGTCGTCCAACGGGAGGACCGCTGGCCCGCATCCAGCAAATGAGGGTTCGACTCCCTCCTCTTCCACCAATTCGCCAGGGTGGCCATTGCGGTCAAGGCGCCGGTCTGAAAAGCCGGACAAGCACGTTCGACTCGTGCCCCTGGCACCAACTGTGACCGTGGCCGAGTGGGTCAGGCGTGCGACTGTGGATCGCTCCACGAGAGTTCGATTCTCTCCGGTCACCCCATTCTTGGGAGGTCGTTCAGCGGCCAGGACGCAGGTCTTTGAAGCCTGCCACGGCAGTTCGAGTCTGCCCCTCCCAACCAGCAGTTCTAGACGCGGGCGTCGTTCAACGGATCAGGACACCCGGTTGCGAACCGGGAGACTTCGAGGTTCGAATCCTCCCGCCCGTACCAACGTTTGCGGAGCGTAGACCGACTGGCGAGGTACCCGGCTGTCTACCGGGCTTAGGCGAGTTCGATTCTCGTACGCTCCGCCAAGACGGTTACGGCGATGTGGACAAGTTGGCTAAGTCGCCCGCCCTTCAAGCGGGTCATCGCGGGTTCGAGTCCCGGGGGTACCCTCTGGGTCCGCCACCATTGGCCTGAAGCTCAACTTTTTGTAGGGTAGCTGAACTGGTCCAGCGCTCGACTGTTAATCGAGAGGATGTGGGTTCGAATCCCACCCCTACAGCCAGCTCACGCCGGGGAACTCCGCTGGTCGCGGAGACTGGTCCTACAAACTAGCACAGTTGAGTTCGATTCTCAGCCCCGGCACCAACTCGGGAGCGTAGCTTAGACGGGAGAGCGCCGTCCTTTTAAGTCGGAATAAGAGGAGATCAAGATGTCGGAAACCACTTACAACGTGATCGCGCCGGAGACGGGCGTGCCGGTCAAGGCGTGGACGAAGGGCGTACCCCTGGAGGACGCGGCGCGCAAGCAGCTCCTGAACGCGGCACAGCTCCCCTTCGTCTTCAAATGGATCGCCGCCATGCCGGACGTGCATTGGGGAATCGGCGCCACCGTCGGAAGTGTGATCCCGACCAAAGGCGCCATCATTCCGGCCGCGGTTGGCGTGGACATCGGTTGCGGCATGATGGCCGTTCAGACCAGCCTGAATGCGCGCGATCTCCCCGACAATCTGAAAGGGATCCGCACGGCGATTGAAGCAGCCGTGCCGCACGGCCGGACGAACCACGGCGGAGCGGGCGACCGCGGGGCGTGGCACGACATTCCGGCGCGCAACCGGGAGGTCTGGATGGGAGACCTGGAGGCTCGCTACGATGCGATCCTGGTGAAGCACCCCAAGCTGGACCGCGGGAATCACGCGAACCACCTCGGCACGCTCGGAACCGGAAACCACTTCATTGAGGTCTGCCTGGACGAGTCGGACGCTGTCTGGTTTATGCTGCACAGCGGGTCGCGCGGAGTCGGCAATCGCATGGGGAGTTACTTCATCGACCTGGCCCGGAAGGACATGAAGCGGTTCTTCGTGAACCTGCCGGACGTCGACCTGGCCTATTTTCCGGAGCACACCGAGCACTTCGACGACTACGTCGAGGCCGTCGAGTGGGCGCAGGACTACGCGCAGCGGAACCGCGATCTGATGATGGAACAGACCATCGGGGCGGTCCGTAGTTCCGGCGAGGTGCCGCCCTTCAGCGCGGAGTTGAAGGCCATCAACTGCCACCACAACTATGTGGCCCGCGAATCGCATTACGGGGAGAATGTTCTCGTCACGCGCAAGGGCGCCGTCCGGGCGCGCGAGGGCGATATGGGGATCATCCCCGGCAGCATGGGAGCGCGCTCCTTTATTGTGCGCGGCAAAGGCAACCCGGAGAGCTTCTCGAGCTGCAGCCACGGCGCCGGGCGGGCCATGTCCCGCAACGAAGCCAGGCGTCGATTTACAGTAGAGGATCACGTGCGAATGACGGAAGGCGTGGAGTGCCGGAAGGACGAGGACGTGATCGATGAAACTCCGGCTGCCTACAAGCCGATCGATGCGGTGATGGCGGCACAGGCGGACCTGGTGGAGATCGTCCACACGCTTCGCCAGGTGGTCTGTGTGAAAGGGTGAGTTGTTCGGCTCGAGATCCTGTTTTCTGGGAGATTGAGCCCAGGAGACAAGGTCATGATTCGGATTGACGGATCGTTCGGCGAGGGCGGCGGGCAAATCCTGCGTACCGCGGTGGGCCTCTCCCTCGCGACGGGGAAGGCCTTCCGCATTGAGAAGATTCGCGCGGGCCGCGAGCGGCCGGGGCTGCTGCGCCAGCATTTGACAGCCCTCCTGGCCGCTGCCGAAGTTGGCGGCGCGGAGGTTGAGGGCGCGGTCCTCGGATCTACCGCTCTGACCTTCTCGCCGGGCAAGGTCCGCGCTGGCGAATATCGGTTCAGTGTGGGCACGGCGGGAAGCGGCACTCTCGTTTTTCAGACGATTCTTCCGGCCCTCATGCTCGCGACGGAGCCGAGCCGCATCGTGATTGAAGGAGGCACGCACAACACCGCGGCGCCTCCTTTCGATTTCCTGGCGCGGACGTTTCTGCCGCTGCTGGAGCGGATGGGACCACAAGTGCGCCTCGAATTCGAGCGCTACGGGTTCTATCCGGCGGGCGGCGGCCGTTTTTGCGCCGAGATCGAGCCATGTGCTGCGCTCAGGCCCCTGCACCTGGGAGAGCGCGGCGAGGTCGTCTCGCGCGTCATTACCGCCGTCGTCGCCAATCTTCCGGGACACATCGCGCTGCGCGAGATCGAAACGGCGGCGGGCATGCTCAACTGGAGCAAGGACTGCGGGAAGATCGATCAAACCCGCAACTCGGCCGGTCCTGGCAACGTGGTGATGGTCGAAATCGGAAGCGCGGAAGTAACGGAGATCTTCTCCGCCTTCGGCCAGCTCGGCGTGAGCGCCGAGAAGGTGGCTTCGACGGCCGCGCGCGATGCGCGGGAATACCTGGTGTCTCGGGCCGCCGCCGGCGAGCATCTGACCGATCAGTTGCTGCTCCCTCTAGCGTTGGCCGGAGCGGGCTCGTTCACGGCCGAGAAGATCAACCTGCACGCGCGGACGAACATGTCGGTCATTTCGGAGTTCCTGCCGGTGCGGTTTGAGACGAGCCAGGAGGAACATTTCACGAGAGTCAGCGTCGCGCAGTAGGCGTGCGATTGTTGGACCGCCACAAGCAGGCTGCCGGCGCGACTCCAGCGTACGATAGCGTAAAAGGCGCGACGGCAGCGCTGGCAGTCGTGGCCGGGTCTCTCTCAGCCCTATCCTGCGTCTCCTCGGCGGCGGACCTTCGTGGACGGCTTGCGCCGCGGCCTCGGTCGCGCCAGTTGCGCCTGTAACTCCTCGACCTGGCGCCGCAGATCCTCGACCTCGGCGTTCGCGGTCCCGGCCGGATGCGCCTCGGCGCCAAGCAGGCGCCTCACGAATTCCATTGGATTCGTTACGGCCGACCTGGCTTCGGAAACTCCGGAGAGCACCGCGGTCCCCGTTTTCTTGTACAGCTCGAAGACCGTGTCCAGATACCACGAAAGGAAATCGTGGCTGACCCGGTCCGATGCGACCACGAGCTGGCGCAGCAATTTGACGGGCAGGCCGTTCTCGCCGCCGCGTGTGTCGTCCATGATGATCTGGGTCAGGATCACCCGCGTCAGGTCCTTGCCCGTGCGGCCATCGACAACCTTCACGTCCGCGCCCTCCCGGATCATGCGCGCGATGTCGTCGAGATTGACGTAGCGCCGGGCGGCCGAATCGTACAGCCGCCGGTC
>Ga0265320_10002164_pt1 | contig 13790 bp, 17 predicted proteins | sample 4827metaG_FD_202087 | JGI IMG/M metagenome (GOLD analysis project Ga0265320, IMG submission 202087) | Rhizosphere microbial communities from Carex aquatilis grown in University of Washington, Seatle, WA, United States - 4-8-27 metaG | ecosystem: Host-associated > Plants > Roots > Rhizosphere >...
CTGACCCTCGATCAGGTCCACGCCATGCATCCCAAGCTGGATGCCTGGGCGGCCGATGCCGACGTGGCCTGCATCACCATCGAGGGAGCGGGAGAAAAGGCTTTCTGCGCCGGCGGCGACATCAAGCGGCTGTACGAAGCCTGCAAGGCCGGTGAACTGGAGTTCGTCGGAGCCTTCTACCGCGACGAATACCGCCTCAACCGCCGCATCAAGACCAGCCCCAAGCCCTACGTGGCGCTGATCGACGGCATCGTCATGGGCGGCGGGGTCGGCGTCTCGGTGCATGGGCTTTACCGCGTCGCCACCGAGCGTACCCTGTTCGCCATGCCGGAAACCGGCATCGGCTTCTTTCCCGACGTGGGCGGCTCGTACTTCCTGCCCCGTCTGCCGGGTGCCATCGGCATGTATCTCGGCCTGACCGGCGCCCGGCTGAAGGCGGCCGACGCCCTGCATGTGGGCGTCGCCACCCATTACGTGGAAAGCGGCCAACTACCCGCCCTGATCGAGGCGCTGTCCGAAGCGCGTGACGCCGCCGAGGTCAAGTCGACCCTGGACGGCTTCGCCAGTGATCCCGGCATGGCCGCCATCGATGCCAGGCGCCAACTGATCGACCGCTGTTTCGGCCAGGCCAGTCTGGCCGGGGTGTTGGCCGCCCTGGACGGCGAGAGCGACCCCTTCGCCGCCGAGACTCTGGCGACCTTGCGGGCCAAGTCGCCCCATCTGGTGGCGGTCAGCTTCGAGATGATCCGGCGCGGCGCGGCGCTGTCGTTCGATGAGTGCATGCGCATGGAATTCCGTCTGGCCCTGGCCCTGGCGCCCGCCCATGACTTCGTCGAGGGTGTCCGTGCCCTGCTGATCGACCGCGACAACACGCCCGCCTGGAACCCGGCGGGAAGCGCGGCCCAGGTGCTGGCGCATTTCGATGCGGTACCGGCCTGCGGCGACATCACCTTCTGACAGGGGAAAGACAATGAACGTCAACGGATTGGCCGCCATCGTCACCGGCGGCGGCTCGGGCCTGGGACAGGCCACCGCGCGCGCTCTTGCCGAGGCGGGCGCCAAGGTCACGGTGTTCGACATCAACGGGGCCAATGCCGAGGCCACCGCCAGGGAGATCGGCGGCGCCTTCGCCCAATGCGACGTCACCGATGAGGCCTCGACCCTGGCCGCCCTGGCCAAGGCCCGCGACGCCCACGGCCCGGCCCGCATCGCCGTCAGCTGCGCCGGGGTGGTGACGCCGGGCAAGGTGGTGGGGCGCAAGGGCCCCATGCCGCTGGAGACCTTCGCCCGCGTCATCCAGGTCAATCTGGTGGGCACCTTCAACGTCATGCGTCTGGCCGCCGCCGACATGGCCGGGCTGGAGCCGCTGGACGGTGGCGAGCGCGGCGTGATCGTCAATACCGCCTCCATCGCCGCCTGGGACGGGCAGGTGGGGCAGTGCGCCTACGCCTCGTCCAAGGGCGGTGTCGCCGCCCTGTCGCTGCCCGCCGCCCGCGAGCTGGCGCCGCTGGGCATCCGGGTCATGGCGGTGGCACCGGGCTACATGGAGACTCCCATGCTGGCCGGCATGCCCGACGAGGTGATGGACGGGCTGGTGGCCTCCACCCTGTTCCCCCATCGTCTGGGACGCCCGGAGGAATTCGCCAAGATGGTGCTGGCCATCTGCGACAATCCCATGCTCAACGGCAGTGCCATCCGTCTGGACGGCGCGGTCAGGATGCCGCCGCAATAGTGGGGAATCAGCCGGTGATGGGCAGGGTCACGATGAAGCGGCTGCCCTCGCCGACCTGTGATTCGACATCGATGCGGCCGCCGTGCGCCTCTGCCACCCGCGAGCAGATATAAAGGCCGAGGCCGGTGGACGGCTCGCCCGAGGTGCCGGAGGTGCCGCCGCCGAAGGGCTGGAACAACTGGCCGATCCGGCCGGGAGCGATGCCGCAGCCCTGATCCGCGACGATCAGGCGGGCCTGGCCTCTTCCGACCTCGGTGGCGACCCGGATGCTGCGGCCTTCGGTCGAGAATTTCACGGCATTGCCGATCAGGTTGTTCAGCAGCTGGGTGATCTTGAGCGGGTCGACGGAGGCGACGACCTGATCGCGGGGCGGTTCCGCCTCGATGGCTATGCCCTTGGCCTCGGCTCCCAGGCGGGCCATGGCGACGGCGGCTTCGGCCAGGTCGCCGAGATCGACGGGCTGGCGGTCGAGGCGGAGTCTGCCGTTCTCGATGGTCGAGAACCACAGCATGTCCTCGGTGAGGGCCATCATGAAGTGGCTGGCCTTGGCGATCTGCTCGATATAGCCGGCATCGGTCGCGCTGAGCGTCCTGCGGGTCAGCAGCAATTCGGTATAGGCATTGATCACCGACAGGGGGCCGCGCAGGTCGTGCGCCACGATTCCCACCATGGGAACGGCGTGCCGATCGAATGCCGAGGTCATGCCCGCTCTATCCCGGCATGAGGTTGTGTATGGTCGGAAGGCATCCCATTTGTCATAATGCGGATCGGTTGTGTGCGCCTTGTCATCGTCGGTCGACCTTCCGATTTTGATCGTGACCAGTTGGCTTTGGGGAGCCTATAGTCGAGGAGGGTAGGATGCTTGCCGAGGAGCATGCGGCGGAACTCATTGTCCGACGGCCTGAAATCGAGCGAGGGGACCGGTATCGCACGACGGCTCCGTTTCAGCGGCCTTGCCGGCCTCATCCGAATCGAGCGTCGTCGAGATATATCGCTATGGCGGTATCTCGGCACGGGGCTTGCGCCGGCTTCCTTCCATCAGCTTTCGATCTTCGGCATCCGGGTGGTGATCCTCAGTTCTTGCCATAGCCGACCGTGCCAGTGTCCGAGAGGGCGTGGGGTTCAATGAGTGGAAAAACCATAAGCTGCTTTTTGCCATTTGACAAGCCTCTGATCGCGGCTGGGTGCTTTCCTTATACAGCTTTGAATTTAATGGAAAAACTTGGGGGTGGGTGATGGGTTGTAGACGGCGTGAAGGCGGTTTTTGCCCTAAAATAGCGAGCCCTTCCCCATGGCCAGGGACCTGAAGCCGAAGACACCACTCGCCGAGCGTCTCGTCGCTGCACGCCTGTATCTTCAGCTTGGCAGGGACGACCTGGCCAAGGCGTTGGGGTGGAACCGGAGCACCCTGGCAAAATACGAGCAAGGGGCCAGCCAGCCTGATTTCGGCTTTCTCGATCGGTTGCAGGACGGATTCGGAATCTCTCTCGACTGGGTGATCACCGGGCGGGGAGTCATGTGCCCGGATCAGGATGCCACGCAGCCGGCCGCTGAATCGCCTGCCGTGCCGCAGGGCATGGACGAGGGATTGCTGGCGGCGGTGATCGAGGGGGTGATCGAGGCTCACGGAGGGGAACTGTCCCGTCTGCCCTCGCCACAGCTCGGCCGGGCCATCGCCCTGATGTATGCCGATCTGGTCGCTACCTACGACAGCCACGCCGACCGCATGGTCGGGCTCAGGCTGGCCCTGCGGAACGTCTGCCGCGATTTGCTGCCGCCCAAGGCGCCGGGGCGGGGCGGGGGAAAGCGGCTGGTCTGAACGGGTCGCGGTGTCGCCACACCCGCACGACATTGACTTTAGTCATATATGACGTTAGCGTTATACGCATGATTGCGCATTGCCTTGAGCGTGCCACAATCGTGCCTAGACTGCTTGGCCGGGACCAAGCGTCACGGAACCTTCGCTTGTTCGCGAGGGGCTGTGGCCCTAGGAATCCCGCACCGAAACAAGGACGACCAGACCATCATGACCCCGACCCTCGACGAATATTGCCATTGCCCCCACTGCGGACGCCGGACCCGGCATTCCGTGGTGCGTGAGCGGGTCGTCGCCCCGGTTCTGTGGTGCCTGTCCTGCTTCCGCACGCGGGTCGAGGTGGTGGGCGGCCACGCCGACGCCATGCCGAGCCCCCGGCCGGCACGTCCCGCCGACGCGGGGCAGTCCCTCCGTCTGGCCGGTTGATGGGGCGGGTGGGGTAAGGCTACACTCGCCTTGCCGCCACGCCCCTCATACCGGAGTTTCCCGTATCATGAGCGACGTCGAAGCCCTCAAGGCCGAGGTCAGGAAGCTGAACGCCCAGGCGACCCAGGCCAAGATGGACCTGCACGACCTGTCCGAGGAACTGCCCATCGGCTGGGAGAAAATCCCCGATGTGGCGGCCTCCTGCCACGACCTCTACGCCCGTCTGGCCCAGGCCCGCACCGCCCTGAAGGCGGCGACCGGCTGAGCGTCCGAAGTCAGCCGAGGTCGATGGCCTCGACCTCGGCTGCCTCGATAATCCAGGGCACGAAGACCCGCGACACCCGGGCGAAACGCTCCGGGGCGTCGGTGGCGAGATAGCGCACCCGCGCTTCGCCGCCCTCGCTCCGCAGATTGCGCAGCGACAGCAGGTCCTCCAGCACCATGGCGGTGGTGGAGGCGGAATCCACCACCGCCACGTCGCGGCCCAGCAGGCGGCGGAACAGCGGCGCCAGGGCGGGGAAGTGGGTGCAGCCCAGCAACAGGCAGTCGGCGGCTTCTGGGCCGGTGAACAGCGGGTCCAGGTAATGCCGGGCGATCTGTTCGGCGATGGGGCCGTCCACCAGACCTTCCTCGACCATGGGGACGAACAGCGGGCAGGGAAGCTGGGTCACCTGGGCATTGGGCCGCGAATGCAGGATGGCACGCGGATAGGACCCGGCCTGCACGGCGCTTTCCGTGGCGATGACCACGATGCGGCCCCGAGCCGAGGCCGCCGCGGCGGCCGCCGCGCCCGGCTCCACCACGCCGATCACCGGCAGGCCGGGAAAGGCGGCGCGCAGCGCCTCCAGCGCGTGGGCCGACGACGTGTTGTCGGCCACCAGCAGCGCCTTGATGCCGTAGGAGGCCAGGCGTCTGGTGGCCTCCAGGGCATAGGCCGCCACGGTCTGGGCGCTCTTGGTGCCGTAGGGCAGGCGCGCCGTATCGCCCAGATAGATCAGCGACTCGCCCGGCAGGCGTTCCCGCACCGCCTTCAGCACGGTCAGCCCCCCGACGCCCGAGTCGAAGATGCCGATGGGAAGATGGGGGCTGTCGGTCATGATGATCCGGATGGGAGAATTAGGTCTGCTGCATACTTAGACCTCTGCCGGACCTCCGGCAAGGGGACGTATTTAGGGGCTGGAACCGCCCGGCACTTCGTCGTACGGTGCCCTCCGATTGACCGGAGTCACACGAAGGAAGCCGTAATGACGCAGGCGCTCGACCGCGAGGTGCTGCTGCAACTGCAATTCGCGCCGCTGTTTACCGGCCTGGCCGAGAAGGACGTCCGCGAGCTTCTCGACGGCGCCGAACTGCTGGTCCTCACCCACGAGGAACTGCTCTACCGCGAGGACGGGCCGGTAGACCGCTTCTACGTGGTGCTGGACGGCCACGTGGAACTGTCGGTGGACGTGGACGGCAAGAAGAGCGTGGTCGAGGTGGCGCGCCGCGCCGCCGTGCTGGCCGATGCCGCCATGTTCGGCCCCCGGCGCTACATCATGAGCGCCCGCGTGCTGACCAGCGCCACCCTGCTGGCCATTCCCGCCGATTCGTTCCGCGCCCGCCTGGAAGAGCGCCTGGACATCATGCTGCACATGCTGACCACCATGAGCTTCCGGCTGCGCATGCTGGTCCGCCAGATCGCCGAACTGAAGCTGAAGACCACCGCCCAGCGCCTGGGGTCCTTTCTGCTGACCATGGTGGAGGCGGAGGAGGGCAAGGCCGAGTTGCGCTTTCCCTACGACAAGAAGCTGGTGGCCGACCAGTTGGGCATGAAGCCGGAAAGCCTGTCCCGCGCGCTCGGCAAGCTGGGACGCATCGGCGTCGAATCCCTGCCCGACAATCTGGTGGTCATCGCCGACGTGGCCCGGTTGCGCGAATTCTGCGCCGAAGAAGAGATGGGATAGGCTGATGGCACTCACCCCCGCCGAACTGGATCTTGTCGCCAAGGCCCCCCTGCTGGCCGGTCTGTCCCCCGCCGATCTGGCCCTGCTGATGGACGGCGCCCATTCCGCCGCCTATCCCGAGACCGAACTGCTGTTCAGCCAGGGAGACAAGGCCGACCGCTTCTTCATCCTGCTGGAAGGCCGGGTCAACGTCTTCGCCCTGACCGAAACCGGCGACCAGTCGATCATCGAGGTGTTCGATCCCATCGTGTCGTTCGCCGAGGCCGCCATCTTCTCGTCGGGTATCTTTCCGCTCAACGCCGAGGTGATGGCCGGGTCCCGGCTGATTCACGTGCCCGCCTCGCTGTTTCTGAAGCGTCTGGCCGACAACCGCTCGCTGGGCCTGCTGCTGCTGGGCGGCCTGTCCCAGTGGCAGTTCCGTCTGGTGCACGAGATCAGCGAGTTGAAGAGCAAGTCGCCGGGTCAGCGTCTCGCCACCTTCCTGCTGGCCCTGGCGGCCAAGGCGGGGGCCGACACCGCCGGCCGCGTGCGCCTGCCGCTGACCAAGGCGGTGCTGGCCAGCCGCATCGGCATCGCGCCGGAAAGCCTGTCGCGCGCCTTGAACCGCCTCAAGGCCTTCGGGGTCGAGACCCATGGCCGCGAGGTGGAGATCACCGATATCGAGGCCCTGCGCCGCATGGTGCGCGAGGGCGGCGGCGAATAGCCGCCCCTCGGTGGGCTGAAGAATGGCCGGCGGGTCCCAATGCATCCAATCCGCACATAAATTGGCAGCTTAACAAACGTCAAGGCGGCACCTTTGGCGTAGAGGCAGCCTTGCGTCACCCTTGCGGAAGGTGTTGAACATGGCCGGTGAAGTGGCGAGTGCGGGTATCAACGAGGCTGGCGGGCCGCCGGAATGGCTGTCCCTGGCGCTCGACGCCCCGCCGCTGGACGTCCGATCATTGCTGGCTCAGGGTGTCGATCCCTTCGCCACCGTCATGGAAGCCGCCTCGGCCATCGAATTCGGCGGTTCCCTGGTGATCGACGCCCCCTTCAATCCGTCGCCGCTGCGGCGCATCCTGGCCGGACGGGGCTTCTCGTCCTACGGCCGCAAGCTCAATGAGGGCCACTGGCGGGTGTTCTTTCACCTGGACGGCGGCGCCGACTGGGAAAGCGGCGCCGATGTGGAGGTGGGGCCCGAGGGCGCCATGAGCTGGCGCGAGGAGGACGGGCTGCACATCGACGTGCGCAAGCTGGCTCCGCCCAATCCCATGCTGGCCATCCTGCGGCTGGTCGAACGGGCCGGCCCCGGCGAGACCGTGGTTGTGCATCACGAACGCGAACCCCACTTTCTAGCTCCAGAGCTGGCCGAGCGCGGCTGGCGCATCGCGCGGGTGTCCAGCGAGGTGGTCAATGTCAGGCTGTGGCTGGAGCGGGTGATCTGATGTTTCCCGGCAGCTTCATGATGGGGGCGAAGGATCGCCTCCTGCCCCCGTCCATCCCCTACCGCTTCTTCGCGGCGGCGGCGTTCTTCCACCTGCTGGCCTGGGTGTTGCTGCTGGTGGGCAATAACGGGGTTCTCGGCTTCGTCGGCGGCCAGGGCATGACCCTGGCGGCCCTGCACCTGATCACGCTCGGCACCCTGGCCATGACCGCCATGGGGGCGGCCATCCAGCTGCTGCCGGTGGCTACCCGCCGTCCGCTGGGGCCGGTCTGGGCCATCAAGCTGATGTTCGTGCTTTACGCTCCCGGCGTGGCGCTGTTCGCCGCCGGTCTGGCCCACTCCTTCACCTGGGCCCAGCATGGCGGCGCCACCCTGTGCGTCGCCGGTCTGGCCCTGTTCGGCGGCCTGGTGGGCGCCAACCTGCGCAAGGTCGACGACCTGCCCGGCGTCACCCGTCATGCCTGGCTGGCGGTGGCGTCGCTGATCGGCCTCGCCGTCCTCGGCCTGGCCCTGGTTGTCGACTTCACCAAGGGCTTCCTGCCCGATCATACGTCGATCGCCGCCGCCCACGCGGTGCTGGCCGGCTACGGCTTCATGGGCATGCTGTCGGCGGGCTTCTCCTATGTGCTGATCCCCATGTTCGTGCTGGGCTCGGCCGTGCCCGACGCGGTGGGCAAGCGGACGGCGCAGCTGTCCGGCCTGGGGCTGGTGCTCGGCGCCGGCGGCGTGCTGATCGGCATCGGCACCCTTTCCGCCCTGGGCGCCCTGCTGGGGCTGGCCGCCACGGTCGTCTATCTGCGCGGCATGCTGACCAGCCTGAAGACCCGCATGAAGAAGCGCCTTGAGCCCTTCTTCCGCCTGGTGTGGGTGGCCTGGGCGCTGTTGCCGGTCAGTCTGGTGGCCGCGCTGCTTCCGGCCCTGGGAGCCCCGCTCGATCCGTGGGCGGAACTGTGGGCCTTCCTGCTGGTGTTCGGCTGGCTCTTGTCCTTCGTCATGGCGATCCTGCAGCGGATCATGCCATTCCTGGCCTCCATGCATTCCTCCGCCCTGGGCGGCAAGCCGGCGCTGCTGTCGCATCTGTCGCCCAAGCTGCCGGTGGATATTCATCTGGGCTGCCACACGGCCGCCCTGGTCCTGGTTTCCATCGCCCTGGTCGGCGGCTGGGTCTGGCCCCTGCGGCTGGGCCTGATCGCCGGTCTGGCCGGTGCCGTCGCGTTCGGCGTCTACACCGTGGAGGTGCTGCGCCGGTATCGTTCCCACATGGCCGCCGCCGCGGCCAATCAACAAGGATGAGCGTTTCATGAATACCCAGACCGGCGCCCTGCTGCATCAGGCTCACATGACCACCATCGAGGCGTTGCAGTCGCTGGAAGAACTGCTCGGCTCCAACAAGAAGGCTCCGGCCAAGGACGACCTGCTGGCCCGCAAGCTCAAGCAGCTGGCCCGCATCCTCAAGTCCGAGGTGGAAAGCCATTTCGGCTTCGAGGAGAACCACCTGTTCAAGGTGTTCGTCGAGCAGGGCGAGACCGGCATCGTCACCATGCTGACCCACGAGCACCGCTCGATCCTGCCGCTGGCGCTGCAAGTTGCCGATCTGGCCTTGGCCGCCGCCGAGGCCGGCTTCACCGACGCCTCGTGGACCGAGTTCAAGGATGCCGGCGCCGAGCTGGTCGAGCGCGAGATCTTCCACATCCAGAAGGAAGAAATGGGCCTGCTGGCCGCCATTTCCTCGCTGGTCGATCCCGAGACCGACGAGGAACTGGCCGATATCTACCGCCGCGAAGTGGTCTGATCGCCAAAACTCGCGGCGAGTTTTGGATAGGCCCAAGGGGCCGCGCGGCTTATGCCGCGGGAGGCCAGGGCGCACAGCGCCCGCCCGCCGCTTGAGGGCGGCGTTGATCGGGATCGATCAACGCAAATATACAAAAGGCCCCCCGGTCGCCGACCGGGGGGCCTTTTTTCACGGGAGCCTTATTCCGCCTCGATACCGGCGGCGGGCAGCACGGTGACGCCGGTGCCGTCCTCGTCCTCGATCAGGACGATGTCACCCTCGATGCGGTCGCCTTCTTCAACCAGATTGTTGAAGTAGTGCCACAGGAACGAGACGGCGATGGTCTGGTCGATCTCGTCGTCCTCTTCCATCTCTTCCTCGTCCATGGCCGAGATGTCGCGCAGGATCTCCAGCGAGTCCTCGAACATCTCGTTCATGTCCGGCTTGTCCTCGAGGACGTTCTTGATGATGTAGTCGTGCTCGGAATCTTCCAGCTCGTACTTCCACTGGGCGCTGCCCGACTTGTAGTAAACGGTGATCATCAAGCCTGCTCCGTAAGGGAACGATTTGCCCGCGACCTTCGGCCATTTGCGGCGAAAAGGCAAGGGCGGGATTGCCCATCGGGGCCGGGTCGGATAAACCCTTTGATCTGTTTGAATGAGGAGTCTGATCATGGCCGAGAAAGCCGCCTGGGTGCTGACCATCACCTGCCCCGACACGGTGGGAATCGTGGCGGCGGTTTCGGGTTTTCTCAGCACGCACGACTGCTTCATCACCGAGGCCGCCCAGTACGGCGACCCGCTGTCGTCGCGCTTCTTCATGCGCATCGTGTTCGGCGCCGGCGCCATGACGCCGCCCCGCGCCGAGCTGGAGAAGCTGTTCACCGTGGTGGCCGCCCAGTTCCAGATGATCTGGAAGCTGCATGACGGCTCGCGCAAGGCGCGGGTGGTGATCCTGGTCTCCAAGTTCGGCCACTGCCTCAACGACCTGCTGCACCGCTACCATACCGGCTCGCTGCCCATCGAGATTCCGGCGGTGATCTCCAACCACCAGGAGATGCGCTCCATCGTCGAATGGCACGGCATCCCCTATCACTACCTGGCGGTGGACAAGCACGACAAGGACACCCAGGAAAACCGGGTGATGGAGGTGATCGAGCGGGCCGACGCCGATCTGGTGGTGCTGGCCCGCTACATGCAGATCCTGTCCACGGATATGTGCGTGCGCCTGCAGGGCAAGGCCATCAACATCCACCACTCGTTCCTGCCCAGCTTCAAGGGCGCCAAGCCCTATCATCAGGCCCATTCCCGCGGTGTGAAGATCATCGGCGCCACCGCCCACTACGTCACTCCCGACCTGGACGAAGGCCCGATCATCGAGCAGGGCGTCGAGCGTGTCGACCACACCCACACTCCCGATGATCTGGTGGCCATCGGCCGCGATATCGAGAACGTGGTGCTGGCCCGCGCCGTGCGTTGGCACACCGAGCACCGGGTGCTGCTCAACGGCTCAAAGACGGTGGTGTTCCGGTAGGGATCAGTTTCCGAAGCTGACCGTGGCGAAGGCGCGCTGAATACGGTGTTCCCCCCAAAACGTCGGGGGAAGCGGCGTGGCGCCGGGGGCTGTCACCGAAGTGCCTTCGCCGGGGGTGCCCAGTTCGACACTGCCCGTTGGGGAACTCACCACCACGCGGCCCTCGATCAGCAGCACGCTGAGCGGCGCGTCGAGCGGCCCGCCCCAGAACTGGGTGCCGCGCACTCCCACCGAGGCCAGGGGCGTCTTCACCGTCAGGGGGTGGTCGGGCAGCTTGCCCACCGCGCCGGTGCGCAGCAGGAACGAGCCCCGGACCAGGGCCAGTTCCGCCTTGCCCGCCGCCTGGACGGCGTCCCAGCCGAAGGCGGCCACCGCCATCTCGGCACCGTCGCTCAATGTCAGTTCCATGCCGTCGGCGAACAGGACCAGCAGGCGCGAGCCGGGACCAGTGGCCAGGGTCTCTTCCGCCCGCACCGGATCGCCCGCCGCCAGGGGGCGGCTGGCGGTGCCCAGGCGGGCCTCGGCGTTGCCCTGCAGGCGGACGACCTTGCCGGCCGGTTCCGCCGCCCGGATACCGGGAGCCGGCAGAAACAGGCCCAGGACCAGAGCCAGGACCAGAGCCAGAGCAGGCCGCGCGTTCCGAACAGGCATTCCCAATTCCCCCCTTGGCGGGCACACTCGCTTCATTATCTCGTGAGTGGGATGCGGGCGGTCAAGGAGGACATGAGCATGGGCGTCTGGTTGGTGCTGGCCGGGCTCAACGGAGCCATAGCCATCGGATTCGCCGCCTGGGGTTCCCACGGCGTGGACGGCGAGGCCGCCCGCTGGGTGGGGCTGGGCAGCCAGTTCCAACTGCTGCACGCCGTCGCCCTGCTGGCCCTGGCCCGCTTCTGCGCCGAGCGCCGCCGGCTGGTCCGCCCGGCCGCCGGCCTGATGGTGGCCGGCGTGGCGCTGTTCTCCGGTTCGCTCTACCTGAAGGCGCTGGGAATTCCCTTGCTAATACCCATGGTTACGCCCCTCGGCGGAATAAGCCTGATGGTGGCGTGGCTGTTGCTGGCGCTGGCCGGCAGGTTAATTTGTGATCATGCTCGGGTTTGACTTGGGATCGGGAATTGCCCATGATGCCTGCTCGTGGGGGGCCTGGAATATCAGGGCCATTCGGGGCTGAGCGGGGAAACGGGAACGTCATGGCCAAGTCTGTGCTGATCGTCGAAGACAATGACTTGAACATGAAGCTGTTCAACGATTTGCTGCAGGCCAACGGCTACGAGACCATCCAGACCAAGGATGGCCGCGAGGCCATGGACATCGCCCGCAAGCACCATCCCGACCTGATCCTGATGGATATCCAGCTCCCCGAGATTTCCGGCCTGGAAATCACCAAGATGCTGAAGAACGACGCCGAGCTGAAATCCATCCCGGTGATCGCCGTTACCGCCTTCGCCATGAAGGGTGACGAGGAAAAGATTCGTGAGGGTGGCTGCGAGGGCTATATCGCCAAGCCCATCTCGGTGGCTAACTTCCTGCAGACCGTGGCGCGCTTCCTGGAATAGGGCGCCGTCTATTTTCAGAACACCATAGAGCCCGTCATCCCGGCCATCAGCGGGGGGAAGAGGCTTGCCCTGGCCCGGCCTATTGCCGGCTTGGGCTCCGCCATGCCCGGCGGAGTTTCGTTTACGGAAATTTCATCGCGGGTAAACGAAAAGGGCGCCCCCTTGGGGCGCCCTTTGATCTTTCCGTCGCAGCCGGCCCTTGGGCCGGCGACCGACTACTTGATCTTCGCTTCCTTGAACTGGACGTGCTTGCGCACGACCGGATCGTACTTGCGGAATTCAAGCTTCTCGGTCGTCTTACGGGGGTTCTTCTTCGCCACGTAGAAGAAGCCCGTCCCCGCGGTGCTCAACAGCTTGATGAGAATGGTGGCAGGCTTGGCCATGGCAAAAATCCCGAACAGCGTTGGTGATGAAAACTCGAGGCGCGCACCATACTGATCCCAACGGCGGAGTCAAGTCAGAATAGCTTGGTCCTGGCGAGAGAGGGGCATTCGAACGGCAATTCCCCCTCCGCCACCAGCTGCTCGAACGAGCGGACCTGATCGCGGCCGTGGCCCTTGGCGTAATACAGCGCCCGGTCGGCATTGCCGATCACCACCGAGGGCAGATCGTCGCAATCGATGCGCACATAGCCGACGCTGACGGTGATGTGACCCACCTCGGGGAAGGCGAAGGCGGCCACGGTGGCGCGGAAGCGCTCGAACACCGCCTGGGCGGCCGAGAAGGTGGTGGGGGCCAGCAGCACGACGAATTCCTCGCCGCCGAAGCGGAACAGCTTGTCCTCGCTGCGGAACGCCTTGCGCATCAGGGCCGAAAGCAGCAGCAGCACTTCGTCGCCGAACACGTGGCCGAAGGTGTCGTTGATGGTCTTGAAGCGGTCGATGTCGATGATGCCCAGCCAGTGATGCTGGCCGTCCAGATGGGCTTCGCGCCGGTTGCCGTTGAACGATACGTCGATGTGGCGGCTTTCGGCGACGATGGAGCTGAAATTCTCGTCGAAGGTCTTGCGGTTCTTCAGGCCCGTCAGGGTATCGCGCGCCGCATCCCACAAGATGGTCAGGTAATTGCGGTAGATGGCGACGAAGCCCTTGATCAGGGCGGCGGGCTCGGGCTGGCCGGGGGCCGTGCGGGTCACCAGGAAGGCGCAGACCTTGCCGCGGTCGTCCACCACCGGATGGGCGCGGCGGACGCTGCCGTCGGCAAGGCTTTCGCTGCGCTCGGTCCCCAGCGCCATGCAGTCCAGCAGCAAGGGGTCGGTACCGATCTCCTGCAATTCCTCGGACTGGCCGGCGCCCTCGGCGCTGCGGGTGGCGGCCCAGTCGATGAAGATGCCGTTGGCGGTGGGCATGGGGGTGCAGATGCCGCAGAACGGCAGGGCGGCCAGTTCCGCCAGGGTCGCGGTCAGGCAGTCTTCCAGGTGCTTCTGGCTGCGCTGCTCGGTCAGGAGAACCACCGAGGATAGAATTGATTCCGGTGTGATCGACACGCGAAAGGCCTTCCCCAAAAGTATTCCCGCTAAGCTTATTCCCAAGGATATGGGGGGAGTCAATGACCGTCTGGTGACGCCCTTCGGGCGGCACCGTTAGGTGAGAA
>Ga0265320_10002165_pt1 | contig 13789 bp, 8 predicted proteins | sample 4827metaG_FD_202087 | JGI IMG/M metagenome (GOLD analysis project Ga0265320, IMG submission 202087) | Rhizosphere microbial communities from Carex aquatilis grown in University of Washington, Seatle, WA, United States - 4-8-27 metaG | ecosystem: Host-associated > Plants > Roots > Rhizosphere >...
GGTTGTAATCGTAAAGCGGCGTGGGCTGCAAATGGTCGGCAAACGACAGGAGGAAATCAATTTTTCCGTCCGATCTGGTTGCTCTTGGCACCGAGGCGGCCAGCGAGGTATTGCGGATGGATTCTCTTCGGTTCATTTTTGAATCGGGTTGCGAATCACTCTTTCGTTTCATGTGCCCCTGACACGGGCGCGGCTGTGTCCGACGAGGTGCTTGGCGTCGGCGCCACCACCTGCAAAGCTTCCAGCGAGGCGATGCAATCCCATGAATGCAGATTTGTCCCAGCCGGGGTTTGCTCTTGCCATTGACACCAGGACAGGTTGTCCGAGGTTCGCCTGACGTTCCAGCCCGCATTCGCGTTATCCTGCAACCACGGCTGATAGAGGCTTTGCAGTCCGCGATCCCTGACGAACCTGGCCATCCACCGAAAAAAGATCGCATTGAAGCCGGAATTGTTACCCGCAATGCCATATTGCGGCAGAATCCCCGAATCAGTCAGGCGGTGCCTGGTGTAATTCGCCGCCAGCGTCGCGTCATTTGTCTGTCCCAGAAAATTAGCCAGGCCGATGAAAGTGCCTTGGTTGTAGGTTGATGTCCAGGTATGAATCCGGCCGTTCAGACCGATGCCATCAGACACCGCGCCGGTGTCGGGATTAAACAGGATCGAACGTTCCCATTTGAAAATATTGCTGGCTTTGGCCAGATAGCTGGTATCCCCATAAATCTGGTAAAGCAGACACGCGGCGATGCCGCCGGGGCCATTGACACAGGCGTTTTTCGATTGGTTGGTGGTTGTCCAATACAAGCCTCCACCAAGCTTGGTGTCCCAGGCCCGGGCGAATACCATATCGAAATTCCATCGGGCAATGTCCTTGAACCTCGGGTTGCCGGAAACCAGATATCCGCGCGCAAAGGCAATGCTGGCCCACAGGCAATCATCGTTGTAAATATTGGATGACCAGTTGGTCCCGTTTTGTTTTTCAAACCCGTTGAGCAGGTTCACGATCATCACTTGATGGTTCGCATTGGACTTCCACTCGTAGGCATCAATGACACATTCGATTTCTTCCGCCTGCATCCAAAAATCGGCGATCCCTCCGGTTTGATCATTCTTGAAATATCCGTTGGTGCCGTTCAATGAATAATAGGCCTTGGTGTATGAGTTAAAAATCGTGTCGGCGTCGTTCGCGGTAAAAGCGAAAGCTGAAATTCCGGAAACCATCCAAACTGCGACGCAGACGAGGCCGGCAATTCTCATGGCAAACAATAATGTGTTGAGACCTCTGCAAAACGCATAATTTGGCCGGAGCGCGGAGCATCGCTCCGCGTGAATCGTTTGGATTACCGGCGGAGCAATGCTCCGCGCTCCGTCGGCCAGCGACTTTTGCAGAGGTTTCGTGATGTGAATATTCATCCCGTTATTCAGTAATGCACCACCAATTCGCGGGGCGCAGCTTCATTTTCAAAATGAATCCAAAGCAGCCGTTCGCGGGCGGAGTATTCAAAAGTGGCCAGGCTCTTCCCATCCAACGTCACTGACGCCGGGGCCCGGGTTGATTCCAGAAGCATGATCGCCGGGGTTTCGCCCACACCTTCGACGGTGAAACTGACCTGATCCTGTGATTGTTTCTGGAGCACCGTTTTGCACGCGGAAGCCAGCAAATGCAGCTGGCCGGCGCGAGCGGCATCAAGGTCGAGCAAAAACCAGCGGGAACCCGGAACAATGGAAACGTCGGTTAGAACGCGCAATTCGGAGTCGAACAAATTGACGAACCGTCCATGCAACGAGTGCGGTTTGCCATCCACGGATTCATCCAGTCCGGCAGCGACGGTGTAAGGCCCGCGGCGGAGCAAAAGATAATTTGTTTCGCGCCAGTTTAGCCCGGCCTTCCCATCAGCGAGTTGCGTTGCCGCCACAATCCGCTCCGCGCCTTCCTTGCTGGCGGAAAATGCAACCGGTCGTTCGCGCAACCAGATCAAACCGCCTTTGCCAACGCGATTAAATTGATCGGAGGCAATTGAATCTGTAATGCCCAGTTGTTCAAAAAGATGTTGGCGTGGCGTGACGAAAGTATTCCCGTTGCTGTTCCACCATTCCCGGACCTTCAGATAGGGATCGGCATCCTGATCACAAAAAACCAGGACGCCACCGCGCTTTACCCAGTCAGCCAGTGGCGCGTGAACTTCAGGCGACAAAGGTTTTTGCCCATCGTAGCTCAAAAGCAAAACGCGGAATCCGTCCAGATAATGAGGCAGGGTGACATTTTCCAACTGGACGGGTGTGACGGGCAAGCCGTGTTTGAGGAGCGGCATGGCCAGGCCATAAAAATTGCCAAGGTGCGGATCGCTCGGCGTCGGCTGGCCCCGCTGGAACATGAGCGAATCGCTGACGAGCACCCCGATGCCGGTCGTCCCGCAATCCCACTTCACGCGCGACTGCTTCAGGTTGTTGAGCGTGTTGAAGACCGTCTGCAATTCCGTCGCATAGGCTGCTGGGATGGGCTGTCTTTCCGCCGGCGCGACCGAACGCGGATAACGGCCGCCAAAAACCCGTTCCGGCCACGGGGCGACCTCAAATTTCGAAATCTCCGGCTGGAACAATGAAGCCGTCAGGGTGGATTCCCAATTGCTGCGATAATCCGCCCAGTCATGATTGGGATTGTCCTCGATGGGATCATTCAAATACCAGACGGAACGGCCGGTGGCACGGACGAGATTTTGCATCGCGCCGTATTCCAGAAACGCCGTCTCAAAGGTGCGCGAACGCACTTCGCCGCGAAAACGGTTTGGCTCGCGCGAAGTGCCGGTCCAGACTTGGGCGATGTAACCATCACAACCGTTGAGTTGCGCGAGACTGGATTCCGGACTGACGATGCACCACTGGGCGTAGTTGGGCAGGCTGTGCGTCGGCACATAGCAGCGGACGTGGCGGCCGGTGCGTTGATTGTAGGCCTGCACATAATCGAACACCTGCTGCAGCGCGCGGCGATAGAGAAAGTATTTTAATTTGCCCGCCCGCCAGCGCGCGTCCACGGAACTGTCCGGCGGTTGCCAGTCTTCGTGGTAATAACCGCGCCATTCGCGCTTGAACCCTTCCTCGTAGCCGGCCCGATCCCAGAATTCCGGTTCTTCAAGATGAATCGCTTCCGCGCCGGCTTCAAGCGCGCGCTGCACGCCGACGCAAAGAAATTTGCCATAGTTGGTGCCGGGACACATGTAATAGACATCGCCGCCATGGCCGATCTTGTGCCCCTCGCGGTCCATCTGCGCTTCATCCTCGTGATTAATGCCGTCAAAGCGGCCGTAGAGATAATCCTGATATTGGCCCCAGGCAACCCCGGTCATGACGTGGATGCGATAGCCGTGTTCGCGCCAGGTGGCAACGCGTGCCGGCAGATTGGTGTCAATGCCATAAACAATGGCGACATCCGAACGCAGATTCCCCCGCGGACTCCACGCGCCGCCGGTTTGAAAGCAGGTGCGTTCAAGAACTTGATTGGTGTCCGTCTGGAACCGCGGTGGATTTTCCGCGCCTGACACGCAAGCAACGGCCACAAATACCAGAGCAAATCCGGATGCGCGGGACATTTTCAACTTAGCCATTCAATTGATCAAGGGGTTGGTTCCCTCTTGATTCGAAGGATTGTAAGGGAGTTGGCCGGTGCCTCATAGTCGAAAGACGGTTTGACGGTGATCTCCGCGGTTTCGGGTTTTACGACCGGTGGCTTGCCATCTTCGTTCACCGCGTCAGCGTCGGTGCCGCCCAGCACGGTCTTTTCGGTCTTGTAAGCACCGGAACGCATTCCCGCGAGCTGGACGTTGAGCGGGGCTGCGGCGCCGGCGCCGTTGACGATTTTGACGATGAGGTCGCCCGATTTGGAATCGCGCACGGAAGAGATTGCGAGGCTTGGCAGTTGGGACGAACCGTTTAACGTGGTTTCGATATAAGCGTCGCCGCTGTTCAGGCTGAAGAGCTGTTGGACGTAATAATTTGCCGTCAGATAAACTTCCGTGCCGCTGAAATAAATCATGTCCGGCTTCCACCGGGTGTGATCACGGCGGGCGAGAAGAGGCGCGTAGGAGGCGAAATGAACCACGTCGCCATTGCGCTCGAAACTGGTCATGCCGGCGGCTTCAGCGAGGGCGGAACGCAGAGTATTGCGGCGATCCTTTTCGTGAGCGGCAAATTCCCCGACAAAAACTTTGGCTTCCGCGCGATCATACCGGTCGTAGCGCTGCAGATTGTCCCAGAACCATTGCGGCCCTTTGTAGTAGTGCTCATCCACCATGGGAAGCTTGAGTTCCTTCGCGAACTGCCAGCCCTGCTCGTAGTCTTCGCCATCCGGGAAGGGGCCGACAGTTCCGAGCACGACGATGTCAGGATACTTCGCTTTCACCGCCTCATAGATCCGCTTGAAACGCTCCTTGAAAACGGGGGTGATCGCGTCTTCGTTGCCCACGCCCAGATACTTCAAGCCGAACGGTTCGGGATGCCCGGCGGCGGCGCGCTTGGAGCCCCAAGGTGAAGTCGCCGGCCCGTTGGCCCACTCGACCAGGTCGAGGACATCCTGGATGTAGGCGTCCATCTCATTCAGGGGCAGGCCTTCCTGTCCCAGGTTTGGCGAGCCGCCACCGTGCTGGCAGCACACTCCGGCGGCCACGATGGGAAGCGGCTTGGCGCCGATATCTTCACAGAACTGAAAATACTCGTAGTACCCGAGACCAACCGATTGATGATAACCCCAGGCGGCATTTCTCTGGCCTCTACGTTGTTCCACCGGGCCGATCGTGTCCTTCCAGTTGTAGAAGTTGTTGACGGAATCTCCGTGGACCAGGCAGCCGCCAGGGAACCGCATGAACTTCGGTTTCAGGTCGGCTATCACCTGGGCAAGGTCGGCGCGCAGGCCGTTGGGGTGATCATGGAAGGTTTTGGCGGGAAACAGGGAAATCTCGTCCAGCGCGATTCCGCCCTTTGCTTTTGCGAGCAGGACGAGACGCGCGGCCTTCTCGGTGCGGCTGGGGATGATTCTAGCGGTAAGGTGCTGCCATTCGCGCCCCGCCACTTCCATCGAAGCTTCTCCCAGCAAATCGCCATTCCTGGCTTCCAACCGAACCGTGACGGGCATTGGCCTTCCCGCGATTTTGTTGTCCGGACCCCAGGCGTCGTTCATGAAGAGCTGCCAGGCGAAAAACGAAACTTCATAAGCATCGCCGCCGATGAGCGGAATGCCGTCGAACCCGCCATTGGCCAGTCCGACTCCCTCGCCCGGCTTGTCCACCGTCAGCACCGCATAGCGGGGATTGTTCCTGCTAATCGGCCGGGCCATTTTCACCCCAAGACTGCCTGCTCCGCCGCCACGCTTCACCAGCTCCCAAAACGAAAGCGGATTCCACGAACCTTGTTCGGCCGGGTCATACTCAAATGAACGGTTCTGGACCAGCTCGGCATAGAGGCCGCCATCCGCGGCGTAGTTAAGGTCTTCGAAAAAGATGCCGAACAGATCCGGGCTGATCGCTTTGCCGGGCTGGCCGGCTTGAACGGTGATGGTGGTTTTCTGCGCGTGGGCGTCGAGGCACACCGCACCAAGCAGAATGGAGAGGCCAGCGATCACCGGGCCTCTGATTGCAGGAAGTTTGGAGATATTCATAAGCTTCGGCGAGCAACGCGGAAATCATTTGCCAGTATCAGCATCATTGGCCGCATCCGCCGTGACAAAACAATTTACAGCAGTTTATCGTCACACCCTCCCCGCTGTAAACAGGCAAAGCCCTGCACGGTGCAGCAAAGTCAGGGTCTTTAGTTTTGTGAGCGTGAGTTGTTGGAATTCATGCTTGAGCATGTTTTCGGCCCGAAACAGCCTGAAGGCTGAACGCCAACAGGTCTCCCCGACAAAACAAAAGACCCTGGCAGCAAAGTCGATCCCCTTCGGAGCGTCATTTACCGGTCTGTATGACGGCGGCAAACGCCGGTTTGGCATTTCCGGCGCGGTCAAACAGCAACGGATAATTTGTCCGGCCTTTGATCGGCCAGTCGTTCAACCAGGAATTGCCATCCGTCACCCCCCAAAAGGTCATGCGTTCGATTTCACGGCGATGATTCATAAAGACGGAAAACAAGCCCGCATAACGTTGCGCCAGTTTTTGCTGCACCGATTCCGGCAGGCCATTGGTGTAAGGATTCAATTCCGCCCGCGACGAAAAATTCATCGAGATGTCCGCTCCTTGATAGCCCGACGCGGAGGGCAGTACGTTCACGTCCAGCTCGGTGATGCAAATTTTCACGCCCAGTTTTGAGAAAGTCTCGATGGTTTCACCCAATTCCTGTTCCGTCGGCCAGTCCATGGTGTAGTGGCCCTGCAAACCGACTGCCGCAAGGTGAATGCCCTGGGATTGAAGTTTTCTTATCAAGGCCACGGCACCGGCGCGCTTGTTGGTGTGTTCCAACGAATAATCGTTATAATAAAGTTCGGCCTGCGGATCAGCCTCGTGCGCGAATTGATAGGCTTTGAGCAAATAATCTTCACCGATGATTTTTTCCCATCGCGATTGGCGCAACGTGCCGTCTTCATCCAGAGCCTCGTTGACCACATCCCAGCCGCCGATTTTCCCCTGATAACGGCCGGCAACCCTTAAAATGTGTTCGCGCATCCGCGCCAGCAGCGTGTCGCGATCAACCGGATTTCCCTTGTCGTCTTGAAAGACCCAGGCTGGCGTCTGGCTGTGCCAGATCAAATTGTGGCCAACGATGAACATTTTATTCTTCAGGCCAAATTCGACATAGCGATCGGCCAGCGAAAAATCAAATTTGCCGGACTCGGGATGCACACTCTCCCATTTCAACACATTCTCCGGCGTGATGGAGTTGAATTGCCGTTTCACCAGCGCCGACTCGACGGCGTTGGATTCGCAGAATTGCGATGGCTTCACCGCCGCGCCGATGAGAAAGTCATTTTTGAAGGCATCCTTGAGGGTTGGCTGCGCTGCGACACCGTCCATCAGCGCCAAAAACAATCCCGCCATGCTGACCACGCATATTTTATTCATAAAGCCTTAATTTGCCGCAATTCTCCGGCGTTCGGCAAGCTCATCGGACATCTGGATGGTCAGCTTTTTATTGAGCTGGTAAACCATCAGCAGCAGCGTGCAGACGGCGAACAGCAGGCCAACGACGATGCCGCTGCACGCGCGATAACCCTGCACAGCCTGCGCCGCGTCCGGCAGTTTCGTGTCGTAATTGAAAATTCCGGCCATGATCCAGAGGAACGAAGCCGAACCGAGCGCCAACCCTGATTTCAGACCGAAGCCAATCGTCGCAAAGACCATGCCGGTGAAGCGGCGGCCGGTTTTCCATTCGGAATAATCCGCCACGTCCGCATAAATCGCCCAGATCAAAGGAATGGTCGGCGCATAGGCAATCGCAATCAAGGCCGTCAAGGCCACCATGCCCCAGACGTTGGTGGGCGGCAGGAAATAAAACGCCAGCGAACCGGCACTCGCCAGTCCGAAGCCGATGACGGCAACGGCTTTTTTGCCGAACTTTTTCGCCAGCGGCGGCGACAGCAAAATGACGATGATGGTGATGCCAGTGCCGAGCATGTTGATGATGCTGTTGGCGACGTCGGCGACGTTGGCGTTGGCCATGTCCGCGCGGCCGCCGTGGACGATGTAACCGAGGGTGTCCAAAAGTCTCCAAAACCAGCCGGAGACGGACGCGCCCGCGGGAACGACCAACCCGAGTTGTTGCACCCAGTCATACAGAGCCCCCTTGTCGGCATAATGATGATAGTAATTGTAAAGCGCGCCGCCGCGAAACGAGAGAATGCAGAAATGGCAGAGCGTCATGAAAAACATGACCTTCCACGGATTGTTTTTGAGCAAGTTGACAAAGTCCTGCCTGGGGGTCGCTTTTTCCTGGTTGATCGGCTTGATGCGCTCCTTGGTGGTCGAGAAGGTGATTAAAAATAGCACGAGGCAGAGCACCGCCCAGATCATCATCGTCATCTGCCAGCCGTATTGTTTGTCCGCCAAACCGACCAGCGCGCCACCGTTTCCCCGGGCGTGGCTCGCCGCAAATTTGGCGACCAGCGGCAGCGTGCATCCACCCACGATGAACTGCGCGGCGTTCACCGCGATAAACCGGAACGAATTCAGTTTGGCGCGCTCATTGACATCGCCGGTCATCACGCCGCCCAGCGCCGCGTAAGGCATGTTGTTCATCGAATAAATGGACATCAACATGGTGTTGGTGATCGCGGCATAGGCAATCAACGCGCCCAGGCTCCAGCCCTTGGGCGTGGTGTAAGCCAGGATCATGACCACGAACCACGGCACTGCGGTGAACAAAACCCACGGCCGGAACTTGCCCCAGCGCGTGTCCGTGCGATCGGCGAGGATGCCCACAATCGGGTCGGCGACGGCATCCCACAGGCGCGGCCACAGGAGAATCGCGGCGGCGGCGCCCGCGGTCAGACCGAAGACGTCCGTGTAGAAATTCGTCTGGAACAGAATCATGGTCATGAAGACGAAATTCGCGGCGGAGTCACCGCAACTATAACCAGCCTTCTCGAAGAACGAAAGCCGCTGTTGGAAATGAGGTTCGGCCATAATTTGGGGTGGCAGGGTTATTTCAATACCGTTAGAACCACCTTTTGCAAATCACAATCGCGCGAGGAATTTCCCACCAGGATTTCAAACTCGCCCGGCTCAACGACGTATTTCATGTGGATGTCGTAAAATGCCAGTGATTCCGGGGTGATATCCAACGCGACCGTTTTGGTTTCACCCGGTTGCAACGAAACTTTTTCAAAACCTTTCAACTCCCTTGCCGGTCGGGTCACGGAACTCACACGGTCCCGGACATACATCTGCACCACTTCCGATCCCGCCCGCTGGCCGATGTTCTTCACCTCCACCAAAACTTTGGTCGAGCCACGGCGCCTGATTTTTGATTTCGCCAGCCGGAGATGCTTGAGGCTGAATTTCGTATAGCTCAACCCAAAGCCGAAGGCGAACAGCGGCGAAACGTCATCCAACAGATAACCGCGTCGCGCAGAAGGTTTGTGGTTGTAAAATGCCGGCAGGTGGCCGGCGGAACGGGGAAAAGAAATCGGCAATTTACCCCCGGGATTGTGATCCCCGAACAAAACTTCCGCGACCGCGTGGCCGGTTTCCTGGCCGAGATACCAGCATTCCAAAATGGCAGGCGCATTTTGCGCGGCGAAATTGACGGAAATCGGACGGCCGTTAAAAAGCAAAACCACCACAGGCTTGCCGGTTGCAACCAGCGCCCTGAGCAGGTTTTCCTGACGGCCAAATAAATCCAGATTGGCGCGGTCGCCCATGTGACTGCGCGACCAGGCTTCACGCGACGTTTGTTCGTTGTCGCCAATGGCCAGAATGATCAAGTCGGCTTGCCGCGCAATTCCAACCGCTTCGGCGGTTTGTTTCGCGTCTTCGGCGGGATCGCCGGGAGTGACGGCATCCTGATTCCACGCGCCGCCAATCGTGATCTTGCAACCTTCCGCAGGCAACACTTTCACCCGGTCACCCAGTCGGGACTTGATTCCGTCCAGCACCGTGACCGTGTGCGGCGGCACGCCGCTGTAACCGCCGAGCAGTTCGCGGTCGGCATTGGGACCGATGACGGCAATGGTTTTCAGCGTTGCCGGATTCAACGGCAGCAACTCATTCTCATTTTTCAGCAAGGTGATGGCTTCGCGCGCGGCGCGCAAGGCAAGTTGCGAATTCCTCTCACAGCCGACAATTTTGTCCGCCTCGGCCGGATCAACAAACGGATCATCAAATAGTCCGAGCTTGAATTTCCACAACAGCATTGGGGCAACGAGTTCGTCGAGTTGCGATTCCTGGAGGACTTTTTTGCGGACAAGTTCGACCAGATGCAGGTAGCATTCCGGTTCGGGCAGTTCAATGTTGACCCCCGCCCTCACTGCCAGCGCAGCGGCCTCCTTCTTGTCGGCAGCCACAAAATGTCCTTGGGTTTCGGGACGATAACTCAACTCCAAAATCCCATAGTAATCCGAAACGACAAAGCCCTGGAACCCCCATTCCTGGCGCAGGACATCGCGGAGCAGCCATTCATTCGCGTGCGATGGCACACCATCAATCTCGTTGTAACTGGCCATCACGCTGATACAGCCGGCTTTTTGGAAGCAATCCTTGAACACCCGTAAAAACGTCTCGCGCAGCACACGTTCGGAAACATTCACCGGCGCGCAGTTCTGGCCGGACTCCGGCTGGCCATGCGCGGCAAAATGCTTCAGCGTGGCGATGAGATTTTTTTTGCCGCGAAATTCACGGTCGCCCTGGAATCCGCGCACGGCCGCCATGCCGAGTTGCGCGTTGAGAAACGGGTCCTCCCCGAACGTTTCCTCGACGCGTCCCCAACGTGGATCGCGGGCCACGTCCACAACCGGCGTAAGCGCCTGATGCGCCCCGCGGACCCGGGCCTCCTCGGCAGCCATTGCACACAGCGCCTCGATCAGCGCCGGATCAAACGTCCCGCCGAGCGCAATCGGTTGGGGATAGCTGGTTGCGCCAATGGCGGCGTGACCGTGCAGACATTCCTCATGAAAAATCACCGGAATGCCGAGTCGCGAATGATCGATGAAGAATTTCTGGATTGCGTTGGTCAGCTCGGCCGTCGCGCGCGGCGACAATCCGACGCTGGCATCTTCGGGCCTGCTGGCCGAATCGCTGGGCCGGCCGATCTGGCCAATGCCGCGACCGTTTTTGAACGCCGCCTTGGCCCTGGCCATGTCGAAATTGCCCGAGGCATCCAGCAGCTTCGTTTTCTTTTCCTGCCAGACGCACATCATCTGCGCGGCCTTTTCCTCCAGCGTCATGCGCGCGAGCAAATCGCGAACACGCTTTTCGGCGGGAAGGCCGGAGCGTTTGTAAACCGGCAGTTGTGTTTCCCCCATTCTTCCTCGAGATAGGTTTCGCGTTCAGGGTTGCGGAATGATTTCAATGCCGTTGATCTGCGGGTTCTCGATACTGCTGGTGAAGGTGATCAATAATTTATTGTCCGTGATTTCCACCGGCACAATTTCCACATGCGGGGTGAGCGGGCCGCCAGCTTTTGACCAGACATCAAAATCCTTGAATTCCCGTCCCTGCACGTTGAAAGAAAACACCCGCTGGCCCGGACCGGTAATCCCGTCATAGGTTTCGCAGAAATGCAGCTGCACCAGATATTTCCCGTTTGCCAGGGGCCAGGTAAATGAATCCATGGCGTAATGTTCGGAACAGTAAATCCCGGTCTGGGTCGTATTGGTGATCGTCAACTCCGATCGCTCCACCGTGTCGCCGCCGTCAAATCCCTGGTCCGCCAGCCAGACATTGCCACTGGAATCGGTCATTGGTGACGAAGCGCCGGCGTTGATGCGCACCAAGGTTTTCTCGGCGGGCGGAACGTTCGCCGCCGGAATCGCAGGTTGACTCACCGCCGCATCTGGCGTTGGCGCTGGCGTAGGATGATTACGGGCGACTTTTTCATTTGATTCGCAACCGGCAACAAACAATGTGACGGCAAGCGAAAGGAAAGCGGCGAGGAGCCTGATTGGTTTTTTCATATACTGCGAATCTAGCTATGCCAAGAGGTTAATCAAGGCGGAAGATTCCGCGTATCCACCAAATGTCATGCCGACCTTGGCCCTGGATTCTCTCGCAAGCTGGTACATCACCGCGACTTGCCGTGGCCGGTCCGACCCCGCTAATTGTCGGTACGAAACGGAACCGCCGGAAGTCCTGCGCTGTTGTAAAGATTGGCCGTGGGAAACGATTGCCACGCATAACGCACGTCCACCGGTTCGGGAACGTTTGGCGATGAAACGACGACCGTGTCGCCTTCAATTTTTGCGTCGGCCCAATACCATTGGTGATCTTTTCCGGCAACGGAAAATTCTCCCGGCGGACCGCCGTTGGCAACCAATCCGCCGCTGGCGAAATCGAAATGAATTATCAAGGCTCCGGGAATATGCTCGATGGATTTGCAGGTCGGGCCTTGATACGGAGTTTTTGCGCCATAATGCTGTGCCAGTGCGCAAAGGGCCAGGCGTTCGCCGACAATTTTTTTGTCCACCGGATGGATATTGTCCGGTTCGCCGGTATCAATTGTCACGGCCAGCGCGGCATTTTTGATCGTGCGGGCGACGACCGCCTGCGCCCCGCGTATCTCAGCCCAGCCACCCGAGCCCCCCGCCTGATTCTGGTGATGCATGAACGCCGGCAGGCTCACGATGTAAAATGGAAAATCACCCTGGCCGAAAAGTTTCCGCCAGTCGCCAATCATCGCCGGCAGCAAGTTTTGATATTGCCGCGCGCGATCGGCGTTCGCCTCGCCCTGGTACCAGATCGCGCCCGAAATCGCGAGCGGCGCAACGGGCTGAATCATGCCTTGATATAAAACGGAGGGCATCACGGGCCAGTTTTCAAAACCCAGCGGCAACGGATGCGGCGGCTTCGCATCCACGCTCAACGCGCCTTTCCATTCGCCCGCGAGCGAAATTTTTGTCGCGTCTCCCAGGGTCACGCAAAGCGCGTCGGCTTTCGACATAAACCCGCCCTGCGGTTTCGTTTTGAGGACGCGGATGGTGATGACATTGGTTCCCGGTTTCAAAATCCCATCAGCCACCGGATACACGCGCGGATTTTCAACCCACGCGCTCGCGCCCACCCAACGGCCATTTACAAAAGTTGTGTCCATGCGCTCGACGACCCCAAGCGAAATGGTCGTCTTGCCGGGCGGCAGTGGGTCCGGCAGGGCGACTTCCTTTCGAAACCAGCAAACGCTCGGCGCGTCCGGCACCCCCAATTCCTGAAAGCCGTCCGAAATTTGGACTGTCTTCCAACTTGAATCGTCAAAGTCCGCTGCCGACCAGTTGTTTTTCTGGCCAATGTCGTAATCATCATACCAATGCATGATATAATTGCCGTATTCGGGTCCGCCTTTGGATTTCAAACGTTCGATCACCGCCAGTTGGGCATCGAAATCCTTCATCGGGTGCAACGTTTCAACACTGGTCCACGTTTCCGCGGGCGTGCCGCCGAGGCAATCCTCGACGAGCCCGATCGGCACGTGAATATTGGTTTGAACTTTTTGCGCAAAGAAATAGGCCACGGCGGAAAAACTCCCGTCCTCGGCCATCGCCTGCGGTGAACAGATTTTCCATTTACCCTGCAGCACGGCCGCGGGCGAATATGCCACTTGCGAACGAACTTTGAACATGCGGATTTCGGGATGATTGGCCGCCGCGATTTCAGTGGATCCATTTCGCGTGCGCTCCAGTGGAAGCTCCATGTTGGACTGCCCGCCGCACAACCAGACATCGCCCACCAATACCTCCTGAAACTCAACATGCTGCGCGCCGTCAATCTTCAACGTGTACGGTCCACCCGTCGCCGGCGGTTCGATTTTCACGCGCCAGCGGCCATCCTGGCCGGCAACCGCTTTTGCAGTGTGTCCGGCCACCTCCACGCGAACCGTGTCGCCGGGTTTTGACCAACCCCAGATCGTATTGGCCTTGCCGCGCTGCAAAACCATGTTGTCGCCAAACATTGGGCTGACAAATGGCAATGATGCTCCGTCAGCCGTGTTGGCGGCAGCCGACAAATACAAACCCAAGATGAAAATAAAGACAGATTTGAATTTGATTTTCATGGTTCGGCTCACATTCAAATAAACTCGTTGATGAGATTTTCCAGGAATTCCTGCCGGCCACTGGCGTTGGGCGCCGCTTCGCCTTGTTTGAGTATGTATGCTTCCAGTGCGGC
>Ga0265320_10002175_pt1 | contig 13772 bp, 13 predicted proteins | sample 4827metaG_FD_202087 | JGI IMG/M metagenome (GOLD analysis project Ga0265320, IMG submission 202087) | Rhizosphere microbial communities from Carex aquatilis grown in University of Washington, Seatle, WA, United States - 4-8-27 metaG | ecosystem: Host-associated > Plants > Roots > Rhizosphere >...
GCGATGCCGCCGCCGCTGGCGGCCTTCGGGTCGGGCTTGCCGGACGCATAGCGTTCCAGCCTGGCGCTGACCCCTGAGCCACCACCGGACGTCGCCAGGCCCACGGCAATCAGGACGACGGCAGCGGCCGCGACGATCGCGACGATCAAGCTGGTCTGCATGGCAGTTCTCCTGTGCCGCCGGCTAGTACGAGAAGCCGAAGAGGCCCGGAGGCAGGGCGATGCCCATCACTTCGAACTTCTCGACGAACTTGGGCCGGATCCCGGTCGGCTTCAGCCGGCCGATGATCTTGCCTTCGACGATGCCGGTCTGCTCGAAGATGAAGACATCCTGCATCACGATCACGTCACCTTCCATGCCCTGGATCTCGGTGATGTTCACGATCTTGCGGGTGCCGTCCTTGAGCCGGCTCTGCTGGACGATCAGGTCGACCGCCGAGGCGACCTGCTCGCGGATGGCCCGCAAGGGCAGGTCGACGCCGGCCATCAGGACCATCGTCTCGAGGCGGGACAGCATGTCCCGGGGGGAGTTGGCGTGGCCGGTCGACATCGAGCCGTCATGGCCGGTGTTCATGGCCTGGAGCATGTCGAGCGCTTCGCCCGAACGGCACTCCCCGACGATGATCCGGTCGGGCCGCATCCGCAGGGCGTTGCGGACGAGCTCCCGGATCGGGACTGCGCCCTTGCCCTCGATGTTGGGCGGTCGCGACTCGAGGGTCACGACGTGCTCCTGGCGGAGCTGGAGCTCGGCCGCGTCCTCGATCGTGACGATCCGCTCATCGTTGGGGATGAACGACGACAGCACGTTGAGGGTCGTGGTCTTGCCCGAGCCGGTACCGCCGGACACGAAGATATTCAGGCGGGCTTCGACGCAGGCCTTGAGGAAGTCGAACATCTCGGGGGTCGCCGTGCCGAAGCGCACGAGGTCGTCGACGGTGAACGGCGAGGCCGAGAACTTGCGGATGGTGATGACCGGGCCGACCAGCGACAGGGGCGGGATGATCGCGTTGACCCGGGACCCGTCGGTCAACCGGGCGTCGACCATCGGCGATGACTCGTCGACGCGGCGGCCGATCGGGGCGATGATCCGGTCGATGATCCGCATCACGTGGTCGTCGTTCTGGAAGACCACGTTGGTCAGCTCCAGCTTGCCCGACCGCTCGATGTAGACCTGGCGCGGCCCGTTGACCATGATCTCGGTGATGCTCTCGTCGCGCAGGAGCGGCTCGAGCGGCCCGAGGCCGATGATCTCGTCGGTGATCTGCTCCAGCATTCGGACGCGCTCGGCACGGGTCAGGGCGAGGCCTTCCTCGTCGATCACCTTGCCGAAGATCTCTTCGATCTGGCGCCGGACCTCGACCTGGTTGGACAGGTCGAGCTTGGGATCCAGGTCCTGGATGACCCGGCTCTGGATCCGGAACTTCACGTCCCGGAAGGATTCCCGGACCGGACCCTGCGACGACATCAGTCGCTGGGCCGGCGCCGCCGGGGGCTGCCCGGGTGCCCCGGGGGCGCCGCCGGCCGGCACCGGGGCATTGCCCGGAGCCGCGCCGGGACCGCCAGTCCCGGGTCGAGCACTCTCGATCCGCTTCAGCAGGGACATCCCCTACACCCCTTCCCGCCCAATCGGGCCGATGATTGCTGCTTGCCCAATCGGGCAGATGATTGCTAGCGCCATGCGAACAGGCTCTTCTTGGCGGGCGCTGCCTTGCGAGCACCCTCGGTGGCAGGCGTACGTTCGTCCTTTGTCAGCGACGTTGCCAGCCGCAGGATGTCCTGGGACACCTGGGCCTCTCGGTTGCTCATGAAGAACGGAATACCCCGGTTCAGAGCGTAAACCACGCTCCGACCGTCACTCACGATTGTATGGTCCACCTTGCGCCCGATCGACTGCTCGACATCGGCCACCCGGATCCCGAGGGTCGAGTCGGCCCGGTTGAGGACCAGCTTGATCGAGCTCGACGCGTAGCCCAGCTGGTCGGTCACCTCGAGGAACAGACGCATGTTCTTGATGCTGGTGATTTCGAGGGTGAGCATCGTCAGGATCACATCGGCCGAATCGAGGATGGCCAGGGTGGTGTCGTTCATCGACGATGAGCAGTCCACGATGATCAGGTCGTTCGTCCGGCGGAGCATCTCGAGGACCTTGCGCACGCCGACCGGGGTGACCAGCTCGGCCATCTCCGGCGACGGTGGCGCAAGGAGGACCTTGACGCCCGACGAGTGGACCGTCAGGAAGGGATCGATTGTCTCGAGCTCGAGGCCGGCTTCGAGATCCGGCGCGAGGTCGGCGATCGACTTGTTCTTGGGATTGAGGTTGAGCAGGACGCCCACATCGCCGAACTGGAACGAACCGTCCAGCAGGGCGGTCCGCTGACCGAGCTCGGACGCCGCCGCGACGGCGACGTTGACCGCGATCGTGGTTCGGCCGATGCCGCCCTTCGGTCCGAAGACCGCGATGATCTGGCCCGGATCGACATCCGGCAGGGCGGCGGCAGGGGCCGCGACCGCGACCGGGAAGCGCTCGAGCTTCTCGCGTTCGCGGGAGTAGATCTGGCGAATGGATGAGGTCAGCTCGTCCGAGCTGAACGGCTTGACCAGGAATTCGCGCGCTCCGGCGAGCATCGACCGGCGGAGGTAGTCCGCTTCGCCCTGGACCGACATCATCACGACCGAGGCGCCCGGCACCTGGGCCGAGAGCTGTTCGGTCGCCTCGATCCCGTCCATGTCCGGCATGTTGATGTCCATCAGGACGATGTCGGGCTTGAGCGAGATGGCGAGCTCGATGGCGCGTCGGCCCGACTCCGCCAGGCCCACGATCTCCATGTCACTTTCGAAGCCAAGCAGCCTCGCCAGGTGATCGCGGGTCTCGGTGATGTCGTCGACGATGAGGACGCGGATCTTGTCTGCCATTAGGGTCGCTTCGTCGGCCTTCGTGCGGGTGTCATGCCCCGGAGCGTCCGACGGGCGCGGGATCCGTGAGGATCGGTCGCGCCCGTCCGGCCGCGGGGCTGGGAAGACCTGGGGGTCGCGGCGACCCCCAGGCCCGGGGAGCTACTTGGTGGTCGGCTTGACCACCTCGATGATCTGGGGCGGCAGGACGCCGTACTGATCAACGAGTGTCTTGAGGATCACGCCCGTGGTCGGGTCGAGCGGCGGCACCACCGGGTTCGGAGGCGTCGAAGCGTCGACGTAATCCTTGGGCGAGCGGAGGACGAGGCTGAGGCAGCCGTCGACCTGACCGTAGCGAATGACTTCGGCCTGCTGGGCGGTGACTTCCAGGAGGACGATCTCCTGCTGCCCGTTCAGGCTGGTGCCCGCCGGGGCGCTGCTGGCCGATGCCGTGCCGTTGCCGTTCGAGGCGGCGGCGGGCGGCGGAGGCAGGAGCGTTCCGACGACCTTGCTGCTCTGGACGACCATCTTGACGCTCGAGCCGCCGAGGTTCGTGACCGGAGTGATCACGCCCGTCTTGGGATCGACATTGTCAAGCTGGAAGCCCGTGCCGCAGCTCGTGCCGGCGGTGGACCCACCGAAGCCGATGATCACGTCAACGTGGTCGCCGGTCTGGATCAGGGTACCGACACCGGTGACCTGGTCGACCTGGACCGACATGGCGCGCATGCCCTTGTCGAGGTTCGGCGTGACCGAAGCCACGATTCCGCTCGAGGCGAACATCGACGCGTCGAGGTCCGTGTTGGCGATCACGTTCGCCCGGATGATCTGGCCAACAACCGCATTGATGTTGTTGAAGGCCGTCGCCGAGCGAGTGGTCACGTCGACCTTGTGGGTCGCGACCATGTCCGAGGTGACCTGCGTCCCCAGGGGGATGTCCACAGTGGCGTACACCGTGTCGAGCTGCGTGACCGGAGGCGGCTGCGTATTGCCCGTGCCGGTCCCGGTGCTCCCATTCGAGAACAACAGGATGATCAGAACGAAAACGATGATTGCAAGGATGATCCCACCCAGCAGGAACACCCGACTCGTTCGCTTCAAATTATTCTCCCCAGCCGTGTGACAAGTGGCACCACTGTAGCACCGCCCAAACGCCGCGCGACTATACCAAAGGGCTAGGACCATTAGGAAGAAATGGCCGGAAATCAAGCGGACCGCAAACTTGGTGCAAGGTCCGCTTCAGGGATCTCCGCGGCGATCGCGACTGGTGCGCCGCCACCCCGATCAAGGCCGAAAGTGAACGAGCGGATCGCCCTGCGTGAGGACGAAACCGCTCGTCAGTTTCGACGCTTTGACAGCCCGGCCGGCAGCCGGCCGGGCCGCGGTCCTAGACCGAACTGCCGACCGTGCTCAGGATCTTGGAGACCTGGCCGCCCAGGAAGATCAGGGCGACGATCGCGACGATCGCGATCAGCGCCAGGATGAGGGCGTATTCGGCCAGACCCTGTCCTTCGTCGTCGGAGCGGAACGAAGCGATGAGTGCCGAGATGTAGTTCGTCATGTTGGCTGTACCTCCTTTCCTTCGAAGTCCCGTCGCCGTCGCCGGCGAGGGCTGCTGGATAGCGACTCGTTGGGCCGACCCTCGTTGGGTCCAAGCCGACCGCCGGTCAGGCTATGAACTGTGGTGCCCGGTTGTCAAGATCGGGACGGTAATAGCGGTGCGTCCAGGCAGTGGAGCTACACCGAGTGCCCGACGTTGCTGATCATCTTGGATACATTGCCGCCGATGACGATCAGGGAAATGATCGCGACGATCGCGATCAGGGTCAGGATCAGGCCGTATTCGGCCAATCCCTGGCCTTCATCCGAAAAACGAAAAAACCGAATGAGTGCGGAGAGGGGTCTGGCTAGTGATCTAGGCATCCGGGGCTTCACCTCCTTTCTGGTGGAAGTCCCGCCGCGGGGGCGCGAGGGCTGGGCTACGGTAGAGATCGCTCCCTCGGGCTGTCAAGTCCGTGTCAGGCTCCGGGAAAGACAAACGCCGGACCGACAGAGTCGGTCCGGCGTTGATCATCCTGTGTTCTCGGCCCGGATCGAGGGGGCCGAGCCGCGGTCCTAGACCGAACTGCCGACCGTGCTCAGGATCTTGGAGACCTGGCCGCCCAGGAAGATCAGGGCGACGATCGCGACGATCGCGATGAGGGCGAGGATCAGGGCGTATTCGGCGAGGCCCTGGCCTTCCTCGTCGCGGTTCAGGCGCGCGAGGAACGAGTTGACGAGCTGCATCTGAGATGCCTCCTGGATAAGTCCACCCCCGATTGAGGGCAGGGGAACCATACGTCCTTGGGCGCCGGGCCGTCGATTAGGTCATTGGTACCACGGCGAGTGACCCGTTCAGCCGATCAGGCCGGTGATCCAGGCCAGGATCGCGGCCACCTGGTCGCGGAAGAAGATCAACAGGATCCCGATCAGGGCCAGGGTCAATAGTCCGATGATCGCGTAGTCGACCATCGGACTCGGCGTCCGGGACGACCTGCCGGGTTCGGCCATTGCCGTCTGGCTGGCCCGGCTCAGCCTTCGCCGGCCGCCGGGCTTGCCTCGCCGGCGCCGTCGGTTGTCGCGCTGGCCACGATCCGGACCTCGGTCCCGCCGGCCAGCAGCTCGGCGACCATGCCCAGGGTAGCGGCCCGCTGGAGGATGTCCCGCCAGGCCTTGGCCGGCAGGACGTGACTGGGCGTGGCCTCGGCCTCGCCGATCGCGGCAGCCGTGCGGCGGTCGTCGATCATCTGGGCCAGCGCGGCCGGCGTCGAGGCATCGGCGGCCGGGGCGGGCTCGGAGCGGGCGGCCGGCGCTTCGCCGTGGGCGGCGATGCGGGCTTCAATCTGGTCGCCCCAGTCGAGCCGGATCGTGACCCGCCGGGGGTTCGTCGAGAGGTAGCCGGCGAGGGCCTGGTCGATCATCCGGAAGAGCCCGCTCTCGATCTCCATGTCCAGCCGGCGCTCGGTTCCCAGCGAGTCGAAGTCGACCACGATCTGGGATCGCCGGCCGCGTTCGCGTGCGGCGCGCCGAATGGTGGGCACCAGGCCGAGATCGTCGAGGACCATCGGGCGAACCTCGAAGATGAACGCCTTGGTCGCTTCGAGCGTGGTCTGGACCATGGCGATGAGGGCCTTGACCTCGTTTCTCGCCAGGGCCGGGTCGCGCTCGACGAGGCGATCGACGATCTGGGCCTGGAGGACGATGTTGGTCAAGCTCTGGGCCGGGCCGTCGTGCATCGCCCGGGCAATATCCCGGCGGAGGTCTTCCTGGGCGGTCAGCACCAGGCGCGAGACGGCGGCGGGCACCTCACCGTCCTCGAGGCTGGCCGGGGCCGCGGCTGGCGGGGTTCCGCTGGGCGCGCTCCAGCCACCGCCGGCGGCGACGTCACGGAGCAGGGCGCCGTAGCGCTCGAGTGCTTCGTGGTAGCGGCCGAGGGCCTTCTGCTTGCCCTGCAGGACGTCGACCTGCGACTCCATCATCACCGCCCGGCGAGTGAGCTGGACGAGCTGACTCGTCGCTTCGGCCAGGTCTGCCTGGTTGGGCGTCGTCGCGGAGCGGAGGGTTGCCACCCGATCGCCGGTCTGGCTGCGCTTCATCTCATGGCGCTCGGCCTCGGAGCGAGCCTGCTGGATCAGCAGGTCGATCTCGGCCAGCTCGCTGTCGAGGACGGTCAGCTCGTTCCCGATCCGGTCGGCGATACCACTGGGATCGTTGGCAGCCACGCTGCGCGCCTCAGTCAATCCTCGGGCATCCGGATCCAGCCCTGGCGCATCGCATACACGACGGCCTGGGTTCGATCGTTGACGCTGAGCTTGCGCAGGATGCTGGACATGTGGTTCTTGACCGTCTGCTCGCTGATCGACAGCGCGTAGGCGACCTGCTTGTTGGTCATCCCCTGGGCGATGTTGTCCAGGATCTCGACCTCGCGCGGTGACAGCGGGGCGAAGATCGGGGCCGCTTCCTGGCCGTAGACGGCCAGCTCGCGGAACTCCTTCAGGACCCGGCTGGCGACGGCCGGCTTGGCGAAGACCTTGTCGTTGATCAGGTACTCACCGGCGGTGACCCGGCGGATGATCGTGACCAGGTCGTCGGGCCCGACATCCTTGAGGATGAACGCCGCCGCGCCGGCCTTGATCGCATCGAACAGGGCGTCCTCGTCCTCGCTGACCGCCAGGACGATGATCCCGACCGAGGGCAGCTCGCGCTTGATCCGCTGGGTCGTCTCGATCCCGCCGGGAGGCGGCAGGGAGAGGTCCATCAGGACGATGTCGGGCGACATCTCCATGGCCAGGTCAACCGCGCCACGGCTGTCCTGGGCCTCGCCCACGATCTCGAAGTCGGGCTCCCGCTCGAGCAGGCCACGCATCCCCATCCGGAACAGGGCGTGGTCGTCGACGAGCAGGATCTTGGTGATCTCGCCCACGGTCCGGCGATCGGGTCCGCCCCGGCGCCGATCGGGGCCCAGATAGTCTGCTGCGGTCATTCGTTCTCCTTCTGGAGCGGGATTGCCAATGTCACGATGGTGCCCCCATTGGGCCTGGAACCAACCTCGAAACGAGCACCGATCAGCTCGGCCCGCTCGCGCATGAATTGCAGCCCGAAGTTCCGCCGGCCGCGAGCGGCCATGGCCCCGACGTCGAAGCCTCGCCCATCGTCGCGCACCTCGAGGACCCAGTCATTACGGTCCAGCCGGCTCGAGACCGAGACCGTCTCGGCTGCGGCGTGCTTGCGGATGTTCTGGAGGGCTTCCTGGACGATCCGCAGGACCACCGTCTGGGCAGCATCGTTCAACTCCTCGCCCTTGGCCCCGATCTCGTTCACGACCGGGATTCCGGTCAAGGCGGTGAACGACTCGAGCGCGTCGGCGATCGAGCCCTCCAGGCCGAGCTCGGCCAGGAGCGGCGGGCGGAGCTGGCTGATGAAGCCGCGTACGTCACCCAGCTCCCGGCGCAGCCGGGCGCCGAGCAGCTCGAGCTCATGGGCTGCGACCGTGGGGTCCTCGGCGATCACCCGGCTGACGTAGTCGATCTGAAAGATCGCATTCGAGAGGGCCTGGGCCGGTCCATCGTGGACCTCGCGGACCAGCCGCAACCGCTCCGACTCCTGGGCCTCGACGATCCGCATGTTGAGCTCGGTCGAGCTGGCCACTGCGGCCGTGTCGTTGATCAGCGTCGCATCGTCGCGCTCGAGGAAGAGCCAGATCCGCTCGATGCTGCGCAGGGCCACGTCGAGCCGGTTGAGCTCCGATTCGTGCTGGCCGGCGGACGTGATCAGGTTCTCGGCGTCGACCTGGAGCGCCCGCCGGCGGCCGTCCTCGGCACCGGCTTCGGCGGCCACCGCGGCGGCTTCGTCGAGCGATGTCAGGCCGCCGGCCGGGGGCGAGGTCCGGAGCTCCCCGGCGCGCAGGTCGTCGGTGACGGCCTGGAGGCGGACCAGCTCCTCGTGCTGGAGGAGGCGGTAGCGATCGGCGATCTGGCGGATCGTGTCCGCAGCGTAGCCAACCGCCGCCTTGGCCTCGGCATGCAGCTCGTCGATCCGCCCGTCCAGTGCCTCGGCGCGCGTGCCGTCCATGTCAGTCGAGTATAGAGGGCCGCTCACGGCCGACACCCGATCTCGAAGACCCGCGTCCCGGCCAGGGCCGCTGCGGCCGCGGCATCGGTGGGCACGCCCAGGGCGATCTCATGGAAGCAGCTCACATCGGCCTCCGTTCCGGACAGGACGGCCGGCCAGCTGCCATGGTCGTCGCTGATCACGAGGTAATGGGTTCCAGGGAAGTGGTTGGCGAGGTCGACCACCGAGGTCGGCGACTCGTCGGGCAGGGCCAGGGTGTGGATGCCGGCGGCGTAGGCGAGCCAGATCGGCGAGTCGCTGATCACCGGCCCAGCTGCCGGATCGAGCGGCTGGCCGATGCTGGCCATCTGGCCCTCGAGGGCCTCGTAGCGGGCGGCAACGCCCGTGCTCTGGGTGCCGTAGCCGGCGAGGGTGAGGCTGAACAGGACAGCCGTCCCGACGGTCAGGGTCGCACCCAGCCAGGCAACCTCCTTGGTCCAGCCGCGGAACGCGCTGAGCCGGACGAACAGCGCGTCGAGGGCCAGCAGGCAGGCCACGATCAACAGGACGTGGACCGCTCCGGCGGCATGCAGGAACGTGCCCCACGTGGTCGCCACCGGGAAGAGCAGGGTGGTCACCCAGAAGGTGGTCAGCGAGACGACGAGCAATGGCCGAAGCGCCCGGATCCGGACGATCCAGGGCAGGCGCAGGATGCCGATCAGGCCGATTGGGAAGCTCGGCAGGAGCAGGACGCTGAGCAGGTTGTGAGTGAAGCCGTCGATCCGCATCTGGACCAGCCTCCCCAGGCCGACCGCGAGGTAGCGCGACAGGGTCGGCGGATCGCTCCAGGCGAAGATGTCGAAGCCGGTCACCGACAGGGCATTGGCCGCGGCCTGCCCGGGCAGCGGATTGCCGAAGACCAGCCAGTCGCGGATCAGCCAGGGCATGAACACGACCAGGGCCACGGCGGCCGCGACGAAGACCAGGCGCAGCCGCTCAGTCCGCGGCAACCGGACGCCTTGAGTGTCACGGGCGGTGCACCAGGCCAGGCCGGCCCAGGCCAGGGCCAGCCAGAGTGCCTCGTTGCGGGTCAGCGCGGCGAGCCCGATCAGGACGCCCAGGCCCAGGAGGCGGGGGTCGCTGATCCGCGCGCCGCGCGGGTCGCGCAGGAGGCGGCTGATCAACAGGCAGGCGCCCAGGACCAGGGCCGCGAACAGGCCGGTCGAATCGGGCAGGGCGCTGAACAGGACCAGTGGCAGCTCGACCGCCGCGGTCAGCCCGACGCCCGCGGCCAGGGTCCGGGCCCGGCCCTCGGGCAGGCCCAGCTCGGCAGCTACGTCTGCGCCCAGCCGCCAGGCAAGGACCGGGATCAGGGCGCCGATCAGCAGCGCCGGCAGCTGGGCCACCGCGAACGAGGTGCCCAGGAGGAGCATCGGCCCGGCGATCAGCAGGGTCGGCAGCGGCAGCCAGACCTCGAACGCCGGCCGTGGGAACGACAGCGGCGGGGTCTGGAAGCTCCACAGTGCGTCGCTCGTCAGTCCGTGGCCGGTGACCAGGTTGCGGGCGACCATCACGTAGTAGGCGGTGTCCTCGGGCGTCGGAAAGGGCACTGTCCGGGCAAAGGCGATCCGGACGAGCAGGGCAAAGACGAACAGCAGGCCGGCCGTGCCCCAGGCCTCGCGCCGGCTCGGGCTCCAGCTCACGGGTTCGAGGCTCCATCGGCCAGCACGACGCAGCGCGAGTCGGCGGTCGAGAAGCACACGGGATACAGCCCGGCATCGATTGTGGCCGAAGGGCCCGTCACGCTCCACACCGGCGGACCTACCCAGCCCGGCCGGCCGCTGCCATCGAGGACCGGGCCGAGCGCTTCGACCGCATCCGAGCGCTCGACGTACAGCCAGCGCACGTTGTAGGCCTGGGCCACCGACTGGATCGTGGCGATCGGATCGTTCGGGGCCACCACGCCGGGGTGGCCGGTCCAGTACTTGACCGCGCCCGTGTCCAGGCTCATCACGATGTCGTCGGGAGCGGCCCCGTGGGCATTGAGCGCGGCGCCCACCGCCTGGTCAAGGCTGCGCTCGGTAGACCAGGTGTCATGCACGTTGGCGGTGAAGTAGACCGCGCCCAGCAGGCTGATCCCAACGATCCCGCCGACGAAGACCCGGCCGGCCGAGTCGGCGTTCCAGCTCGGCCGGCGGCGGGCGATCCAGGCGACCAGGGCGACGACCGCCTCGAGGGCGATCAGGTACGACTGGGGGGCGAGGGCGGCGCCCGAGTGGATGAACGTGCCGTTCGGGACGTGGACCGCCGAGACGATGCCCGAGAAGGCGAAGAGCAGGGCGGCATACAGCAGGAACGGCAGGAAGTCGGCCGAGTGGCGGCGCAGCCAGGCGCCGGCCGCGATGAACGGGGCCAGGAGGATCCCGCCGACGAGGACGCTGAAGATCACCAGCGCCTCGAAGAAGCCGGTCAGCCGGCTGGCGAGCAGCGGGCCGATGCCCTGCCCCAGGAGGTACGAGAGGGTGGGGGTGCCGGTGATGCTGTTCAGCTCGGAGATCGAGCGGATGAACAGGATCCGGCCCGTCGACGACGAGGGCGACAGGCTGCCAAACACGGCCAGCTGGCGCGCCTCCCAGGGCGCCATCACGAGCAGGAAGAGGCCGGCCGCGACCACGGCGGACCAGACCGGCAGCGGCCGCGGGGCGTCGAGCCCGGCGGCCTGCGCGCGCCGGAAGCGGACCCGCGACCAGACCCAGACCATGGCCAGCGCCCCGCCGACGAGCACGCCATCGTTGCGGGCGAGGGTCGCCAGGGCGACGAAGACGCCAGTGATGGCAAACGCCCGGGCATCGCCGCGCAGGGCTCGTGCACCGAGCCACAGCGCGGCCAGGACCAAGACCTGGAACAGCGCGAAGTTGTCGGGCTGGGCCATGAACGGGGTGACCCCCGCCGGAACGGCGGTCAGGATCGCGCCGCCGAGGGCCACGCTCGGCCGGCAGCCGGCTTCGCGGGCGAAGAGCCAGACCATCGGCGCGGCGAGGGCCCCGATCAGGGCGAAGGGCAGGCCCGAGGCGAACGCCGTCGCGCCGAGCACGACGATGAACGGCACCTGGACCAGGCTGGCCAGGGGCATCCAGTGGGCATTGCTCGGGATTGGCAGGACCGGGTGCGCCGGCAGGTGGCCGCCCACGTCGACAAACGTCCAGATGAAGTCGATCGAGAAGCCATGACCACTGGCCAGGGCCCGCGCCACGTTGACGTAGTAGTACGAATCGACGTACGCCGGATCCGGATAGAGGACCAGCAGCAGGACCCGTACCACGAGGGCCAGGGCGAAGAGGCCGATGACCCGGAGAAGGGTGGTGCGCATCCGGTGCACCGTAGCACCGGGTCATGGCTCTTTCGACCGGTACGAATGACCTAGGTCAGAGGTCCTGCCCCTGGCACTCTCGAGTCGTCGGTCGCCGGCCTCGGACGGGCTACGATCGCCAGATGGACGTCACTGTGCTGACCGGACCGCGCTCGCCTGCGACGCGCCGGGCGGTTCGCGACGGGCTGGTGATCGCCGGGCTGCTATTCGGCGCCTACCTGTTCCTCGTCGTCGCCCCCGTCAGCGGCACATTCGGCTTCGATGCCTTCGCCTACTGGCACCTCGATCCGTCCGCCCCGTACGCCCAATCGGCCGGCGGCCTGGGCGCGTTCACCTATACACCGGTCGTCGCCCGCCTGTTCGCTCCGTTCGCCGCCCTGCCGTGGCCCACCTTCCTGTGGCTCTGGACGGCGGGGCTGATCGCGACGCTGATCTGGCTCGGCTGGCGATCGACCCTGGTCGTCCTGGCCTTTCCACCGGTGGCGCTCGAGCTGTACCACGGCAACGTTCACCTGCTCATCGCCGCTGCGATCGTGCTCGGCTTCCGGTGGCCGGCGGCCTGGGCGTTCGTGGTTCTGACCAAGGTGACCCCGGGCGTCGGCCTGGTCTGGTTCGCGGTCCGGCGTGAGTGGCGCAGCCTGGCGATCGCCGCTGGCGTGACCGGAGCCCTCGTCGCGATCTCGCTCGTGCTCGACTTGTCACTGTGGCGGGCGTGGCTGTCCGACGACATCCTGAAAACCGCGACGGGCGCCCCACTCGACCAGTTCTCGTTCGGCGTGCCGATCTGGCTGCGACTACCGGCTGCCGCGCTCCTCGTGGCCTGGGGCGCTCGGACGGACCGCGCCTGGACGGTGCCTGTCGCCGCGACCCTGGGTCTGCCGATCCTCTGGCCGAGCGGCTTCGCGATCCTTGCCGCGCTGTGGCCGATCGCTGCCCGGCGGCGGGGCCTGACCTCGGACGACATCGTCCTTGGCCGTCCCATCGACCCGGAGTTGGTCAGGCCAGCGTTGGCCTAGGCTCGGCTGCCTCGACAGCCGCCGCTGCCGGCCGGTCCTCGATTGCCCTCGTGGGCTCGAGCAACCAGGGAAGCCTGCGGCCCAGGAGCATCGAGCCCGCCACAAGGGCGAGCGCCAGCCACCAGCCCTCGAAGGTGTACGTCGCCATGAGCAAGGCGGCAATCAGGGCGATCTCACGCCGGATCAGGAGCAGCGCGGGCAGGGCGAAGAGCAGGCCGAACACCCGCAACCCGGGCATGCCAACCACGGCCAACAACCCAACCCATGCCCCGGCGTGCCGATTGGGCACGATGAACACCAGCGCCATCGATCCGAGCAGCACGAGATCGCCGGCCCACCAGGGCAGTGAACGGGCGATTCCATCGCCGGCCAGGATCCAGCTCGGATCGTTCGCCCGGCCGAGCTGGGCGAGCCAATCGAGCCAGGTCCCGATTCCGACCAGGGGCAGCGTCGCCAGCCCGAGGGCGGCCAGAGCGGCGGCGCCCATCGCCGCTGCGCGCCAGTCCCGCCGGAGGAGGTACAGCCAGGGCTGGACCTGGGCTGCCTTGAGGGCACCCACCGCGATCGCTTTGAGCCCCGTGGTCAGGCGCTCCAGCGGGCCGGTCCGGACCGGGTTCGCCAGGTCGTTTTCGGCCGGCGCAAAGGCGATTGCTGCGCTGGCCGCGGCCGGAGCTCGCCAGAACAGGCTGACAAACGCGGCGAAGAGGAGGACCTGGACATTGCCCCCAAGGAGACCCTCCGCGAATGGCGGCCAGGCCAGGAAGAGGGGGACCACCAGCCATGGGATCGCCAGGCGCCGGCAGGCGAAGACGGCGCCGCCGAGACTCAGCACGAACCAGGCCCCGGTCACGGCCAGCTGCGGCACGTGGGTCAACGGCGCCAGGATCGGCAGCAGGACCGGTGGGT
>Ga0265320_10002177_pt1 | contig 13771 bp, 9 predicted proteins | sample 4827metaG_FD_202087 | JGI IMG/M metagenome (GOLD analysis project Ga0265320, IMG submission 202087) | Rhizosphere microbial communities from Carex aquatilis grown in University of Washington, Seatle, WA, United States - 4-8-27 metaG | ecosystem: Host-associated > Plants > Roots > Rhizosphere >...
AGAGCCGCTGTCCCGGGAAATTGACGAATATGCGCTACGCCTCAAGGAATTGAAGTCGGCGGGGGCGAACATTCCCCTGGTACAGATTTACTCCGCCACGCGGCCGATGTTCCACGCGGATTGCGGTCATCTGCCTCTGAAGACGCTTTCCCACATTGCTCAGACCGTCCGCCACGTCTCCGGCCTCAAGGCCGAAGTTTTCTGACCAGCCGCTTCCGGCTGGATTTACGATAGTCGATTCACGATTTCCGAGCTCCGCGTCCATCCCGGCTCATCGCGTTAATCACAGAGAACTAGCCACATCCGGTCAGGCGATCACGAAATCTGCAATCTTGGTTTGCTGTCTGAACGCAGCAAAAGGAACTTCCCTTATCGTCCGGTGTTTATTTAATTATCTGAATGAAAACCGAGGTCAGGATTAGGAAGAATTCAACTCTCGTTTCGAAATCTGCCGGCTTGGGACTGGGTCTGCTCATCAGCCTGTTTCTGCCGGTAATCGCGCAGGCGGATGGCTGTTTCGTGGCTCCCCCGTTCGTCTGGAACAAGCACAAGGACATCAATGAACCGACGCAGAAGGCCATCCTGGTTTATGACACAGGCCAGGAGGATTTGATCCTGCAAGTGAAATACGACGGGCCGGTGGAGGAATTCGGCTGGCTGGTGCCCGTTCCCGGCATGCCCACGGTGCAAAAGGGCTCGATGGAATGCTTTTACGAATTGAGCCGCTATACCCAGGAGCATTGGGAACCACGGACACCCGTCGTCGGGATGACGCGTTCCGGTACGATGGGTATCGATTCCGCGGGCGGGTCTCCACCGCCACCGGTGAAGGTTATCGAAATCAAAACCGTGGGCGCTTACGAAGTCGCCGTCCTGTCCGCGCGCGATACCGGCAGCCTGGAAGACTGGCTGGAGGCAAATGGGTTTTCCTTCCCGAAAGGCAAGGAGGCGGTGATTGATACCTACGTCCAACGAGATTGGTATTTTGTCGCCGTAAAAATCAACCTGCGCAAAGGCAGCGGGTTTCAACTTGTCTCCGGCACGCCTCGGCAGGCCCATGACGTCAAATCGGCGGTGGCAGAAAAACTGGCAAGCGGCGAACTCCAACCTTTGCGCCTCAGCTTCGCCAGCGACCAGAGCATTTTTCCGCTAAAAATTTCCTCTGTCAACGGTACCCCGTCGGAAGTGCAGGTTTATGTGCTGTCGCCGGAACCGCTGGTGGAAAAGACGATGTTCGAGAAGAAGTTTCCAGAGGTGCGGCACATCGCGCTGGAGCAGAATGCGCGGCGCCTGCAGATGCTCCAACGTCAGCAGGAGATGATAGCTGCCATTCGACGACAACGGTTCCCGGAAGAGGGCGGATTCTCCGGTCAGCCGTATGAAACTAACATCCCCATGAACCTGATTCTCAAACAATCGGTGCCTTACGAGGCGTTGCTGCCCTATGCCGCGGTCACCGGGAAGGATTTTCCGGCGTGCAGCCGGGAGATACCCCGCTTCCAGAAGAAAACGTGGTGGCTGACGAAGCAGACGTGGACCTTCAAGCCGAACGACATGCGCGACCTGGTCTTTCAGCCGGCCGCGGCAGCCTTTGCCGAAGATCTGGCGAGTGAAGAGGGCTATTACGTCGCACAAAACCTCGCCCGGCTGGGCTCGAATGCCGTTCCCGCCCTGCTGCAGGCACTGCAAAGCACCAATGCCATAGTGCGGATACACGCCGCATCAACGTTTGATGACATGGGAGGTGGCGGGCCTTCGATGGTGCGGGACCCAAGGGTGCAGGATTACCTCCCGGTGTTGTTCAAAGATCCGGAGGCGGAAGTCCGCATGGATGCCGCGGAGACGGCGGGCGACAATTGGAATTCAAAGTTTGCCGAACCGCTCTTGATTCTGCTGCAAGATGAGAATGAAGGCGTCCAGCACGCCGCCGTGTTCGCCTTGAAAAGAAATTACCAGGGGAAATCGCAGAATCTTCCAGCGCTGTTGTCGATGCTCAAGAGCAAAAATTTAATGGTCCGGGCCAGCGCGCTAGAGGTGATTTCGGATCCGACCGTCCCCATCGCCCGTGAAGATGTGTTGCCCCTGCTCGGCAGCACCAATATGCGTGTAGTTAACATTGCCATCGCCCGACTGGAACGGGACGGAGTTTCGTTCGATGACCTTGCTCCGCTGCTGCACAGTGACTCAATGCTGGCCCGATTGACCGGGCTGTCGGTCCTGCAACGACTGGACGACAACAACGCGGCCATCGAAATGGTCCTTCCGCTGCTGCGCGATCCGGAACAACCGGTACGTGGCCGGGCCTGGAAATTGTTGGAAAAGCTCAGCGGCCAGGAGATTCCGGCGGATCAAACGGATCAATGGGCGCAGTGGTGGACGAAGAATAAATCCACCTTGTTGCTGGCCGATTACACCAAAGCTATCGAAACGGAGCCCACCAACGGCGGGACGTATCACATCCGGGCCTGCCTGTATTACAACGAACAAAAGTTCCCGGAAGCGCTGGTGGATTATCGCAAGGCGGTTGAACTGGGTTCGGATGAACGCGATTATTCGGTTTTTCGCATCTGGCTCATCCGGGCGCGGCGAGGAGAAAAGGAAGCCGCGACGCAGGAACTGGCAGCATATCTGGCCAGTCGCAAAACTGGAAAACCGGACGATTGGCCGTCAAAGGTTGGGCGTTTTCTGGCCGGGCAATTGACCGAACGCGATTTTCTCGAAGCCGCCAGAGATTCGAAGACCCGGACCGACCAGGAGCAACATTGCGAAGCCTGTTTCTATGCGGGCTCGAAACGGCTCATCGAAGGCGATCAAGCCACAGCAACGGACTATTTCAAACAATGCCTGGCCACCAAGGTGAAGACCTTTGAAGAATACCAAAGCGCCGCGGCGGAATTGAAGGTGCTTCCGGTATCTCCGGCAAAATAATCTCCCGAACCACTTTTCGAGGCGCTCGTGTATCCGTCTGAATTCACGATAATCGTATATCGTAAATCGAAAATGAGGAGCATCGGCTCTCGAATTTCGAGAGCTGAGGCGAAATTGCCGGACACCGCAGGTCAAGCCACGGAATAGTTCGAGATTGCCCGCATGTATTGGGCGCGTTCGAAGGCGCTGGGGGCGGGGCAGTTTTTCTGGCTCAGGCTGCCCTTGAGCTGGGTGACGGATTCGTATTCGTGCTCCTCCATCCAGGCGGCCAGCTCTTTTTCAATGACGGTGATCTGGCCGATGCCGTGCCGGATGAGCGTGGAACAGAGCTGGGTCACGTCGGCGCCGGCCATGAGCATTTTCAGGACGTCGGACGCGCGATGGATGCCGCTGGTCGCCGCCAGGCTGCATTTAAGACGACCGCAAAGGATGGCAATCCAGCGCAGCGGCACGCGCATGGCCATGGGCGTGCTCAACAGAATGTTGGGTTTGACCTCGAGCGTTTCCAGGTCGATGTCCGGCTGGTAAAACCGGTTGAACAACACCAACCCGTCCGCGCCGGTGTCATTCATCCGTTTGGCCATGTTGGCAAAATTGGTGAAGAACGGACTGAGTTTCACCGCCACCGGGATCGTGACCTCGGCTTTCACCGCCTTGAGCACATCCAGATAGGTTTGTTCCACCTCGCCGGCGGGCAGGTCCAGGTTCGTGGGGATGTAATAGATATTCAATTCCAGCGCATCGGCACCCGCCTGCTGGATCTGTTTGGCATATTGCGTCCACCCGCCGGGGGACGAGCCGTTCAAACTCGCGATGATGGGGATTTTTACGGACTTTTTCGCGTTGGCGATATGCTTGAGATATTCCTCGGGGCCGAGGTGATATTCCTCCGGCTCCGGAAAATAGGTCAAGGCCTCCGCAAAACTGAACGTGCCACTTTCCATGTGATGGTTCAGTTCCAGGCGGTCCTGGCGCAATTGCTCCTCGAACAGGGAGTACAGCACCACTGCCGGCGCCCCGGCATCCTCCATGCGCTTGATATTGTCAATTTCCTCCGACAGTGGCGAGGCCGCCGGCACCAGGGGCGTGCGCAGTTTCAAACCGAGATAAGTGGTAGTCAGGTCCATAAGATTTACGATTTGCGATTTACGATTTACGCGCCGGTCCGCTTTTGCTGCAGCGATCGGCAATCAGCAATCGTAAATCATCATTTCTTTCAAGGTTGTTGGTCCACGGTGGCGGCGGGCTTCGTCGCCTGGGCTGGAGCCGTTTCGGCCTTCAAGTTGCGTCCGGCCATGAACTGGTAAAATTTCCAGCGTCGTTCGGCGTCCGTCTGGGCCTGGGCGAAAAATTTCTTCGCGTCCTCCGGCTTGCTCTTGGTGAGCATCTTGAACCGGTTTTCCGAGAGCAGATAATCCTGCACCTTGGATTTCGCCGCTCCGGAATCCAACTGCAACGGGTTCTCGCCGGCTTCCGTCCGGCGCGGGTCGTAGCGGTACAGCAGCCATTGGCCGGATTCCACCGCCAGCTTCTGCTGGCGCGCGCCCACGCCCATATCGAGCGCAATGCCATGGGCGATGCAATGGCTGTAGGCAATGATGAGCGAAGGACCGGGATAGGATTCCGCCTCGACGAAGGCGCGCAATGTCTGTTCGTCCTTGGCCCCCAGGGCGACGCTGGCCACGTAGATGTTGCCGTAGCTCATCGCGATCAGGCCGAGGTCTTTCTTGCCCGCCGGTTTGCCGCCGGCGGCGAATTTTGCCACCGCGCCGCGCGGCGTGGATTTGGACATCTGCCCGCCGGTGTTGGAATAAACCTCCGTGTCCATGACGAGCACGTTGACATCGCGTCCGCTGGCCAGAACATGGTCCAGGCCGCCGTAGCCGATGTCGTAGGCCCAGCCGTCGCCGCCAAAAATCCAGACGCTGCGTTTGACGAGCGTGTCCGCGATGGGCAACAACGTCTTCGCCTCGAGAGATTCCAGTTTCGCCAGTTTCTGCTTCAGGGCGACCACGCGTTCGCGTTGCTCGTAAATTCCCGCTTCGTCGGTCTGGGCGGCGAAGATGATGCCGTTGACAAGGTCGTCACCGATTTGCGGCGCGAGTTTCTTCACCAGTTCCATGGCGAATTCTTTTTGCTTGTCGATGGAGACCCGGAAGCCGAGACCGAACTCGGCGTTGTCCTCAAACAACGAATTGCACCAGGTCGGCCCGCGGCCGGCCTTGTCCACGCAATAAGGCGTGGTCGGCAGGTTACCGCCGTAGATGGAGGAACAGCCGGTGGCGTTGGCGATAACGGCGCGGTCGCCGAACAATTGTGACACCATCTTGATATACGGCGTCTCGCCGCAGCCTGCGCAGGCGCCGCTGAATTCGAAGAGTGGGCGCATGAGCTGTTGCTGGCGGAGTTGCGTGGTCTTGATCTTGCGCCGGTCCACTTCCGGCAGTTCGAGGAAGAAATTCCAGTTTGCCCGCTCGGAGTCGCGCAACGGCGCCTGGGGCCGCATGTTGATAGCCTTGAGCTTCGCCTCGGTCTTGTTCTTGGCCGGGCAGACATCCACGCAGAGCATGCAGCCGGTGCAATCCTCGGCGGCCACCTGCAGGGTGAATTTCAACCCCTTGAAGTCGGGAACCCGGGAGTCCACGCTCTTAAAAGTCCCCGGCACACCCTTGAGCGCCGCCGGTTCATAGACCTTGGCGCGGATGGTGGCGTGCGGACAAACCGCCACGCACTTCAGGCATTGGATGCAAATCTTTTCGTCCCACACCGGGATGTCCAGCGCGAGGTTACGCTTTTCATATTGCGCAGTGGCGGTCGGGAACGTGCCGTCCACGGGGAATGCGCTCACGGGCAGGTCGTCGCCTTCGCCGGCGGTGATTTTGCCCAACACGTCATTCACGAATTTCGGTGCGCCGGCAACCAGCGGCGGCAGCAAGGGGCCGGTGCCATTCGCGCGGTTGGGTACCGGCACCTCGTGCAGATGTTCCAGCGTGTTGTCCACGGCCTTGAGGTTCATGGCGACGACTTCCTCGCCTTTCTTGCCGTAGGTCTTCTTGATGGAATACTTGATGGATTCGATGGCCTTGTCGCGCGGCAACACGCCGGACAAGGCGAAGAAACAGACCTGCATGATGGTGTTGATGCGCCCGCCCATGCCGCTGTCGCGCGCCACCTTCGTCGCATCAATCACATAAAATTTCGCCTTCCGGGCAATGAGCGTCTCCTGCACCGGGGTCGGCAGTTTGGACCAGGCTTCTTCCTTCGGGTGCGGAGTATTGAGCAGGAACGTGCCGCCGGTCACCAGTGGTTTGACCATGTCGCAGCGCTCCAGGAATGTCGGCAGATGGCAGGCGATGAAATTGGCGCGGCTGATGAGATAAGTGGAACGGATCGGCTCCGGCCCGAACCGCAGGTGTGATACGGTCATGCTGCCGGACTTCTTGGAATCATAGACGAAATAGCCCTGCGCGTAATTGTCCGTGCCTTCGCCGATGATTTTGATCGAATTCTTGTTCGCGCCCACTGTACCATCGGCGCCCAGGCCATAAAACATCGCCCGGATCACGTTGTCGGGTTCGGTCGAAAACTCGTTGTCCACCGTCAGGCTGGTGTGGGAAACGTCGTCGTTGATGCCGACGGTGAAATGGTTCTTCGGTTGTTTCGCGCTGAGGTTATCAAACACCGCCTTGACCATCGCCGGGGTGAATTCCTTTGATGACAAGCCGTAACGTCCACAGATGACCTTCGGCATCGCCTTCAATTTGGAGGTCCCGGCGGCCAGCACTTCCGTCAGCGCGGTGATGACGTCCTGATAAAGCGGTTCGCCCGTTGCGCCCGGTTCCTTGGTGCGATCCAGCACGGCGATGGATTTCACAGTTGCCGGCAAAGCTTCTACAAACCGGCTCATATCAAAGGGCCGGTACAATCGGACCTTCAGCACGCCGACTTTCTCGCCTTTTTTGACGAGATGATCCACGGTTTCGTGCGCGGCCTCACAGCCCGAACCCATCAGCACGACGACGCGGTCGGCATCCGGAGCGCCGATATAATCGAAAAGATGGTACGAACGGCCGATGACCTTGGCGAACTGGTCCATGACGTCCTGCACAATTTGCGGGCAGGCGGCATAAAACGGATTGCAGCCTTCGCGATTCTGGAAAAAGGCATCAGGATTCTGGGCCGTACCGCGCAACACCGGATGCTCAGGCGACATGCCCCGCGCCCGATGCGCGGCGACCAGCTGGTCATCAATCAACGCGCGCAGGTCGGCGTCGGTCAGGGTCTCAATTTTCTGCACCTCGTGCGAAGTGCGAAAGCCGTCAAAGAAATGCACAAAGGGAATCCGCGACCGTAACGTGACCGCCTGTGAAATCAGGGCGAAATCCGTCGCTTCCTGCACGCTGTTCGAACCCAGCATGCCCCAGCCGGTGGTGCGGCAGGCCATGATGTCGCTGTGATCGCCAAAAATGGAAAGCGCATGGGTGGCCACCGCGCGGGCGGTGACGTGGAAGACCGCCGGCAGCAACTCGCCCGCAATCTTGAACATGTTGGGAACCATCAGCAGCAGGCCCTGCGACGCGGTGAACGTGGTGGCCAGCGAACCGGTCTGCAGCATGCCGTGGACGGCGCCGACCGCCCCGCCTTCGCTCTGCAATTCCACGATGGACGGAAGGGTGCCCCAAAGGTTTTTGCGGTTTTCCGACGCCCATTGGTCGCAAAATTCAGCCATCGGCGAGGAGGGGGTGATGGGATAAATGGCCATCACTTCGTTGAGGCGATACGCCACATGGGCGACGCCTTCGTTGGCATCAACTGTCAGTTTGGGTCTGGTACTCATATTGGTAAATTATAAATTCAGCTTCTCCGGGCCGTTGAAACGGTGGTTGCGCCGGTCAGATTCATAAGGACTTTTCGGCGGTCGACGACCCTGAATCACATTAAATTACCAACGCCCGGAAACCCTCACTTTTTTTGCTAAAGAAGCAACATCCGTTGCGTCAGCGCGTCACCGGAGGGTCTCTCCATGGGATGGGGAATCGATTTTTACCTTGCGATTCGGGCCGAATTGGTACCAGTCTCCCATAACGTCAAGTCGTCCGGCTAAAACAAAACATGGGTGGGGCGCGTCACTCCGTGCGCGCCGTAATCATCGTGCGGACGAGCGGCGGGCAGAGGACTGCCCGTCATGCCGAGCGTCATTTTGGTTGTTGCTGAAAATGGCACCAGTCCGCGAAAGGCAAAAAAAATGAAAGACATCATAGCGGGAGCGATTCTCATCGGCATCGGCTTCGCCTTCGGCGGTTCGATCTTCCTGGGTGATTTCAGCATCAGCAGCTGGATCTTTGACGGGTTGGGGATCTTTTGGATCGGCAAGGGCCTTTATGGGTTCTACAAGAACCGGGCCAACTAAGCCTCCGGCCAAAACGAAGCAGTGAAGCGCACGCAGCCTCAGACGCCATGGAAATTCCCGTAACGCACAACACCAGCCGGAACCGGTTTGAGATGGAGATCGATGGCGCGGCCGCGTACCTGGAATACCTGGACCACGGTTCGACCGTGGTGTTGACGCATACGTTTGTTCCGCCGGCGCTGCGTGGGCAAGGCCTGGCGGGAAAACTGACCCGGGCTGCCCTGGACTTTGCCCGGGAAAAAGGAAAAATAGTTGATCCGCAGTGCAGTTACGCCGCCTCGTTCATGGACCAACACCCGGAATATGCCGACCTGCGGGAAGCGGGATCCTGACAACCGTTGAACCATTCTTCAGCCCCAACCCCCTCAAGATTATGGATAACAGCCTCCTGGTTCATATTTTCGTCTCCATGTTCGTGATAAATCTGCCGACGCTGATTGTCTGTGCCATCGCTGGCATCGTGCTCCTGGCCCGGCGGGAACCGGCTGACCTCGGTTCGCTCTGGGGGCTCCTGGGATTCGGCCTGGCACTGGTACTTTGCGTGGTTATCCCGCTCGTACAGGCGCTGGTTCAGAATTGGGTCATTCAAGCCGGCGATCATGTCCAACGGGCCTGGGTATTTACCGCCACCTCGGGTCTCTGGTCGGTGTTGCACGCCGTCGTTTACGTCTTTTTGCTGATGGCGATCATAGCCAAACGGCCGACATCGCCGACACCGGAAGAACATTAAACAGAAGCAAACAGGGGAAACGAAGAGACGAAAGCTGTTTCCAGCCTTTGTTCCCTCCGTTTCCCCCGATAGAACTGTGCCTTCTCCAGGGTGATCAACGGGCGGTCAGCCGTTATTTTTCGCCGGCGACCGGATCAACAGCGTGAGTGCCGCGCCGACGATGAGCAACACCGCGGCGGTGACGAAGGAAGACTGGTAGCTCCCGCTTTTTGCGGTAAGCATCTGTTGCAGGCGGGGCAGGACGAGCCCGCCCATGCCCCACGCCGTGAATAGCACGCCATAGTTCATCCCGAACGTCTTCAATCCCCAGAGGTCCTTGGTGAAGGACGGGAACAACGACAGGTTCGCGCCGTAGTTAAATCCGATCAGCGTGGCCACCAGGACGATCACCGCCGGGGCCAGGTCCTTCGCGGCCGTGACCGGGATGGCCACAAACATCAACACCGCTTGGAACAACAAGACCAGCATGAGCGTCCAGCGCCGGCCAATCTTGTCCGACAATAACCCGGCGCCGATGCGTCCGCAGGCATTGCCAATGGCCATCACCGCCACGGCGATGTACGCCGCCTCGCCCATGCTCTTCTTCGCCATGCCACTGACGCTGCCGATGACCATCAGGCCCGCGCCCGCGCCGATGAAATAAATCACCCACAGCAGGTAGAAACCGGGCGTCCTCAGGATTGCGCTCGGGGTGCTGCCGGCGACGGCGGGTTGCGGTGCAGAACCGGTGGTAACCGGTTGCGCGCCCACGACGTAGCCGGCCGGCGGGTTGCGCAGCAATTGCGCGAGGCCGCAGACAATCAACGTGAAGGCGATGCCGAGCATCAGCATCGTGGTTTTAACCTGGTAGTGGCCCAGCAGGTATTGCGAGACCGGCGAGAGATACACGGGCGCCAGTCCAAACCCCGCCACAACCAGGCCGGCAATGAGGCCGGTTTTCGCCGGGGGAAACCATTTCAGCGCAGGTGGCGTGGCCGATGAATAGCCGAAACCGATGCCCATGCCCGTCAGCACGCCAAAGCCGAGCAACCATACGCCGTAGCCGTTCGTGGTCGAGCACAACACAAACCCTGCGCCCACGAGCAGACCCCCGATGGACGCGGTCAGGCGCGGCCCGAATTTGTCCTGGCAACGCCCGGCAAGAATCATGGCGAAGGCAAACACCAGGCAACAAAGGGCGTAGGGATCATTGAGTTGCGAGCCTTGCCACCCGAATTCCTTCTCGATGGCGCCCTTGAACATGCTCCAGGTATAAAGGATGCCGAGGGCGAGGTTGATGCCCGTGCCGGAAAAGGTGACGACCCAGCCCCGGGAGGCCGTCGGAGGCCGCGAAACGATTGCCGTATCACTCATTCTTTGGATTCCTTTCCGGTTCAACGTTCAGTCATCAGTCATCCGTGATCAGTATTCGGTCTTCAGCCTTCGGGCCACTGACCACCGATTACTAATCTCGCCACTCGTCTTTTACTGCTTCCCCTTCACCAGCGCCTCGACCACTTGCGAATCGGCCAGCGTCGAGACGTCGCCGATCTGGTCGGTCTGGTTTTCGGCAATCTTGCGCAGGATGCGGCGCATGATCTTGCCCGAGCGCGTCTTCGGCAGGCCGGGCGCGAACTGGATCTTGTCCGGCACCGCGATCGCCCCGATTTCCTTGCGGACGTGCGCCGCCAACTCCTTTTTCAGGTCCTCGCTTTCATGGATGCCGTCCTTGAGGGTGACAAAGGCGTAGAGGGCCTGGCCCTTGATGTCGTGCGGCATGGGGGCGACGGCGGCTTCGGCCACTTTCGGATGGCTCACCAGCGCGCTCTCGACCTCCGCCGTGCCGATGCGATGGCCGGAGACATTCACCACATCGTCCACCCGCCCGAGCAGCCAGTAATCGCCGTCGGCATCCACCCGGCAGCCGTCACCGGTGAAATACATGTTCTTGAACGTGCTGAAATAAGTGTTCACAAAACGGTCATGGTCGCCCCAGGTGGTGCGCATGATGCCGGGCCAGGGTTTCTTGATGCACAATTTGCCGCCCTCGTTCGGACCGCATTCCGTGTTGTCATCGCGCAACACCGCCGGTTCCACGCCGAAAAATGGACGGCTCGCGCTGCCGGGTTTGAGGGTGTTGACGCCCGGCAACGGCGTGATCATGAAGCCGCCGGTTTCGGTCTGCCACCAGGTGTCGCAGATCGGGCAACGATTGAGGCCAATATTCCGGTGATACCACATCCAGGCCTCGGGATTGATGGGTTCGCCCACCGAACCAAGCACCCGCAGCGTGCTGAGGTCGTGTTTGGCCGGCCATTCCTCGCCCAGCCGGATGAGCGCGCGGATGGCCGTCGGCGCGGTGTAAAACGCGGTGACCTTGAACTTCGCGACGATTTTCCAGAAACGCCCGGCATCGGGATACGTCGGGATGCCCTCGAACATCAGCGTCGTACCGCCATTGCACAGCGGGCCATAAACCACATAGCTGTGGCCGGTCACCCAGCCGATGTCCGCGGTGCAGAAATAAACGTCGTCGTCATGGAGGTCGAAAACGTACTTGTGAGTGAGCGACGTCCACAAGAGATAGCCGCCCGTGCTGTGGACAACGCCCTTGGGTTTTCCGGTGGAACCGGACGTATACAGGATGAACAGGAAATCCTCGGCCTTCATCGGTTCGGGCGGGCAAACCGGCGAGGCCTTCGCCATCAGGTCATGATACCAGACATCGCGGCCGGCGACGATGTTGCAGGGTTCACCGTTGCGTCGGACAACGACGACCTTCTCGATACTCGGGGTTTTCTGCAACGCCTCGTCGGCGATGCTCTTGAGTTGAATGCTTTTGCCGCCACGCAACGAAACGTTTGCGGTGATGAGCAGCTTGCAGGTGGAATCGTTGATACGGTCGCTGAGCGAATCCGCGCTGAACCCGCCGAACACGACGGAATGGATGGCGCCGATACGCGCGCAAGCGAGCAAGGCAACGGCGGCCTCGGGAATCATCGGCATATAGATCGCCACCCGGTCGCCCTTTTTGACGCCGAGTGATTTCAACCCGTTGGCGAACCGGCAAACCTCTGTATGCAATTCCGAATAGGTGATATGTTTCACGTCCTCCTCCGGCTCGCCCTGCCAGATGATGGCAACTTTGTCGCGGGTCGCAGTCTTGAGATGCCGATCGAGGCAATTGGCCGCGACATTAAGCTGGCCATCCTCGAACCAGGTATGCTGGATTTTGCGAGCGTCGGTGTCCCAAGCATGTTTGCCGGCGACGGTCGGCTTTTTGAACCAGTCGAGCGTCGCGGCCTGTTCCAGCCAGAACTTTTCCGGCTCGCGGAGGGAACGCTGGTAGAGCGCGGTGAATTGGGCGGCATTGAGGTGCGCGCGTTTCAGGATTTCGGGCGAAGGTGGGAAGGTACGATTCTCCTGCAGCAGTGAATCCGTCGAAATGGCTTTGTCGGGCGTGGTCATGGTGAAATTGGATTCACGCATTTGTGCAAAATTAATGCGGCATGTCAATTGCGCTGATGCGGCAGTTCGAATTTTGCTCCCCGACGGGAATCCATGGTCGAAAACCGGGAACCGGGACTCCAGACCTGCTTTCGGGTCGCAGAAAAACACGCAAACAACCAAGCCCAAGCGTTTTACCTCTTCGTTCCCTCGGTTATCTTCGGTTGGCCATGCCTTGGTCTTCCGGGGAGCGTCGGCACCCCGATGAAGCTGCGCCTTTCAGGCGGTCCTGAACCACCAACCCTCAAGTCGCTTTCGCCTTGCCGCGCGGCACCAGCCATTCAAGAAATCCGCCGATCCATTGGTCCTCCCGCAGATAGCACGAATAACGGACGCACACGTCTGCCACGCACGCCATGACGATCAGGATATCGAACAGGTAGACGGGGAAGCTGATCGGACCGAGATGCAGGGAAACCGGACCCATCATGGCCCCGATGATCCCGCCAATGATTATCTTCCCGAGGCGCATGCTGGCATTGATGGTCACGACGACGAACACCCCCTGCATCAGCACCATGGCAAAGCTGGTGAAGATGGATAGGCCGGTGATCGTCCGGGGCACGAAACCAAACCGGTGTATCCGCTGCTGGGCGCCGGACCAGAGTAATCCCAGAAAAGGATATAAAGGCAGCAGGCAGACCCACATCACGTCGTTGATGGCCTCGCCACGCCGGGACGAATCCCGCTCCGCCACGGAGTCTTCGCCGTAGGTGAGGATCATTTTTGGGTTCGGGGTCTTGCCAGCCGGCCAGGGCCGAAGTATGTAACGGACTCGATATGGCGTCTGGGCCTCGCCCCGCTCCGCGAGGATATACTTTCTATCCCGGAAATAAATGGCCGGTGCGTTGTAAGTACGGACTTCCCAGTCGACGGTTTCATGTTTGGCCTCAATGACCACCTCGTTGTCGGAAATGGTCACCTGGTCCGATCCAATACGGATGACGCGCCGTTGGGCTTCTGATTGTTCTGGCATAATAATATCCGCAAGGCTACTGCATTTTCCATGCCCTCCGGCCCGTGCCTCCAAGCCTCAATACCAACCACTTGCTGCGAAAAGCGGCAGCGGCGCAATTTCAAGTGAAGATGATTTGCTGGCCACCCCATTGTCAAACCCGCTTGATTCTGCCATCCGTAAGACCAAGCCTATTCCAGGGACGCTCCCGAGCAAAATAATCTGGCCATCCGTACAATTTCACAAGAGGTTGTACCGATGG
>Ga0265320_10002178_pt1 | contig 13771 bp, 8 predicted proteins | sample 4827metaG_FD_202087 | JGI IMG/M metagenome (GOLD analysis project Ga0265320, IMG submission 202087) | Rhizosphere microbial communities from Carex aquatilis grown in University of Washington, Seatle, WA, United States - 4-8-27 metaG | ecosystem: Host-associated > Plants > Roots > Rhizosphere >...
TGAAAGCTACACGCATTTCATGGTTCTTGGTGCCGAGTTCGCCCCCGGTAACGTTGAAGCTCCCGCGCTCGAAATCCACGTCAGCCAGGCGGAAGGCGTTGGCTTCTGCTTTGCGCATCCCGGAGTAGGCGAGCAGTTCGATGAAATCGGCCGCGTCCTGGTACCGGATGTCCAGACCGCGGAGGGTGGCAACCAGCTTGTCGAATTGCTCGCGGCTGGGGATTAGCACGGTTGTCTTGCCCAGCTTGCGGCGACCAATCACTTTAGCGGGGTTGTCCATGATCAGCCCTTCGCGCTGGGCGTAGTCCAGCACCGAGAGCATAGTTTCCCGCTCATTGTTGAAAGTGGAGGCCGCGATTTGCGGGCTACGATGCTTGGCCCATTCCTCGCATTGCAGACGGGTAATACTGCGCACCGGCACCGCGCCGAACGTGGGGCGCAGTTGCTTGAGGCTGATTTCCCGGCGCAGCGCCGAGGATGCCTTGAGGTGCGACCGCAGGGAGTCCAGCCAGCGCGTTGCCACTTCGTCAAAGGTCAGGCGGGTCTTGCCTTCGCCCAGGTCGAGACGGTCAACCTTTTCGCGGAATTCAGCCAAGCGACGCTCCGCCAACTTGCGATCATCCGTCTTGAGGGACCGGCGGATTTGCTTGCCGCTCTTTTTGAGCAGTGCATAATACACGCCTGATGCGTCACTTCGATACAGGCACTCAGCAACCTTGGAATACGTCCGCCCATCCTGGCGGTCGGGGTCTTTTTGCGTCGATTTCATACCCGGATACTACCGGGTTACACAAACGGGTGACAACCACTATTTTAGGGTCAAAAATCTATTTTATAAATCATTGTTTATAAACAATTTGCCGGCATAGCTCAGTTGGTAGAGCTACGGTTTTGTAAACCGTAGGTCGTCGGTTCGAGTCCGACTGCCGGCTCCATTTTTCGGGCAGATACTGGGGCGCGGAATATTATGGGCGGCGTTGGAGTCGGGATAGGGCGCAGCTAAAAAACGAAGGCCCGCCGGAATAAACCGGGCGGGCCTTCGAAGTTGGGTGCAGGGGCTGGATTTGAACCAGCGATCCGGCGGCGGCCGGATTATGAGCCGGGCGGTGCGAGGCCTGTCAGCGTGTAAAAGCCGGAACCTCGGCCTTGTCGTTTGAGTTTTTTCTCCAACTGCAACGCCGCAGAGCGAGTGGCCGGCGCGCTGCTCCAGATTAATTTCCAGGGGCGATGCTTGGCCGTCCATGTGGACGCACCGGCGGTATGTTGCTCAAGCCGCCTGGAGAGATTCTCCGTGTAGCCGATGTAGCGGCGGCCTGCGGGATTTTCGATTACGTAAACGCGATAAAAAATTGACTGGTCCATCTTCAAAAAAACGAAGGCCCGCCGGAATAAACCGGGCGGGCCTTCGAAGTTGGGTGCAGGGGCTGGATTTGAACCAGCGACCTTCAGGTTATGAGCCTGACGAGCTACCAGGCTGCTCCACCCTGCAGTGAAATAGCGTTAAGAGGGTCACTTTGCCGTTTGCGCGGGAGGATGTCAAGGCGCGTTTGCGCGGGGCGATGAGGATTTACCACGCGCCGACTCGCCACATGAGCAGGGTGACGAGGCCAATGGCAAACAAGAGCGAGAGATAAACATGCCGATTTTGCCGGCGGCCGAGCCATTCGGCGTCCGCGTAGGTAAATTCGACGGCAAAGCCGAATACTAATCCGATCCAGAGAAGGATGATGGCTTGGGGCAGACGACCGAGTAGCGCATTGGCCACGCCCCACACATCACAGGGAAAGGAAATCAAAAACAAGCAAAGGCGTCGAGTTTGGTTGGGCGAGCGGATGGCGGCCATGGCAGAAAATATTACGCGCGTCCAGAATGGCCCTTAGGGGGGTGTCGTGCAATCCGATTGTATGGGGCTTGGGCGCGGGGCGGGCCGTGCGGCAGAGGTCACAAGTTCGCTTTGATTTTGTCGTTAATGGACAGGGACATGGTTTCGTCGCCAAAAGTGCCGACGCGGATGACGAGATTGGTCGAGTTCTCGTTGATTTGGGTGAGGGCGATGCTGATGCGGTCGCCCTTGGCGTTGTGGGTGGTGAAGGTCGCGGAAATGGCGTCGCTGCGTTCCTCGGGTTTGGCGAATTGGAGTTGGTCGATGGCCTTGCGGGTGGCGCTGGCGACCTGGCTGAGGTTGGCGCCGTAGCTGGCGGTGAGCGCGCCGTCGGCATAGGCGACAGCGGCGGCGGCACCGCCGGCGGCGACGCCGACCACGGCCAGGAAGCAACCGGCATTAAGCGAGAGCGCAACCGCGAAGAGGCACGCGGCAATATTGCGGCGAGTGGTGCTGGATGGGTTGGTTTTCATAACCCATAACTAACGCGTAAATCGTTATTTTTTCAACTGATGGGGTGCGGTTTTTCGTAAAGCCGGAGTAAAAAACGCGTGGCGTTGGTTAGACGACACCCTTGACGCGCAGCGTGACAGTGTATTCGCCGGGGAGTTTTTCGGGGAGGCGAACGGAGAGGCCCTGGTCGTCCTGCGTCCACTCGAGTTTGCCGTCGAAGCCCAGGAGGGAAACATCGGCGACTTTGCGGCCATTGAGCTGCGGCGAGTTGGTGGCGAGGCTGGTGATGAGAGCGCGCGGTGCGGTGGGTTGGGCGAGGAGGTAGGCGTAGAGGGTGTCGCCTTTGGTGGTGAAGCGGACGTCGGCGCTGGTGTTGGGGGGCGGCCCGCCGCGGCCACCACGACCACCTGCGCGGGCGCCGGCACGCGCGCCGCCGCGAGCCGGAATGGTGGAAGGGCCTTCGCCGTAAATTTTCCAAGGACGGCTGGCGTAGATGCCCTCGGAGTTGATGTCCATCCAGGCAGTAAGACCGGCGAGGAAGGCTTCCTCCTTGTCGTCGATGGAGCCGTCGCCGCGGAGGGGGATGTTGAGCATAAGGTTGCCGTTTTTGCTGACGACATCGGCGAGGGTGGTGACGATTTCGGCGACGGTTTTGTAGCCGTTGGTTTCGGCGAGGGAGCGCTTGTAGTGCCAGTCGCCGATGCAGGTGTCGGTCTGCCAGGGGTCGGGGCGGATGTTGTTGGCGGTGGCGCGCTCGATGTCCTCGACGAAGGCGCCGACATGGTTGGGTTTGATGTGCTTGCCGTTGACGACGACGTTGACCTTGCCGCCGTTGCGCGCGGCGCTGGCGTTGTAGTAGTGGGTGACAACATCGAGGCCGACCTGGCCGAGGGGGAGTTCGTTGGTGTCAAAATAAAGCACGTCGGGATTATATTTATCCACCAGGTCCTTGCAGCGCAGATACCAGTTTTCGCAGAAGGCGGCGGCGGGCATGGGGTTGCTCGCGCCGAGGCTGGTGTTGGCGGTATACCAGTCGCGCACCGCCTTGGCGCTGGTGAGGCCGTCGGGCATGACGACGGAGGGGCCGGTGTATAAGTCCTGCGGGTCGAGGCCGTCCCACCACTTGCCTTTGCCGTCGGCCTTGGTGAGGGTGAAAGCGTCGTAGCGCACGCCGGCGAGGGGGCCTTCGCCATCGTAGCCGTAGGCGGGCTGGAGCCAGCGGGAGGCCCAGGAGGAATGGTTGCTGACACCGAAGCGCAGGCCGTGGGCGCGCGCGACTTTGGCCCAGGTACCGACGATATCTTTCTTGGGACCTTGCTTGACGGAGTTCCAGCCGGAGTATTGGGAGTCGAAGGCGTCGAAGTTGTCATGGTGCGTGCCAAGGGCGAAGAAATATTTTGCGCCGGCGCGTTTGTAGAGGCTGATGAGTTTTTCCGGGTCCCATTTTTCGGCCTTCCACAGGTTGTCGATTTCCATGAAGCCGAACTTGGAAGGATGACCGTAGGTCTTGACGTGGTAATCATAGACGGGGTCGCCCTGGATATACATTTTGCGGGCATACCAGTCGCCCTGCTCGGGGACGCATTGGGCAGTCCAGTGCGCCCACATGCCGAACTTGGCGTCGCGATACCAGTCGGGCACTTGATAATTTTTGACGTGAGACTCCCAGGTGGGTTCGAAAGGGCCGGTGGCGATGGTGTGCGTGGGGGTTGCGGCGGGGGTGGAGGAATCGGGCGCGGCGGCGGCGCGGGCGCGGGACTGCCAGAGGGGCGCGGTGAGGCCGGCACCGGCGGCGAGTGCGGAGGTTTTCAGAAATTGACGACGGGTGGAGCGTGTTTTCATGGGGCGGAGAGGATATTTTTTGGAGAAAGATCAGGCGGTGGCGAGGCCCGTGATTTTCAGGGCGCAGCCGAAGTCGCAGGGCTTTTGGGCGGGGAGTTGGACAGTGAGACCCTTGTCGTCATGTTTCCAGTTGAGCTTGCCGGGGAAGCCGAGGAGTTCGACATTTTCGATTTTGCCGGTGACGTTGGGGCTGGTGGTGGCGAGCGGGGCGATGACAACTTGCTGGTCGGGCCAGCCCATGAAGAAGGCGTAAAGGGAGTTGCCCTTGGTGGTGAAGCGCACTTCGTCGGCGGTGAAATCCTTGCGGCTGTTTTCGTTGAACTGCTGGCCGGGGACGGGCTTGATTTCGGCCTGGGGGCCGGAGCCGAAAATTTTCCAGGGACGGGTGGAGTGGATGGCTTCGCTGTTCACGGCCATCCAGGCAGTGATGCCGTCTAGGATGGCGAGTTCCTTGGCGTCGAGCATGCCGCTGTTGGGGAGCGGGAAATTGAGGAGGAGGTTGCCGTTGCGGCTGACGATATCCACGAGCATGTCCACGACATACTTGGGAGTTTTGTAGCGGGCGCGGGTGTCGTAGTGCCAATTGCCGACGCAGGTGTCGGTCTGCCACGGGCGGGGCCAAATCGAGTCGACCAGGCCGCGTTCGACGTCGAGCACGCACATGCCGGCGGCGGAGTCGGGGCGGCTTTTGCTGGTGTAGATGGCGTCGACCTTGCCGCCGTTGCGGCGGGCGCTGGTGTTGTAGAGGTGGGCGACGAGCGCGAGGCCGTCGTCCCCGAAGGGGATGCCGCCGTCGGTGTAGAGGATGTCCGGCTCGTATTGGGTGACGACGTCGAGGATGCGGTCGAAATAATTTTTGCGCCAGGACGGCGGGCCTTCGACGCTCATGGCGATGGCGCCCTTGGCTGGGGCGTGGACGACTTTTTGGACAAAGTCGTCGGGCATGGCGGAGTAGTCGTGGTAGAGTTCGGCGAATTGCGTGTCCTGGCCGTCGTAGGGGACGCCGGCGAGGGGGCCGGCCTTGTCGGCGCCGTGGGCGGGGCCATACCAGCAGAAGCTGTTGGAAAGGTGTTCACTGACGCCGAATTTCATCCCGTGGTTTTTGGCAGCTTTTTGAAAAAGGCCGACGATGTCGATTTTGGGTCCGCTGGCCACGGCGTTCCACTTGGGCTGATACTTGGAATTCCAGAGGTCGAAATTGTCGTGGTGCACGCCCATGCTGACGAAATAATTGGCGCCAGCTTTTTTGTAGAGGCCCATGAGATACTCGGCGTCAAACTTGTCGGCCTTCCAGGAATTGATGACGCCGGCGAAGCCGGTTTTCGACGGGTGGCCGTAATGTTCCAGGTGGTGTTTATACTGGGCTTCGCCCTCGATATACATGCGGCGGGCATACCAGTCTCCATACTCGGCGGCGGATTGCGGGCCCCAGTGCGCGAAGATGCCGAATTTGGCGTCGCGATACCATTCGGGCACGACGTAGCTTTTCATGGATTCGCGGGAGGCCGCGAAGAGGCCGGGGGGGATTTGCGGCGGAGTGCCGGAACTCAAGTTGGCGGCGGCGGCGCGGGCGCGGGATGGCCAGAGGGGGGCGGTGAGGGTGGCACCGGCGGCGAGCGCGGAGGTTTGCAAAAATTTGCGGCGGGTGGAGGGGGTGTGCATGTGGGCGCGGATGAAGGGATGGTCAGGAGATTTTAAAACAGATGGCGCTTTTGAACGACGAGGTGTCGGGGCAGGTGATGGCGAGGGCGTCGGGCTGCTGGGTCCAGGTGAACTGGGTGTCGCTGCCGAGGAGGGAGACGGACTTGATGAGTCGGGCGGTGCCGACGGCGGTGGTGCCGAGCGATTTGATGGTTAATTGCGCGCCGGATTCGGGCACCGTCATGCAGTAGGCGTAGAGACAGGCGTCCTTGCCCACGGTGAAACGGAAATCCTCATTCGTGAAGGCGTAACTCGCCTGGCGGCGGGAAAGCGCGCCCGTGGGGAGGCGGCGGGAGCCTTCGCCCAAGGTGGTCCAGGCTTTGCTGCCATAAATGCCGTCACCGTTGATTTTCATCCAACGGCCGATTTCGGCCAACATGGTTTTGCTGGCGTCGTCGAGCGAGCCGTCGGGGCGGATGGGGACGCAGATGGCGACGGCACCATCGCGCGAGACACATTCGAGGACGTGGCGGATGACCATGCCCGAGTCGTAGATGAAATTGGGGCCGTAAAACCAGTCGCCGACTTGGGATTCGCCTATCCAGGGCTGGTCGGTCTTGATGGCGTCGGGGAATTTGCTTTCGGCGGTGTTGACGATGCCGTTGTTCGGCTCGTGGTGTTTGACGATGGCGAAGGTGTCGATGGCGCCGCGGCGGGCGGAGGTGCAGTTGAAATAATGGGCGAGGACGCGCTGCATGGCGTCGCACTTGTAGCCCATGCCGGTGTGGTCGCCGGAGAACGGCTGGGTGGAATTGCCGTCGGTGTAGATGAAATCGGGGTCGTATTTTTCGATGACATCCATGATGCGCAGCGCCCACCAGGTGGCATACCAATGCGCGTAGTCCTGGTGGTTGGTGTAGATGCCGTCGGGCGGACTCGAGCCGGTGCGGTCATAGCCGTTGTAAATTTTGGCATACTCGCGCATATTCACGGTGTAGAGCAGGCGCGGGTCGAAGCCCTCCCACCATTTACCCACGCCATCGGCGAGGGTGAGGCGCGCGGCATCGTAGGGGGCGCCGAGTTTGCCCTGGTCATTGGACTTGTCCTCGGAGAAAGCAGACTGATACCAAAACCAGCTGTAGTCGTGGTGAAAGGTGACGCCGAAATGCATGCCCTGTGCGCGGACGGCCTTTTGCCACGCGCCCAAAATGTCGCGCTTGGGGCCGAGGTTGACGGAATTCCACGGCTGGTATTTGGAATCCCAGTTGTCGAACTGGTCGTGGTGCACGCCTTGGATGATGAGGAAGCGCGCTCCGGCGTCGCGGTAGAGTTGGACGAGGGCGGCAGGATCCAGGGCGGAAGGATTCCACGAACGGAGGACATCCATGTAACCGGTTTCGGACGGATGGCCAAAATCGCGAATGTGATTGAGGTAGGCGGGCGAGCGTTCCTGGTAAAGTTTGCGGGCATACCAGTCGCCGCTTTGGCCGGCGGCCTGGGGGCCAAAGTGAACCCAAAAGCCGAATTTCGCCTCGCGCAACCAGGCAATATCCTTGGCGGGATAATTTTGGGCGATGGAATCCCACGTCGGTTCGAACGGGCCGGGGGCGATGGGGAAATCCATTTTCGCCACGGGGAATTTGGCGGGGTCGCCGAGGGGAACGGAGCCGAGGGGCTGGGGCGCGGGGATCGCGGGGATGGCCGGGAGCGGCGGAATCGGCGGCAACGTCGGCAATACTTTGGGCGCGGCGACTGCGGGAGCGGCGAGCAGACGCGACGACGGCCAGAGCGGCGCAGTCAGGCTGGCGCCCGTGGCGAGCGCGGTGGTTTTAACAAACTCGCGACGAGTGACGTGGTGAGGCATGGGACGAGCCGCGGGGGTGGCGGCGTTGGGGTTGAGAGGCCGTGGAATCGGCCGGGATCTACTTGCCCAATTTTAGTCCGGTAATCTTCAACGCGTAAGCAAAATCGCACGGTTTGTCGGCGGGGAAATTCACCTTCAAGCCCTCGGAGTCCTGCGTGAAGGCAAGCGCTCCCGCATGGCCGAGCAATTCGATCGTGGCGATTTTACCGGCGGGCAAGTCTTTGGCACCAAGGGCGAGGGAAGTGATGGTGACGGGCGCGCCGCCGGGCCAACTCATGACGATGGCGTAAAGCGTGTCGCCATGGGTGGTGAAACGGATGTCCGAGGGTTTGTAGCCATTGCGCGAGACGCCGCCGCCGCCGACTCCGGTGCCGCTCATGTTTTGGCCGTTGATGCGGCCGGCAAAAGTACCGGCGGCGCGGGTCTGAGCCATGGAGGCGTTGTCGGCCTCGGCCACGGGGCCTTCGCCGAATTTGATCCACGGGCGGGTGGAATAAATCGCCTCGCCATTCACATTGAGCCACTGACCGATGGCGAGGAGGGTGTCCTGTTGTTCCTGCGGGATGGTGCCGTCGGCGCGGGGGGAAATGTTGAGGAGGAGGTTGCCGTTTTTGCTGACGTTTTCGATGAGCTTGATGACAATGGGTTCGGGCGGGGAAACCTTTACGCCCTCAACATAACCGAATTTGTCGGTGATGGGGTCATCGGGCTGCCAGACCCAATCGGTGAGTTCCATGGGGGCGCGGCCCTCGCGCTCGTAGTCCATGATTTGGCCGGAGACCCAAGCGGCGGTCTTGGCGCTGATGGTGACTTGTTTGCCCCATTCCTTGGCGCGGTTGTAGTAATAGGCGGCGACGCGGATTTTGAGCGGGTCCCAACTGTGGTCGGTGTTCATGTCGAACCAGAGGATGTCGGGATGGTATTTGTCGATGGTCTCAAAACGTTTGGCGACCCAGTCGTGCATGAATTTGACGCGGGCGGCGTTGCTGCGGTCGGCGGCGCCGTAAAAGGCGGCCCATTGGGGGTCGAATTCATCGCTGCCGGGGAGCACGGGGATGAAGGCGAAGTGGAAGCTGGAGTGGTCGGAGAGGCCGGTTTTGAGGCCGACTTTTTCGACGGCCTTGATGAGGTCGCCGTCGAGGTCGCGATGCGGACCGTAATTTTTGGCGTTGTAGGGATTGATGGCACTGTCCCAGTTGGAGAAGCCGTCGTGGTGTTCGCCGGGGGCGATGACGTATTTCGCGCCGGCTTTTTTGAAGAGGGCGGCCCAGGCGTCGGGGTCCCACTTGGCGGCGGTATACATGGGGAGGAAATCTTTGTAGCCAAACTTGGTGGGCGGGCCGAAGTGTTCGGTGTGCCACTGCATGACGCCGGCGTTGCCGCCATACATGTAGCGGACATACCATTCGCTCTGGTGGGCGGGGACGGAGTAGATGCCCCAGTGCATCATGATGCCGAACTTGCCGTCGCGAAACCAATCGGGGTCCTGGTAGTTTTGCTGGATGGAGTCCCAGGATTCCTTAAACGGGCCGGCGGGGGGAGCGGCGAGGCCTTTCATCGCGGCGGCGACCAGCTCGGGGGAGTCGCGGCCGGGCCAGGCGTCGGGATTGGGCGCGGAAGTGGCGGCAGCAGCGACAGTCGGGTCTTCGGCGGGCGGGGCGGTGTTGGCATCCACGGCCGCGCCTTGGACGGACAGGCGGGAAAGGAGGGCAAGGGCGAAGCACCAAGGGGCGAGTTTAAGTTTCATGGGGTACAGGGTATAATTGACCGACTTTATACCAATCTTCCGAGCAACGGAATGGATAAACATGGCAGATGCATGTCTAAAATTGACCGATAGCTCCTCCCGCGGGGAAACGAACTAGGGTGTCGTGGACGCGGGGGCGGCAGCGGGCGGAGGAGATTTCACGTAAATGGCGGCGAGTTTGCGCAGGATGATTTCAAGTCGGGCGTAGTAGTCGTCTTCGTCGAGCGTGTCTTTTTGCTGGTGGAGATTTTCGAGGTCCTGCTCATATTGGGCGCGGAGGGCGCGGTCCTGATCGGTGAGGGCGCGTTCAGCGGCGGTGGTAATGAGAGCGAGGTTGCGCGCGAAATCGCCGTCGGGGGCGACATTGTTTTGTGGGCGGCGGACAAGGCGCGTGCCTTGGAACCAACTGGCGGGGGTGCCGCGTTTGTCGCCGTTGTCGTCAATCAAGGCGTGCTCGGTGGCCATGCGGTCGTTTTCAGTGTAAAAATCCTGGGCATGCTGGGCGGCGGTGACAAAGGCTTCGAGCACGGAGACCTGTCCGTCCTGGTCGAGGTCGGCGGCGGGGTCGGCGATGGCGTTGGCGAATTGCTCGCCGAAGCGGGCGTAGTCAACTTCGCGGCCGGTTTGGGTGGCGGTGACGATGATGCGATTGGGCGCAGAAAGGGCGTTGATGAAGGGCGCGCTGGCGGAGCCGCCGTGGACGAAGACGAGTGGGCGGGAGAGAGACTTGAGCAGCGCGGCCAATTCGGCGGCGGAGATGTCCACGCCGCGCAAATTGAGGCGGGCGTCCTTGCCGTCAAAAGTGCCGTGGCCGAGGTAGACAATCCACACGGGCGTTTTGGCATTGGGGTCGAGCGCGGCAATCCAGTCGCGAAGTTTGTCGTGGTCGAGGGTATTCTTTTCCGGGTCGGCGTCCTTTTGGTCGTCGAGGCCGATGACGGTGCAGGCGGCACCGGCCTTCTGGCAATTGTCCTGCCATTTTTTGGCGGCGGTGGCAAAGCCCTCGGCGTAGCTGTCGTCCCCCGGCGCGCCGACGACGATGCAGACATGGGCGGTGGGTGGCTGGGCGCGCAGGGGCGCGGCCACGAGGAGAAGGGAAAAAATAATGCAGGCGAGGCGTTTCATGGCAGACCTTTCCAGCGACGCCAGCCCCATTCGGCGAGGAGCGAGAGGAGGACGGCGAGGAAGACGCCGCTCTGATGCCAGAGGGGATGGAGGTCTTGCTCGGTGATGGGGGCGGCGTGATTTTGCAGGACGGACGGAAGTTGATTAAGTTGGTCCCAAGTGAAGACCTGGCCGCCGGTGCGGCGAGCAATTTCCTCCATCAAGGGGCGGTTGGGGCCGAGGGATTGAAATTCGTCGAGGGCGGGGTCGTTGACCCAGCCGGATTGGGCGCGTCCGATGTTTTTGCCGGAGCGGTCGATGACTTCGGCTTCGGCGAGGTAGGCGCCGGACTCGGGCGGCGTGAAGGTGGCGGCGAATTGGCCGGGGGCGTCGGGGACGGGTTCGGCGCTGAGCGGAACTTCCTCGAAAGTCGAGACTTTCGCGGCGGAGGAGGCGGCGACGCGGGATACTTTCACAGTGGCTTTGCCCAAGTCGAGCGGGCGGAAATTTTCATCGCGGGCGAGGACGCGTAGAGTGACGGAGCGGCCGTCGGCGGCGGTCTCGATTTTCAATTCGACGGGCGCGGGGTCGTCGGTGACGAGCCAGCGATTGACCTGCCGCCAGAAACGTTTCAGGTCGGTCATGAGCGCGGGGTCGCCGACGCGGCCTTCATACATGTCGCCGACGGTGAGGGTGGCGACGCGGCCGGAGCCGTAGTTTTGCTCGACGAAAGCGGGGAAAACTTTGCCGGCTTCATCGGTGACGGTGGAGAGGACCGTCGCACCAGGCTTGATGCCGTTGAGGGCGTTGGCGACGAGGACGCGCGGGGCATCGGCGAGGCTGGCGCGTTCATCGGTTTCGGTGGCGCGGACGCGCATCCAGGGCATGAGCCAGCCCTCGCGGGTGAGGTTCCATTCCATTTCGCCCTGCGGGAGGGTGGCGGCCTTGCGGTCGAGGTAAACGGGAAGCGCGCCGGCAAGGGGCGTGTTGAGATAGCTGCCGGCGTCGAGTGAATCCACACCGCCGAGCATGAGCAGGCCGCCGCCGCGTTCGGCGACGAAGCGGCGCAGGAGCGCGAGCTGGTCAGTGGTAAAGAAGGAGGCTTCGACCTTGGAAAGTATCACGGCGTCGTAGGCATAGAGTTTCGCGGGGCTGGTGGGAAAACCGGTTTGCAGCTCGATGCGTTCGCGCTCGTCGCGGTAATTGTCGACGCGCAAGACGGGGCGGTCGGGGGCCTGGGAGTCGTCCTTGGCCTGGTCGGTGCCGGCAAAGAAGGCGTTGACGGTGTCGGCATTGCGGCCGACGAAATCCCACTTGGGCGCGCCCTTGGCCTCGCGGATGATGCCGACGAGTTGCATCTGGGGGTCGTCCTGCAGCGCGGACTTGAGGTATTTATAGTCGGCGTTCGGGGTGCCGGTGACGTAGAGGATGTTGTAGGCGGGGCGGCCGCGGTCGACCATGATGACGCGGTGGTTGTTGGCGGCGGTGGCTTCGTCGAGCGGCTTGCCGTCGGCGGGGCCGACGGAGACGTCAAAGAATTGCGGGCCGGAGCCGAGCGGATGCCAGTCGAAGGAAACGTCGACGGGGTCGTTGTCGGCGGCGAGGTGCACGATTTGCGCGACGGGGGTCGGATCGGACTCATTCTTTTTCAAGGCGGGGGCGTTGAGCGGGCGGACGGCGACGGAGAGGCCGCGGGAGCCGATGCCCTGGCCGGCGACTTCGGCGCGGACGGAAACGGGGGCATCGTCAAAGGCGGTCTGGCGCACATCAACCTGCGAGAGGCGGACATCGTGCAGGCCGGCGGGATTGCCGATGAGGACGGGGTAAATGGGCGTGGGGCCGAGGTTGGCGGCGATGGCGGCGAGGTCGGTGGCGTCGCCGTCGGTAAAGACGATGATGCCGGCGAGGGGCTGGCCGGCGAGGCGCTGCTGGGTTTCGGCGAGGGCAGTGCCGAGGGAAGTGCGTTCGCCGGAGAAATCGAGGCCGGCGAAATCGCGCACGCGGCGCAGGGAGGTGTCGAAGACGTAGGGCTTGAGCTGGAATTGTTCGGCGAGAGAGGCGAGCCAGTGGCTGTCGGGGCTGGTGAGGGCGTCCTTGATTTGGTCACCCCGTGATTTTTTGGCATCGGCATCGGTGATGGTCAGGCTGGCGCTATTATCGGCGAGGACGGCGAGGAGATTCGCGCCGGGTTTGGCGCGGGGGGTGGACCACTGCGGGTCGAGGAGGCAGAGTAAGAGCAGGCCGATGGCGAGGGTGCGCAGGGCGAGGGCGACGGCGAGGGTGGCTTTGCGCGTATGGGCCGGGCGCAGGGCGACGAGGGCCAGCGGCAGCAGCACGACGGCGGCGGCGAGGGCGACCCACCACCAGGCGTCGGGGGGAAATACAATGGAAGCAAGCGCCCGCGGCATCGTGACAAAAAACAAGGGTAGGTGGGGGTGGGGCGGGCTTAGTTGCCGAGGGCTTCGTAGTAGCGCTTGACGGAATCGGCGTATTTGTCGGGCACGGGGTCCTGGTCGACGGGCTGGAGGGAATCGGGCTGCTCCTCGCGGGAGAGCTGCTGGCGGAGGGCGTTGCTGACCTTGCTGAGCGGGGAAATGATATTATCGGTCACGAGGCCCCATTGGGGGAGCTGGCTGTGGCGGATGTAATTGCTGCGCAAGTCCTGGGCTTGGGCGAGGGCGTCGGCGATTTGCTGGCGCTGCGCGGGGTCGTCGAGGAGATTTTGGACGGTGCGGAGGCGGTCGGCCCAATCGGCAAAGCTATTGTCGCCAGTGAGCGGGCCGGGGACGACATCGCTGGTGAGCGAGCCGCCACCCCCGCCGCCGCCGGCGTTGTTGCCGCCGGTTTGAGTGGTGCCGCCGCGCGGGTTAACGCCGCCATTGCGCCCGCCCTGTTGGGCGAGATTGCCGCCGCGGTTGCCGCCTTGTCCGCCGTTGCCGCGCTGTCCGCCGCGCTGGCCATTGCGACCGCCGTTACGGCCCCCAGCGCCGTTGGCCGGAGGAGTATTGGCGTCGAAAGGCTGGTCAACGGATTGATCTTGCTGGGCGAGTTGGTCGGAAGGCTGGCCGCTGCCTTGGGCGTTGCCCGGTTGCGCGCCGCCTTGACCGGAGCCGTTGCCGGAGCGGCCACCTTGGCGACCCTGACCAGCGCGGCCTTGACCCTGGCCCTGACCGGGCTGGGAGCCGGGAGCGCCTTGGGCTATTTGGCCCTGACCCTGCCCCTGGCCCTGACCACGCTG
>Ga0265320_10002179_pt1 | contig 13769 bp, 13 predicted proteins | sample 4827metaG_FD_202087 | JGI IMG/M metagenome (GOLD analysis project Ga0265320, IMG submission 202087) | Rhizosphere microbial communities from Carex aquatilis grown in University of Washington, Seatle, WA, United States - 4-8-27 metaG | ecosystem: Host-associated > Plants > Roots > Rhizosphere >...
ACTCGCTATCGCAACTGCTCTTTGCATGAATCCGCCTACGCCGCCTCCCCCTCTGGAGGTAAGGCACGGGCCTCCCAGCCGCGCTCGCGATTAACAGCCGTCTTCGATCCGATCGAGAGCCCGACGGACTTCGGCAACGAGAGACGCTTCACGGTCCAGACGAGTGATGACCAGATCGCCCAATAATGGGACGTTCTCCACCTCACCCGGGGTTACCACCACCGCGATTCTGTCCAGGACGCGCGCTCCTTTCGTTATCTCAGCCAACTTTGCAGGCGCGCAATTCCGTCGCAGTCAATCGGATAGCCCCCCTGTCCACGAGAATACTCCCATCTGGCCCGGAGGGGGAATACTGGCAGCCCGGTATTCCGGAGTGCCTCGAAGCGTGAGACCGGCATCTTGCGCCGGCGCGCGACGCCCCATTACACTGACAGCAACAAGCCAAAACGGACCGCACCGCCGACCTGTCTCCGCCGCCGGCGCACACGAGCGAAGAAGCATGCAACTCAACCTGATCAACGGCGCACTACTGCTTCTGATCGCCGCGGTCGTGGCCATGCTCACCCGGCGGCTCCGGCTCCCCTACAGCGTCGGCCTGGTCGCGGCGGGAATCCTGCTGGCAGTGTCCCCGTGGGCACCCAACGTCAGCCTGACCAAGGATCTCATTTTCACCGCGCTTCTCCCGCCGCTACTTTTTGAGGCGGCATTCTACATCCCCTGGAACCAGTTGCGCCGCGATTTTTCAGTGATCGTCGTCCTGGCCACCCTGGGCGTGGTCCTGTCCGCGTGCGTCACCGCGGTGGGCATGCATTATCTGGTGGGCTGGGAGTGGCTCGGCGCACTGGCGTTCGGCGTTCTCATTGCCGCAACCGATCCGGTTTCGGTCATCGCGACCTTCAAGGAAGCCAAGGCCCGGGGCCGCCTGCTGGTGCTGGTCGAAGCCGAAAGCCTTTTGAACGATGGCACGGCCGCCGTCGCTTTCGGCGTTGTGATTGCAATGGCTGCCGGCCAGCAGCTCACCTCGTTCGAAATCGGCGTCATGCTTCTGAAAACGATTGGCGGCGGAGTTCTGTGCGGCGGTGCTGTCGCTTTGGCGGCGCTTCTGCTGGCTGGACGGACCGACGACCACTTGGTCGAAATCACCTTCACTACCGTCGCCGCCTACGGCTCGTTCCTGTTCGCGGACCATTTCGGCTTTTCCGGCGTGCTGGCCACCATCACCGCCGGCCTCGTCATGGGCAACTTCAAGTCGTTCGGCACCATCTCCGATCACGGAACCGTCGCGGTACGCGCGTTTTGGGAATACGCCGCCTTTGTCGCGAACTCCATGGTATTCCTCCTGATCGGAATGCACGAAGCCCACCAGGACTTCGTGCCGATATGGCTTCCGGCGGTCAGCGCGATTGCGCTGGTGCTGCTCGGCCGCGCGGTCGCCATCTATCCCTGCTGCCTTCTGTTCTCGAGGTCGCTGCTCCGCGTATCGATGAAACACCAGCACATCCTGCTCTGGGGCAGCCTGCGAGGTGCCGTGGCGCTGGCGCTGGCCCTGGGACTTCCGCCCGAGGTTCCGCAACGCGAGAAGATCATTGCCGTGAGCTTCGCCGTGGTCGCGTTTTCGGTCTTCGCACAGGGCCTGAGCATGGGAGTGCGTCTACGCCGGATGGGCGAGATTCCAGGCTAGCCGGCCCGACAAGGTCCGGTTCATGAATGCGACTCAGGGTTCGCTCGAGGAGAGCCGTTACTACGTGGTGCTGGCTCAGGATCTAGGACGCACGGTCGGCTGTCCGCAACTCCTGTCTCCTGACTCCTGTCTCCTGACTCCCTCACTGCGGCACTCTCCAGTACACCCCTGAGTTCGGCCAGTGCGGCCTCGGGCCCGCCGGCCTCGATCAGCTCGAGCGCGCGGGAATCCACCAGCCGGTACCAGATCTCGCGGCGCCGCTCGAAGCCGGGGAATCGTTCGATCACCTCCGCACGCAACTGTCCCAGCATTGCCAGGAACCGGCCGTAGCCGGGTCCGACCTCGCGCGCAATCCGGTCACGAATCCGCGACGCCAGCGCGGGGCTCTTCCCGCCGGAAGAAACCGCGATCACCAGATCGCCCTGGCGATGTATGGCGGGGAAGATGAAGCTGCAATGTGGCGCATCATCGACGGCGTTCATGGGGATGCCGCGCGCCTCGGCCTCGGCCCAGATCCCGGCGTTCCCCGCGCGGTCCGGCGGGCACGCGATGGCGAGGAACGCCGCCTCGAGATCGCCCGGCCGGTACTCGCGCGCATGCCACTGTATGCGGCCCTGCCGCGCCAGCTGCTCCGTCTCGGGCTCCGCCGCAGGCGAAATCAACGTGACTAGGGCGCCGGCGTCGAGCAACGCGCGAACCCTCTCCGCCGTCCCCCAGCCGCCGCCGACCACCACGCAGCGCTTGCCCTCGAGTCTCAGCAGGACGGGGTAGTAGGCGCTCATGCAGCGGCCTGCTCCGCCTTCAGTGCCTCGAACCCCACGCGATGGCAGAAGTCTCCGAAGGATTCGTCCGTGAGGCGCTCCGCGGCATAGAGCTTCAGCGCAGGCCCCAGCCGCCGCCCGATCTCGCGGCGCGGAACGTTCTCCGCAAACATAGAGCCCAGCCGCGTTCCGAGGTGCGAGGCGCCCAGGTACAGCGCGTACAGATCCACGCTCCGCCCCACGATCCCGATCTCCGCCGTGTAAGGCCGTGCGCAGCCGTTCGGGCACCCCGTGACGCGGACCGAAATCGCCTGCTCGCCGATGCCGGCCTCCCGCATCTGGCCGTGTAGATCGTCCAGCATCTCCGGCAGGACGCGCTCCGCTTCCGTGATGGCGAGGCCACAGGTGGGAAACGCGACGCAGGCGAGGGCCTCGCGAACCACCGGCGGCAATTGCTCGGCGAAACGAATCCCGTGGGCGCTCGCCAGGCGGGTCACTTCGGCGCGATCGCCCTCCGCGATGCCGGTCAGCAGCAGGTTCTGTTGCGGCGTCAGCCGGACCGACGGCCGGAAGCGTTCCACCAGTTCCCGCAGGCCCGTCCGCAGGCCGTCGCGAACACGTCCGCTCGGGATCGGCAAGCCCAGAAAGAGCGACCCATCCGCCTGGCGCTGCCAGCCGAAATGGTCCGACGCGCTGGCCCACTCGAGCGGCGCGGGCGCGGCGGCCGGCCCGCCCATCCGCGACTCGAACTCCGCCTTGAAGCGGTCGATGCCCCATTCTTCCAGCACGTATTTCAGGCGCGCGAGCTTGCGGTTGGTGCGATTCCCGTAGTCGCGATGGATCGCGATGATGGTCTCGACAGCGGCATTGAGCCGCTCGGGCTCCACCGTTGCGAGCGCCTCGGCGATGCACGGATGAGTGGCCTTCACGCCGGCGCTCATGCCGAATCCGCCGCCCACCAGGATCGTGAAGCCGTCGCGTCCGGGAACGATGCCGACGTCGTTCGAATACACGTCGATGCAGTTGTCCCCGGCGGGGGCGATGCCGATCTTGAATTTCCGGGGCAGGTACGTGTCGCCGTAGAGAGGCTCGTCTTCGGGCGGCGCGGACTCGGCGGCTACCGCCTTCTCGCCGTCCAGCCAGATCTCGTAGTAGGCGCGCGTGCGCGGCTTGAGCCGGAGGGCCAGCGATGCGGCAAGCTCCTGGATGTGGTTCCGCTCGGTATCGCCATAGGGCGCGGGGCAGCAGGTTACGTTGCGCACCACGTCTCCGCAGGCCGCGAGCGTCGAGAGCAGGTTCGCGTTCAACGTGCGCATCAGCGACCGCAGGTTGGTCTTCCGCACGCGATGGAACTGTATGTCCTGCCGCGTCGTGATGCGCAGCCCGCCGTCGCCCGCCTCGTCCGCCAGCCGGTCCAGTTCCAGGTACTGATCCGCGGTGAGCGCTCCGCCCGGAATCCCGACGCGCACCATCGAGCGGAATTGCGCCGGCTGCCCCGCCTTGCGGTCGTCGCGATCGGTCTGCTGGTAGGTCCCGTGAAATTTCAGAATCTGCACGGACTCTTTGGTGAAGTCCGGACGCTCCAGCGTCAGCTCCTCGATGATATTGCCGCGCAGGTGCCGGCTGTTCTGCTTCACGGACTCGGCGGGAGACGTCACAGCGCGACCTCCGCGAGAGCGCGGACGGCCAGTTCGGCGCGAAGGGCCGCGACCGCCCCGATCACGAAGACGGCCGGGGCTTCCACCTCCACCGTGCCCGCCGCGACCGCGCCCAGCGTCGTATCGACGACGCGCTCCTCGGGAGTGCTCGAGCGCTCCACGAACACCGCGGGCTCATCCGCCCTGCGTCCGGCCCGAATCAGCGCGCGAGCAATGTTGGCGCGCTCTTTGACGCCCATCAGGATGACCAGCGTATCGACGCGTGCGTAGTCCGCCCAATCCACACCGCCCGCTCCGGCACAGTGCCCGGCCACCACCGCGAATCCGCGCGACAGTCCCCGGTACGTGAGAGGAACGCCGGCCAGCTCGGGCGCCGCCAGCGCGGAGGAAACCCCCGGAACGATCTCCACCTCGATGCCATTGCGCGCGAGCGACAGCCACTCTTCGCCCGCCCTACCGAACACGCACGGATCGCCGCCCTTGAGGCGCGCCACGGTCTTGCCCGCGCGCGCATGCTCCAGCATCAACTCGAAAATGAGCTGTTGCGTGCTCTCCTGCTCGCCCTCGTGCTTGCCCACGTAAATGAGTTCGGCGGCGGGGTTGGCCAGCGCAAGCACCTCGGCGCTCACCAGGCGGTCGTAGAGCACCACCTCCGCCGCGCGCAGGATCCGCAGCGCCTTCACGGTCAGTAGCTCCGGATCGCCGGGCCCGGCGCCCATCAAATAGACTTTGCTCATACGGGCTTCTTTCCGGCATCGAACGTGTGGATGCCGCATTCCAGCTTAACGCCGCCCCAGCGCCCGGACCGAAGGTTGGCGCTGTCGGCGGGCAGCGACGTACACGGCTCGCACCCGATGCTCGTATAGCCCCGGTCATAGAGGGGCAGATAGTCGATCTCGTTCACGCGCAAATAACTCCAGACATCCTTCCACGTCCACATCGCGAGCGGGCTAACCTTGACCAGTTCCTTGCCGCTCGGCAGCTTGTGCGTCTCGACCTGTTCGAGAGCCGCGCGCGTCGGCGATTGCTCGCGCCGCAGGCCGGTGAACCAGACCTCGTAATCAGCCAGCGCCCGCAGCAGCGGCTCCACTTTGCGAATCTTGCAGCACTGGTCCGGGTGGACTCGAAACAGCTCGCCGTGCTCGGCCTCGTGCTCCTGAAGCGACGTCACCGGAAGAACGTTCACCAGGTTGAGGTGCCACGCGCGCGCCATACGGTCGCGATATTCGTAGGTCTCTTGAAAGTGGTACCCGGTCTCCAGAAACAGAACGGGGATGTCCGGCCGCACCTTCCGCAGCATATCGAGGACAACCATATCCTCCGCCTGAAAACTGCACGTCAGGCAAGCCCGCCCGCCATTTCGTTCAAGAATTTCGCGAATCAGCTCTTCCGGCAAACCACACGCTCCTGCAAAGTCCAGTCAAACAAACTTGGCCACGAATGAACACGAATGAACACGAATAGACAAAACCTCTTTTTCTGAGGCTTTTCGTATTCTGAGGCTTTTCTTATTCGTGTGCATTCGTGTTCATTCGTGGCCAATTGTCTTTGGCTTTTTCAAATGCCCTCCTGCTCCGTGAACCGCGTGCGCGGCAGCACTTCGCGATCCTCCAGCGCCGCCAGGATCTGCTCGGCTGCCTCCTCGTCCGAGGTGGGCAGACTTTCCGGATCGAAGTGGAAGAACCGGTCGGCTCCCACCCGCTCCCGCGCCCGCTCGCATTCCGCTGCATCCAGCGTCAGCCCCGAGAAAATCGAGATCAAACCGACGGCGGTCAGCAGCGCGGCGAGCTCCGGCAGAATGGGGCTCTCCACCTCTCCCGCGATTACGTGCACTTGCGTCCCGCGCTGAAACAGACGGCGCTCCAGCAGGTAGGCCAGCTCCTGGCGCGCGGTCAGCCATATGGTGGCGGGCCGGTGGCCGGCGCGGGCGTATCGCTCGGCCGACGTAAGCCGGCTGGCCTGAAATTCCAGATCGAGCAACGCCGCGCGCGCCGCCCGGTCGGCGTCGGGTTCGCGGTGCGGCTCCTGGATCATCCCCGCGGCGACGGTGCCGTTGCCAATCGGGTCGATCAGAATGAAGCTGCCGGTCGCCCGGTTGGCGGCATAAGCGTCGAAGAACAGCGGCCGCGCGGTTTCAACCGCCACGCGCCCGATCTCATTCAGCTCCAGCCGCTCCGCCGGCGCCTCGGCCAGCGTGTTGACATCCACCCGGTGCAGCAGCGACGTGACGGTGGCTGCGACCTGCTGCGTGGTGTGCTTGATCAGGTACGGTTGGCCCACCTTCAGCGGTTCCGCGCTCATCCACACCACCAGCGCTTCGAAGTGGCGCGACACGTGCGGCATCTTCCCGGGATGCACCAGCATGTCCCCGCGGCTGATGTCCAGCTCGTCTTCGAGACACACCGTCGCCGGCATCGGAGCGAACGCCTCGGCCAGCTCGCCCTCCCAACTCACGATGGACTTCACGCGGCTCGTGCGCCCTGACGGAAGCACCATAACCGGATCCCCCGGCCGAACCGTTCCCGACACGACCTGCCCGGCGTAGCCCCGAAAATCCAGATCCGGCCGGATCACGTATTGCACCGGGAACCGCACCGGCCGCTCCGTCGCGCCGTGATCGAGCGGCACGCTTTCAAGGCGCTCCAGCAAGCTCTCGCCCTCGTACCACGGCGTGCGCGGGCTCCGCACAATCACGTTATCGCCCTCGAGCGCGCTCACCGGGATGAAATAGGCCGCCGGGATGCCGAGCCGTTTCAGATGCGCGTCGAATTCCTCGCGTATGCGCGCAAACACCTCGGCGCTGAAATCCACCAGATCCATCTTGTTCACCGCGACCACGATCTGCGGGATGCCGAGCAGGGCCGCGATGAACGCGTGCCGGCGAGATTGCGGCAGCACACCGTTGCGCGCGTCCACCAGCACGATCGCCAGCTCGGCCGTCGAGGCGCCGGTGGCCATGTTGCGCGTGTACTGCTCGTGTCCCGGAGTATCGGCGATGATGAACTTCCGCTTCGGCGTGGCGAAGTAACGGTAGGCCACGTCGATCGTGATTCCCTGCTCGCGTTCCGCACGCAGCCCATCGGTCAGCAGCGAAAAATCGATCGGCCCGGAGGATCGGTTCAAGGTCGAGTTGCGCACCGCCGCAAGCTGGTCCTCGTAAACGCCGCGCGAGTCGAAAAGCAGCCGGCCGATGAGCGTGGACTTGCCGTCGTCCACGCTGCCGGCCGTGGTGAACCGCAGCAATCCCTTGCGCTGATCCTGCTCCAGGAACGCCTCGATGTTCGGCACTGCGCTGGTTGCCTCCAGGATCGCCATCAGAAGTACCCCTCGCGTTTCTTCAGCTCCATCGAGCCTTCCTGATCGTGGTCGATCACGCGATTCTCCCGCTCCGAACGGCGCATGCCCACCAGTTCCGCGATGATCTTCGGCACCGTATCGGCGTCCGACCGTACCGCTCCCGTGCAGTACGTACATCCCAGCGAACGCATGCGGCACATCACCATTTGCGGCTTCTCGCCGGGCAGCAGCCGCGGCTCGTGCTCCGTCGAAATGAGAGTATCGCCGCGCACGATCATCTCCCGCATCTTGGCGAAATACAGCGGGACCACCGGAATGTTCTCCAGGTGTATGTAGTGCCACACGTCCAGCTCGGTCCAGTTCGAGAGCGGGAAAACCCGTATGCTCTCGCCCTTGTCGATCCGGCCATTGAACAGGTTCCACAGCTCCGGCCGCTGGCTCTTCGGGTCCCACTGCCCTGCCCCATCGCGAAACGAGTACACGCGCTCCTTGGCGCGCGATTTTTCCTCTTCCCGCCGCGCGCCTCCGAACGCGGCGTCGAAACCGCCCTCCGTCAGAGCATCGAGCAGCGAGCGTGTCTTCAGCAGCCCGCAGCATTTTTGCGTCCCCAGCCGGAACGGATTGGCGCCGTCCGCCAGCGCGCTCTCGTTCCGGTGCACGATCAAGGTCGCGCCGATCTGCTCGGTGTACTCATCGCGGAACGTGAGCATCTCCTGAAATTTGTAACTTGTATCGACGTGCAGCAGAGGGAATGGAATCCTGCCGGGATGAAACGCCTTCTGCGCCAGCCGCAGCATGACGGACGAGTCCTTGCCGATCGAGTACAGCATCACGGGGCGCGCGAACTCCGACGCCACCTCCCGGAAGATGTGTATGCTCTCGGCCTCGAGCTCTTTCAGATGTGTCAGCCGGTTGCTCAAATGCTGTAGTCCTCCATGAAAATTCTGGCGTCTCGCAGACTCACATAGACGCTGTCCCCGGAAGCCACGCGGCTGTCGCGGAATTGCGCGTGCGACATCTCGACCGTCACCGCCTCGCCGGTCTCGGCAACCAGCTCCACCCGAACCTGCGGTCCCGCCGACTGCACCCGCTCCACCCGCGCGCTCAGTCCCGGTCTTCCGTCGCGCTGCGTGTGTATGTCGAGGTCGTACGGACGCACAAAGAGGCGAGCGGCCTGCCCGTCGGCGCTGCCGCCGTTAGGATGATCCAGAACAAGCTGTCCAAACACCGCCTTGCCGCTCTCGATCCGCCCGTGGAACAGATTCACGCTGCCCATGAAGTCCATCACGAACTCGGAGGCCGGGTGATGGAATACGTCCTCCGGCGCGCCCACCTGCTCGATCCGCGCCTGGTTCATCACCACCACACGGTCGGCGACTTCGAGCGCCTCGTCCTGGTCGTGCGTGACCAGCAGGCTGGTGACGTGAACTTCGTCGTGCAGTCTTCGCAGCCAGCGCCGCAGGCCCTGCCGCACCTTGGCGTCAAGCGCGCCGAACGGCTCATCGAGCAGCAGCACCTTGGGCTCGATCGCCAGCGCGCGCGCCAGGGCCACCCGCTGCCTCTGCCCGCCGGAGAGCTGCGAAGAATACCGATCGGCCATGTTCTCCAGATGGATCAGCTCGATCAGTTCCCGCACCCGGTCCCGTATGACCTTCTCCGTGGGCCGCTGGTCGCGCGGGCGAACCCGCAGCCCGAATGCGATGTTCTCGAACACGGTCATGTTGCGGAACAGCGCATAGTGCTGGAACACGAAGCCCACCCGCCGCTCGCGCGCGTGCCGTGCGGTGACGTCCTGCCCTTCGAAGAGCACCGTCCCCGCAGGCTCGGCATCGGGAGTCTCCAGACCCGCGATGATGCGCAGCAGTGTGGTCTTGCCAGATCCGGATGGACCCAGCAACGCCAGCAGCTCGCCTTCCTTCACTTCGAGACTGACGTCGCGCAGCGCGGTGAAGCTTCCGAAGGTCTTCGTGATGTGGCGGGCTTCGATGGACATCTCTATCCCTCCACGCCCTTGGCGGCGAAGTCCGCATAGTCCTGGCGCACTTTCCCCTCCAGCAGCCGCTTGGCGCCAAGAGTCACCAGCGCCAGCAGCGCCAGCAGGCTGGCCACCGCGAACGCCGCGGCGAAGTTGTACTCGTTGTACAGAATCTCGACGTGCAAGGGCATGGTATTTGTCTCGCCGCGGATGTGTCCCGACACCACCGAGACCGCGCCGAATTCGCCCATGGCGCGCGCCGCGCACAGGATCACGCCGTAAAGCAGGCTCCATTTGATGTTGGGCAGCGTCACTCGCCAGAAGATCTGCCAGCCGCCGGCGCCCAGCACCAGCGCGGCTTCCTCTTCCTCGGTTCCCTGCGCCTGCATCAACGGGATCAGCTCGCGCGCCACAAAGGGGAACGTCACGAAAACGGTGGCCAGCACGATGCCAGGCACGGCGAAAATGATCTTGATGTCGTGCCGGCCCAGCCAGGGTCCGAACCAGCCCTGCGCGCCGAACATCAGGACGTAGATGAGTCCCGCAATCACCGGCGAGACCGCGAACGGAAGGTCGATGAGGGTGATCAGAACGTTCTTGCCGCGGAACTGGAATCGTGCGATCGCCCACGCCGCGGCCAGCCCGAACACCAGGTTCAGCGGTACCGCGATGCCCGTCGCCAGCAGCGTCAGCCGGATGGCCGATAGCGCGTCCGGTTCGGTGACCGCCGCCCAGTAAACACCCCACCCTTTTTCGAGCGCCTGCGCGAAAACGGCGATGAGCGGCATCACCACAAATAGACCAAGGAACCCTACCGCGATAAGGATCAGCCCATACCGCAGCCATGTAGGTTCCGTAGTGGGGCAGACCTCCAGGTCTGCGCGGGGTCTCCAGACCCCGCTGTCCGTCTTCATGCGGCCTCCGTAGTGGGGCAGACCTGGAGGCCCGCCATAGGCTTTAAGTTAAGAGGTCGCCGCGAGCTCGGACCGTGGCGCAGACTCTTAGTCTGCAGCGTCGAGACTCTTCTCGACGCGAAAACCGGCCTCGACACGAGTGTCGAGGCGGCAGGCACGAGCGCCTGCGCCACAAAAGCGTCTGCGCGGGTCCCCCAGAACCCGCCGTTCATTCTCATGCCGCCTCCGTATACCGTCTGCTGCGCCACTGCAGCAAATTGATCGTAAGCAGCAGCCCGAACGAGGCCACCAGCATCACCAGCGCAATAGCCGTCGCCCCCGTGTAGTCGTACTGCTCCAGCCGCGTGACAATCAGCAGCGGCGTGATCTCCGTCCTCATCGGCATATTGCCCGATATGAATATGACCGACCCGTACTCCCCCAGCGCCCGTGCGAACGCCATCGCAAAGCCCGTCAGCAGTGCCGGACGCAGTATCGGAAACACCACCCGCACGAACGTCAGCCACCGGCCCGCGCCCAGGCTGGCCGCCGCCTCCTCGACTTGCGGATCCACGTCCTCGAGCACCGGCTGCACGCTGCGCACCACAAACGGCAGACCGATGAACACCAGCGCAACGAAAACCCCGAGCCTCGTGAACGCCACGCGGATTCCCAAGGGCGCCAGGTACCGGCCAATCCAGCCATGTTCCGTATAGAGGCTGGTGAGCGCGATCCCCGCCACCGCCGTCGGCAGTGCGAACGGAAGATCCACCAGCGCATCCGCCAGCCGCTTCCCGGGAAACTGGTACCGCACCAGAACCCACGCCACCACCAGTCCGAACACCACGTTCACCGCCGCCGCCGCCAGCGACGCCCCGAAGCTCAGGCGATACGAAGCGACCACGCCCGGCGAACTGATCGTCCTCCAGAAGTGGCTCCAGCTGGAGGTCGCGGTCTTCAGGAACACTGCACTCAGGGGCACCAGCACGATCAGGCTCAGGTAGAGAACCGAGAAGCCGAACGTCGGCCAGAAGCCGGGCAAAATGCTGGCGCGCTTGAATCCGTGGTTCGCCACGTCACCTCCCCTGATAAATCCTATCGAAGATTCCGCCGTCCTCGAAATGTTTCTTCTGGGCCTTCTGCCAGCCGCCGAAGACTTCATCGACCGTGAACAGGGCGAGGTGCGGGAACCGGTTGTCGTACCTGGCGGCGACCTCCTTCAGCCGCGGGCGATAGTAATTCCGGGCCGCGATCTCCTGCCCCTCGGGCGAATACAGATACTCCAGATAGGCTTTCGCCACCGCTGCCGTGCCACGGTGATTGGCCACCTTGTCCACCACACTGACAGGCGGCTCGGCGAGGATACTCACCGAAGGCACCACCAGGTCGAACTTGTCCTTGCCCAGCTCATGCAGCGCCAGAAAAGCCTCGTTTTCCCAGGCTAGCAGGACATCGCCAATCCCGCGTTGCACGAACGTGGTAGTCGCGCCCCGCGCACCCGAGTCCAGCACGGGGACATTCTTGTACAGCCGTGTGACGAAGTCCTCCGCCTTGCCCTCGTCATTGCTGTATTGCTTCAAGGCGTAGCCCCACGCGGCAAGGTAGTTCCATCGCGCCCCGCCCGACGTTTTCGGATTGGGCGTGATGACCCCGATGCCCGGCCGCACCAGGTCGCCCCAGTCCCGTATGTGCTTCGGATTTCCCTTCCGCACCAGGAACACAATGGTGGACGTGTAAGGCGAGCTGTTGTCCGGCAGCCGGCTCTGCCAGTTCCTGGGCAGCAACCCCGCCTTCTCGGCGATGGCGTCGATATCGTAAGCCAGGGCCAGAGTCACTACATCGGCCTGCAGGCCGTCGATCACCGCGCGCGCCTGTTTGCCGGAGCCCCCGTGCGACTGCTTGATCACGACATCCACGCCCGTCTTGGCCTTCCAATACTTGCTGAACGCCGCGTTGAAATCCTGATACAGTTCGCGCGTCGGGTCGTAGGAGACGTTGAGCAGCGTGACCGGACCCTGGCCGCCCCGGGCGAACCCGGCGGCCAACAGAATCGATAGAGAGATGAGCCTGTGAGTTCGTGTCATATCAGATGAAATTGATTTGGAACCGTGCCAGCACAACTCTCTCGGAAGCCCGGCTCGCGCTTGCGAAGTTGGTATTCCCGTAGTCTACCGAGATGCGCAGAAGCCGGTTGAGATACCAGTTCACGCCGCCCACCCACTCCCGTGCGTGCCGGGGCGACTGTGCGGGAGTCGCGAAGCCGTAGCTGTAGAGTCCCCGCTCCGCGCTGAAGTCGCCCACGCGAGCCGCCACTTCCCACGCGCCCCAACCGCCGTTCCTCAGATCGAAAGCCTTCCGCGGCGTGGGAGACGTGAAGCTCTTGTGCTCGCCGGTCAGGATGTAGCTGGCCGCAACCTGCCAGGCCCGGAACGCGATGTCCCGCCGCACAGCGCCTTTCTGAAAGCCCTCCTCCGTCAGCGTGTACTCGGACAGCACACCGAACGGCCCAAAGTAGTAATAGGCGTGCGGAGCCAGTGTGGTCCTGTGGCCCGCCGCCACGACTCCCGAAGCAAAAGTCACGAAAGTGTTCTGGCCGAAACTCTTGTACGAGGGCAGCGCGATCTTATCCACATTCCCGCCGCCGCCGCCGACTCCGAATCCGAGCCCGCTCAGCGGGTTCTCGCTGCCTCCCTGAAACGGGGTCAGGAACAGCCGGCCCGAATAGCTGCGATGGTCGCTGGCCGCCGTGTCGGCGAGGCCGTTGTCCGGCACGCCGTTGAAGACCCCGGCGGCGTAGTACACCCGGCGCTTCAGCAGGTTGCCCGAGAGCTGGTAGCCGATGTCGCGGCTCGGAACCAGCAGCGTCGGCAGACCGCGCTCGATGAAGCTCGTGTCATCGTCCGATTGCAGCCGCTCCAAGCCCTCGGGCGGTTTGAACTTGCCAACGCGAAGGTTGGCCGCCGAAAAGTACTTCAGTTCCAGATAGGCGTCGTAGATCACCGTCTGCCCCTGCCCGAAGTCCGGACGGAAGAAGAAGTCGACGTACTTGTAGATCGTGCCCGAAAAAGTGGGCCGCACCCGCCGCAGCAGAATCGTGTCCGGCAGCGACGAGCTTCCCGCGCCCTCAAACGAGCGGTTGTCCACCTGCAAATCGGCGCCGATCTTCAGGACGAAGTTTCCATCGTTCGAGCGGATCTTGAATCCGCTGGTGTCCGCGGTTACCGCAGCGCCGTTCTTGGCCTCATCCGCCGCCGCGTCGTCTTTGAGTTCCTTGTTTCGTTCATCGGCCTTGACCCGCTGGTCGAGCGCCTCCACCTTCTGCTGCAATTCCTGAACTTTTTCATCGGTCGACTGCGCCCATACTGGCGCCGACAGCATCGCCGTGAGAAGGGCCGTCAGCCCGAACCGCCTGCTGTGCTGAGACACGTTGCTCTGCTCCCTGTTTGGAATTTGATCCGTTGGTACAACTGGCGCGCGCGTCTGAGGCCAGTATAAGACCAGCCG
>Ga0265320_10002180_pt1 | contig 13768 bp, 11 predicted proteins | sample 4827metaG_FD_202087 | JGI IMG/M metagenome (GOLD analysis project Ga0265320, IMG submission 202087) | Rhizosphere microbial communities from Carex aquatilis grown in University of Washington, Seatle, WA, United States - 4-8-27 metaG | ecosystem: Host-associated > Plants > Roots > Rhizosphere >...
CTCCGCCCGCGCCGTCGGCCAGGTCATCGCCCTTTTTGAGCGCGCCGTCGGCCTCTACGCCAACCTCGTGGGCATCAATGCTTACCACCAACCCGGCGTCGAAGCCGGTAAAATTGCCGCCGCCGACATCCTCCTGCTCAAGCAACGCCTCCAGCAGACGCTCCGCGCCGCCCCCGGCCAAATGTTCACCGCCCCGCAGCTCGCCACAAATTTGGGGCTTGAATCGCGGGTCGAACTTATTTTTAAGCTACTGGAGCACTTGGCTGCCAATCCGGCGAAAGGCGTCCGTAAAATCACGGCCCCGTCAATTTCGGGTTACAGTTATGGCTTGATGAGGCGATAATTTCATCACATAGTCAACCTTCCCACCCCCACTACCTCTCCCCCTAACGCATCATGAACGCTGCTTCGACCTTCCTGCGCATCCTTGCCATTGTTGGCGCCATCGCCGCCGGTGTCCTCTTCTGGCTCACCCATGGCAAACTCGATTCGCTGACCAATAACCTGGCCTCCGCCAAGCAATCCGCCGAGGCCGACAAGGCGAACGCCAGCAAATCCATCGCCGATGCGCAAACCCAGGTCGCCGCTTACACGGACACCATCAAGTCCATCAGCGACAAGCTCAAGACCGCCCAGGACGACACCAAGCTCGCCGAGCAACGCTTCAACGCTTTGAACGATCAACTCGACTCCCTCCAAAAATCCGCCACCGACAAGGATCGCCAGATCAGCGACGCCACTTCCAAAGCCAGCGACCTCCAAGGCCAGGTCGACAGCATGGCCGACTTGAAGAAACAAGTTTCCGACCTCCAGGACCAAATCAACAAGGATAACGTCACCATCTCCGCCCTCCAGACGGCCGGGCCCAAGACCCTCACCGCCGATGGCAAACCCGCCAACACCTCCACCAGCACCGGAGTGGAAAACAGCGCGCCGGTCGCCCCCGTCGTTCCGAAAAATCTTTCGCAATCCGCGCCCGCCAAAATCCTCCTCGTCGACACCAAGAACTGGCTCATGGCCCTCGACGTGGGCTCCGATGCCGGCGTGAAAAAAGATTCCGAACTCTATCTTAAAGTCGGCGATTCCAATCTCGCCATCGTCAAAGTCCTCGACACCACCCCCACGCAGTCCTCCGTCGCCATCATCTCCACCGAAGACGTGTCGCCCAATAAATTCTCCTCCGTGGCGATCAAGGGCCTGACCGTTGGCTACCAGACCGAAGTGCAGCAGTAAGCCGCCCGTGCGGGGGTTGGCGCACCACCGTTTCCTCCCATGCACTCCCTTGCCCGCTGGTTGTTTGCGCTGGCCGTCCTCGCCCTGGCCGGGACCTTCGTCGGCTGCTCGGATAGCATGATTGCCTCGCGCGACGACCAGCACGTTCCCTCCGTGCCGCCCGCCCAATGGGAAGGCAACATGCTCGGTTTGCCCACCCAGAATAGTGGCCATTAGGCCGTTCATTCTTTTCGAAAATTTGGGCGCGAGCAGACGCCTCGCTTTTTGGCGCGCATTAATTTAGCCTGCGCGCCATGCCCGCCGAACTCGCGCCCACCCTCCAGCCGCCGCAGCCGGGCACGCTCTATGTCGTGGCCACGCCCATCGGCCACTTGGGCGACCTTTCGCCGCGCGCCGCGCATTTTTTGCGCGAGTGCGACCTCGTCGCCTGCGAGGACACCCGCGTCACCCGCAACCTCCTCGCCCACGCCGGCAGTCACCGCCCGCTCGTTTCCTACCACGATTACCAGGAGGAGGCCCAGGCCGCGCACCTCGTCGAAAAATTGCGCGCTGGCTCGACCATCGCGCTCGTCTGCGACGCCGGCACCCCCAACATCAGCGACCCCGGCTTCCGCCTCGTGCGCGCCTGCCGCCGCGCCGGTCTCCCCATCGTGCCCGTGCCCGGCCCGTCGGCCATCCTCGCCGCTGTCTGCGCCTCTGGCCTGCCCACGAACGGATTTCTCTTCGCCGGTTTCCTCCCGCCCAAAAGCGCCGCCCGCCAGCGCTTCCTCGAAAAATACCGCGACTTCGAATACACCGTCGTCCTCTACGAATCCTGCCACCGCATTGCCAAACTTGCCGACGACATCGTCGTCGTCCTCGGCCCCGCGCGCCCCATCGCCCTCGCCCGCGAAGTGACCAAAAAATTCGAGACCTTCCTCATCGGCCCCGCGGCCGATGTGCGCACCCGCCTGGTCGGCGACCAACTCCGCGGCGAATTCACCGTCGTCATCGCCCCGGCGGATTTTGAATTGTGAAAAATTTCCATGCCCGATCCCGTCCTCGCCGTCGTTGATATTGGCAGCAATTCCATCAAGCTGCTCGTCGCCGCGCCCGGGCCGCCCGGCGGGCCGGAACTGCGCGTGCTCTTCCAGGAAACCCTCGAGACGCGCATCAGCGGCGGCCTCGGTCGCGATAAATCGATTTTGGGCGAAGCGGGCCTGACCGCCGGTGTTCAAGCTGTTACAAAATTGCTCGAACTCGCCCAGCCCTACGCGCCCATGCACCGCGTCCTCGTCGCCACCAGCGCCGTGCGCGACGCCCAAAACCGCGCCGACTTCGCCGCGCGCATCTTCGCCGCCACCGGCGCGACCCTCGAAATTCTCTCCGGCGACGACGAAGCTCTCCTCATCGCCCGCGGCCTCCGCACCGACCCTGCCCTTGGCCACGCGCGCGAATTTTGCCTGCTCGACCTCGGCGGCGGCAGCCTCGAATGCATCCGGTTCGCCGCGGGAAAAATTGAACAGGCCGTCAGTCTGCAGCTCGGCGCTGTGCGGCTCACCGAAAAATTTGTCACCGATCCCAAAGGGCCCTTTGGCGTCTCCGCGCGGGTCGCTGTCACGGAGGAAACGCGTCGGGCCATATCCGCGAGTGGATTTGATTTTATTCCCGGCGGCTTGCTGGTCGGCACTGGCGGCGCGTTCACCGTCGCCCGCGCCATCCTCGCGCTGCGGCATGGCTTCCCCGCCAAGGAAACCTGGCCCGCCGAAATGTCCCGTGCCGACCTCGCCGCGCTCCTCGACGAAATCGCGCCGCTCGACGCCGCCACGCGCGCGCGCATCCCGAAACTCACTCCCGAACGCGCCGACATCATGCCTGCCGCCCTCGCCACCATCCTCGCGCTATTGGACCTCGCGCACGTGGCTCGTGTATTTCATTCGTTTCACAACCTGCGGTTTGGCGTCGCGGCGCGCTTCTTCGCGCAACTCCGCGGCGAGACTTAGAAAATCCTCCGGCGGCGGCACGCGGAATTCCATCGGTCGCCCGTCCGCCGGATGCGGGAACGCCAGCACCGCCGCGTGCAGCATCACGCGCTGCGCCCGCCCCGCCGCCCCGCCGCGCGGCTTCCACCCGTAAACAAAATCGCCCAGCAGCGGATGCCCGAGGTGCGCGAGGTGCACGCGAATCTGGTGCGTGCGCCCCGTGTGCAGCCAGCACCGAATCAGCGTCGCGCTCTTTCCAAAAATTTCCTCCGCCGACCAGTCCGTGTGCGCCGGCTTCCCCCGGCTGCCCTGCACCACCGCCATCTTCACGCGCACCACCGGGTTGCGCCCAATCGGTTCGAGAATGCTGCCCGAGCGCAAATCCGGCACGCCCTGCGCCAGCGCGAGATATTCCTTCGCAATCTCGCGCTCGGAAAATAATTTCGTCAGCGCCAGATACGCGCGGTCGCTCTTGGCCAGCACCAGCGCTCCCGAGGTTTCCTTGTCCAGCCGGTGCACGATGCCCGGCCGGCGCGACCCGCCCAGGCGGCTCAGTTTTCCGCCGGTGTGGTGCAGCGCGAAATGCGCCAGCGTGTCCTCGCCCGTGCCCGCGCCCGGATGCATCACCACGCCCGAGCCTTTGTTGATCACCAGTAAATCCTCGTCTTCGAAAATCACCGTCAAGCCGCCATCCACCGCCGCAAGTTCCGACGGCGGGGGCGCGGGTAATTCGATCACCAACACGTCGCCCTTCGCCACCCGGTGCGATTTCGCAATCAGCGCGTCGTTGAGCCACACTTTTTCCAAATCAAACGCCTCCTGCACCCGTGCGCGGCTCGTCTCCTTCATCTGCCCCGCCAGCACCTTGTCCGCCCGCTCGCCGGCGGCTTTGGTGGGCACGGTAATTTTGACGCGGGGCGGCTGCATGGAAACTAAAAAATATTCCACCCCCCGGACTTTGGCCAGCCTATTGGCTCGCCGCCGCCACTTCGCCCAGCCACCGCGCCCGCTGCGCCTCGTCCACCAGCGCAACCTGAAAACCCGCGCGCGCCACGTCGGCCAGTTCCGCCCGCGAAAAATTCATCTCCCGCGCCAGCGCCTCGTATTCGTCCTGCAACGTGTTGCCGAAGCATAGTGGGTCATCCGTGCTCACTGTGCAAACCACGCCCTCGGCGCGCAAATGCCGGATGGAATGTTCGCGCAGCGACGGCGTCACGCCGAGTTTCACATTCGAGATGGGGCAAACGTCAAACGCGATGCCGCGCTCCACGGCCAGCGCGATGACCGCCGGGTCTTCATCCGCGCGCTCCCCGTGCTCGACCCGCTGCACGCCGAGTTCCTCGATGACCGTGCGCACAAAGTCCGCGCCACAAAACTCGCCCGCATGGGCTTTCGTAAACTTTCCCGCCTGCCGCGCCGCGGGCCATAACTCGCGCGTCCAATCCTCCAGCGGCACACTCTCGACGCCGTGCAAATCCAGCCCCGCCAGCCCCGGCCACGACAGGCTGTCCTCCAGCACCGGGCGCATTTTGGGCGGGCAGCCGTTGTGATGGATGCCCAGGAACACCCGCACCACCAGCTCCTTCGGCACCGCCGCCAAAATCGCGTCCAGCACCTCGCGCCCGTTCACACCGCCAAATTCAATCACGCCCGAGGCAAAACTCGTCTCGACGTAGCGCACATTTTGCTCGAGGTGGCGCGCGAAAACCAGCTTGGCCGATTCGTGGTAACGCTCCGGCGTCGTGTGCCACGCGAACGCCATGTCCAGCAGCTCGCGCTCAAAATGCTCAAACGAATCATAGCGAAAATCCGCCGCCCACGACGCCGGCGGCCGCGCAAATCGCCGCGCATCCAGCCGGTGCAGCAGTTCCCACGGCAGCGCGCCCTCGATGTGCAAATGCGTCTCCGTCTTCGGCAGACGCCGGATGAAATCCGTCAACGGCGAAGGCGGCGCGGGCGTCATTTACTTCCCCAGCAAATATTCGGGATTCAATTTTTGCAGCACCTTGGGCAGGAACATGCCGTCGCGGCGGATGACCTGGCCGTCGAAGCGCACCACTCCGCCGCCGTATTCCGGCCGCTGGATATTTACCAGGTCCCAGTGCACCTGCGAGCGGTTGCCGTTGTCCGCCTGCTCATACGCCTGGCCGGGCGTGAAGTGGAACGAGCCGGCGATTTTCTCGTCGAACAAAATATCGCGCATCGGCTCGCGGATGTGCGGGTTGAAGCCCAGCGCGAACTCGCCGACGTAGCGCGCGCCCGCGTCGCTGTCGAAAATCTTTTGCAGACGCTCGCTGTTCGATGCCGCGCTGCACTCCACAATTTTCCCGGCCTTGAACACGAGCCGCACCCGCTCAAACGCCACGCCCTGGTATTCCGTCGGCGCGTTATACGTAATTTCGCCCTCGACGGAATCTTTCACCGGCGCGGTGAACACCTCGCCGTCGGGAATGTTGTATTCGCCCCCGCACGGGATGGCCGGAATGCCCTTGATGGAAAACTGTAGGTCCACGCCCGGCCCTTCGAGGTGCACGCGGTCGGTGCGCTCCATCAACGCCTTCAGCGCGGCCATGCCGGGCTTCATGCGTGCGTAATCGAGCGTGCAGACGCGGAAGAAAAACTCCTCGAACGCCTCCGTGCTCTTGCCCGCCTGTTGCGCCATTCCCTCCGACGGCCAGCGCAGCACGACCCAGCGCGTCTTGTTCACGCGCCAATTCAACGCCGGGCGCAGTTTCGCCATCGCCATCTTGAGCTTCGCCGGCGGCACGTCTGAACGCTCGAAAATATTATTCCCCCCGCGCACCGCGATGTAGGCGTCCATCCGCTTGAGCCGGTGCAGCTCGATGTCTCCGAGGGTCGAAAATTGCGCCGGATCGGCCTCGCGCAGCAGCTCGCGTGTGATGCGCGCCGTGTGCAGTTGGACGAATGGCCGCGCTCCCCGCGCCCGCGCCGCACGCACCAGCGCGATGACCATGTCCGCCGGGGCATCAAACGCCTCAATGAGCACACGGTCGCCTTTGCTCAGGGCGGTGGAGTGGCTGGTCAACACCTGGGCCAGTTGGTCGAATCGTGAATCCATGAAAGTGAAATTTGCCCCGCACTAGTCGCCGCGACGGATTTCCGAACCGGCGAAGCGGATATGCACGCGGAAGACTTTCTTCCACCGCGTTTTGATTTTATACGTCTTGGGGTCGAGACTGTCCGGAATTTCCAGCCGGTGCAGGTCCACCACCGCGTGGAATCCGCGCTCGGAAAAAATGTCGATCAGCATGCCCAGCGCCTCGGCGTCCTCAAACACCGAATCCTCGGTGTTGATGCACGCCTCGCCGGAAATCGCATGGCGCAACACGATGGGCATGAACTTCACCCGCACCAACTCCGCCACGCGTTTGAACAAGTCCGGCCGCTTCTTCGCGTAATCGTCCAGCCGCGTAACCAAATCCTGCCGCGCGTGCTGGATGATTTCCGTCGCCACGGGGATGCCGGAGATAAAATCGTAGGTCTCCTCCTCCAGCTCGAGCGAACTCTGGTATTGCAACTCCCCCAACACGCGCTGCTGCACTTCCTCGACCGAGCCGGAGCCGTTGATGAAGTGGTAGTAGAACACCTCGCGCAGGGCGCGCAGCGAATCATACGTGCGCTCCTTGAAAATCCGGTAGCGATTGCGCGCCGCCTCCTCCGTCACGTCCGTCGGGCGCACCTCCAGTTCCTCGCCCTCGCCCGATTCGCGCACGCGCTCGTTGTGCTCAATCGCCTGGCGCCCGCGGCGCACCTGGCGGCGCACGCTCTCCGCCTCGTCAATATACAGCACCAGAATATGGAAGCGCGGCTTCGGAAACACCTGCGCCAGCGCCGTGTCGCGGAACTCGTTGCGCAGCGACACCAGCTTCTGATAAAAAAGTTTCAGGCACTCGACCTGCACCCCCGTGCGCGGGTAGCCGTCCACCACCGTGCCGTTTTCGTAAACCGGGTTCAACAGCGCGCGGAACACCAGCGCCGTCACCTCGCGGTCGCCCACCAGCAACCCGGCGTTGATGCGCTGCCGCGCCGCCGGACTTTGCAATAATTCGCTCACCACCACCGGCTGGTGCGCGTAGCCGCGGTGCTTCAGGATGAACCGCGTGTGCGTGCCCTTGCCCGCGCCGGGTGCGCCATTCAGCCAGAAAATTTCCTTCGGAAACCGCATCTGCTCGCGGCCAAACTCCTGCTCCATCTCCGACCACACCGACTGGAAAATCAACGGCGCGTCCTTGATTTCCAAGTCCTGCATCGCCGCCGGCCGGGCCGCTGGCGCGGACGGCGTCAGGCGAACTTCCACCGGTGGCGCGACCACCGCCGATGCCTTCTTATTGGCCGACCCGGCCGCCTTGACGGCGGACTTGGCAATAATCGGGGCCGGGAAGCCGCCTTTGATGGATGAGCGAGGCATCGGAATATCCCCTAGGGAAGGCCCTCCGGTTTAGCAAATCCCACGCCAATGGCGAGGGGAAAAACTGTAGGGGCGTTGCTTGTCGACGCCCCTGACGACGATGTTTCACAACTTCCGCCGAATTCACAAGACGCTGCGCGTCACTCCGGCAATGGAAGCTGGCCTGACTGACCGTGTTTGGGATTTTTCGGAAGTAGTTTGCGCAGTTAGGTGAAAAATAGGAAAAAGTGGCATAAATTTTTCCCTTTTGGGGATTGTCGTGTTGGGACGCCTGTCGTAATACTCGCAATACCAAGTGGAAGACGCCTGCAAAAACATTTCGGTCGCAGATATCCTTGGCCCATGGGTTGACCCAGGCTGGGATAGCGGCTTGATGATCCGGTGCAAGGAAGCGTGGAATAAGCCTCTCCAAGATTTATCGAGAGAAGAATTGGCCACATTGTTGCGACAGAAAATTGCAGTGGAGCATGTTCTGCCGATTGCGAAAAAGCGACTGGCTGATGGTGCTGACGATGACACTGAAATGTTCGATGGAGAGCTTCAGGAGGCGATTGACTGGGCCAGTAGTCAGTAGGGTCTTAGCTTAGAGCTACTTTCAAACTGAGACACCACCCTCCGACCCCCTTTTTTCCACTTGCGCGATGGCCTGCCTTCCGGCAGGATCAAACTTCCTTGTCTTGCGAGCTGCCCGCCTTGGGCATCTCTCCCCCGGCTTCCCGGGGCGCAAAACATCCCTTCTCCACCATCAAATAACCTCCAACCCTTGCGTTCGGCCCCGCAAAAGGCCGCGCGCCGGAACAGGTTAGCATCATCCCTATGAGTTCAGTCATGGCCCAACTGCTCGCGGAGAGCAGCTTCACCCCCCTCAAAGCCGGTACCATCGTCAAAGGCACCGTCACCGAAATCCGCCAGAACGAAGTCATCGTGGACATCGGCGGCAAAGCCGAAGGCTCCATCCCCCACAACGAATTCGTCGACGTCGGCGCGCTGCAAATCGGCTCGTCCATCGATGTCTTCCTCGAAAAACTCGAAGACAAGGACGGCAACCCCATCCTCTCCTTCGACAAGGCCGAGCAGAAGAAAAACTGGGAGAACATCCTCACCAAGTGTTCCGAAGGCACCATCGTCGCCGGCCGCGTCAAGGGCAAGGTCAAGGGCGGCCTCATCGTCGGCATCGGCGTCGACGCTTTCCTCCCCGCCTCGCAGATCGACGTCCAGCCCCCGAAGAACCTGGACCAGTATCTCAACCAGACTTACGACTTTAAAATTCTCAAGATCAACCTCGAGCGCAAAAACATTGTCGTCTCGCGCCGCGAGTTGATCGAGGAACAGCGCCAGGCCAAGCGCCGCGCCCTCCTCAACGACGTGAAGCCCGGCACCCTGCGCCGCGGCACCGTCAAGAACATCACCGACTACGGCGCCTTCGTCGACCTCGACGGCCTCGACGGCCTCCTCCACATCACCGACATGAGCTGGGGCCGCGTCTCCCACCCGAGCGAAATGCTCAAGGTCGGCGAGGAAATCAGCGTCATGATCATCGAAGTCGACCGCGAGCGCGAACGCGTCTCCCTCGGCCTCAAGCAAACCACCACGAACCCCTGGGACGGCATCGAGCAGAAATTCGCCGTCGGCACCAAGGTCCACGGCAAAGTCGTCAACCTCGTGCCCTACGGTGCGTTCGTCGAAATCCAGGAGGGCGTCGAAGGCCTCGTCCACGTCACCGAATTGTCCTGGACGAAGCGCATCTCCAAGCCCAGCGAAGTCCTCAAAGTCGGCCAGGAACTCGACGCCGTCGTGCTCGCCGTCAACAAGGAGGAGCAGAAAATCTCCCTCGGCGTCCGCCAGCTCGAAGTCAACCCCTGGTCCATGGTCCGCCACAATTACCCGGTCGGCGCGCGCGTGCGCGGCAAGGTGCGCAACCTCACCAATTACGGCGCGTTCATCGAACTCGAGGAAGGCATCGACGGCATGGTCCACGTTTCCGACCTCAGCTGGACGCGCAAGGTCAACCACCCGTCCGAAGTCCTCAAGAAGGGCGACGACGTCGAGGCCATCGTCCTCGATGTGGACACCGATCAGCAGCGCATCTCCCTCGGCATGAAGCAGCTCGCGCAAGACCCGTGGGAAGAAATCGACCGCTACTTCCGCGTCGGCGACGTGGTCAAGGGCAAGGTCTCCAAAATCACCAATTACGGCGCGTTCATCGAACTCCAGAACGACATCGACGGCCTCGTCCACATCTCGCAAATCAACGAGGACCGCGTCGAGAAAATCAAGGAGGTCCTCAAGGTCGGCCAGGAAGTCACCGCGCGCGTCATCAAAGTGGATCACAACGACCGCCGCATCGGCCTCTCCATCAAGGCCGCGACGTATGACGCCTCGCAACTCGCCGCCGAAGTGGCCGCGTTCGAGCGCATCAAGGGCGACTCCGAAATGACCAGCCTCGGCGACATCCTCGACGAAGCAACGAAGTAGCGTTCAACGCTCAACGCCTCACCCAGGCGCTACGCGCCAGGAGTGATCCCGAGCACCGCGAGGGACACCATTCAACGCCCAATTCCGCAACTGCGGGATTGGGCGTTTGATTTTCTGCCCTACCCCTTGGGCATTGCCGCCGGCACCAATTCACGCGGCGCGCCGGGTTCGTTGCGGAAGGTCACATGCAAATAAATCGGCGTGCCCGCCGGCACCGCGTATTGTTTGAGGATCCAGTCGCGGACAAATTTTTCGACGCCTTCGTGGCTCGATGCATAAACATTCGTGATGTTTTCCTGCGCCTTGACCTTGAGCTTCACCGTCAGGTCGCGCAATAAATTGTCCTGGAGCTTCTGCCCGTTCCAATTCGCCCAGCCATTCGAGCTTTTCATTTCCAAATTCGTCGTGTCCAGCGCCGGGTCGAGCGGATGCAGCGCCGGCGCGATGACTTCGCCCACGATGCCCGAGGGCGTCACCGCGAGGTTGAGCTGCCACGGGTCGGCCAGCGCCACATAGTAATGGTAGGTCACCGGCACGCGCAGCTCCGCCGTCGCCGTGCCGCCGAGCAGCGAGGACTCCGCCTCGTCAAATTGCTCCGTGCGCCGGTCCGTCGCCACGATCAACGGATTGTTCAAGTTCGGGTGCTGCGCCTCCTCAAAATCCACAAACGTCTCCGTCACCGTGTGCTCGTTGATCGCCGCGGCCAGTTTCTCCATCCCCTTCACGAAACGCCCGCCCGCCGCGGAAAATTTATCCGCCTGCGCGCCCGGACTGCACTGTTGCAGCGCGACGGCCATCACCCCGCAACCCGCCACGGCCACCACCGCCAGCGGCCATGCCAGCGACCGGATAAACCCCCGTCCGGAATTTTTTGGCTCAGCCATGAATCCAAAATAGATTATTGCCGTTTCGACACGAGGCTAAACCAGCCCGCCGCCATCAGCAGCGCGCTGAACCCCACAAACCAGTCGCCATACCGCACATAAAAAGTCTCCGTCCCGTCGTATTGCGGATTCGTGTAGAGATACAACGCGCCCGCGCCCTGGAAATACGTTGTGCCGTGCGCCGTCAAAATCCAGCCGCGCTCGATGGCGTGCCCATTTTTCTCCAGCGGGAACGCGTCCCCGTCCTGATCGATGAAACCGCTCCAGCCATCGTTGCCGCAGCGCACCACCGGGCGCCGCGTCTCAATCGCCCGCAACACGGAATGCGCCGCGTGCTGGAGCGCCCCGCCGCCCGTGCCATACCACGCGTCATTCGTCACCACGACGAGGAAATCCGCGCCCGCCCGCACCTGATCGCGCGCCAAATCGGGAAACACATCCTCATAGCAAACCAGCGGCCCGGCGCGCACCGTGTGCCCGTTCTCCAGCGCCAGCGGTATCGTCAGCGCGCGGTCGCCCGGCACCGTGTCGGCGTCAATCGGCACCACCTTGCCCAAAAACGGCAGCCACTTTCGCAGCGGCACATACTCGCCAAACGGCACCAGGTGGCGCTTCGCGTAAACCTCCCCGGCAAAGCCCGCGCCCGGCCGCGTGAGAAACACCGCGTCCACCATGCCCGACGATGCCGTCGCGCCCGGCCGCGGCACCGCCTCGCCGATTCCGCCGAACAGCAGCGGCACGCCCAATTTGTTCACGATTTGATTCAACGCCTGCCGGTTAGGCTCGGCGTGCGGCCCCTGGAATTCATACGCCAGCGCCGCCTCGGGCCATAAAATTAAATCCACGTTACTCCGACTCCCGTCGTGGTAGGCAAATGATTGCGTCAGCGCCAGCAGTGTGTTCCGGTTTTTGTTTTCCGCCGCCGGGTCCCATTTGAGCAGCGGCGGCGTCCACGGCTGCACGATGCCCGCGCGCAGCAGCCGAACCTCCGCCCGCCGCTTGCTCGAATTCAACTGCAGCGACAATAGCACCGCGCCGAAAAACAACGCCAGCGGCAGCAACATCTCCGGCCCGCAGCGCGCCGGCCACCAGATTTTCCGACGCGGCGTCGGGGCATTTTCCGCCGCCATCTCCGACCCCGTGCCGCACACCAAACCGAGATTAAACAGCACAATCATGAACGTCACGCCCCACTGGCCCGTCCACGCGATGGCTTGCAACAGCAAGGGAATCTCCCAAAACGCCGCCGCCAGCGGCAGCCACGGGAAGCCGGTGAAAAGCCACCCGCGCACCCAATCGAGCACCACCCACCACCCCGCCAGCGCCAGCATCCCCAGCAGCCGCCGCGCGCGCGATGCCCCTTTCATCCTCGGCGCCGCCCAACGCAACGCCGCCAGCCACGCCACCGCATAGCAGCCCAGCACCGCGCTCAACAGCGCCAGACCCACCCAGCCCCACGGCGGATAAATATGCCGCAGCCAAATCAGAATGCAAAACCATGACCCCCACCCCGCCGCGAACGCCGTCACCAAATACGTCCGCCAGCGCGGCGCGGTAAACGCCCACTTCACGAATGGCACCAGAAAAATCAGCACCGCCCACGCCTGCTTGAACGGCGGAAATGCCAGCGTCAGCGCCAGGATATACGCTCCCGCCACCAGCAGCGGCAGCCAACGCCGATGGCGTGCGGAGTGTGGAGTGCGGAGCGCGGAATTGGTCATGGCGGCGGGCACTCCGATTATGAGGTGACAATCAAAAACGCCAACCTTCAATCAGGTTCCATGAAAGGTGGGATGGTAATTTCCGCATTCCGCACTCCGCGCTCGCCTTCATTTCCCTTCCACGATCACCCAGCCTTCTTTGAGCAACTGCTCGGCTTTTTTAAATTTCACCTGCTGGGTTTCGATGCCGCGCTTGATCGTCACGATGTCGTTGCGGCCAAACTTCGGCGCTTCCGGCGGCGGGCGCGGGGTGACTTTCGGCAGCTTCGCTTCCGGTGCCTGGCCGCTGACCGTTGTGCTCGTGGCCGCGGTCGCGGTCGCCGCGGGCGGGCGGGTCGCGGTGCTGCTCGTGGTCGCCGGCTGCATCGGGTCAGTCGGCCCGGTGGCCTGTGCGCGTTGCATCAACTGAATTAAACTTTGGAACGACTGCATATTCGTCGCCGACGTGAACAGTCCGCCGCACACGTCCTCGCGCACCCGCCCCATCATCTGTTCAAAATACGTAAACGCCTCCCCCTTGTAATCGTTGAGCGGGTCGCGCTGGCCGTAGCTGCGCAGGTTGATGCTCTTGCGCAAGTCCTCAATCTCCGTCAGGTGGTCCTGCCAGTTGCGGTCAATCGCCCGGATAACGATATAGCGCTCAATCGCGTGCATTGCCTCGGGCGTTTCAAACTCGCACCGCTGCGCGTAGGCCTTGGTTAAATTCTCCATGATCCACGCGACCAGCTTTTCGGAATCCTTGCCCTTGGCGTCCGGGGCCTTGAGCGATACGGGGAAGCGCGCGTTGACCCACGCGAGGAAGCCGGCCAACGGCTCCGCCTCGGGCAGGCGGCCGTCGGGGGCCAGCGCGTCGGCGCGCAGTTTCAATTCCTCCTCGACCACCTCAAACAGCGTCGCGCGCGGGTCTTCGCCGCGGATGGCGTCGTTGCGCAAACCGTAAACGACCTCGCGCTGGCGGTTGAGCACGTCGTCATATTGCAGCAGGCGCTTGCGGATGCTGTAGTCCTGCGCCTCGACCTTTTTTTGCGCCTGCGAAATACTGTAGTTGAGGAGGCCGTGCTCAAG
>Ga0265320_10002183_pt1 | contig 13758 bp, 12 predicted proteins | sample 4827metaG_FD_202087 | JGI IMG/M metagenome (GOLD analysis project Ga0265320, IMG submission 202087) | Rhizosphere microbial communities from Carex aquatilis grown in University of Washington, Seatle, WA, United States - 4-8-27 metaG | ecosystem: Host-associated > Plants > Roots > Rhizosphere >...
AACCCCGTCCGACGCGGGAGCCGGCGGCAGCGGCCGGCGGATCACCTCGACGCGCCCCGGCCACGGCGCCGCCCGGCTGGTCATCTTCCATTTGAGCAGGTCCCGGAAGCCGCGCTCGGAGGTCTCTCCCGGATTGAAGAATGTTTTCCCGTTGAAGTGGTCCGACCGCGCCAATGTCATGAGCATGCCTTTGTGATCAGACCACCCGCGATGTCGACCAAATGCCCGCCGCCCTGCCGCGCCGGGGGGAGGGAAGCGTGCGCATAAGCGGCGGGATCGCCCGCGGGATAGAACTTGCGGTGCCGAGGGGCAGCGCCGTGCGTCCGGCGACGGACGGCATGAGGCAGGCGGTCTTCTCGAGCCTGGGCGCGCGGACCGTGGGCGCGCGCTTCGTCGACCTTTTTGCGGGGAGCGGGGCCTACGGCCTCGAGGCCTTCAGCCGCGGCGCGTCCGGCGGCACGTTCGTCGAGCGCAACGCCAGGGCCTCGGCCTGCCTCAGGAGGAACATAGCCGCGGTCTGCCGCAGCCTAGGGAAGGGAGGCGGCGAGCTTCTCGCGGTGGAAGCGGATGCGCTTTCCCTCCCGACCGGGGTCGGCGCCCCGCCGGACCTCATTTTTGTGGACCCTCCCTACGATAGGATCGGGGAGATAGCGCCGGCCCTGTTCGGGAAGCTGGCTGCGGCGCTTGCGCCGGGCTGGGGCGGCCTTGTCGTCTTCGAGACGCCGGGCGAGGTGACGCTCAAGCCAGGGGGCTGGTCGTGCGTCAAGCGGCTGGGTCGCGGGGTGCGCCAGCCGAGCGTCTGCTTCTTCGCGCGCCCGGCCTGACCCTAGGCGCCCGCCTTCGCGATCGAGATCGCGGCGACGACGGCCGTCTCGGTCCTGAGGACGCGCGCTCCCAGGTGCTCGAGCTCGAATCCGCCGCTCCGCAGCAGCGCGCGCTCCGCGGCGGACCACCCGCGCTCCGGGCCGAACGCGATCGCCAGCGGGAATGCGGCGCCCGCCGGGGTCATGCGGCGGGTGGCCTCGTAGTTGTCGAGGGCGATCCTCGTGCAGCCGGCGGGCAGGGCCGCGATGGCGGCGCCAAGGCCCGGATGATGCATGACGTCGGGCAGCCTTGTGTCGAACGCCTGCGAGGCGCCGTCGACCAGGTGCCTGCGCCACTCCAGGGTCCTCCATAGCGTGCTGGCGCCGTAGCCCGGCTCGCCCTTCTCGGACCCGAAGAACCGGATCGACGCCACCCCGAGCGACGCCGCCTCATTCAGGATCTTGCGGGCGGTCTGCGGCCTGGGGAGCGCGACCACCACGTGCAGCGGGTCCGCCGGCGTCGGCTCCGAAACGGCCTCAAAGCGGAAGCTGACGGCCCCGGGGCCTACCTGCGCGACCGTTCCCTTTCCGAGCGGGCCGTTCACGATCCCGGCGTCGAAGAGGTCGCCCTCCTTCCGCCTGAGGATCTCGAGGACGTGGACCGCGCGTGGATCCGCGCGCGAGAGGGCAGCGCCGATCTCGCCGGGCTCGAATAGTACGATGTTCACCTTCTCCCGCGCGCGGCGGGTCAGGTCAGGGCGCCCTCTATCGTCCTCAGCTCCTCCGCGCTGAACGCGAGGTTCCTGAGCGCCCCGAGGTTCTCCTCGATCTGCGAAGTCTTGCTCGCGCCGATGAGGGCGGAGGTGATGGCGGGCTGCCGCAGGACCCAGGCGAGCGCCATCTGGGCGAGCGACTGGCCGCGGCCCCTCGCGATGGCGTCCAGCTTGCGGATCCTGGCCAGCTTCTCCGCGGTGATGCTCTCGGGCCTCAGGAACCGGGGGTCATGGCCCGCGCGGGAATCCGCCGGAATCCCGTTCAGGTAGCGCCCCGTGAGCATCCCCTGCGCCAGCGGGCAGAACGCGATTCCCCCGACTCCCTCGCGCACGAGCGCGTCGAACAGCCCCCTCTCGGGCGCCCGGTCGAGCATGTTGTACCTCGGCTGGTGGATGAGGCACGGCGTGCCCATGTCCCTGAGCACCTTCGAGGCGCGCTCGGTGAGCGCCGCGTCGTAGTTCGAGAGGCCCACATAGAGGGCCTTGCCAGCTCGGACGGCATGGGCGAGCGCGCCCATCGTCTCCTCCAGCGGCGTCTCGGGATCCGGCCTGTGGCTGTAGAAGATGTCCACGTAGTCGAGCCCGAGGCGCCTCAGGCTCTGGTCCAGGCTCGAGAGGAGGTATTTGCGGGAGCCCCACTCGCCGTAGGGTCCCTCCCACATGTCGTAGCCCGCCTTCGTCGAGATGAGGAGCTCGTCGCGGTGGCCGGCGAGGTCCTGCCGCAAGACGGACCCGAATGTCGTCTCGGCCGAGCCCGGGGGCGGGCCATAGTTGTTGGCGAGGTCAAAGTGGGTTATCCCCTTGTCGAACGCCCTCAGGACCAGCGCGCGGCTGTTCTGGAAGTCGTCCACGCCGCCGAAATTGTGCCAGAGCCCGAGCGAGAGGAGGGGAAGCTTGACGCCGCTCCGGCCGCAGCGCCGGTAGAGCGCGGGATTGGAGTAGCGGTCGGGGGACGGGAGATGGCTCATATGCGGGTATCAGGTTGTGATGGGTCCCTGCACCCGAGGCGGCAAACCCATTCTGGAAGCGTACGGGCCGGGCGGAATGCGGGCCGTCCGCGCGCCTGGGCATGTCGCGCTTGGCGGCCAATCTGGCTATGGTTGGCCTCATCCAACGGGTGCTTGCGGTGACCCCAGACGCGGTTGTGCGCAACCATCCGCGAGGGGCTGCTCAGAGTGCTCAAAGGGCCGTCCGCGTCGTTACATGCTATGCTCTAACATCTTAGGAATTGAATCTGGCGAATGGCACGGTGAATGCAGAGCAAGTCTTGGCATCAGCCCGCGAACCGGCCTCTGCGGGAACCCCACTTTTCTCGAAGATGAATGCATACCCGCAACCCCAGTCTCGTCTTGATAATTCGCCGGGGACGATCGCATCCCCCCTGCATGGTCCCGCTCCGCTTCCGGTCCGCCTTGCGCCGAGATTGGCGCGAGCCCTAGCGGTCGCCCTGCTGATGGCATCCCCAGGCATGGTTGGCGCGCTTCGCGCCCAGAGCAATTATGCCACGCCGTACACGTTCACGACCCTTGCGGGACTCGCCGGCTTCAGCGAGCAGTCTAACGGGACAGGCTCCGGCGCGCGGTTCATGGACCCGGAGGCCGTCGCGGTGGACGCGAACGGAACCGTCTACGTTGGGGACACGGCGAGCGAGACGGTCCGGAAGATCACGACCGCCGGAGTGGTCACCACGATTGCCGACAGGAATGCGTTCGCAAATGCGTCGGGCGGATCGATCACCCCCTCGCAGGGGTTCAGCGCAACGGGCCTGGCCCTCGACGCGTCCGGGAACCTCTATGCTGTGGGAATCCACTACATCTTCAAGATCACGGGCGCGGGTGCCGTCACGATGGTCGCCGGAGCCGGCGGGTACGGTTCAGCCGACGGCCCCACCAGCACCGCGCAATTCTCGGGCCTGAAGGGCATCGCCGTCGACGCCGGAGGAGACATCTACGTCACCGATGCAACCTATCACACCATCCGCAAGGTGTCGGCGACCTACAACACGGTATCCACGTTTGCAGGCACCCCCAGGATATACGGCTTCACCGACGGAGCCGGAACCGTGGCGCTGTTCAACAACCCGACCGGCTTGGCCATCGACGCCGACGGCAACCTGTATGTCGCGGACATGGGCAACTTCACGATCCGCAAGATCACGAGCGCCGGAGTCGTTTCGACCCTGGCGGGCTCGCATGGAAACGTGGGCTCTGCGGACGGAACAGGGGCTGCCGCGCTCTTCTACGCGCCGACCGGGATCGCGATCGATTCGGGCGGGAACCTCTACGTCTCCGTGGCGAACAACACCATCCGCATGGTCACGGGCGCCGGCGTTGTCACGACCCTGGCGGGGACGCCGGGCGCGACGGGATCGGCGGACGGCACCGGCCCCCAGGCCCAGTTCAACCGACCCGCGGGAATAGGCGTGGACGGCGCCGGGGACGTGTTCGTCACTGATTCGGCGAACTTCACGGTCCGGGAGCGGTATGCCGCGTCCCTCTCGGCGCCGACGATCACGGCCCAGCCGGCGAGCCTTTCGGTGGCCATTGGGGGGCCGGCCACGTTCTCCGTCTCGGTGGCGGGCGTGCCCGCGCCGAGCTACCAGTGGGCTTTTGACGGGGCGCCCATTGCCGGCGCGACCAACCCGACCCTTTCGTTCCCAAGCGTGCAGGCTGCGAACCTGGGTGCCTATTCGGTGTCGGTCTCGAACAGCGGGGGCACAGTCGCCTCGAACGCCGCGACGCTGGCAAGCCCCGGAATCACCCCGGGCCCCGCCGTCCCCCAGACCCGGCTGGCCAACATCTCGAGCCGCGTGTATGTCGGGGCAGGAGACAACATCGAGATTGCGGGCTTCGTGGTGACCGGACCGCCGGCGGGGACCGAGCAGGTCCTCGTGCGCGCCGTCGGGCCGTCGCTCGCGCAGTTCGGTGTGAGCGGCGTCCTGGCCCACCCGGTCCTCACCGTCTACAACGCCAGCGGGGTGGCGGTCGCGTCCAACACCGTCTGGGGGACCGGCGCGAACGCCGCCCAGATCGCCTCCGCGGCCGCGGAGGTCGGCGCCTTCGCGCTCAGCCCCTCCAGCGCGGATTCCGCCGTGCTTGTGAGCCTGCCGCCGGGCCCCTACACAGCCCAGGTTTCAGGCCAGGCGGGCTCGACGGGAGTGGCCCTGGCCGAGGTGTACGAGGTGGAGGACGCCCAGGCAGCCGTGAACGGGGCGGGAGGCGCAGCCACCCAGCTCGTCAACATCTCCACGAGGGCGGAAGTCGGCGGGGCATTCGGGGACGCAATCGCCGGCATCGTTGTCAGCGGGAACGAGCCCGCGACGGTGCTGATCCGTGCCGTCGGGCCGGCGCTGGCGCAGTTCGGCTTGAGCGGGGCGCTTGCCCAGCCCGGGCTCTATGTCGTCGACTCGGCCGGCAATACGATAGCGGTCAATTCCGGGCCCAGCTGGTCGAGCAGTCCGAATGCCTCGCAAATCGCATCGGCCACCGCGGCCGTAGGCGCATTTGAGCTTCCGTCCGGAAGCGCCGATTGCGCCATGCTCCTGACTCTCCAGCCAGGGGCCTATACGGCCGTGGTCGTGGTCGATGCGCCCATCCTCGACGGCGTGGGCCCAAGCGGCATCGCTCTGGTGGAGGCCTACCTGGTCCGGTAGGGCCAGCGGAGGCTTGACGGTTCCTGCGGCGGGCGGAAGCATTCCCGTCCGCAGGGACGCGGTCGTAGTTTAGGGGTAAAACTCCTGCCTTCCAAGCAGGTATCCCGAGTTCGATTCTCGGCGACCGCACCATCTCCTCGCCCATGAAAGCGATGTTAAACGGCATCTTGTTTGCCTTCCTTGCGCAGTGCGCAATTGGCCAAGGGTCAGACGGCGTCTATGTGCAGGCTTCTGCGGATGGGAGGAGTTGGTTGATTGGCAATGATCTGGTCGAACGCGGTATAAGTTATGATCCAAGCCGAGGACTGTGCACCACCTCCTGGCGCCACAAGGTGACGGGAACGGATTTCATGGCACGTGCGAGCGCCCAGAATCGCCTGGGGGACGAGTTCTCCTTTCGCGCCGATCAAGCGAGGCTGGCCGGTTTGATGGCTGAGAGTAAGTGGGAAATATTGCAGGAGGGAAAGGCAATGGCCCCTGGTGGGTTTGTTTTCCAAGAAGCAAGGGTGAGCGACATCGCCCCCAACGGAAGGCTGCTCGCCATCCGCCTGCGCGCCCGATCCAAGCCACTCGACGTCACAGTTTTCTATGCGGTATATGCGGATCATCCCGTGGTGCAGAAATGGCTGGCGATCCGCAATCGGGGCGACGCGCCCATCACCCTGACCCATCTTGTCTTCGAGGCAGTGAACCTCGCTCCAACGGCACCGAGCGACGCCCAAGTCTCGGCGTTCTACGGCATTGAGCCGCGGGAGCTTTTTTATACGGGCCGCGTGGACGACCCCGCGATCTCGGTGAAAAGCGCGAAATCGCACGAAGGGTTCTTGGTGATGAACGGGGCGCCGGGATACCTGAAGCGCATCGAGGTGGTCCCCAATTGGAACGACGGCGTGCAGGTGATGTACGATACGGACCAGTTTCCGTTCGAGCGCCGGCTCGCACCGGGGGAGACATTCGAGACGGCGAGGAGTTCGGTTGCGTTCTTTGTGGAGGGACAGCGCTTCGCAGACCCGCGCTGGGTGGCGCCCGCATACACCTCCGAGGTGCTCATGAAGAAGGGCTCAAACTATCAGCCGCTCTGGATCTACAACACCTGGGAGCCGTTCGAACGCGGCATCACCAAGGCAATCACGACGGATTTGATCGCTGCGGCCGGCCGCATGGGAATGGACGTCTTCACCATCGACGATGGCTGGCAAGCCGACTACGGCGACAATTCGGTCAACACGAGACTCTTTAATAACGGCCTGGATGAGATCCAGGCCGCCGTGGAGAAGCACGGCATGCGGCTCGGGCTGTGGTTTCCGCTGGCTGCGGTTAGTCCGAACACCGAGGTCTACAAGAAGCACCCGGAATGGCTCTGCAGGGAACGCGACGGCCGGGCCAAATTCACCGGCACCATGGCGGGGTCGCAGGCGGTGATGTGTTTGGCATCGCCCTACAAGAAAGTCGCGGCGAGGCGCCTCAACGACCTCATCTCCCGCTACAACTTGAAGTACGTGAAGCTGGACCTGACCACCGTCTTCAACGCCTATGGCGAGTCACCGGGCTGTTATGCTGAGGGCCACGACCACAGGACGTGGGCGGAGTCGCTCGATGGCATTTATGAGGGCATCAAGTACGTGACCGACGCCGCCTACCGTGAACATCCCGATGTGGTTCTTGACCTGACGTTCGAGCTTTGGGGTCAGAAGCACGTAATAGACTATGGATTGCTCGCGGCCGGGGACCTGGATTGGCTGAGCAACGTCAACGACGCCTTGCCGGGCGACGCCGGCCCAAGAGCCGCGCGCACGCTGCTTTACCTGCGCTCGCTGGCGATTCCTACCGAGACGATGCTGATCGGCAATCTTCAGGCCGATAGGGCGCCCATTGAGGAACGGCTGGCCACGGCCATGGGCGCCGGGCCGCTCTTTTTGGGCGACCTTCGGAAGCTCACGCTGGACGAACAAGATTGGTACGGGAAGCGGATCCGCTGGTTCAAGGCCCTGCGGCGCGCCGTGCCTCTCAATGAGGGGTTCTTCCCGCTGGGTTCATGGAATCAACCCGGTGAGGCGACTTGGGACGGCTTTGCGCGATTGGGCCGCCAAGGCGAGGGTCTGATCGTCCTTTGCAAGAACGGTTATGGCGCAAAGAGCGTGGAAGTACAACTGCCCGTGTTTCCAGATGGGGAATTCACGGTGTGCTCGGAAGTGAGCGGCCAGGCGTTGGGGAAATTCTCCGGCTCGCAGTTTCGAGCGGGAATCGATTTTCCGCTCCCGGAGAAATGCCAGGTAGAGATTCTGGAGATCCGGAAGTGACCTGAGGCGATCGGATTCCCGCGTTTGCCGGCCGGATGAAGCAATGGCGGTTGCAGCGCGATATCATCCACACAATATGGGCCTCTTGGACCCCATTGATCCTGACCCCAGGGGACATCGTGCCGCATGGCGCGCAATCGGCCTGTTCGTGCTCATCACGGTTCTGCTCAGCGCGGTCTTCGGAGGGTTGATGGCCCGAATTGGCTCAACGACCCATTACCTGGTCATGGGTGTGATGTGGTGCCCCGGCATCGCGGCGATGCTGGCGTGCCTTGTGCTCAAGCGGGATGCCAGAGCCCTTCCCTGGCGTTGGGCCCCCGCAAAATGGATTCTGGCCGCCTGGCTGCTTCCGATGGGCTACGGGATGGCGATCTATCTCCCGGTCTGGCTTCTGTCGCTCGGGGGGTCTGGCTTCGGCAACCCGGCTACACTCGCCCAGTGGTCGCAGGAGGTGCTTGGCAAGGGCCCAACAAACCTCGGAGGAGCGCTGTTCTACCTGTTCCTGCTGGCGACTCTCGGCGTGGTCACTTCGGCGGCCAACGCACTGGGCGAGGAGATTGGATGGCGCGGTTTCCTTGTCTGGGAAATGAGGAAGGTGATGCCGTTCTGGATGGTGGGCCTCGGCTCCGGCCTCTTCTGGGCAATCTGGCACTACCCCGGCATCCTCTGGACCAACTACAGCGCGGGGGAGGGAAGCCATTGGCTCCAAATCGCGCTTTTCACCGCAAGCATCACGCCGATGGGTGTCGTCTTCGCCTACTTCGCCTTCAGGACAAACAGCCTCTGGCCTGCCGTGATCCTGCACGCCAGCCACAATTGCATCATCCAGCGCGTCTACACGCCGCTCACGGTCAAGGGGCCGGGCACGTATCTCTACATCGACGAATTCGGATGCCTGCTGCCTGTTGCGAGCATTGCGCTTGCCGTGTATTTCCTCCGGCGGGCCAAGGCGGAGGGCCTTGCCTGAGCTTCCCGTAGGATTCCCGTCAACATTGATGCCGCTTTGCGCATGTTCCTGCCAATATCTTCAATTTAAGCCAGAGTAGGACATCCGTCGCAGTTGCGGACTTAGTTGGTCGGTGGACATGGCGAAGGATTATGGGATCGCGGCCGAAGTGGCTATCAAGAGCTCATCGCGATGACCAGAGCCTCCAGGCGATCGAGGCTCTGGGACCAACCGGCCTTCTGTCCCTTTAGGAACTGCCGGGCTTCGGGGCGCATCCTCAATACCCTGGCATGCAGCGTGAGCCTGGTCTTGCCTCCCAGGTCGGCCAGAGCGACCGAGTTCAGGATCTCGAAGATCGCCTTCCCCTGCGGATCGAGCGCGGCGCTCTCGAACACGATCTTCTCCGGGGGCTTCACCTCGACGAACTTGCCGCCCATCGGATACACCGCCCCGTACGGGGCGTTCATGTCGAGTAGGATTGTTCCGCCCTGGCGGGGAATCCACCTCTTCATCGTGACGGAGAATCCCGTCGGACCCCACCATTTTGCCAGGAGCGCGGGATCGGTCCAAGCCCTGAACACAAGTTCTCTCGGCGCCGCGAATGTGCGCGTCATGGTCATCTCAAAACCGGCGGCTTCAGGCGGAGTCTTTGGGGATTTGGTCATGTTCTTTCGGATTGAAGTTCCTTCAGCAGGGCGTCCAGTCGGTCAAATTTCCGCTCCCATTGGACGCGGTAAAGCTCCGCCCAGTCGGCGACCTGCTTGATCGGTGCGGCGCGGAGGCGGCAGAAATGGCGGCGTCCCCTGCGGTGCTTCTCAATCAGGCGCGCACGCTGGAGATAGGCGATGTGCTTGGAGACAGCCTGCTGCGACATGCGAAACGGCCCGGCGATGTCGCTTACGGTAGCCGGGCCGCCGGCCAGGCGCGCCAGGATCGATCGGCGCGTCGGGTCGGTGAGCGCGGCAAAGGCGACGGTAAGTGAATCCACAACCGAACGGTTGTATATTGTTCCGCCCTGTCAACCAGGTTTTTCACGCCCGCCCCACGAATGCGGCTGGAGATGCGCGCGGCGCATGCAGGAGGACAGGACCGCGGCAACGGCCGAATGGGTCGCCGGGTGGACTCCTGTCCGAAGGCTGCCGACTCTTGCGCCGCTCGGTGCCCTTTCATCCGGTCTCCCGCAGAGAGCAGATTCAGGACATCCGCCTCAGGCCTGGATCCCATTGATTCAACGCGCTGTTGCAAATGACGACAGCGCTGGTTTCGATGCCCGGCGACCACACCGCACGGCGCGGTCGGGATTCATTCAGCCTCAGGCTCACAGCCTCGTCGAAGATTTCATGAGGAACCTTACGCTTCTTCTATTGGCGGCGACCCTCGGCGCCTGCGCGACCCAGGGCGTGCGTTACCCAGATAGCCCCGCGGGCTCGAAGCCCGTTCCGCCGCAGGCGGCCAGGGTGACCGTCTACCGCGCCAACGACAGTCTGCTCTATGTTGCCCGCTCGGCGCGGTTGAAGCTTGATGGCAACGATGTGGGCGCGCTTTGGGCCGGCAGGTTCAAGGTGTTTGAGCTTTCCCCCGGACATCACGCGCTCGTTGCCGACATGTGGGACGCACCGGGCCGATGGGAACTCTCCTTCGAGGCCCGGGCCGGCACCGCCTGCTATTTCAAGGTGGCGCCGAGAACGGCCAGCTTTGCGACAGGGACGCCCGGCATAGCCCTTATGAACGACACGCCCGGAGGCGCGATAAAGGGCAGCGCCCTGATGCTCGCTGGCATGGCGGCGGAGTCGGCGGGCAAGGAACATGGCGGCGCGTTCTCAATCGTCGCCGTTGAGCAGCCCGTTGCTTTGCCGGACCTGATGGACCTGTGGGAGTCGCGCTAACCGATAGGCTCTGCCCGAGGGAGCCCGCTGGCAGGGGCGGTTCGCAGGTGAAGCGAGCTCATATTCGTCGGATCCCACATCGTCGCGGCACGCCGCAGACCTCAACGAGCGCCAACCCGGTGTCTCCGCCCGCCCCGGATACCTCGGCGGCGTAGGCCCCGGGGCGCCAGGGTCACCAGAATAGCGGAGTCCGGCGTCGAGGACCCGTCTCATGAGAACGCTCCGACTGATGCGGCAATGCCGGCAATCTGCGCGTTTCCACCCCGCCGGGAGTCCGTTCTTGAGAGGACACTGGCACGGCCCTTGCTGGGATGTCGTGTCATGGCCAACACCGAGGACGTGATCGACCGGGAACTTGAGCAGACGCATGCGCGTCTCCTTCTGGACCTGGCAAGCATCGGAAGCGGGCAGGGCGTCTATATCCTGACCCCGCCGCCCGCCGACGACCCGGAGTAACGACGTTACTAAGAAGCCCAAGGCGACCGCGCTCTCCGATTGGATCCGCGGCAGCATCCGGGAGGCCCGGCGGGCACTCCGGCCGGACAAGAGGACTGAGGAGGAGCTTGGCGCGCGTTGCCACAAAGGCCGATTTTGTTGGCCGGCAACGCGCTTGTGAAAGTTTGGCGGGCCGGTTTCGACTGTGGGCCACCGCACCAAATGCCTATCCAAGAAAGAGTTGCTTTACACCCTTTTCACGGCGAGGACGGCGCAAATGGGGTTGCGGCGAGTCTTGCTCACTGTTTTAAGCGTGCCATGGCAATCTTCTCCTCCGCTTCTGCAGCACCCGGAACCGCGGCACGACAGGACACGGCCAAGAGGGCCGGCGCGGACGTCAGGGCGGCGCAGGCGCTCGCCAAGCAGAAGTCCCTCGAGAAGAGCGCGAAGAAATACAAGCTTCCGCTGGGCGAGCTGACGATGTTCACGCAGCAGCTGGCGTCGCTCCTCATCGCCGGCCTGCCGCTCGTGCAGTGCCTTGAGGCCCTCCAGGACCAGACCGAGGACCCGCGCTTCCGGATCATCATCCGCGACGTCCGCCTCGACATCTCGCAGGGCAACTCGTTCTCGTCGTCCGTGAAGAAGTTCCCGAGGGCGTTCCCGACGCTGTTCATCTCGATGGTCGAGGCCGGCGAGGCGAGCGGCGGGCTCGCGGAGATCCTGGGCAAGGTGGCCGGCTACTTCGAGGCCACCGTGAAGCTGACGAAGAAGGTCAAGTCGGCCATGGCGTACCCGATCGGCGTCATCTCGCTCGCGATCGTGCTCGTGAACGTCCTCCTGATCTTCGTCATCCCGGTGTTCGCGGCGATGTTCGCGGACTTCGGCGCCAAGCTGCCGCTGCCGACCCAGCTCCTGATCGACCTGAGCCATTTCATGGGCCACTGGTGGTGGGCGATCGGCGCGGGGTGCTACGCCGCCTACTGGCTCCTGGGCAAGTTCGTCAGCACGCCAAAGGGCAGGCGCGTCAAGGACATGGCCCTCGTCCGGGCCCCCATCTTCGGCAACCTGGTGCACAAGATCGCCCTCTCGAGGTTCTGCCGCACCTACGCGACCCTCATCCGCTCCGGCGTCCCGATCCTGCGGACGCTCGAGATCGTGGCCTCCGCGAGCAACAAGGTGCAGATCGAGGACGCGTGCGCCGAGATCGCGAAGCACGTCAGCCAGGGCGGCCAGGTCTCCGAGATCCTGGCCTCGAACGAGTTCTTCCCGCCGATGATGAAGCACATGGTGAAGGCGGGCGAGGCGACCGGCAACGTCGACGGGATGATGAACAAGATCGCCGACTTCTACGACGTCGAGTGCGACGCCACGGTGAGCGCCCTGACGTCCCTGATCGAGCCGCTGCTCATCGTCTTCCTCGGCATCATCGTCGGCGGCATCGTCATGGCGATGTTCCTGCCGATCTTCCAGCTGGGCGCCGTGGCCGGCGGCATGGGCTGATCCGCCCGGGCGGCTGACTGCCGCCTTTCACGTAGCGGGCGTTGTTGACTTGGCCTAAACCACCGGGGAGGCTTGTCATTCCACGATCCCGACATGCCCTCCGTCCTCATTGTCGACGACCTGATATCGATCCACGAGATGCTGGATGCGGTCATTCAGCCGACAGGCTTCGCAACGGCGTTCGCGACGGACGGCGAGAAGGCGCTCGCGCGCTACAAGGCCGAGAAGTTCGACCTTGTCCTTGCCGACATCGACATGAAGCCGATGGACGGGATCACGCTGCTCAAGCAGCTCAAGCTGTACGACCCGAGCTCGGTGACGATCATCATGACCGCGTACGCCAGCACCGAGAGCGCGGTCCAGGCCCTGAAGTTCGGCGCCTTCGATTACCTGCAGAAGCCGTTCCGGGTCGACGAGCTCATAGCCACCCTCAGGCGCGGCATCGAGTTCCGGGACATCCAGGCGCAGCGCGCCTCGCTCCCCGCGGGCTCAGGGATAAAGCCCGGCGACATCGACAGCCGCATCACGGGAAAGAGCCCGCAGATCAAGAGGCTGATCCAGCAGGTCAAGAAGCTGGCGGCGGTGCGCACCCCCGTCCTCCTGATAGGCGAGAACGGGACCGGGAAGGCCTCGGTCGCGGAGATCCTGCACGGCGCCACGGGCGCCGACCAGACCCATTTTGTGCGGATTGACTGCTCGCTGAGCTCGGAGAAGAGCTTCCGCGACGGCCTTCTGGGGCAGAACGGCGAGGGCGGACCCTGGGTCCATGAGGCGAAGGGGGGGACGCTCTTCCTCCAGCACCTGCAGTGCCTCGCCCTTCCCGTGCAGAAGGAGCTCGTGAGCGTCCTTCGGAACACGGCGCACGGGTTCCGGCTCATCTGCACGACGACCGAGGACCTGGAGAAGATGGTCGACGAGGGCCGTTTCAACGACGAGCTGTTCTACCGGGTGGCGTCGCTTCCGCTGCAGATGCCCCCCGTGCGCGACCGCAAGGAGGATATTCCCTTGCTGGTTAAGCACTTCACCCTTGGGGCGTCCAATCCCCAGGTCGACACGAACATGATAGAGTTCACGGATGACGCGATGTCGGTCCTGACCGCCTATCACTGGCCGGGGAACCTGTCCGAGATGTTCCAGCTCGTCTCCAAGATAGCCTCGACCACCGAGACCCGGGTCGTGACGTCCGAGCAGCTGCCGCTGCGCCTTCGCGAACTCAAGCATTGGCCGACGCTTGCCGAATTCATCGCGGGCCAGGAGAGGCTCTACATGGACCGCGTGCTCCACGCGTGCCGGGGCGACAAGGCGGCCGCGGCCAAGGTGCTCGGGATAGACCCCTCGAAGCTCGGGTAGCCCAATTTCCCTTGCGGCGGATTTGGGCGGCCGCAACTGTCGCAGGAGTCCGCGCACCCAGCAAATGCCCAAACGCACCGACCTCGAGTCCATCCTGATAATCGGCGCAGGCC
>Ga0265320_10002190_pt1 | contig 13737 bp, 7 predicted proteins | sample 4827metaG_FD_202087 | JGI IMG/M metagenome (GOLD analysis project Ga0265320, IMG submission 202087) | Rhizosphere microbial communities from Carex aquatilis grown in University of Washington, Seatle, WA, United States - 4-8-27 metaG | ecosystem: Host-associated > Plants > Roots > Rhizosphere >...
GAATTGATAAAAGAATGAGTTTGGTGCAGACCTTTTGGAGCCGCTCCCCTGTTTTCAACCCTTTGCTCCTCCTTGCCCCTCCAGTTGCGAAAGTCGGGTTAGCGGAGCATCGGTCTTGGCGATCCTTTGCACGGTTACGCCATCGTCTACAGGTGCCCGGTGTCCGCCAGTTGCATGAGTTCCCTCAGACCTTGGACCCGACCAAGCTGCGCCGGATCAACGAGCATCTGCTGGCCCCATTGATCGAAGGCACGGCGGGTTTTGCCAAGACAGTGGCTGTGATTGATTCCACCGATTTGCCCGCCGCCACCAATGCATATAAAAAAACTCCTTGGGCCAATATAGTGCACGCCGTGCCAGGAATGGTGGCCGCAGCCGCAAAGACGGTTTCAGCCGTTATTTCGTGGGCTACAAAAAACATACGCTGCGCTTATGGTTGCGCCAACATCAACCGAGCATTTTGCTGGCCTCGCTGATCTCTTGGGCGGCGCCTGCCAATCGAGATGATGTGGTGTTTCTGGAACCCAGCGTTAAATACTGCGCCCGGCATTTGGAATGGACCCCAAGCATTGTCGTCGGGGATTTGGGCTGTCTGGGAATGGTGACGCAACGCCGCTTGCGGGAAAAGTTGCAGGTGGCCTTGGTCACCAAATTTCGGCCGGGCATGGTTTTACCGGATGCGTTTGAAAATCCGTTTAGCCTGACTTGCGATCAGGGCCAGAGCCTTCACTGGCTGGGGCTCCATGAGGCCGAACAATTGCATTGGTTTGGCGTCGCCGACTCCGATCCGCTGTGCAACTGGTGCGGGCGTCGCAGCACTTGTCCGCAGGAGTTTTCCTTCCAACCCCAAGACCATGAGATTCTATTCGGGACCATCCCCTTTGGTTCGCGGGTCGGACAACAATTACTGCGACAAGCGCGGTCTTGGATTGAAGCCACTCAGTCGTACGACAAGAACCAACTCGGCTTGAGCCAATTTTTCCTGAACAGTTTGCGGCTAACTTGGATCATGTGTCTGCTGGCAGATACGGTGGCACTGCTCAGAGCCACGGCCATGATCGCAGAACCACAAAGCAGCGGCCTTTTGGAACCCATCCGTCCCGTACAACTGCGTTTGGACCTCCCTTAAGCAGGGAATGAAGTTTTGAAAAATTTCGAAAAACACCCGGTTTTCGCGTTTTATCAATTTGAATTTCGGAACACCCTCCGTTGGGGTAGTGCAATAAATAACCAATACCCCAGGGTAGCTCGTGCCTCGCAACCCTGGGCTGGAGAACACAATCCCGTTGGGATTGCCGAAATCCGGTTCGACTTGTGGGTAATGCAAAGAGCCCTCTGGCGCTTTTGCATCACGGATTGGCGCCCGCCTTGACCTTGCACTCCTCAATCAACTGGCGAGCAAGCATAACTTGGCCTGGAAATTGGTCATCTTTAACCTTTGCCAAAAACGTGGTGAAATCTCTTAGGGCAGCCGTATAGTCGAACCTGGCATTAAAGTTAATCAGGCCCAAACAAGAATGAAGCTGAACCCGATCCAGTTCTTCGGCCAATACAATTTGTATAAATTCCTCACTCTGGATAGGAACCGTTACCCCAGATGATTCGCCACGTCGTTCGCGCCGGCGACGATTTCCTTGCGGGTCTGCAAATCACGGATGCGGACATAGGCGTCGCTCTCCAGGCGCACAGTGTGGGCCACCTTCAATTCCTGCGCGCGTTTGAATTGCTTGTCCGATTTTGCCGGCGTGAGCGGATAATCCACGGCATAGCCTGCCGCGCGCAGATCCTGCACGAGCTTGAGCGATGGTGAACGGAGAGTTTCATCCTCGATGAGTACATAAACATCCATCGGTGAATCAAATTTCGGCAGCCGGCCGCGCGCTTTCAGCAATTCCAGCAACACCACATCTCCCATGCCGAAGCCAAGCGCAGGCAGATCGACCTTGCCACCGCTGATGAGTTTGATGAGGTTGTCATAACGTCCACCGCCGGCAATGGCCCGGAACTCGCCCTTGGCATCGAACGCCTCGAAGACCACGCCGGTATAATATGCCAGTCCGCGGATGACGTGGTAATCCACCTTCACGAACTCGCGCAGGCCGCGCGCGCCCAGGTTGTCCAGAATACTTTGCAATTCCACGGTCGGCTTGCCGGACTCGATGAACTGGTTCACCGCCGCAAGGGAAAATCCCAGCGCGGTCAGTTTCTTCTCATTCTCTTCCGGTGAGGTCCGCTCCAGTTTGTCGATCGCCTGAAAGAAATCGTATTCGCGGGCGGCAGATCCCCCGCCCTGCTTGAAGAAATCCGACCAGGCGTTGCGGCTGCTGAGACGGATGACAAAATCTTGATCGGTCAACCCAAACGACCGGAGCGTGTCAATGAGCAGCGCAATCAGCTCTGCGTCCGCCGCCGGGTCGGTTTCCCCAATCAGGTCGGCGTTGAACTGGAAATGTTCGCGAAGGCGGCCCTTCTGCTGGCGTTCGTAGCGGAACAGTTGTGGAATGGCGAACCATTTGATCGGCTTCTTGTAATTGCGTTCGTGCGCGGCGACCAGGCGGGCGAGCGTGGGCGTCATTTCCGGCCGCAACGCCACGGCGCGGTTGCCTTTGTCGGTGAAATTGTAGAGCTGGCCGACGATTTCCTCGCCGCTTTTGGTGGTGAACAGTTCGAGCGGTTCGAGCGGCGGGCCGTCATATTCGCGGAAGCCGTAACGCCGGGCGGTCATGCGCCATTGATCAAAAATGTGCTGGCGCGCGTCGGCGCTCCAGACATCGGTGTGCGGAAGCGGTTCGGGATAAAAATCTCTAAATCCAGGCAATCGTTCCATATGTCGCACCTAAACTAAAAAAAGAACGACGAAAAGAGAAGGCGAATCGGAAATTTAACCACGCGCGCCTGCATCAAGGGCGGGTGGACAGAACATACCGGGCGAGGCCCAAGGCCGCTCCTCCCAGGATCAGCCAGGTGGAATTGACGCGGTAGAACAGCATCCAGACGCCCGCCGCCAGGGCGAAGGAAATGGTCAACCAGTCCACCAGTGCCGTCCGTCCCAGCTGCCAGGTGACGACGACCATGAGCGCCAGGGAAGCCACGTTCACTCCGTCGAGGAAGGCTCCGGCCATTCGGGATTGGCGCAAGCGTGTTGCGAATGGCCCGATAACGGCCACCAACACAAACGCCGGCAGGAAAACGGCCATGGTGGCCACCAATGCCGCCCAGGGACCACCCAACAAATATCCGATAAAGGTGGCGGTGGTCAGCAACGGTCCCGGCGTAAACTGGCCAACCGACACGGCGTCCAGCAACTGGCTTTCGGTCAGCCATTGATGGTGTTCGACCAGATCCGTGCGGAGGAACGCCACCAGCACGTAACCGCTGCCAAACATCACCGCTCCGACTTTGAGAAAAAACAGGAACATGGGCCAAAGACTGAAAGGCGCCAGGGAGCCCGCCGTCGAGAGCAGCCGAAACACCGGCGTTTCTCCCAGCAGGGGCGTCAAGCAGACCACCGTTCCTTTGGGTGAGAAAGCCGCCCGGGCGACGAGCATGACCAAACCGGGGATTAAAAGCACCAGGAGCGGATTCACCCCCAGGCAACTTAACACGACCGCCCCCGCACCGACGACAGCCAGCAATCGCGTTTTGACCGCAGTCCACCCCAACTTCCACATCGCTTGCACCATCACCGCGATGATGACGGGCTTGATGCCGTAGAACAGCCCTTCGGCTTGCGGAAATTTCCCGAACTTCACATAGCCCCAGGCAATCACGCTGACCATCAACGCCGCCGGCAGGATGAAACAAATGCCGGCGACCAGGAGCCCCAGCCAACCCGCCCGGCGATAACCAATGAAGATCGCCATCTCCGTCGAATTCGGCCCGGGGATCAGATTGACGATGCCCAGCAAATCAAGAAATTCCGCGCGTGAAATCCAGCCGCGTTCAACAACAATTTCCTGTTCCATCAGGGCGATGTGCGCCGCCGGACCGCCAAAAGCAGTCGATCCGAGACGCAGGAACAAACCAGCCACGCCAAAAAGATCGGCGATTTTCCTGAAGAAAGTGGAGTTCATTGACTTATCCACGGTCATTCACACCCTCCGCCAGACGCATCCCTCACCAGGAGGCGGTGATGATCCAGGATAAAATCGTAGAGTCCGGGCAATCGTTCCATGCCCGGAGAATAAATGAGATTTTTGATTAGGAAACCAGGAAATCAGGAATTTGTTTTCCGGTCTTTCCAGATTCCCGCTTTAGGCGTCAGACCTGCGTCGGCGTTTTTTGGGGTGTAAGTTTGAGCACGTCGCCCCGCATTTCCTTGCCGGCCTTGAATTTTACCATCGCCCGCGCCGGAATCGGCACGTCCGTGGCCGGGGAATTGGGATTACGGCCGACCCGCGCCTTGCGGACCTTGACCTCAAACACGCCGAAGTTGCGCAGCTCCACCTTGTCCCCCTTGGCCAGCGCCTCGGCGATGTAATCGAGGGTTTTTTGCACCACGTCGAACACTTGTTGCTGAACCAGTCCGGTTTCGTTGCTGATGCGAACCACCAGGTCACGTTTTGTCAGTGTCATAGTTTTGTATTAGTTATTGTCGGGTTAAAGGCATTATCACTGAACAACCCGAATTGTCCAGATTGATCCCATCGCGGATTTGCGCGCCGCGGTCGGAATCAATCGTGTGTTCGATGGCGCGTTGGTTATCGTGAAGGAACCGGCGTGGCGGCATGAAGTCGGACCGCGATGGACCGGCGGGAAATGCGGACGCAGACACACCGGCCCCGGCAACGCACCGGGCACTTCCTGGGGCGCAGCGTAAAGATGACCCCGCTGGTCCGGCAGATAAGGCTGCCGGCCATAACGGGCAATCTTATAGCTCATAAGTTTTATTGCCGGTTAACCATCAACCGATGCCATTTAATTATCTAAATTCCAACGGGTTTGTCCACAACAAAAGCAACATTTACGCCACCTACCAGGCCGGCCCCGGGGCACTTAGAACTTTACAGTTTTGCCGTAAATTTGCAGAGTAGGCGGGTGATTGAAAGCAGTTCCAGGGTTCAACCGGCTCCGTCGTCCCCGGCAACCCGCCGGTCAACGGATTTTGCCCGGGATTTGGAGGCCGCCACCCGGCGGGCGCAGGATAACCTGCTCCATCTGCAAAAACCGGAGGGTTATTGGGTGGGCGAGTTGATGGTGGATTCCACGCTCGTTTCCGACACGATTGCGTACCACCACTGGAATGGCAAGGTGGACAAGGAATGGCAACGCAAGGCTGTCAACCACATCCTTTCCATGCAATTGTCCGACGGGGGCTGGAATATTTACTACGGCGGCCCGGCGGAGGTGAATGCCACCATCAAAGCCTATCTCGCGCTCAAGCTCGCCGGCCTGCCGGTCACCGACCCGCGCATGCTCAAGGCGCGTGAAATGGCGCTCAACCTCGGCGGCGTGCCGCGCATGAACACATTTTCGAAATTGTATCTCGCGCTGCTCGGGCTTTTTTCATGGGAATACGTCCCCACGATTCCGTGCGAAGTCATTCTCATCGGCAAATGGTTCGGGGTGGAATTCTGGGACATGAGCAACTGGTCGCGCGCGATGCTCGTGCCGCTGGCCATCATCAACCACTTCAAACCCACCCGACCGGTCAAGGTGGATCTGAATGAGCTTTATCCCGAAGGCATTCACGAACGCGACCTCGCGCTCGCGCCCGACCCGGAAAAGCTTTCGCTGCGCAATTTTTTCCTGTGGCTTGACCGGCTCCACAAATTCGCGGAATGGTTCGCCGAACACAACATCCACCCCTTCCGCAAACTCGCCTTGCGCAATGCCGAAAAATGGATGCTGGAGCGCTTTGAGGGCACGGACGGCCTGGCGGCGATTTTTCCCGCCATGCTCAATTCGCTCATCGCGCTCAAATCTCTCGGCTATGCCGACGACCATCCGCAGGTCGTCCGCGCCGCGCACGAGTTGAAAAAACTGGAGCACGAAACCGAAGACACCGTCCGCATCGAGCCATGCTTCTCGCCGGTCTGGGACACCGCCATCGTTGCCGTCTGCCTGCGTGAATCCGGTCTGCCGGAGGACCATCCCAGGCTGAAGCGGGCCGCCGAATGGCTGATGGAAAAGGAAATCCGTTTCCGCGGCGATTGGATCCATAAAAACCCGGCCGACGTCGAACCCAGCGGCTGGGTCTTTGAATACAACAACCAGTGGAACCCCGACGTGGACGACACCGCCATGGTGTTGCTCGCCTTGCGGAAAATCCCGACGGACAACCCGAAACGGCGCGATGAATGTTTCCAGCGCGGTCTGAAGTGGATGATGTCGTTCCAGTGCAAGGACGGCGGCTGGGCAGCCTTCGACAAGGATTGCACCAAGAACATCCTGGAAAAAGTCCCGTTCGCCGATCATAACGCCATGCTTGACCCGGAATGCGCCGACATCACTGCGCGCATCCTGGAATTGCTCGGTTACGACGGCTGGGACCGGAACCATCACCAGATCCGTGAGGCGCTGGATTATATCCGCGAGCAGCAGGAGGAGGACGGTTCGTGGTATGGCCGCTGGGGCGTGAATTATATTTATGGTACCTGGCAGGTGCTGCGCGGTTTGCGGGCGATGAACCTGGACATGAACCAGCCCTGGCTCTGCCGGGCCCGGGACTGGCTGGAAAGCGTTCAGCACGAGGACGGCGGCTGGGGCGAACGTTGCAACACTTACGACGACCCGGTTTTCAAGGGCCGCGGCCCCAGCACCGCATCGCAAACGGCCTGGGCCGTCATGGGCTTGTGCGCTTTCGGCGATCCTGAAAATCCCGCGCTCAAACGCGGCCTCGAGTATTTGATGCACACGCAAAATCCCGACGGCTCATGGACGGAGCAGGAAACCACCGGCACCGGTTTTCCGAAGGTGTTTTATTTGAAATACGACATCTATCGCAACGCCTGGCCGCTGCTCGCCTTCGCCACGTATCGCAAGATCCTCGAAGCGGCGGGCACCCGGCACGGGGACGAACTCAACCGTCAACCGCATCCCAGCACGGAAGTTCTCGAAAACTCCGGCCATAGTTAGGCTGAAAAGTTTGTTTTAACGCTCGCCCTCATCCTGACCTTCTCTCCCGGGAAGAAGGAACAGCCATTGCACGTCTCTGTTTGTACAAATGACCATCCGTCGAATTCTGTCGCATATGACGGCGGACAATTCTCCCTCTCCTTGGAGGAGAGGGCCGGGGTGAGGACGGTTGTTTAACCTGCACTTTTTCCCGCAGGTTTCATTGGACGCGCATACCCGGGAAGACCAGTTCATCTCGTGCAATCGCCACCCCAAAGTTGACAGGTCTGCCGCTGCCGACCATGCTGGCAGCGTCCAATGCTTGAGCAAACCGTCCAGATTGTTTCCAACGAACGCGACACGGATTCCTATTTCCGGCTCGTGATGCGCGCGCCGCGGATTGCCCCGCTGATCCAGCCGGGCCAGTTCGCGCACGTGCGCGTGTTGCCCCTGAAGGACGCCCTGTTGCGGCGGCCATTCAGCATTTTCCAGGTCGAGGGCGACACTTTTTCCATCCTCTACAAAACCGTCGGCAAGGGCACGGAAGTTCTCTCGCGGATGCATCCCAAAGAGGAACTCAGCGTGATTGCGCCGCTGGGCCATGGCTTCACCGTGCCGAAACGCGGCGGTGAGATTCCCCTGCTCGTCGCGGGCGGTTATGGCATGGCGGCGATGTATTTGCTGGCCCAACGCTCGCCACAGAAAGGCGTCGTCTTCGTCGGCGGCCGGCGGCGCGTGGACATTTTGTGCGAGAAGGAATTTCAGGCCCTCGGCTGGGAGGTGCGCGCAACCACCGAGGACGGCAGCCATGGTGAAAAAGGCCTGGTCATCCAGCCTTTGCAAACCGAGCTGAAACGTCATGCAAAGGACCGAAAGCTGTTCGCGTGCGGGCCAACCGGCCTGCTAAAGGCGGTCGGCAAAATTGCCGATGAACTCAAGGTGCCCGCCGAACTTTCCATGGATGAACACATGTGCTGCGGCGTCGGCGTCTGCCTGACCTGCGTCATCCCGGTCAAGACCGGTGAAGGCTGGGAATATCAACGCACCTGCACCGAAGGACCGGTGTTTGATTCGCGCCACGTGGTTTGGGAGGCGACGAAATGAAATTTCAATTTGTGGGCAAACCTTCAACGTCCAACCAACCGGAAATGTCTGCTTCATTCGACGTTGAATGTTGGATGTTGAATGTTGAATGTTGTTTCGATTTCCTGCCCCGCCAACCGGAGGCACAACCGTGAATTTGTCTGTCCAAATCGGCAAGCTGACACTGCAAAATCCGGTCATGGTGGCATCGGGGACGTTCGGCTACGGCGCCGAATATGCCGAGCTCCTCGACTTGAACCAGCTCGGCGCCGTCGTGGTGAAAGGCATCCGGCTGGGTCCGGTTCGTGGCAACCCCACGCCGCGCACAGTCGAGGTCGCCGGCGGACTCATCAACGCCATCGGCCTTCAGGGACCGGGGGTGGACAGGTTCATCAAGAAATACTGGCCGTTTCTCAAGGAACTGAAGGTCCCGACCATCATCAATATCTGGGGCACCACCGTTGATGAATACGTCGAGGTCGCCAAACGATTTGACGCGCTCGGCGGTGTCGGGGCTTTGGAACTCAACGTTTCCTGTCCCAACATCAAGGAAGGCGGCGCGCAATTCGGCACGGATATGAAATTGCTCGGGCAGGTGGTGGCCGCGTGCCGCCGGGCGACGAAACTGCCGCTCATCACCAAGCTGAGCCCGAACGTGGTGCGCATTCTCCCTTTTGCCAAGGTGGCGGAAGACGCCGGCAGCGACGCGCTGGCCGTCACGAACAGTTACCCGGCCATGGCGATCGACATTGAAACGCGCAAACCGAAACTGGCGAACATTACCGGTGGATTGACCGGACCGTGCATCAAACCGATTGCCATCAAGCTGGTCTGGGAAGCGGCCCAGGCAGTGAAAATTCCCATCATCGGCATGGGCGGTATCCAAAACGCGGCCGATGCCATCGAATTCATGGTGGCCGGAGCCACGGCCGTGGCGGTGGGCACGGCGAATTTCTACGAGCCACAGACACCCTTGCAGGTGATCGCCGGCATCCGCGAGTATATGCACAAGCACGGACAGCAGGACGTGCGGGAAATCACCGGCAGCGTTCAAGTCCCATCGTAAGTGCCCGGGCGATCAGGATAATTCTTTTGCAGGGTAATTATTATCACCCATTGTTTTCTATTCCAAGCTTCATGCCTGGTATTAATCGTGCTGAAGCACAGGCGCCAATGACGGACGGCAAACGGCCGCCAACGGGTTCCAAAACAAGAAAACGATGGATCAACCATGAAATGCAACTGCTCCAGCAGAACAATTATTCCAGTACTGGTTTTCACCGGTCTGATGATTTCTGGGCTGTGGTTTTGGGGGCCGGACAAATCATCGCAAACAGCGCCCGCAATCAAACCTTCAACCAACGGCGTGGCCGGAAACGCGATCAAACCAGGAGCGTCATCGGCAAACGGAATGCCGGTGATTTCGCAAAATAACTTTCCGGTCGCCACAAATTCGCCGGCAACAATTCCTTCGCCCGGTACGAACGAAACAAAAACATCCGCTTCAAGTGGTGACGGCCAAATCAGTGCCAGCGCCTTGAAACAAATCGCCGCATTGGAAGCTGAAAAGTCACGATGGACGCCAACCCAGCAAAAAATAGGATCGCAACTCCTCTGCGCCGGCAAAATGCAACGCGGCGAACCGGTTGCGGAGGGTGTGCCAACCCTACGGCTGAATTTGGATCGGGATGGTCAGGGGCGCGTATTGGTGGACATCAAAGCCGAGGTTACTCAAACATTGCTGAAAAACATTGCCGACCTGGGTGGAAGCGTCATTAACAGCTATCCCGAATATCATGCAATTCAGGCAGGCGTTCCGCTTTCCGAAATTGAAAACCTGGCGGCGCAAAAAGAAGTCGCCTTTATCCGGCCGGTTGTCCATTCGATGCGAAACACCGCGCGCAGCGAGGGCGATCAGACCCATCAGGCCGACATGACTCGCACCAGCTTTGCAGTGAACGGGACCGGGGTGAAAGTCGGTGTCATCTCTGACAGCGTGGATTACCTGAGCGGATCTCAATTAGACGGCCGGGTAACGGTGTTGACCGGGCAAAGTGGCATGCCGGGCTCAGGTGAAGGGACCGCCATGCTCGAGATTGTCAACGACCTGGCACCGGGGGCGAAACTTTATTTTGCGACCTGCGGAACGAGCGAAGCTCAATTTGCCGCCAACATCCGCAGTCTGCGAGCCAATGGTTGCGACATCATTGTGGACGACATCATGTTTTTTGACGAATCTCCCTTTCAAGATGGCGTCGTGGCCTGGGCGGTGAACGATGTCACCGCGGGCGGCGCACTCTATTTTTCGGCCGCGGGCAACGCGGGCAACCAGGATGAGGGAACCAGCGGAACCTGGGAGGGGGATTTTGTTGATAGCGGGGTGGTCAATGATCCGCGGCTCCCCGCCAACTCGGGCCGGGTGCACAGCTTTGGTGGCGCCTTGTACGATACAGCTTCAGCAGGAAGCTATTCGGGTGTGAATCTGTTTTGGGCCGACCCGTGGGGCGCTTCCGCCAATGATTATGACGTTTATGTTCTTGATTCAACTGGCAGTCAGGTGGTTGACGCATCAATCGACCTGCAGAACGGCACGCAAGATCCATATGAATACTGTTCCTCACTGAATAGCGGGGAATTGATCGTCATCGTGAAGTATTCCGGGCTGGGAAGATTTTTGCACCTTTCCACCGAGGACGGTGAATTGGCCATCAGCACACCAGGTTCAACGCGAGGACATAGCTGTGCCGCGAACGCCTTTGGCGTGGCCGCAACGGATGCCTATAATTCCTACCCGTATTCGTTTACGGGAGGATCGACCAATCCAGTTGAAGAATACAGTTCAGATGGGCCACGGCGTGTTTTCTTTCAGGCCAACGGCACAGCCATCACTCCCGGCAACTTTTCCGTCACCGGCGGTACATTGCGGTCCAAACCGGACATCACCGCCGCGGATGACGTAACGACGGCCGTTCCCGGCTTTGCCCCATTCCGCGGAACCTCCGCAGCCGCACCCCATGCCGCTGCCATCGCAGCGCTGCTTAAATCCTCCAGCCCTAATCTGACGGCCTCTCAGATTCGGGGGATTCTGACCAATACCGCCATGGACATAATGTCGCCAGGACCGGATCGTGATGCAGGCGCCGGCATCGTCATGGCCCTGGCCGCAGTGGAAGCCGCTCCGCACCCGGATTTGACCCGGCGCACCGATTCGTTGAGCAACCTGAGCCCTCACAATGGCGATGTGGTAACCGCCTCGCTCACCATCACAAATCAAACCTGTTCAGGCGGAAGTGCGAATGCGGGAGCTTTCCACGTCGGGTTTTACGGCTTAAGCGCGTCAACCAACTTTACCGGCCTGCTGCCGTTCAAGGAATTGGCCGTCAACGGTTGCGCCGCCAGGAGCACCGTGTCGGCAACCCTGAACATCCCCATCGATCCGGCAACCACACCTGGAATTTATTACCTTGGCTACAAGATTGACGACGAAAACGAGGTGCCTGAGTGCAACGATGAAAATAACGGCCTCAACTGCTGGACGGTGACGGTCATCCCGGAGACGAACCAGCCAACAGTCCACATCATTTCGCCGACTTCAGGTCAACGTTGGAGTAATGGAATTTTCACCGTCAGCGGCACCGCCGGCGACAATGCCGCGGTAGCCAATGTGTTTTGTTCCTTGGACGGCGTGTCATGGACGGCAGCGAGCACAACAAATCGTTGGACCAATTGGACGTCGCAGGTGGCGCTCGCACCTGGAACCAACACCGTTGCCGCTTACGCCGTGGACACGTCGGGCAATATTTCGCCGACCAACCGCGTCAACTTCCAGAATGTGGTGACCAATCAACTTCAAATCCAGGCAATCGGGTTGGGAACCATTTCTCCCAACTACAGCAATGCGTGGCTGGAAATCGGGCGGAATTACAGCATGACTGCGACACCCGGAAGCGGCTTCAAGTTTGCCAGCTGGACGGGCAGCCAGACAACCAACGGCGCGACGCTGGCCTTCCAGATGACACCCGGCCTCACCTTCACGGCCAACTTCACTGACACGACCAGGCCGGTATTGAGCATCACCAATCTGGCGGCAGGCCAGCGGGTGAGCAGCGAGGTGTACACCGCAAGGGGCACGGCCGGCGACAACTGGCAGATGAGCAACGTGTTTTACCGGCTTAATGGCGGACAATGGAGCAATGCAACCACTGCGAATAATTGGACGAATTGGGCCGGAGTGGTGAATTTGATTCCAGGGACAAATACAGTTGCCGCTTACGCTGTGGACGCCACGGGCAACTTTTCTTTGACCAACAGCGTAAGTTTCCAATTCGTGTTGACCAATCAACTTCAAATCCAGGCAATCGGGTTGGGAACCATTTCACCCAATTACAGCAACGCCTGGCTCGAAATCGGGCGTAATTACACCATCGCGGCCACGCCTGCTGCCGGTTTCATCGTCACCAACTGGACGGTTGCCACAAACTGGATTGGAGGTCGCATCACCAACAGCGCCACCGTCCAATTCAACATGGCGTCAAACCTAACCCTCCAGGCCTCGTTTGCCGATGTAATGAAACCAACTTCGAGCATCACCAACCTCACGGCAGGCCAGCGGGTGACTAATGCGATGATCGCCATCATGGGGAAGGCCAATGATAATTGGGCGGTCAGCAATGTGTGGTACCAATTGAATGGCATGGGCTGGACCAATGCCGCCACAGCCAATGGTTGGTGCAACTGGTCGGCGGTAGTGACGCTCTTCCCGGGCACAAATATCGTGCAAGCCTTTGCAACGGATACCAGCGGAAACACCTCGTTGACCAACAGCCTAAGTTTCCAATTCGTGGTGACCAATCGACTTCAAATCCAGGCAATCGGGTTGGGAACCATTTCACCCAATTACAGCAATGCCTGGCTCGAAATCGGGCGTAATTACACCGTGACGGCCACGCCCGCTGCCGGTTTTGTCGCCACAAACTGGACGGTCGCCACAAACTGGATCGGGGGGCGCATCACCAACAGCGCCACCATCCAATTCAACATGGCGTCAAACCTGACCCTCCAAGCCTCGTTTGCCGACGTGACCAAGCCAACGTTGAGCATCACCGTGCCAACTTCCGGCCAGAAAATGACCAACGCCCTGGCAAAGGTGAAAGGCGTGGCCAACGATAACTGGGGAGTGACCCAGGTGTGGTATCAGTTGAACAGCGGGTCTTGGAACCCGGCAACCAGCACCAACGGCTGGACGAACTGGACGGTAACATTGACACTGGTGGCGGGAACAAACACAGTCAGGGCGTATGCAATGGATTTTGACGCCAACCTTTCAGCGACCAATAGCGTAAGCTTCATTTCCAGCAACTCCTTCCAATTACAGCTCGATTTTCCGGCGGCACAACCATTGGCGAGCAACGGCCTGAACTTCAGTTTGCAAACATCACCTGGTTTAAACGGTCTCATCCAGGTTTCGTCGGACCTGATCAGTTGGGCAACGCTGACGAATTTTGTCGGCACGAATGCCACGATCAACTTCGTTGACCCGGCAGCAACAAACTACAATCGGCGATTCTATCGGGCCGTGGTGCCGTAGTTCGCAAACGG
>Ga0265320_10002192_pt1 | contig 13732 bp, 14 predicted proteins | sample 4827metaG_FD_202087 | JGI IMG/M metagenome (GOLD analysis project Ga0265320, IMG submission 202087) | Rhizosphere microbial communities from Carex aquatilis grown in University of Washington, Seatle, WA, United States - 4-8-27 metaG | ecosystem: Host-associated > Plants > Roots > Rhizosphere >...
GTGCAAACCCCAGGATGGGCGACCCGATCCCCATGGAGGTGACCGTGAAGAACCTTGGGGCTGCTCCCTTTGAATACACGAGTTATCCGGGCCGCTTCGGCCCGCTCCAATTGCAGGCGCGGGAGGTGACCGGCCGGGCCGTAACGGATCCGAACGCCATTGACCAGCGCGGGATTGCCGAGACAGTCAGCCTGCGGCCGGTAACGGTACCTCCCGGCGGGTCGAGCACCGTGGTGGTCGACTTAAATGAGTGGGCCTTGATTCGGGCCCCGGGAAATTACACCGTCACCAGCACCTTTCGCGGCTATTTCGTCAGCACCCACGCGACAATTTTGGCTGATTCCAGCGCCATCACGGTCGCCGTTCAGCCTCGTTCAGAAAAGGAAATGGCGGCCCATGTTGCGGACTTGACCGCCAAACTGCGGGCGGCGGGCGATCTCCAGGTTCGGTATGAGCTGGCATCCCAACTCATGTTTACGGGCCGGGAGGAAATCGTGCCGGCACTTTTGGAATCCATGCGGGTGTATGGGGGCGGCTTCGCGGAAAGCCGCGCCTTCCTCTTTTACCTACCCCATTCGGCAGCCATCCGGCAGGCCATCATGGACGATTCCGCCCGCCACGGCTTGACCAATTCCACCGAGGGCCTGCTACGACACTATGCCTTGCCCTCGCCGAAAGGCATCAGCGTGAACGATAGCGACAACAACATCACCGCCGCGGAAATGCGCCCGCTGATTGCCCGCTCGCTGGCGCTGGACAACCCGGATTGCTGGGCGGCGGGATGCAATGCCGCCCTGCGTTATCCCGATGATTCCCTGACGCCCCTGCTGATTGCCATGACCGAGACGACCAAAGTGCCGGCCGTTTACATGGTCAGCACGCCGGACGGTCCCATGAACTACATCGCCCAGACCGCCATCCAGGATCTGGCATTTAATCGCACCGATGAATCGGTTCAGGCATTAAAGAAACTGTTACAAAGTCCAGATCCCAAAATTGCCGAAGTGACGGCCAATGGCATTCGCACCTCCTATTTGTCAGGAAATTCCTATAATCAAGGCCACCGCCTGCTGCCTGGGGATTTTGACCCGAGTCTGCAAAAGCCCGAACCGAAGAAAAATTAGCCCGTGACGGGTTGGCGCCAGCCGATGGGTTAATGATACCTCCCGCGCAATTCTTCCACCCAGCGCCGGTGGGGGCCGGAGAGGGTGAGCTGGGCAAGGCGGGCCGGGGTCGCCCAAATGAAACCAGCCCCAGGGTTCTTAGCCGCGTCGGGGGCGTTCTTTGGAAGCGAGGCGCGGTGGATGGATTCGACGAAGATTTGGTTGACGATCGTGCGGCGTTTGATGGCCAGGGGCGTTCTATCAACGATGGCCGAGGGCAGGGAAGTGGCGTCGGGCAATTCGCACTGGTTGGCGAGACGGCGGGAGGTGGCGGCTTTGCGATGCAGGAGCAAGGCGCCGTCGCGCTCAATCCACAAACGGGTTAATTCCGTGCGGAGCATCTTCTTTGCGGCCAGGCGCGGGAGGGACTCCGGGTCGCCTTGCGCGGCGGCGACGCAGGCGGTGACGAGCGGGCAGATGGTACAATGGGGATTACGGCGGGTGCAAACGGTGGCGCCGAGTTCCATCATGGCCTGGTTGTGGTCGCCGGGATTGGACGCATCGAGGAGTTCGTTGGCGGCGGGGGTGAAGGCTTTGACGGCGGTGGAGCTGTCTTTGAATTCCATGCGGTTGCCGAGCAGGCGGGCGAGCACACGCACGACATTGCCATCCACGACGGCGGCGGGGGCGGAGAAGGCGATGCTGGAGATGGCGGCGGCGGTGTAGGGGCCGATGCCGGGCAGTTCGATCCATTCCTCCGGGGTTGTGGGCGGGGCAGGCAATTTAATGAAATCGCGGGCCAGGGCGTGGAGGAGTCGGGCGCGACGGTAGTAGCCGAGGCCTTCCCAGAGCTTCATGACTGCGGCTTCGCGGGCGGCAGCGAGGGCCTTAAAATCAGGAAATTTCTTCAACCAGCGGTCGAAATAGGGGAGGACGGTCTCGACTTGGGTCTGCTGGAGCATGAATTCGGAGACGACTGTTTTATAGAGGCTGGGCTGCTCGCGCCAGGGGAGGCGGCGGCGGTGGGCACGGTACCATGCTCCGAGGGCAGCCTGAAGTTGAGGGGCCTTTGCCAGCAGCGGAGCCGCCGAGACGGCGGCGCTCCCGTCCCGGGAGGCAGCGGCGAGGGGGATGCGTTGGGGGGTTGAGTTTTGCGCGGCTTTCGACATAACCAAGCCATGATAACTAGGCGAAATGACAACGACGGCGACGACAAAAAAACGCGCCGGACTTCCTATACCATCAAACTCTCCCCGGAGCAGATGGACAAACTGAAGGCGTGGTGCGACCACCGGATGTGGTCGTTCTTCCAGGTGGAATACGCGCGATTTGCATTCAAGGGGGACAACGTCAACGTCGTCTGCTACGATTCGGGCAAGTGCGTCATCGCGGGCAAAAAGACGGAGGATTTTGTCACCTACGTGCTGGAAAACGAAATTACCGGTGAGGCCAAGCTGGGTTATGATGAGGTGCACCATCCCGATTGGTTTGAGCCGCATGCGGGTCTCGACGAAAGCGGCAAAGGCGATTTGTTTGGTCCGCTGGTCTCGGCCTGCGTGGTGGTCAGCGACACCGAGACGGCGCGTCGGTGGATGGATGAGGGGGTCAAGGACAGCAAGGCGATCAGCTCCGATGCCGTGGTGATGCGGTTGGACAGAATGATTCGCGCTTCGCGCGGCGTGGCGGTGCGCACAGTCGTGCCGGGCATGCACAAATACAACGAGCTTTATCTGAAATTTGGATCGAACTTGAACAAGCTGCTGGCATGGTACCATGCGCGGGCGCTCGAAGCGGCCCTCGAACAACAACCCGTGCCATGGGGTCTGCTCGACCAATTCACCAAGCAGCCGCTGGTGCAAAAGAGCTTGCGCGCGGTGCCCAAGGGATTCGAATTGCGCATGCGGACCAAGGCGGAATCCGATCCGGTGGTGGCGGCGGCGTCCATCGTGGCGCGGGCGGAATTCGTGCGCCAATTGCACACGCTGTCGGTACAGGCGGGTGAAGAATTGCGCAAAGGGGCGAGCGCGGAGGTCAAGGCGCAGGCCAAGCGGCTCGTGGAAAAATTCGGGCCGGACCGGCTGGGTGATTATGTAAAACTGCATTTCCGCACAGCATATGAGGCTTTGGGCCTGCCAGTGCCGGAAAAGAAAGTTTGGTTCAAACGCGGAAATTCGAAATCCGAATAACGAATTTTGAATGATGAAAGACGAAATAAAGCAGTTCGGGGCTGGATTGGGTCTGGTGGCGTCACTGGGTCTTTTCGGGGCGCTCGCGGGGTGCGGGACGACGCCAGCAGATGTGGCGCGGTGGGCGGCGCCGGGGGGTTACGATGCCGTGAAAAAGGTGGAACCGATGATTTACGCCTCCGACGCGGCAATGCGCCATGCGGCCATTGCGGCGCTGGTGAAATTGGGGGATTATGACGCGGTGAACGAACTCGCGACGGCCACTTTGAGCCCGACGCCCTTTGTGCGCGGGGAAGTCGGCGCGGCGCTTTTGTTCAATGCCAATGACCAACTGGATCTTTATTCCATCTCCCTGGTGGCGGACCCCGTCCCGGAGGTGCGCCGGATGATGGCGGTGGGCCTCACGGCCGTGGGCAAGGCAGGGCCGCTGGCCAATACCCAGCGCGCGGGAATTTATCTCTGGGGACTGACCCAGGATGCTGATCCGGATGTTCGCGCGGCGGCGATTGAAGGCGTTGGCTCGCTGGGTTTGAGTGACCCGATTGACTTTGCGCTTGAGGCCCTGCGGCACGACCCGGAGCCGCGGGTGCGGGCGGCAGCCGTGCGCGGGCTGGGTACATTGGCGCGGGCATATCTGGCCGGCGAAAGCGGACCGGATTTGCGGGATCCGGTGGTGGAGCAATTTCTCAGTAAGTTGGGCTCGGCGCGTCAACCGACGCCGACTCAGGCCCGGGGCGAGGAGATCGTGGCCGCCCTTTGCCAGGCGGCGCGCACTGACGAGGGCAAATACACTGTCATCCGCCAGGACTCAGGTTGGTTTGTGACGCAACGCATTGAAGAAACGCGCTGGGTCGTGGAGGATGCCGCCGACGCCTTGACGGTGCCGGGCCGGGCCCCCCGAGGCGATGTGGCCGGGGCCATGGCCGCGGCGAGAGCCCGGGTGCCTCCACCTCCGCCCAAACCCATGTTCCTGATCCCCAAAAAACATCCGGGCCCCATATGAGTCTTTTGCGTTATGACCGCCGGGCGGTGAATGGGCACAGCGGCCTCGTCGGCGTGGATGAGGCGGGGCGCGGCGCGCTGGCGGGGCCGGTGGTGGCCGCGGCGGTGTGGATTGAGGCGGCGTTTTATGGTGACACGCGGTGCGCCCGCGAGGGCCGGGGTTTTAACGATTCGAAACAGCTTTCGCCGGACGAGCGGGAAAAGTTTTTCGCGGTAATTGAGAAATGGCGAATGGCGGGCGTGGCGCGCGTTGCCGTCGCATCCGCCAGTGTGGAGGAGATTGCGGTGCACAATATTTTGGGCGCGACGCGGCTGGCGATGGACCGCTGCCTGCGGGAATTGCAGGCAGCCAACGGTGGCCTGCCGACGGTGGATGACGGGAACATGCCGCTGTTTGTAGTGGAGGAATCCGGCCCGGATGCGCCCCTGCGCCCGAAGGTGCTGATTGACGGGCGCAATTTGCGGCCATTTTTTTGGCGGCACGAAGGGGTGGTGGATGGGGATGCCAAATGTTTTGCAATTGCCGCGGCGTCCATCGTGGCGAAAGTGACGCGCGACCGGAAGATGCGGGAGTTGGATGGAGAATGCCCGGGATACGGCCTGGCCAGGCACAAGGGTTACGGCACGCCGGAGCATTGGGAGGCGCTGCGCAAACTGGGTCCGGCGGGCTTGCACCGGCTGCTGTTTTTGCGGAAACTGAATCAGGAGACGTCGCCGGGGGAGGAACAAAGCGAATGGGAGTTTACGGAGGCGGGGTGAAAACGGGAAGTTGTCTGGAGTTTCAGCAAGTCGAACCCGTTAATTATTTTCTGCCCGCAAGTTTATTGTACTCCTCGTGGGTGCCAATCCAAACCCACTCCACTCCTTCACCGTCTCTTTGGCCGAGAACGCGATAATGGTCGCCAACTCGAACCGAAAAACGATCGCCACGCCCTGCGAGCTTCTTGAAGTCAAGAGATGGATGGTGCGGGTTGTTCCGCCAAAGCCGGTAGTTCTTCACCGCCAAGCGCCGAATGGATTCCGGCAACTCCAAATAGAGCCTCCAAAAACGGCGACTGGCCCGCGATTTCATGGCGATTCTTCAGGCCAGTTTCGCAGGGTCCCGTTTCGTCGTTCGGATTCACTTTCGTCAAAAAGAAAATCCAGCTTTCCAGCTTCCGCGTCATGATCCATCTGCCGGGTCCACTCGGCGTGGTGGCGGGTTGCGACCCAAGTGGCGAGTCTGGCCAGATCCATTGGCGCCAATTGCGCAATGGCTTGCTCGATTTCTTCAACGGTTGCCATGGGTTGAGAGTAGCAAATCGACCCATTTTGCTCAAGTCTGGATATTTGGCTTTTGTGTTGCGATGGGGGAGGGGACTGGCGTTATCTTCCGGAATGATTCGCCGGGGCGTTTTGCATCACCAGATTTTTGTTGTCTCGGACGCCGTCCAGTCGGCGCGTTTTTATGAACCGGTGCTGCGGTTTCTTGGTTACCAGTGTTCCGGGTCTGGGCCGAACTATCAGGATTGGAGATTACAAGTGGAGGGCGCGCCGCATGAATTGAGTTTTATCAGCGTGGATCCGGCGTTGCGTGGCATCAAGCATGTGCGCGGGGCGGTGGGGCAGCAGCATCATTTCGCGTGGGCAGCGGCCTCGCCACGGGAGGTCGACGAGTTTCACGCGCGGGTTTTGGTGCCTCTGGCGGCGGCGGGTGACGCCGTCATTCTCGACCCGCCTGGGCCGTGCCCGGAATACACTTCGGTTTATTACGCGGTCTTTTTTGAGGACCCGGATGGATTGAAATTCGAATTCGTTTTCAACCCACCAGCGCCCCTTCCATGAAACGCACTGCGCCCGAGGTTTGCCCGGCTTGCGGGGCCGAAGTTCCACCGCGGGCCCTGGCCTGCCCGGAATGCGGCGCCGATGGACGGACAGGGTGGAACGAGGAGGCGACGCGCTATGACGGGCTGGATTTGCCGGATGAATCCGCGGATGGCGGGGAAATTATGCATGAAGGCCCTCAGTTGGGCCACTGGCCGAAGGGCTTGCCGTGGTATTGGTGGGTGGCGGGCGTAATATTGTTGATTGCCATGGGAATGCTCATAATGACAGGGAAGTGGTAAACGTTGGGAATCCAACCGTGGGGAGTTAATTTTATGAACCCCTGAAATTTATGGCTGAGCACACCATTCGAGCGCGATACACCGACCAAACCATTCGCGTTTACCAAGCCTATGGGGTGGAAATCGCCAGACCGGCGTTGAAGGCCGGGCGGTTCGTTCCGCCGTTCAAGATTGGGCGAATGACATGGATTAAGCCGTCGTTCAATTGGATGATGTATCGTTCCAGATATGGGACGAAGCCCGGCCAGGAAGTGGTGCTGGGAATTGACGTGACCCGGGAGGGTTTTGCCTGGGCGCTGGAACACGCAGCCTCGTCCCGATTTAATCCTGTCAGTCATGGCTCGCCCGAAGAATGGCGCCGGCTGGTGGAGGAGATGCCGGTGCGCATCCAATGGGATCCGGAACGTAATTTCCGGTTGGGCTTGGTCGGGGATCTTCGCACCATCCAAATTGGATTGTCCGGTGAAGCCGTCGAACGCTACGTCAATCAGTGGATTGTCCGGATCGAGGACGTCACGCCGCTTGCGCGGCAAATAGCCGCGACCGTCGCGCGCGGGGAAATACCTGAAGAGTTGCCAGACCGACTCGAAGCGACCTATCCGCTCGACCCTGAATTGACCCGGCGGGTTTGCCATGAATAAGCCGAATTGGCTCGGGCATTGCTCCGCGAATCGAAATTTTACGCAGCCATGTCGGCCGATTTAGGCAGGCTTGGCGGCGTCGCCAATCCGGTCATTCATCGGGACGTAATTGCGGAGGCCGGGGCCGATGTAGATTTGGCGGGGGCGGTGGATGCGGCCTTTGGAGAGTTCGGCGACCTCGCGCCAGTGGGCGATCCAGCCGGGCATGCGGCCGATGGAGAACATGACCGTGTACATGTCCAGCGGCAGGCCGATGGCCTGGAGGATGATGCCCGAGTAGAAGTCCACGTTCGGGTAAAGTTTGCGTTCGATGAAGTAGGGGTCGTGCAGGGCCTTGTCCTCGAGGTGCTGGGCGATGTCGAGCAAAGGGTCGCTGCGGCCGAGGGCCTTGAGGACGCGCTCGCAGGCGGACTTGAGGATTTTGGCGCGGGGGTCGTAATTCTTGTACACGCGGTGGCCGAAGCCCATGAGGCGCGCGCCTTTGCCGCTTTTGGCCGCGGCCACAAACCGGCTGCCATCGTCGCCGCTCTTATGGATTTCCTGGAGCATGTTAATGACGGCCATGTTGGCGCCGCCGTGCAGGGGGCCCCAGAGGGCGCACACGCCGGCGGAGACGGAGGCAAAAAGATTCGCGCCGCCGCTGCCGACCATGCGGACAGTGGAAGTCGAGCAATTCTGCTCGTGGTCGGCGTGGAGGAGGAAAATGAGGTCGAGGGCCTTGGCGACGTCGTCGTGCGGGTAATAGTCCTCGTAGGGTTCCGAGAACATCATGTGCAGGAAATTCTGGCAGTAGCCGAGATCCTTGCGGGGGTACATGAAGGGGAGGCCGCGCATCATGCGGTAGGACATCGCGGCGATGGTGCGCACTTTGGACAGCAGCAGGGCGGCGGCCTCGTCGAAATTTTTCAGATCCTCTTCGCGGTCGTTGGTGGCGAGGTTGGGATAGTAGCAGCCGAGGGAGTTGAGCAGCGCCGACAAAATCGCCATGGGGTGCGAGTTGTTCGGAAAGCCCTCAAACAAATGTCGCATGGATTCGTGAATGCTGGCCTGGCGGAGCACCTTGGCGGAAAACTCGCGCTGCTGCGAAAGATTGGGCAGCTCGCCGTAGATAATCAAGTGGGCGACCTCAAGAAAATTAGAGCTTTCCGCGAGTTGCTCGATGGGGTAACCGCGGTAGCGGAGGATGCCCTTTTCGCCGTCAATGAACGTGATGTGGCTTTCGCACGAACCGGTGTTGCCGTAGCCGTCGTCATAAGTGATGTAACCGGTCTTTTGACGCAGCGTGCGAATGTCTATGCCCTTTTCGTTTTCCGTGCCGATGACGACGGGGAAAATGTGGTTTTCGTTACCGAGGCGAATGGTGGCGGTTTCTTCCATGAGGGTAAAGGCAACGGTTAACAAACCGGCGAAGGGGAGTCAATCATTCAGCGGACAAAGGTGAAACCATGGCCCTGGGCGGCGATATTCAGGATTTGCAAGCAATTCGCGTTCCATTAGGGTGCCTGTTTACCCCCATGAATATACCCGCTCTTTCCCGTCGCCAGTTTATCGCCCTGACCGGCACCGCATTACCCGCCATGCTGGTCGCCCATGGTGCCTCGAGCCCGGCCCCGTCCACGGAGCCCGCCGCCTCGACCGCGACGGGAAAAACCCACCCGGTCGGCCTCGAGTTGTATTCGGTGCGCGAAGAGTTGGGCGGCGGCAAAGACCAACTGAACGCTGCCACGCTGGCGGCGGTTGCCAAGATGGGTTACAAGCTCGTCGAGTTTTGGGCGCCCTACTACGAAAGTTGGACGATTCCGCAGGCGAAGGAAGGGCGCAAGCTGCTGGACGATTTGGGCCTGCGCTGTCAGTCCATGCACAATAGCAGTGACTATTTCACGGATGCCAAACTGTCCAAAGCCATTGAAATTCACCAGATCATGGGCGCGAAATACATGGTGATGTCCACCGCCAACGGCGGAAAAACGGTGGAGGGGTGGAAGCGCGTGGCCGGGACTTTGGCCGGCGCCGCGGAGAAACTCAAGCCGCACGGCCTGTACACCGGCTTTCACAATCACGATGCGGAGTGGGTTGCTTTGCAAGACGATGCGACCGTGCGGGCGATGGATGTGCTGGCGGCCAACACCCCGAAGGAAGTCATGCTGCAATTCGACGTTGGCACCTGTGTGCTGGCCGGGGCCGACCCGGTGGCGTGGATCAAAGCCAATCCCGGCCGAATCAACACGCTCCATCTCAAGGAATGGGGCAAGGCCGACGGATTCAATTCGATTTTTGGCGAAGGCGATGCGCCGTGGAAGGAAATTTTTGCCGCCGCGGAAAGTGTCGGCGGGGTGGAGTATTACCTCATCGAGCAGGAGCAGGCGCCCCGCGGCCAGTCGCTGGCGACCGTCGAGAAGTGTCTAGCCAATTATAAAAAAATGCGTGGGTGAGCGAACGGCGGGCCGAATTATTTTTTCTTCGGCGCGCGCGCGGCGCAGGCGATAAAATTGCGGTAGAGCTGCAAGCCCTTCGCCTGGCTTTTTTCCGGGTGGAATTGCGTGGCAAGGCAATTGCCGCGGCGAATGGCGCTGCAAAAATTTCCGCCATAGTTGGTTTCGCCCCAAATCAAGGCGCGGTCCGCCGGCTGGGCGTAATAGCTGTGAACGAAATAGAACTGGTCACTTTCCGGCGCGATGCCGGCGAGCATGGGGTCGGGGTCTTCAACTCCCCGCTCCCCGCTCCCCGCTCCCGGCTTCGTTCTCCCCGCTCCCGGCTCCCCGCTCCCGGATTGGGCCCACCGCACATCATTCCATCCCATGTGGGGAATTTTAAACGGTGGGGGCAGTTGGAAGCGCACGACCTGGCCGGGAAAGATGCCGAGGCCGGGAGTATTGCCCTCCTCGGAGTGCTCAAATAGCGCCTGCAGACCGAGGCAAACGCCAAAAAACGGGCGATCGGCAGCAATCCACTCGCGGATGGTATGGTCGAGCTTGGTTTCTTTGAGGAGGCGCATACAGTCCACGATGGCGCCTTGGCCGGGGAAAACGAGGGCGTCGGCAGATTTGGCTTCGGCCGGGGAGGCGACGAGGCGCGGCTTGCCGCCCACGCGTTCAAAAGCACGCAGCACACTGCGCAGGTTGCCCATGCCGTAATCAATTACGGCAAGGTCGAGGGCGGACGATGGGTTGTCAGGCTGTACACTCATGGTTTTAACCAAGGAGTCATGCTCCCAAAAATCGGGCTGGCGGTCAATGCTCCTTGAATCCCTCTCGTCGGCATTGGGTTGACGCGAATGGATCGGCGCGATTATTAATTCGAGCCAATGAAGCCCCTGCTTATCTGTTTGCTCGTTTTGGCATTGCCTGCCCTTGGAGCGAACGCGCCGACGCCGCCCGCGAACCCCATCCCCCAAGACGTGAGTGCGCTGCTCGAACCCATTCTCGCCAAGTCCAAGGTCCCCTGTTTAGCCGTCATGGAAATCCACGGGAACCAGATTGTGGCGCAGGGAATTGTCGGCGTGCGCAAGCTGGGTTCGCCCGAGAAAGCCACGTTGGCTGACCAGTTTCACCTGGGATCGGATACCAAGGCGATGACAGCAACGATGATCGCTACGCTGGTCGAGGAGGGGAAATTGAAATGGACGACCACCGTGGGTGAAATCTTTGGCGAGGTATACCCGAAGATGGACGCAGGATGGAAGCCCGTGACCATTGCGCAATTGCTTTCGCATCGGGGCGGGGCGCCCGCCAACCTCGACGCCGGAGGTTTGTGGGGGCGTCTCTCGGAAAGAAAAGGCATTCCGCTGGCTCAACGCCGACTGTTGGTCGAAGGCGTGGTGACCCTCCCGCCCGTGGCACCGCCCGGCACCCAATATATTTATTCCAATGCCGGATTCGCGATTGTGGGCGCCATGGCGGAAAAGGTTACCGGCGAACAATGGGAGGATTTAATGCAGAAGCGTCTCTTTGCGCCGTTGGGCATTACTTCGGGCGGATTTGGCGCGCCAGGGACGCCCGGAAAAGTTGACCAGCCGTGGGGCCACTCCACCGACGGCAAACCGGTTCCGCCCGGTCCCACGGCGGACAATCCGCCCGGCATCGGGCCGGCGGGCACCGCCCACATGACCTTGGGAGACTGGGCGAAATTTGTATCGCTGCATTTGCTGGCCGATGCAGCGAATCCGAATCGGGAAGTGAAACTCTTAAAGGCGATGGATTTTGATCAAATGCATAAGCCGTATGCCGGGCCGGGCGAACCCTACGCCGGCGGCTGGCTGGTCACGACCCGCTCGTGGGCGAAGGGAGGCCGGCCGGGCGATGTGGGAATGGTGCTGGATCATTCGGGCAGCAACACCATGTGGTTTTGCGTCGTCTGGATTGCCCCGGAGAAAAACGTGGCTTATTTGGCGGCCACCAATCAAGGCGGGGATGCGGCGGGGGCGGCTTGCGACCAGGCGATAGCGGCGCTGATTTTGCAGGCGGGGAAGTAACGTAACAGTGCCCCTGAATCTGTGCCCTATTTGTTTTTCTTGGCAGGTGGCAGTTCCCGAATAAAAGACCAGGACACTTCGGCGACTTGGCCGTTGTCATACGCAATTCGAAAATGGCTGCCAAGTTCTTCATCCACTTCGACGCGCGTGGGTACGGCGGATGGCGCGATGTGATTGGCTTTGCGAATGGTGGAATGTGGCTCCAGAAAGCACAAGCCATCTTCAAATTCCACGTCGAACGCATCCTCCCACCCAAGGTAGCGGGCGTGTTTCACACGGGAGAATTCAGCGTGGCCGAATGGTTTTTTAAGTTGGACGGCGTTTTTCACAGGCGGCCTTCTTTTTGCAGTTCACGGATCAACTTTACCAGATCGCGGGGAGATTTCCAGCCTTTCATTCCACCCATTGGGCCAAGGGGTGTGTGACCGCAAAGTGACCTTGGGGAGTCAGGCGGCGATTTTTGGGTGGAGATAGTTGGAGTGGTGGAGACGATCCCAGCAGGCATCCCAGCGGCGACTGAGGAGGGCACATCGCAAGGTGAGGATATTTTGCGCGCCCGGGAGGGACCAGAACATACCCGATTGTTTGAGGCGCTGGCCGACGACCGTTTTGCAGCCGGCCTCGATGACGCCGGAGCCGTAGAAGAGTCCTTGGTTGCGGAAGGTCAGATATAACATCCGGGCTTGGTGGTGTTCGAAGTAGGCGATCTGGGTGTCGAGGATCGGATTGGCGCGCGCGCCCAACGCCTTGAGACGGGCGCGGGCTGCTGCGATGACTTGGCCGACGCCGTTTTGTTTGAGCAGGGCGGTCCAGTGCACGCGGTGGCGGGCCGTCCGGGGTTTCCCCTGGCCATAGAGTCCGTCGCACAACGTGTGCAGGTGTTCGAGCGCATGGTAGAGATCCAGGATCTGCACGGCATCGGGGAAGTTGACCCGCGCCAGTTCCCAGACCCAAGCCGCGCCATCCCCGATCACCACGGTGCGGTCGGCCCGGCCCGCGCCGCGCCGGAGCGCCTCGGCGCGAATGCGGGCGCCGAAGTCGGGGGCCGGTTCAAAGCTCCCCACATAAGTGGTGGAGGCATAATCACGCAGCGGCAAACCCTCTGGATCACACGTGGTTTGGGTGAACACGCAACCGAGTTTGACTTCGCGGGTTTTGGCTGTGCCATCAGGCTGCTTGCCCGCCCGGCCAGCCAACTCCGCGCCGACCATGGGCACGCCCGTGCCGTCCACTTCCACATACAACACGGGGATGCGTTCCGGGCGCAGCTCCCGCGGGTCTTGGAGCTGCGCGAGTTGTTGCTCCACTTGGGGTGCCACGTGTTGGGCCAGTCGCTGGATTTGCCGACCTTCCAGGTGGATCGCGGCCTGTGCGGCCAGATCCTGACTGGCTTGCTCATAGCCGGTGCGCGCCGCCGCCCGCGTCGCCAACCGCACCAGGGTGGGCGAGTAACTATGGATCAGGCCCAAGGCGTCATCCAGCGGGGCGCGCCCTTGGCCGGTGGCCGGGCAATAAAGGTAGTCGCGCCGCAGGGTGATGGGGCCAAAAAGCGTCTGGATTTCCTTGGCTCGCTGAACCTGGCGTTTTTCGCCCGGACGACCGGCCTGGTGGGGGATCGTCAACGCCGGATCCTGATACAACTGCTCCAACACCCGGCGCGCATCCTTGGCCATGGCTTCACGCAAGCCCAACTCCACCGCCTCCAGGTTGCGCACCCCGTGTTGGGCCAAGTCCGCCCGCACCAGCGTCAGGAACGCCTCGGTTTCGCGGAACTTTTCGACGGCGACTTCCGGTGGCGAGAGTTTTTTTTACTCTCCGGGGTGGCGGCCGCCGTCGTCAGCTGCTCCGTCAAAGTGACAAAGCGCTCGGCCAGTTCCTGAAAGCGTTGGTAGTTTTGCACGTCCTGGTCCACTTGCGGGGCTTGGGCCGCCGGCACATGGCGGGAAAACTTTCGTCCGCGCAAGTAGCCCTGCAACACAAAATACGGCCCATGGCGGACGGTGCGGCCACCCGCGCGTCGTTGGACAAAGTGTTGGCTGAGCGTGCCACGCCGCAAGCGGTCGAGGGCGCGCATCTCCGCCAAGACTTGTTCCCGTTGCTGTTCCAGCGAGATCGAGGATGAGGTCATGACTATATTATATCTTTATAGATATAATTGTCAAGCTGAAAATCACCCTTTTTTCACTCGAAACTCAAAAAAAGGTCACTTTCCGGTCACACACCC
>Ga0265320_10002197_pt1 | contig 13720 bp, 16 predicted proteins | sample 4827metaG_FD_202087 | JGI IMG/M metagenome (GOLD analysis project Ga0265320, IMG submission 202087) | Rhizosphere microbial communities from Carex aquatilis grown in University of Washington, Seatle, WA, United States - 4-8-27 metaG | ecosystem: Host-associated > Plants > Roots > Rhizosphere >...
TGCAGGCCCTACGTCCCTCTTTCTAAGCAGGGCGGAGACAATATTGAAAACGTTGTCCCCGCCTGCTCGGATTGCAACACCAAGAAGAATGCTCTTGATGCTTGCGTCTTTATTAATCGTCTAGTAAATGCTGCCAGCCGGAACTAGCAACGATTTAATATACGATCCTGACAACGGGTTCCTGTTGAAAATCTGGACGCCGCTCACGATATAGAAAAATTCTTGTGAGACCAAGCTGACACCATCGGTTCCATACGCCGGGAACAGGATACGATCCCCAACGCGATAGAAGCCGGTGTCGGTGCCGACGATGCGGCCCCAGAAGCCCATGCTCAGGAAGTCAATGCGGGTCCGGTCCTGGTGAATCGACTGGCGGACGGGCACATTGCTCATGGTCATGTTGTCTTCGTTCCCGAACATCAGATCGACTGCTTCTGAGCCGGAAGGCTTCTTGAAGATTTGGCTGATGGTGATTGCCAAGCCTTCGTAGGAGTCCGCCTGGGCCGGATGCATGTAGGCAACCAGCTTGTTTTCCTCGGAGCGGAAGAATGTATCTCCAAGGTTCATGCGGATGCGGTTGAGCGCAGCCCGGATGAAGGACTGTACGAGCGTCGAACTCGCAGCGTTGACCGAAGGCGTCACGATATTTGAAATCGTGGCGCGGTTCAGGTTGAGCCACAAGCCCGATGTCGCATCGGACTGGTGATACTGGATGCCGAACAGAGACGACTGGATCGTCAGCGTTCCCGAAAGTCCTCCGATAACGATGACATCGGTAGCGGTAACGCTGCCAATTGTGGCGCTGACCTGAATAACGTGAGTGACGCGGTTGATGGCGATGACGTTGGCCGTTCCGCGGTTGGTCACGAGGTTCGAGGAGTACACCTGAATGTTCTGCCCGATGTAGAACAGTTCTTCCTTGAAACCGTCCGTGGTCAGCGTGTAAGTGTCGTTGGTCAGCGTGGTGGTCGATACACTGGTGATCGTGCCGACGACTCCGTTGCCGGCCGTGTTCATCAGCATGTCCTGCGCTGCCCGATACTGCTCAATCGAGAGGCGCATGACTTCACCCGTCACCGACTTGACGCCGCGAGCCATTCCTGTGGTGGCATATTTCGCAAGGGTCGTGTAGCTGTAACCGCCCGTGTAGTAGTACGGGGCAAGAGTCGCCACGTTCCACACAGGTCCAGAGGTCGCGCCCAGGTTCCCACCGTCAATGGTGGTCTGCTGGAAAGTGCCCTGGATGGCGGTCAAAAGAGGAATACGGGTTGGACGATTGGATGCCGGATCGGATTCCTCTTTGTCCATCATGGACAGAAGCGGAGTGTCCACTTCCAGCAATTCAGGGATGCCCTTCTCGTAGATGATAAGTTCTTTCTCAAGAGGGGTAACGTTTGCTTCAACTGTAGCCATTTCCTATTTCTCCTTGTGGAAAGGCATCCCGGTGACTAGCGAGACGGTGCCTGATAAGTTCCAGTAGCGAGCTTGGTCAAAATTCCCCTTATGCCCCCTGGAACCTTCGGAGGAACCGGATTCCGTGTGCCGGCAGGTGCTTGCGTAACCGCTGGCGCGGTGATCTCCCTTGTCTTTCCGGCGATTGCTTTCCGTTTGTCGATTTGTTCTTTGTTGACTCTGAGAATTTCCTTGGACCATTCCGCCGACACTTCCTTCCACACCAGCGGAATCAACTGACGTGTTCGTTTCATCGAGAAATCAACGATGGCCTTGTATTCCGCGTGCCCCATCCGTCCGTTATGAACGTCCCGCTTGAGACGCTCCAACTCAGCCATTGTTTGCGGTTGCTGGGCGAGACGTGCGTTAACCGTCTCCCATACTTCCGATCCCATGCGCTTGAGAGTGGCCGGGTTCACGTCGGGAATTGACTTCTTGATGAGGGCTTCGATTTCGGAGGTCGAAGTCTCGAAATGTTCGTTCGTGGCAGACTCCCAAAAGCTGGAAGCCTTGGATTGCTTATCGGCCTGGTCACGCTCTTCGAGTTGTCTCCTTAGCTTGGCAACTTCGGAATTATCGGGACCTTGGATTCTCGGCATTCCAAGCTGCGCGCCCAGCATTGCGGCGACATTTTGGAGCGACGTGATGGCATCCTGATTCCCCGAGCGTTGCGCTGCCGCGAAGAGATTATCGAGCACGGCGTTGGAGTAATAGCGCGCCTGCTCGCTGTATAGTGATGGGTCGGTGGAAGCCAGAATCTCTGGAAGCTGCTTGGCCAGTTGCTGAAAGGCCAGCCCGTCATTCTCCCGCAGGCTTTCAACGAACCCCGCAGGATCGGTACGGTAGGTGCGGCCTAAGTCTTCTAGGCTTCTCGCAGCATTGGCAAGCGTCTCGGCATCGGAAACGCTCGGAACACGTTCCACGATGGCCTTGAGTTCCTGAAAAGAACCATTCGGAGCGATATCGGAGAAGGCTTGCTCTCTTCCGATGATCTTGCGTAGCTCTGGATTTGCTTTGAACAAATCCTTGTACTTAGCAAAATCTCCGCTGGTTTCAGGGACTTCCTCCAGATTTGTCTCTTGCTCTTCCTCTGTTTCTACCTCGGTTGAAAGTTGTTCCTGCGTTTCCGCAGGCTGCGCTTCCGCAGTTTGAGGTTCAAGGACAACCTCTTCAGCCGTGGCGGTCGTTGGCGATGCGACCTGTTCTGGTTCAGCTACCGCGCTTGTAGCTTGCGTTGCGACTTTTTCTGCCATATTTCTCCTTTACGCTGTTAACGGTTGCGAACCGATAGGAGTTCTCATGCTAAAATAAGAAAGCCCCGCAGGTTTCGGATGTCGGCTCCCCAAGAAATTGCAAGCTCACCACTACAGCGGATACGAATATGAGCATCGATTTGATATCGTATGGTTCTGCCAGGAGTGTCATAGCTCTATTCACCGGAAGCTGATGCAGGGCTAGGACCATTCCCCGCCGAACCTTCTGGGGGATGTTTTACCTGCGGAGACTGTATTTGATCGTCTCCAGTCAAATTCGCCCCTGGCCCTTGTCCTGCCATCGCTTGCGTTACCACTGCCTGCTGGAACTGAGCCTGCTTGTTTAGCTGGTCGCACGCCTTCGCGTAGGCGTAGACGTTTTGATAGCCCCCAGGATTCTGGGTCTTAGCCTGCTGCCCTTCGTCGCTGATCAACCACTGCTTTGCCGTTTCCAATGCCACAGGAAGATTTTCAATCAGCGGATCAGGCTGAATGCTTGGGATAGCCTGAGGCTGTGGAGGAGGTTGCGGTGGTTGCCCTGGAATATCCGGCTGTGCAGGAGGGTGGATAATAGTTGGCTGCCCCTGCAAGAGTTGTTGAATGACCTTAGTGGTATATCTGCGCTGCTCCTCGCCCGGAATCTCAAGATCCGAGAGCCCAATCTCCCGGTAGATGTATTCCATATTCTCGGCCTGCTGCGCTGTAGCAAGGAAAAGGGGATTTCCTTCATTGAGAAGTGAAAGAATCAGTCCGCGCACATCGCTTTGAAGTGTTGGATACTGAGCCTCAACCTCAGGATAAGCGACTACTTTCCCTTGCATGTCCTCGATGCGGATGTAATCGCTTTCATAGTCCCCTGATTCATTTTCCTTGGGAAGTTCAATATCTTCCGTCATGTTCTTCTGGAAGCAATTGATGGCCTTCCCGTCAAGATTGCAGCAAAAGAGCTGAAGCCTGCGCCACGCCCTGCCAATTCTCCCGAGGGCTTGATTCCTCTGGATGGCAATGCCTGAGGCTGTATCGTTTGATCCGGTGTCTCCACCGAACAAGGCAGGAAACACGCCTGTAAGAAACTGAGCAATCGGCCCCATTAAGTCCGTCATGTACTTCTGAAGGGCAACGGAAGGCTCAACGGCGGTAGAAAATAGAACTTTCTGCCTGATATCCTGACCCGCAGGAAGATCGATGGGCGTCATGTTCCCAGGAGCTGCTATCTGTGCATCCCGTGCCTCGAAATCAATCGTATTCTGATCCCCGAACACCTCAGGAACTCCATTCATGTTCTGTTCGAAGAGGAGATTGACCGAATCGTTTAGCTGATCCTGAATCGGCATGATGGAACTGATAAGGGTGGGCCTAACCTGCCCTTCACCGTCGCATGTCTGCATGGTTTCCCAGCATTCATCCATGCACTCGGACTTTGATTCACAGTACACGTCGTTATAGAAAACAACGTAGGCACCCTTGGGATAAAGTGTCTTGAAGGCTGTTTTTACGAAGTCATCGGTGAGCGCTTCAAACAAACACGGCCTCAGCCAAGCCCGGCGAACGATCCCCAAATCCTTGAGAACCATTCCCGTGTGTCGCCCAGTCCCCAAGTAGAGGAGCCTTCGGGCAATTCGCTCGTAACTGTTGGCTGTCCCACCATCCCCGTAACTCCCTGCAGAAAACATGATCTTCTGCGCCTTGGAGGGATAGAGCGACATAGCTTTTGCTTTGTGCTGGTCGAAAATCCACTCCAGATACAGGAAATCACTCTGATTGTCGGCCCACATCGTGCGCTTGAGGTTCAGGGCTGGAACAATTGAGATGCAGGTCTGCCCTTTGGGAATCTGAATGGTTCCCAAGTGCTGCGGAACGGTAGCCATTACGGGAGGAACGTCTTGGGTTGCTTCCCCGCAATTGGGACACACAGGCTGCGTGTCTGTCGTGCCTTCCTGCTGGAATCCGCATGGGCACTCAACCGTTGCAGGAGCCACTTCTACCTGGCTTTCCCCATAAACGTCCATCTCGTCTGATCCGTAGCGCTCGGCGTCAGTGACGTGGCGAACGTAACCGCCAAGGAATCCGTCTGTGTTCATGTAATACGTGGCGCTATCAATCAGGTTTTGCCAATCGTTCTTACGGTGTATCAAATCGACTGCCTTGCTTGCCTGCTTTGCCGTCTCTATGTCGTTGGGGTCAGAAGGCGTCTCGGGCCAGAATCGCGCTGAGGTGTTGTCCTGGCTTAAGACCGACTGAAGGCTCTCGGCAAAAGCCCTAATGATGTTCGTTGCGTACTGAAACTCAGGAGATGACCAATTCTCCGGGGCGTTTGCAGGAGCGACTGTTGGCGGAAACCACTGACCCTGAGAATCCGAGTACCACCAATACTGCTCCCCCCTGAAGTACAGCTTGCGCTGAAGAATCTCCAAAACCTCATTGCGCCTCGGTATCTCGTCCTCACGTTCCTGCTCCATCAATAGATTCCACATGGCTATTTGCAGGCGCTTTGATAGGTTCTCGAAGTTGTCCCCGAGTGGCTGCGTTGCATCTTCGACGTAAGGATTAGGCGCAGCTTGGGCTTGTTGCATTTGCGTGTCTTGCACTTCAGGTTGGACAGGAGGAATGCTACTCACTTCAGCAAGGTCCCGTCGCCAGTAATGGAATAGTGCAAAGCTTGGTGGTTCCCCCACTGGCAGCCTTCAGCGACACAATGTCGGCGTACAGGAATTGTGGGCCAGTACCAGTCGTCCACTGCGGATTCTGTGCTCCAGTTGAAGAGACTATATTGTACGCAACGGCCAAATACCCATCTACCACATTGCCGTTTGTCGGGATGGTGTAGCCGGTCGGAACTGTCCAGTTGTTCGATCCAGCTGGAACGTATGCAGCTACTGCGGTCAGGAAGATAACATTTGCCGCCGTATTGGTAAGTGATCCCGAGTTGATGGGTGGATTCGTCTGAACTGAACCGGAATTGTTCGTACCATCGGGCTGCCCACTGTTGGATAGGCCGGAAACCTCGCACAACGCCATTGAAAACTGCGAGCATCCAGTCAGAGACCCATTGATGGTGTAATTTCCAGATGACTGGTTCAGGGCTTCCCATTGCTGGAGTTGGAAGTTTGACTGGCTCTGTGTGACGAGACGCGTAAAGGTCGCACCTGTGAATATAAAATCAGAATTACCGGCGGCATTGCATGTCGCCGCGAGCCAAAGAGCGTTCCCCGCTGCCACGCCATTGAGTGTCACGCTTTGATTATTGGCCGCAGTGTGCCCCGAATTACACTGAACAACAGAAATAGCCGCCTGCGCCTGCGGAGCCATCAGAAGCAGGAATGGCAATAGGCGCTTAAACACCCTTATACCCCTGACAGCTAACGATGAAATTGGCCCCTGTCGTTACGGCTTGGGCATTCACGGCAGTTGCGGCGGTTCCACGCAAGGGAACAGTATAAGTTGTGCTCCACCCACCGCCCGCAGGGGCTGCATAACCCTCATCAATAATTGTCGCGCCATCCAGAATCTTTACAAATGTTCCCACCGTCGCATGGCTATTCGTCACCTTGCAGGAGGTAATGTAGTTCCGGAGCGAACCTCCCGCCGAAGCAATGACCGCCGTGGAGGTTGTATCGGTAATTACCGCTGTGACGCCCGTCTCAAAGTTCTCTGGATTTGCGTAAGGAAGAACAATCAGTTTTCCTACAAGGTCGGCCACAAGCTGCACTTCTCTGGCTGTGGTAGCAGCGCTATTTTCAGAGCTGACCGCCTGAGCCCCGAGGTTCATGGGATTGCAGGGAGTGGCTGTATTGGTTGCTACGCATCCGCCTACGGCCTGCGAACCGTTTACGCCGGCCTCAATCACGGTATGTGCATTCACCTGTGATAGGTTTACGGAGCTATTTGCGTCTGGGGTTACCAATAGCTTATTCGTTAGCTGTGGCTGGTCTGTCGCCAGAACCACCCGAAGCGTACCGGCAGACTTGTTGCCGGAGTTCGTGTCTGTCGTGGTCCCATTCAATTGCGAAACATTGACGCTCTGATTGGCCGGTAGAGCAACCGAATCGGGAGTCACAAGCAGTTTCGTCATGCTCGCAATTCCCTGGACCGTCACAACACCGGCATTCGCGCTTCCGGCGGTGCCAGCACCAACCACCGTGGCATTCAGGTTTGCTGCCGTCGCCTGCGTCACGGCAGTTGTCGATCCGCTATCTGCGATTACATGCCCGATGACGTTAGTGCCAGCCGGAATGGCCGTGGTATTTGTGACTCGCAAATTGCCAGCGGTATCAAGGGAAAGTGGGTTTGTTTTGGCTGTCGTGTACGTCGGGGCTGAAGTTGTTGTGGCACCTTGAACGAGTGGACCAGTTTGCCCCGAGGTAGTACTGGCCTGTGCTAGATTGAGGGATGCCCCCGTGGTGTCGAGCTGGAGTGCTGAAGTATTCAGATTGGTTCCAGCGTTGGCTGTGACAGTTCCCGTGACTGGAAAAGTTCCACCGGCCCCTGTTACCGTCCAAGTTCCGGATTGTGCAGCTTGAACTGCAAACGTCCCCCCATTAGATACCACCCAGGGACTTGTTCCTTGAAAGGATTGCACGAACATCTTCCGGTCGCTTGTCATAGATGGTGCACAAGCGTTTCCTGAAGTACATGCCGTTGGGCTAGCTGCGTACCATCCTCCGGTGATCCCTATTGAAGTGGTTCCCGCCGTGAAAGACGAATTGTCCTGAAATGAAGAGCTGGAACACCCCGTAGCGCAATCTACATAGAGGTAGCTGCTTGCATCAATCCGTGCCCGCGCTGCGCTACCATTGGTTAGGGTGGGTGCCCCGCCAGTCGTATAGTAGCCAAACAGAATAGAACCGGGCGTCGTACCTACAGTGAATGCTGAGTTGTCGGCGAATGAACCGCCAGCAGAGCAACCTGAAGAGCAGATGACATACACCGGATTGGCCGATCCACTTCCGCGAACGGGAAGGGGAATTGGAACAGTGCCCACTTGCGGCATCATCATTACTCGGTTGAATGGCAACGGCAGTGGTGGGTCTGGCGCGGCCTTGGTGATTACTGCGACCAGCAGAACAAGAAGTATGATAGCCAGAATGAAAGCTATAGCCCTCAACTCCCATGGAGCCCTTTGCTGCGTGGGCATAAAAAGAGCAGTATTAGGTGCGGACATGGTTTCCTTCTGGCGCTTTGCAATTGAATGACGCTTCCATGCGGCATGTCCCAGAACTAATTTATGCACTTCTTCTTCGCTGGCCTCGGGACGTGCTCTCTGCCAATTCTTACAGACGGTTCCATACTCTGAATCGTCCATTTCAATGTGGTCCGGTATTTCGCATATACCTAAGCCCCTAAGGTATTGCTTATGGTCTTCGCTTAGGACGTGTCTCAACCCCGCGATCCCTTTCCGGTTTCAACCTGGACGACAGTAATAGAACCTGAAACAGTCTGAATCTGCCCTACGATTTGACCGGGGTTGTAAACAACGAAATCCTCAAACACAGCGGCTGTTCCTTGCGGAATAAGAGCATACTGCGAACTTCCGGCAGGCTTGAACTGCTTTAGGGCAGTCGTAGGAAGAGAACCTTCCATATCTACGTTCTCACGTACTTCGATACGGTCGCACGATTGAACCGCAACGACGTTCACCGGAGCGGTATTGTCCACCGCGTAAGTCGTTATCGCTCCCGGCATCTAGCAAGCAACTCCATAGACAGTCGCTCCCGTGGAGCTTCCTGCCGTATAGGCTGTTGGATTGAGCCTGTATAGCAATCCAGAAACAACGTGGAGAACGACCGTCGCCACGAATGCTGTGGTAGCGACCAGCGCAAGTGATGTGTTCGTAGAGTATTTACCCCAAGTCGTCCCGCCGTCCGAAGAAGCCTCTAGATCGACCGTCAAAGTAGTTGGGAGGGCAGTGGCACCGACAACAGACAGAACAAGGGTGTGCTCATGGGCATCGGGTGAATTCTCTATCGAGAAAGTGCCGTAGTTAGTGACACCTGTAGCGGTGATGGCAATGCTGACCGGAAGATTCTCTCCAAGGGGTATAGTGCCAAGCGCAGTGACAGCCATTTAGCCTCGATTTACAGCGAGAATTTCTTGTTTTTGCCCTTCGGAGCCATATGTAGATGGACGTTGACCGTCTGATGTCCACCGTGATGCGTAGAGGCATGATGCCCATCGCCTTCATGCTTACCGTGGTGAGCGTGCGCGTGCTCCATCACGCTTCCGGTGCCCTTCTTGCCGATTCCTGGGAATTTGCTATGCACTTTAGCCCTCACTTTCGCTTTCTCTGAGCTTGAGCCGTGCTGCGAGACGCGAGCGAGCGCGTTTCTTGCATGGGATGGATCGTTCACCGGGTACTTACGCTGGGCGGGCTCGGCAAACGATGAACTTGGGAGCGCGTTTCTTTCTGCTGATGTGAGCTTAGCCATTAGAATTTAACCTTCTTTTTCTGTCCCGCATACATTGGCTTGCCAGATTCCGATCCAACACTGAAGTCGTGGAGTTGCCCGTTAGTCATGTTCAGCACGGATTTGTTCTTGGAATAGACGGCAGAGGGGTTGTGCTCTGCGATCTGCATGAGGCGTTGCTGCGCCACCGATTTAGCGGGCAAGCCTCTTCTCCAGTTTCTTGATCGTCGCCTTAGTTACGTCCTTGCGCTTCGGAGCCATTAGGCCGTGACCGTTCCGCGATACTGCGGGTTCTGATTGCTGCCCACAAAAGTATTCCTCTCTGCAGCCGCTTGGGTCTGCGGAGTCGTGTTCACAATCGCGGTCGAGACCTGAATCCAGTCGGTGCCGGTCGTGATCGTGGAAACGCTCGTCGACACGCCGGCCGCAACCGCTGCAACCTGCGCTTGATTCATAAAGTGCTTGCTGACAACGGTGATAGTCCCGTTTGCCGCAACCGTGCATTGTACTGTGCTCAAATCAGGCATGATGCCTCCTAGAGTAGAGTTCCCGCTCCCGCGCTTGAGTGATCTGCTACGAATCGCTTGCCCTCGGCCACAATCCCAACTGCGGTGTCGGGCGTGATGACCGTAACCACGTCCATATACTTGTTTCCTGAGCCCAAGGTGATCGTCACTGTGGCCGGAGTCCCCGTGATAGCGCTGAAAGCCGCCAGCGCCGCGGGATTAGCATAAATCCTACTGGTGAGCGTTAAAGCCCCAGTGGTTACAGCCACCGAACCATCAATCGAGATTCTGTCTAGCATGTATTTCCTCCATGATCTTTCTGTCCTGAGATTCTGCTGCTCTGCGCCATTGGCTGGGCATCAACTTCCCCTGGATTGCGTGCGATGGCTTGCTTGGCCGAGGTCCGATCTGTGGCATTCCTGCGTGGGTCAGAAGTGAGTTGACCAGGCTGCGATTCTCATCGAGCAGGCGCTGGTTCTCTGATTCTAGAAACATCACGTAGCGACTGCGGAACAGGGATTCGTAGATAGCTCTAAGCACTGGCTTTATATTCATGGGCATCGCGGTTCATAATAGCGACCAGCCTTACTATGTGAGATTTTCCATTCAATCCAGACAAGTCGGGATTGACATGGGCTGCATTTCTTGGGTAGGCCGCGCATCGTACAGTCTCCCTGCCCACAGCGGTGCTCCGCTCCGCATTGAGGACAGTCGTGAGTATGGAGATAGATGAAGCCATCTCCTGTTTTTAACTGAATATCAACGCAGGGCATGGAGTTCTTGTCTAAGTAGCGGCTTTATGGTCATGTGCCAAAAGTGTTGCCATTTCGGTTGTCTTAAAATCGCAGGACAGACAGGAGAACTCCATCTGCCCATTTAGCCACGTCTTACTGATATCGGCGTTCGGGTCTGCGGGAAGGGGATTAAGAAACCGAAACTCGCCCATCCTCTTGGTTTTCCTTGGAAGACCGATAGTTCTCCCCAGAGTAATCAATTCCGTGCCCATCGCGTAGGCCTCCGTAGCCGGATAGGATGTGGGCCTTTCTTCTGCTCTTCCTTGATGATCCGCTCGCGCTGGAGCATCTTCTGGCTCATATCTACATTCAGCGCCTCAACTCGTTCAGTTACGCGAACGTCCAAGGGCTTCTGTGCCGGCTTCCCGAACATCTGGTAGAGGCCATAGCCAATTGACTGGAGCGCGTCATCTCCAAGGAACCCTGCAATCTCCTCGCTGTTCTTCTCGTCTCGGGGTGCTTTGGGAATCGTGCTGATGGCATTCGGGCAGCAGTCGGCTATTTGAAGACGCGCTACGTTCACAGGCTCTTCGGTCTGCGTTTGGTCGTTAAAGACCACGCCTGTCTTGATGCGTCCCTTGAGGAAGTCATAGAGAATCTGCTCGCGGCCGATCTTGTCAGTTGTCGAGGGGCCAGGCTGCACTATGCCGAACCTTTTGAGCACATCGCCCATTCGCACTCCGATAGGGTTTGTATCATGTCGCTGTGCGAAAGCGTCGTGGGAAAGGCTGAAGAACTGATATTTCTCGGTTGCTCCGTTTTCGTCCTTGCTGAGTCGGGCAATCTCTTCGGCAAGCTCTTCCGGCGTGTGGTGATTATCAACAAACTCACGATAGATACGCACGACCCCGCGATCATCCATGCAAAACCAGTGGATAGCCGAGTTGTGCTCAAAGCCCCAGTCTCCGCCCAGCCATCGTTTGTACCACGGCTTCATCTCGAACGAGGCTGCTGGGTAGACGTTGTATGCTTCGTCCCATGCTCCTTCGAAATAGCCACCCGCTACGCCCCAGATACCAAACTTTAGAGCGCGGCTTACCGCGTCCTGATAGGCGTCTAAGTTCGCGACGTATCGCGGATCGTTGGCATAGATGGGGTTGTCCTGGTATGTAGCAGGGAAGTAGCCATAGTCCTGCGATTGGTATGCGGACCTCTGCTTTGAGTCCATCTCGGAGCATGGTCGATTCTTCACGAACAAGTCTTCCACCCAACGTGCGCCTATACCAATTGGGTTCGTCGCGCCGTCTTTGGTCGCGTGCGCTGAGACTGGACACCTGTTCCACGCTGAAATGTTGTTCCACTGGCTGAACGTGAACTCCGTCAGCTCGTCGTAGCCAATCTTGTACCACTGCCCCTGCCAGCCCCAAACATCGTGCTCGTACTGCATCGACCCGAACTGGGTTGTTGAGCCGTTGTGCCATGTGACTACACCCTTCTGCTCATTGAAGCTCTGATAGCACTCTTTCGGAATCTTTTCCCTGAACCGGGTAATGACCGTAGATGAGAGCTTGGGATATGTTCTGCGTAAAAGCAGTGTATGCACCTGCAGCCCATCGGTGGAACTGAACTGCGAACAGGCTAACAGGTGATCCATAATGAGCGCGTATGTCTTGCCCGGGCCGGCAGCTCCACCTAGAAGCCTGTGACGTAATGGCGAGCCGTGGAAGGCTAGCTGATGCGGGTAGGCTTGATAGACCAGCCGGCGTGATTCGTCCTTCGCAAAGCGCTGGACTCCGCTAGTTACTGTCGCGCTCATTCACTTTTATTCAGTTTGAAACGCAGCGAAGTTACTAAGGCCGTGTTTTGTGGTAACTTCTGTTGATAACAAGCCACTTTCATTTTTGGCGGTTTCTTGCATAAACTCGAATTCGGTCAGGCCGTCGCGCTTCAATGCGGCCTCGGTAGCCTCAATACACATGCGCTCCTTGGTCACTTCGCCTCCGAATTGGGGAGCTGAACGTTGGTAAACAACTGAAACGGGGCGCCGTCTTTGCCGGTCAGCTCTTGCTTGTCGGATTGCCCTAAGTATTGCTTTCCCAGCCATATCAGCATTGTAGGATTGCCAGACTGCGCTACTTCGAACTGCTTCTGCATCAACGATCCGTTGCGCCATTCATGACCTGTTTTTATTAGTTCATCAAATCGGCGCTTTAGAGTTGCAGGGGAAATCTCGCACATCGCCGCTATCTGTTCTCTAGTCAATCCTTTGGAGGCAAGGTCTATCACGCGAGAGCGATCAACAGTTTTGGGTGGTCTGCCGCCATTGTTCTTAGCCACAACGAGCAATCCTAGCACGCTGCGAGCGTAAATAGGGCTGTATTCTGCTGCTTTTGGCATGGCGCATGGGGAAAGTCGGTGCCCGTTTCGATTCCAGCCTAGCACCCACCTCGACGCTCGGGGCAGATTGTCTGGTCACCTCCCGCGGTAAAGAGATCAAAGGGATGACGCGCTTGATTCTCATGGGACGTATTGGAGCACCGGAACACCCCACGGTCTATTGGGGCTGCGCTTGCGTTGCCAGCAGGTATCGAAACGAGTTACGCCAGTCTCGACCATCATGGTGTGATCAGCATTGAGGTAATCAGCCCGGCCTTCTGCTCGAAGGCGCGCAGCCTCTGATTTCTTGATGTGGTATTGAGTACCGCGGCGAGTGGTTACGGTGACTGTCTTTGCCAAGAGATGGGAATAGCTAAAGCAGAAATAGCCCCTGAATCTGCGACGGGGGATCGGGCGAAACCGCACTAACGGAAACACAGTAAGGTAAGTCCTTTAGTGCTGTCAAGAAGATTCAGTGAGTGCCAAGCAAATATAGGGCGTAGCAGTGATGAGCTCCCGCTTCGTCGGTTAAGTCCCTTAAGTAAACAAAGGGGAACTATATACTTCACTCCCTAACCCCTGCAAATTGGACTTTACCGTGCGTACCAAGACGATTTTTGAGCGGTCGCACGTTCCGCTTCACAAGTGGGTTTATGCGATGTATCTGGTTGTCACGTCGCGCAAGGGCATTTCGTCCCTGCAATTGTCAAAAGAGATTGGCGTCACTCAGAAATCGGCTTGGTTCATGCTCCAACGGCTCCGCGAGGCTTGCAGCCAAAACTCCGACAAACTGCGCGGCATAGTGGAGATTGACGAGACTTTCAGAGGTAATAGCGTGAAAACGCCTCTTGAATTGGATGCAATCGCGGACGTGGTGCTGGCCTACAAGCCGAAGCCAAAGACCAAAGCCGCGAAGCGTCGAAAAAGACGCGCTCAGAACGCCAAACGGAAGCGTAGGTAGTCATGTATATAGTTCCCCATCTTTTGTGTTGCCT
>Ga0265320_10002199_pt1 | contig 13714 bp, 9 predicted proteins | sample 4827metaG_FD_202087 | JGI IMG/M metagenome (GOLD analysis project Ga0265320, IMG submission 202087) | Rhizosphere microbial communities from Carex aquatilis grown in University of Washington, Seatle, WA, United States - 4-8-27 metaG | ecosystem: Host-associated > Plants > Roots > Rhizosphere >...
CGGCGAAAGTGGCAATGTGGAACCATCCAGTTCGACCTCGTGATGCCCGAACGGTTCGGGCTCAGGTACGTGGGCCGGAGCGGAGCGCGCGAACCCCTCGTCATGTTGCACCGCGCCCTCTACGGGAGCCTCGAGCGATTCCTCGCGATCGTCCTCGAGCATCACGGTGGCGACCTTCCGGCGTGGCTTTCGCCGCAACAAGTACGGGTGCTCCCGGTCGCCGGCGACCACGTCGCGTGGGCCGAGCGCGTCGAACGGACGCTTCGCGACGGCGGCCTCCGTGCCGCGATGGATCGACGGAACGAGACGTTGAGTCGTCGCATCGCGGAAGCGCACGCGGACGGAGTTCCCCTCGTCGTCATCGTCGGCGCGCGCGAGACCGCGAACGAGACCGTCACGTTGCGCTCGCGCGACGGACAATCGGTGGCATCGCTCGAGCAGGCTCTCGTAGAGTTGAAACGCCGATCGATGAGCCCCTTTTCTCGTCGCGACTCCGCATCACCGGAAAAAATGAGTGCAACGGGTTGACGCCGAGGGGCGAGCCCGAAAAGGTAAGCTCTTGATTGTCCCGCGCCCCGTCTTCACGATGAATCGCGCCGTAGCGTCGACGGCGGTTCTGCTCGGGCTCGCTGCCCTGCTCCCGTCGGCCCGCGGCGCAGACGCCGCCGCCGATCCGGCGGTCGTCGCCGCACGAGCCGCCGGATCGAAGGCCCGGGCCATCGCCGACCGTGACGAAGCAACGACCCTGGAAGGCCTGGTCGAGCGGCTCGCCACCAGGCGAAACGACGTGGCTCGCGACATCGCGACGGCGCGCCGCGCGTTCGATACCGAACGGCGGGCCGCCGCGACCACGCGCCGGTCGGCGGAATCGAGCCAGAAGAGTCATTCTCCGGAGGCGACGCCGCTCCTCCGTCGCGCAGCGACCGAATACGAGTCGGCGCTCGAGCAGGGCGCAACCCTGGCGGGGGAGATCACGGTGTTGCGGGCGGTCCAGGACAAGCTCGACGACACCGCTACCCGAGCCACGGACGCCGCTGCCGACGCCAAGAACGCCGCGCTCGAAGTCGAGGCCGCGAAGAAAATGCTCGGCTCCCCGGCGAGCGGCGCTCCGACGGCGGCCTCGCCCGAGCGACGGCAGGTGTTTTCCGAAATCGACGCTGCGACGAAACTGGCGCGGGCCGCCGCAACCGACGCTGCGACCCAGGCCACGCGAGCTCGCGGCGCGACCGCCCCCGTCTCGTCCCAGGATCGCGCGGCCCGAACGCTGCTCACTTACAAGGCCGACGCCGAGCTCCGCGCGACCCTCGCTGCACTGACGGCCGCCCTCACCGAAGTTCGGCGTGCCGCGCCGCTACTGCCGGTCGCGGATGCCGCCGGCGCGCGCCCGTCACCGCCCCCGGCTGCGGCGCCGACCGGCCCTCCGCCCGCCGACTGCGACATCCGCAAAGTGGACTGGGGGAACTACCCGTTCAGCTCCTTTCCGCTCAAGAACGGCTCGTGGGGCACCGGCGACGACCTCGCGGATCCCGACAATCGCGACCCCAATTTCTACGGCGTCTCCCTCGATCATGTCGACTACGTCGATCTCGACGGGGACGGCTCCATCGAGGCGATGGTCGTGCTCTCCGGGATCGGGCACGAACCCGGGGCGTGCTGCACCTACATGAATTGGAGTGTCTTCGTCGTCACGGAAGATCAAAAGTGCATGACCACCGAGGCCGGCGCGATCTTGAAATCGACGAACTGCCAGAGCGGGAACGTCAGCGGCGGCTCCTACTACGTCGAGGACCAATGCGACGGGTCCCGCGCCGAGTACCGGCTTCTCGCCGGCTCATTTCGCGAGGTCCGGAAGACGACGAATCCGTGACACCCGCGGGATAGCGGCACAGCGGGATAGCCAACGTCGTCGGGCGTGCTAAAAGACGCCCCTTTCCAACGAGGAGGCCGCCCCCCTCGGACCTGCCCGCGCTGGAAAAACAGGCTGCCCACGATCGCCGCTTCCCTTCCGGAATCGGTTTCGGTACGGGGTCGCTTCCACTTCCACCCTGAGAACATCCCGTGGCAACTCGCATTCCTCTCGAGCGCATCCGCAACATCGGTATCTCTGCCCACATCGATTCGGGCAAGACGACTCTGACCGAGCGCATCCTCTTTTACACCGGACGCATCCACCGGATTCACGAGGTCCGCGGCAAGGACGGCGTCGGCGCCAAGATGGACTCGATGGATCTCGAGCGCGAGAAGGGCATCACGATCCAGTCCGCCGCGACGTACTGCGTGTGGACCGGTTCGCAGAATCAGCTCGAAGAACACAACGTCAACATCATCGACACCCCGGGACACGTGGACTTCACCATCGAAGTCGAACGCGCTCTCCGGGTGCTCGACGGCGCGATCCTCGTGCTCGACTCGGGCAAGGGCGTTCAGAGCCAGTCCATCACGGTCGACAAGCAGATGAAGCGGTACCGCGTGCCGCGTATCGCGTTCGTCAACAAGATGGACAACCCCGGCGCGAACTACGAACGCGTCGCCGACATGCTCAGGGAGAAGCTCGGTCACCACTCGGTGAAGCTCCAGCTCCCGATGGGCGCCGAGGACAAGTTCGCCGGGATCATCGACCCGATCATCCAGCGGGCGTTCTTCTTCGACGGCGAGAGCGGCGAGATCATCCGCGAAGAGGCGATTCCGGCCGAGTTCGTCGACGCCGCGAAGAAGGCGCGCGAGGAGATCATCCACAAGGTCGCCGACGTCGACGACGAGCTCGCGGAGAAATTCATCAACGAGGAGCCGATCTCCACCGAGGAGCTTCGCGCGGCGATCCGTCGTGCAACCCTCGCCCTCAAGATGACCCCGGTCATGTGCGGCTCGGCCTTCCGCAACAAGGGCGTCCAGCTTTTGCTCGACGGCGTCATGTATTACCTCCCGAATCCGAAGGAGGTCGTGAACGAGGCGCACGATCAGAATAACAACGAAGAGAAGGTCATCCTCGAGTCGGATCCGACCAAGCCGTTCGTGGGTCTCGCGTTCAAGCTGCAGCAAGACAAGTACGGACAGCTCACGTACTTCCGCATCTACCAAGGCTCGATCTCGATGGGTGATACCATCTACAACACCAGTAACCAGATGCGAAAAGTGCGGGTTCCCCGCATGTTCCGCATGCACTCCGACGATCGCGAAGAGATCCAGACCGCGGAGTGTGGCGACATCGTCGCGTTCTACGGCGTGGAGGCGAGCTCGGGGGAAACCTTCACCGACGGCAAGGTGAACTACACCCTCACGTCGATGCACGTGCCCGCCGCGGTGATCTCGCTCGCAGTCGCCCCGAAGGATCGCAACGCGGAGACGAACTTCTCGAAGGCACTGAACCGGTTCACGAAGGAAGACCCGACGTTCCGCGTTCACCAGGACGAGGAGTCGCAACAGACGATCATCAGCGGCATGGGCGAGCTCCACCTCGACATCTACATGGAGCGGATGCGTCGCGAGTACGCCTGCGACGTTATCGCCGGCCAACCTCAGGTTGCTTACCGCGAGACGATCACGCAGCGCGCCGAGATCGCGTACACCCACAAGAAGCAGACCGGTGGCTCGGGTCAGTTCGCGCGCGTGAACGGTTTCATGGAGCCGCTCCCGCCCGACGCCGTCGAGACGTACGAGTTCGTCGACGAGGTCGTCGGAGGTTCGATTCCACGCGAATACATTCCGGCCTGTGACAAGGGCTTCCGCGAGGGCATCAAGAAGGGCGCTCTCATCGGCTTCCCCGTCGTCGGCATTCGCTGCACCGTGAACGACGGCCTTTCCCACGCGGTCGACTCGTCGGAAATGGCGTTCAAGACGGCGGCCTGGATGGGGTTCCGCGAAGCCTACTCCGCCGCGAAGCCCACGATTCTGGAGCCCATCATGAAGGTGGAAATCGAGGCGCCCGTGGAGTTCCAAGGCTCGGTCGTCGGCCAGGTGAACCAGCGCCGCGGCGTCATCCAGGAAACGATCAGCGACGAGAACGTCACGGTCACCGCCGAAGTCCCGCTGAACGCGATGTTCGGCTATTCCACCGATCTCCGCTCGGCGACCCAGGGGAAAGGGAACTTCACGATGGAGTTCTCGCGCTACGCCCCGGTCCCGAAGCAGGAGCAGGAGGAGATGATCAAGAAGTACCGCGAGAAGGTTGCCGCGGAAGCGGCGGCGCGGAAGTAGCGCTTCGGCCGTCGCGTTCGACGGGGGGGGCTTCGGCCAGGTCGAGGGGTCGGGGCGTATTGCCCGAGTTGGCGATGCCGTACGGCCGAGAGTGCGCTATAGCCGTGGCACCGGCATGGCAATGTTCGGCTTCGTTCTGCGCGCGATTTGGACGTTCCTGGTCGTCGGGCTCCGCCGGTTGTTTCGCGGGCCGCGTCATCCGGACTGGTCGTACCGATTCGAATCGCTCGCCGAGTTGATTCGCAACGAAAACGCCCGCGGCCTTGGCCTTCCGCCGGAAGTATTGCGGCGAGGGCTCGGCGCGACGCCCATTCCGAAGCGGATCCGCCGCCAAGTCCACCACGAGCGCACCACAATCGCCGGGATCCCGACCGAGACGTTCGCGCCCCTCGCCTGGACCGAGGCAGACCCGACCATCCTTTATCTCCACGGCGGCGGTTACGTCGTCTGCTCACCCGCGACGCACCGCGACCTCATCGCCCGCATCTCCATCGCCGCGGGCGCGCGCACGGTCGCGATCAACTATCGAAAGGCCCCCGAACATCCTTTCCCCGCGGCCATCGACGACGCCGAAGCCGCCTACCGCGCGCTCGTCGCGTCGGGGGTTCCGGAGAGCCGTCTCTTCGTCGCGGGCGACTCCGCCGGTGGCGGTATCGCGCTGGCGCTCTTGCTCCGCTTGAAGGCGTCGTCATCGAAGATGCCGCGGGCCGCGGTGCTGCTTTCGCCTTGGGTCGACCTCGAGACGTCGGGGGTGTCGATCAAGGAGCACTCGAAGTACGACTACTTGCCGCCGCTCGGCTTGCCGTGGGCCATCGGGCACTACTTGCAGGGACAGGATCCGAAGCATCCCGAAGCCTCTGCCATCAACGCCGATCTCAGCGGTCTGCCTCCGCTCCTGATCCAGACCGGCGGCGCCGAACTCTTCTATACCGAGAACCTCGCGCTCGCGGAGCGAGCGGCCGAGGCGGGTGTCCGGGTCACGCACGACATTCAAAACGGGATGATCCACGTCTTCCAGGCGTTCGCGACGTACGCGCCGGAATGCGCGCCGGCGATCGATCGAATCGGCGCCTTCGTCCAGCGCGAGCTCCATCGTCCCGACCCGGCCTCGGCGCCGCCCGCGTCGAAGAGCGCGGCCGCCTCCGTCGGCGGTTGGGACGAGCATTCGGCGGCGCAGTAACGATCGCCGGCGCGTGGCGATCGTCCGCGCTCACGCCAGCCGCGCGAGAAACTCGCGCACGTCGCTCGGCGTCGCGATGCGAAAACGAGCCGCACTGCTCCCCGGGCCCACGCGAATCGAAATGTCTTCCGGGCCGAGAGCCGTAAACAGGTCTTCGTCGGTCCGATCGTCACCGATGCCGAGCAAGAGCGGACGCTTCTCGTGCGCCTTCACGATCGACTCCACGACGCGCGACTTGTTGACGCCCGGGCTTCTCACTTCGAGCACCTTCTGGCCGTCGAGGAGGTCCACACGCGGACCGAACGTCGTCGTCAATTCGGCGCGGAGCGCACGAACGCGGGTCTCGGCGAGAACGGGCGCGGTCGCGCGGTAGTGAAACGCCACGGACCCGGACTTGGCTTCGACGAACGCGCCCGGCGTGCGCCGCGCGTGGCGCTGCAAGATGGCCGTCACTTCTTCGAGAAAAGGCGGCGGGGCGGCGCTCGCGACCCAGTCTTTTCCCGGCGCGCGACGCCAAAATCCGTGCTCCGCGTAGAGCCACAAGGGGAGCGGCGCGAGCCACTCTTCGAGGTCGCTCCGCGCGCGCCCGGAGACGATGTGGACTTCGAGATCCGCGACGCGGGAGAGCCTGCCGAGCAGCGCGAGGAGATCGCCGTCGGGGCGTGCGAGATCCGGAAGCGGCGCGATGGGAACCAACGTCCCGTCGTAGTCGAGAAGGAGCGCACGCGGAACGGCACCGGCGAACCGCTCGACCACCGTGTCCAGATCCGTTCTCGGGGTGATGGCCGGCGGTGAGACCACCTCGGTGGTCGCGAGATCTTGCACGAAGCTGCGCGCCCAGTCGTCGACCGGGCTCTGTCGAACGCGAGCACGCAACCGGCGCATCCGGACGCCTTGCTCTTCCTTCGACATGAAGAGCCCACGCCGCATCGCGTCCGCCACCGCGCCGATATCGTACGGATTCACGATGAGCGCCGCGTCGAGCTCCGCCGCGGCGCCCGCGAACTCGCTGAGCAAGAGGACGCCGTCATCCGTCGTTCGCGACGCGACGTATTCCTTGGCGACGAGGTTCATCCCATCGCGAAGCGGCGTCACGACCATGAGATCGGCCGTTCGATAGAGCGCCAGCAAATCGTCGTCCCCGACGCTCCGGTAGAGCAGCTGTACCGGGCTTCCCGTCGGAGAGCCGAACTGCGAGTTGATGCGACCGACCAGCTCGTTCACGGAGCCCCGGAGCTTGGTGTATGCATCGACGCGCTCGCGCGTGGGGACCGCGAGCTGGATGTAGTGAAGCTTGTCGCGGAGCGTCGGTTCGCGTTCCAGCAATCTGGCGACGGCCAAGAGCCGCCGCGGGATCCCCTTCGTGTAGTCGAGGCGATCGAGGCCGAGCATCCGGCGTTTTCCGGGCGTCCCGGCCACGATTTTTTGAGCCGCCTGATCGATGGTCGAGCTCTCTCGCTCGAACCGCTGGACGTCGATGCCGATCGGATAGACGCCGACCCTCACGGTTCGATCCTGAAACGATAGCGTGTCCACGCCGATGTCGATGCCGAGCACCTTGGCCGCGGAGTAGACGAAATTGTGTCGGTAGTCCTCGGCGTGAAACCCGACGACGTCGCACGCGAGCAAGCTTTCGAGGATCTGTTCGCGGTGCGGCAAGATCCGGAACACGTCGGCGGCCGGCCACGGCACGTGCAGGAAGAACCCGATGCGGACGTCCGGTCGCTTTTTCCTCACGAGCCCGGGGACGAGCGTCAGGTGATAGTCGTGGACCCACAGCGAATCGCCCGGCCGAAGTTGCTCGACCGCCGCCGCGGCGAAGCGCTCGTTCACGGCGCGATACGCCCGCCACTCGTTGGTCGGATCGAGCCGCACCTTGTCGAGCAGGTAGTGAAACAGCGGCCAGAGCACGGTGTTCGAAAACCCGTCGTAGTAAAGCGTGACGTCGCTGGCCGAGAGCGGCACCGAAACGAGCCTCCGCGATTCGAGCTCGCGGGCGAGCCGTTCGCGGGCGGGCGCCGACAGCTTGCCGACCTCCCCGACGTAGCCGACCCACACCGAGTCGCCCTCGTCGTGCACGCCACGCAGCGCCGTCGCGAGCCCACCTGCCGACGGCTTCAGCGTGTACTCATCGCCGTTTCCCGACACGGTGATCGGTACGCGATTGGACGCAATCACGAGGCGCGACATCGGATCCTCGTTCTATGCCGCGCTTGCCCTCCTCGGCTACTGTGGCAGTCAGCCACGGTCTCGAGTGTCGAAGCGTTCTCTTTGCAACTCGGCGCCGTCCGCGCCTCACGCCGCGACGGTCAACTTCGGAATCAACAAGACGACGCTGACCGGGCACTGCTCGAGGAGTCGTTCGTTGTCGTAACCGAAAAAGAGACGGTGATGGATGGCGCGGTTCTCGGCGCCGAGGATGACCAAGTCGTAATTACCGGAACGTGCTTCGGTCAAAACCGGATACTGGTCTCCATCGGCGTGCTTGACGACGACGCGCGTCTTGACCTTCGTCGCCTTGAAAACCGGCGATAGTCTTTCGAGGCCGCCTTCTTTACTCAGATCGTTCGCCATCAAGATGAAACTGTCGGCGCGGCGGCGATGAAAGGTTCCTTCGCCCAATCGCGCCGGCTCTGCGGTAGCTCGCGCTGCGGCGGGTCCCTCCCCGTCGGCGACGAGGACGACGGTCACGCTGGCGTCGTCGCCGACCCCCTCGGCGTACCGGACCGCGAACTCCGCGGCGACCCGTGAGAAGAAGCTGCCGTCGACTGGAACGAGAATCCGAGTGAACGGCCCTTCGCCCTCCCCGCGCTTGCTCACGATGCCGACATGGCAAGGTGCATTCGCCACCAGCTTTTCGAGCTTTTCGCCCCGGACGACCGTACGGCGAGCGCTCGCTCCCACCATGATGAGGCCGTAGCCCTTCGTGCCCTCTTCGGAGATCGTTTCCGGAACGTCGTGACTCGCCTCTCGCCGAATTTCCGGAGGAACGATCGAGAGGTCCGTCGACGCGCCTCGAATGCGATCGAGATGATGTTCGAGGTTTTGCCCCTCCAGCGTGTGTCGAAACCGGCGCGTCAGCCGATCGACGAGACTCGACGCGCGCTCGACGTAGAGCAGCGTAACCGGGTGTGCCGAGCGCCTCGCGACGCGCACGCCGATTTGCCAGGCGGCGAACGCGTTGTCGCCTCCCGCCGTGGGCACCAAGAGCCGGAGCTTTTCTGGATCGAACAGCCCCTTCGCCTCGTCCGCCAAAATTCGCTCTTGCTCCTCCGCGGTGATGCGCACCATGCGCATCGTGAGACGCAAGAGGACGGGCGCCATGAACGACGTGGTCACCGCCACCATGACGACGATGGAGTACATGGACGCGTTCAGGATACCGAGTGATAGCCCCAGGGAAGCGACCACCAACTCCATCGCTCCGCGAGCATTCATGGCCACGGCGATGGACAGACTCTCCCAAAAGCGGAGTCCTCCGAGAGCGCTGCCCAAGGTACACCCGACGAGCTTGCCCGCCGTAGCGACCAAGAGCACCCAGAGGAGCATGCGGAAGTCCCCGAGCTTCCAGAGGTCGACCTTGATCCCGACCATCCCGAAGAAGATGGGCGCGAAGATCGAGAAGGTGACGGACTCGAGCTGGTGCAAGGTCTCTTCGCGCAAACGCGGAACTTGTTTGATGACGCATCCCGCGACGAATGCGCCGAAGACCGCATGAACGCCGATCGCGTCGGTGATCGCCGCGCAGAGCAGCGTGACCACGATCATCAGCACCAGATCCGTATCCTTGGATTGAAAGCGGTCCGTCGCGACCCGGAAGGCGACGCGAAGCGCGGGGAAGAGGATCACCCCTGCAAAGACGAGAAACAGGCCCGTGCCGCCCACCGAGACTGCCAGACCGCGAAGGTTCGCATTCCCCGTCGTGGCCGCTCCCGCGATGAGCGCCAGGATGATCCACCCGGTCGTATCGTCGACGACGCCGGCCGAGAGGATCACCACGCCGATGTTTCTTCGGGTGAGATCGAGGTCCAACAGGATCTTCGCGATGACCGGCATCGCGCTGATCGACATCGCCGTGGCCAAGAAGAGGGCGAAGAGGGTCCGGTGATCCGGGGCCGCGACGTAGGTCGCCGGGATGTACCACCCGAGCCCGAAACCGAAGCCGAAGGGAACCACCATGCCGAACACCGACGCAGCGATCGCCGTCCGCCCGAGATGGCGGAGCAAGCGAACGTCGGTTTCGAGCCCAGTGAGGAGAAGGAGCAGGACCATCCCGAGCCAGGAGATGATCTCGAGCAGGTGATATTGTTCGGCGACGGGTGGGAAAAGGGTCCCGAACGTGCCGGGAAAGTAGTGACCGAAGCAGGTCGGCCCGACGAGAATTCCTGCCGCGAGCTCCCCGACGACGGTCGGTAGACCCAGTCTGCGTACGAATTCGGCGCCGAGGCGCGCCACGACGAGTAGCACGCTGAGCTGAAGCATCACGAGCAGGATGGCGTGGCCCGGCAGTGGTCTCAGCGCCTGCTCCATCGTCAGTGAGGCATTAGAGCCGCTTTTGGGGCAAGCCGCGAGAAAAACACCACCAGCGGCCCGTCAACTCGGGCGGGAACCGCCGTAGTCGAAGAGCCCGCGGGGGACGTCGATCGGTTCGATCAATCCCGCGTCGTCGTTCGCCGGCTTGTTCACTCGCGTGCTCACCGGCACGGCTGCGAGCGCGGGCGACGGTGCGACGAGCAATTCGAGGAGCGGCGCGGGGTCGCTCCTGTCCGGATCGAGCCACGCGTCAAAGGCCGATTCGTACAAGATGGCCGGCATCCGATCGTGAATGTCCGTGATCGGCGGCTCCGACGGCTTGGTGACGAGCGTGAACGTGTCCATCACTTCGCCGTCCGACGAGAGCCAACGATCCCACAGCCCAGCGAGCGCCGTCAGGTTTCCGTCCACTCGCTGCACGAAGTACGGCTGCTTCGCCCGCCCTTCACGCTTCCATTCGTAAAAGCCGTCGGCGATCACCAGGCAACGGCGCCGTCGCAGAGCGTCGCGGAACGCCGGTCGCTCGTCGAGCGTCTCGACTCGAGCATTGATCATCCGGTTCCCGACGCTCGGATCGCGCGCGCCCGAAGGGACGAGTCCCCACCTGAGCCGATCGATTTGCCGACCTTTCTTCGCATCGAGAACGCGAACGACCTCGACCTCCTGAGTCGGCGCGACGTTGTAGCGAGGCGTCGCGATCAGCCCAGGAGGCTCCACCGTGATCCCGAATTCAAGGGCGATTCGCGACGGATCGGATTGGACGAAGCGGCCACACACGATACCGATCGTACTCGGCCGTCGCCGATTGGCGAGCGGCTCGCCGCGCTGCGCTCCTTTGGGCATGGCAGCAGGAGGGGGCACGCGGACCGGCCGCGCGCGCCCGATGTCTCCGCCATTCGGTCAGCGCCGCAGTGACGACGGCCAACACCGCGAGGGTCCACGCCAAGGGCCGCACGAACGGCGCGATCCACCCGGCGCTCGTCGCGCCGATCCCGAACGCCGACAGGGCCGCCGCGACGCAGAGCGGGCACTTCGGCATCAACGCGACGAGGACCCAGGTACCGAGCGACGTCGCGGCGCCCTTCACCCGCGACGTCGCGCGCCCCGTGGAGGCCGACGCCGGCCCCGGGCTACTGCTCGCTGCCGTATTCATCGCGACGCCTCAGCCACGCCATGTTCTGGGGCAGCTCTACCTCGTCGCGCCCCTTGGGCACGAGGTCGAGGATTTGATAAGCGGTGTTCATCATGTCGAGCCCGCGCGCGTACGTGGAGTAAGTGTGGAAGACGCCGCCGCTCTCGTCGCGGTAAAAGACGCTCATGCCCGGTAGATCCGAGGCGCCGTTGGTTTTCTTCGCGTAGTTGTACGACGCGCCATCGCCCCGGCTCGGATCGAACGACACGCCGTAGTCGTAGTTGAAGTCGGTCCGCCCCGACGAGACCCACTTGAACGACCAGCCGAGCCGCTGCTTGAACGCGTCGAGCTTCGCGAGCGGTGCGCGCGATACGGCGACCAAGGTGGTGTCGCGCGCGGCAAGATGCACGACATTGCGGTCGAAGTTGTCCGCCCAGAAGGAGCAAGCTTTGCATCCGACGTTCGCGTCGGGGGCGAACATGAAATGGTACACGACGAGCTGGGATCGACCGCCGAAGAGATCGCTCAGGGTCTCTTCACCGCGCGGCCCGTCGAACACGTAGCGCTTTTCGACGCGCTCCCAGGGGAGCGCTCGGCGCGCCACCGCGAGGGCTTCGCGGGCCTTCGTGAGTTCCTTTTCCTTCTCGAGCAATGCCTTGCGCGCGTTCACCCAGTCGGCGGCGCCGACGACTTCATGTGCGATCATCTCGTTCATCCTTTCGTGTCCGGGGATGGTGTGACCCGGTCTCCATTCAATAAGGCGAGCAGCGCGGAGGCGAGAGTAACAACTTCGACGCGATCTCGAGGAAGGCGCTCTGCGGCAGAACATCGGGGGAAAAATGCGTTAAACAGAGTGTATGGACGCACTCGGCAACGCGGCCCGTGCGCTTCGAGGTTTCGACCCACTCGAAGCGCTTCGGCACGTGGCGCTTCGAAGCGACCCGTCGGCGCTCGCGTTGCGCGGCATCGCGATGGCGCAGCTCGGCGAGTTCGCGACGGCGCGGGCGTTGCTCACGCGCGCCGCGAAGGCCTTCGGCGGCGGAGCTCCCGTCGCCCGCGCTCGCTGCGTCGTTGCTCGTGCGGAGATCGCCCTCGCCTGCCGCGACCTCGGCGATGCCGAGCGCGACCTCGACGCCGCGGCCAACGTTCTCGAAGCCCGCGGCGACGTCGAGAACGCGCTCTTCGCGCGCCTGCAATCGGTGCGGCGCTTGGTACTGCTCGGCGAGCTCCGCGCCGCCGAGCGGGCGCTCACCGCACTCGAGCTCCGGCGCGCGCCGCCCCTCCTCGTCACGGTCGCCGAGCTCGCCGCGGTCGACATCGCCGTCAGATCCGTTCGCGCTCGCGACGCGCGTCTCGCGGTGGAGCGCGCGCGCGCCGCGGCACGCGCTGCCGCTGTCCCGTCGCTCACGGCAGAGGTCGAACAGGCGGCGCGCACCCTGGAAGCGAACGTCGCACGGCTCCGCGTCGCAGGCGCCGAGAGCGCGGTGCGGCTCGACCAGGTCGAAGACATCTTTCGCTCATCCGAGCTCGTCGTGGACGCGTGCCGGCGCGAAGTGCGTTCTGAGAAAGTCGTGATCCCCCTCGTCGCGCGGCCGGTGTTGCTCTCGCTTGCAGTCGCGCTCGCCGAATCGTCGCCCGCGGAGGCTACACGCGAGGCGCTCGCGCGACGTGCGTTCGGAGCGAAGGCCGTCACCGAGTCGGTGCGCGCGCGGCTGCGGGTCGAGATTGGCCGGCTCCGGCGTGTCATTGCACCCATCGCCGACGTGCGTGCCACCCTGCTTGGATTCTCGCTCGTGCCGCGGCGCGGGAAACGCGTGCTCCTTCTCTTGCCCCCCGATCCCGGAGAGAGCAGCGCCGTGCTCGCGCTGCTCGGCGGCGAGCCGTCGTGGTCCACGTCAGGGCTCGCCAAAGCCCTCGGAAAAAGCCAGCGAACGGTGCAGCGCGCCCTCGGGTTACTCCTGTCCGAAGGGCGGGTCGAAGCCGTGGGGAAAGGCCCCGCGCGCCGCTGGATGGCCACCGCGCCCACGAGCTTCGCGACGACGATGTTACTCCTCTTCCGGGACTCGCTAGACTAGCGAGAACGTCGTGGCTTCGAAAGATTCGTCCCCCGATCTCGCCCCCGCGGAGGTGCTCCGCGACTACGGCCCTTTTCCCGGCGTCGACCACGTGCGTGGCGTGACCTTCGACGGCGAGTCGGTGTGGTTCGCCGCCGGAGACCGCGTACAAGCGTTCGACCCCGAGAGCGGCGAGCTCGGGCGCTCGCTCCCCGTAACCGCCGAAGCCGGGACGGCGTTCGACGGGCGTCATCTGTTTCAGCTCGGCGGGGGTCGCATCCAGAAGATCGATCCCGCGACGGGAAAGGTCGTCGGTACGATCCCTGCCCCGCCGGATTCCGCGGGACTCACCTGGGGCGAAGGGTCACTGTGGGTCGCTCAGCATCGCGCCGGAAAGATCCATCGTCTCGATCCAAAGACGGGTCAGATCCTTCGTACGATCGAGTCGACGCGATTCGTCACGGGCGTGACCTGGGTCGATGGCGAGCTCTGGCATGGCACCTGGGAAGACGACGGCGGCGAGCTCCGCCAATTGCGCCGCGTCGATCCGGAATCGGGCGAGGTGCTCGCCGCCCTCACCCTCCCGGCTGGCGCCATCGTCACCGGTCTCGAATCCGACGG
>Ga0265320_10002200_pt1 | contig 13709 bp, 13 predicted proteins | sample 4827metaG_FD_202087 | JGI IMG/M metagenome (GOLD analysis project Ga0265320, IMG submission 202087) | Rhizosphere microbial communities from Carex aquatilis grown in University of Washington, Seatle, WA, United States - 4-8-27 metaG | ecosystem: Host-associated > Plants > Roots > Rhizosphere >...
GGCGGCCGACCTCGTGGTCCAGGGCGGTCGCAGTGCGGGCCCAGAGGTCTCGCGGCGGCTCCGGCGGGTGAAGCTCCCGCAGCGCCTTTCGTTGCGCGTCGTACGCCTGGGCCACGCTCCGGCAGGGTCCGCATGTTGCGAGGTGCGCCTCGAGGCTGGCCTCGGCGGCGGGCTCGAGCGGGTGGTCGAGGCGCTCGGCCAGCGCCTGGCGGGACCGCAGATGGCGATCTGGCCGGCTCATCGATCGTCCCGTGACCGTTCGGCCTGGGAGCCGCGGCGGCTGCTGCGCTGGGCCGCGGCCGCCTGCTCGACGGCCAGCGCCTGTCGCAGCGACTCACGGGCGCGGGTCAGGAGGGCGCGGGCGGCCACGTGCGAGATGCCGAGCGCCTGGGCCAGTTCGACGCCCGACAACTCCTGCAGCTCGGCCAGGAGGATCGCCTGCCGCTGCCGGGGCGGGATCGACGCGAGGGCCCGTTCGAGTTCGCCGGAGAGACGACGCTGGAGCGCCGTGTCCTCGGCGGAGGCGGCGACCCCGCGGGACTCGCCGGTCCAGGGCACGAAGCGGACGATCCGCCGGCGCCGCAGCTCGTCGAGGGCCGTGCGACCCGCGATCTGGTACAGCCAGGCACGGGCATGCGCGGGGTCCTCGAGCGAGTCGAAGGCGCGATAGGCCTTGACGAACGTCTCCTGGGCGAGGTCGGCGGCGGTCTCCGGCTCGCGGACCATGTGCGCGAGGTAGGCGTAGATCTCGGCATGGTGCAGCCGGAAGAGCTGCTCCACGAACGCGCGAGCGGTGGCGCGGTCCGTGGTCATGGCCGTCCTGGGTGACGCGACGGCCTTGGCGATCGACAACGAGTGCCTATCCCTCTCCGATGCGCGACCGGGTCTGGGCCGGCCGTTGCGGGCCGGCGACGCACGGCGCGCTCCGTGAGGCTGTGACGGGCTGCGAGGCCCCCATGTGACGCGAGTCCTGACGCCAGGCCCGTGCTCATCTCAGGCGCCGTCCCGGTCCCACGCCGCCACCGGCCGACGCGATCGGCCGCCCTCGGCCAGGCCTGCCGCAGCAAGCAGGTCGGTGACCGCCTCCTCGGGGCTGATGGGGTTGACCGGCAGGCCCGTGCCGAGCTCCAGGCCGGCGATCTCGCGCAGCCGGGGATGGATCTCCCAGTGCCAGTGATAGGTGTCATCGACGCGGTCCTGCAGCGGCGCCGTGTGGAGCACCAGGTTGTAGGGCGGGCCGTCGAGCGCGTCAAGGAGGCGCAGCACCTTCTGGAGGGTCTCCGCCGCACTCGTCAGCTGGGCATCGGTCGCCCGCGCGAAGTCGGCCTCATGCTCGCGCGGCACGACCCACAGCTCGAACGGGGAGCGCGAGGCGTACGGCGCGAAGGCGACGCTGGCCGCGTCCTCGAAGACGAGCCGCTCACCGCGTGCCACCTCATCGCGCACGAGGCGGCAGTAGGGACACACCCCCTCGCGGATGAGGTAGCGCGCCGCCCCGCCCAGCTCCTCCCCGACCCGATGCGGGATCTGCGGCAGGTCGTACGTGTCAAGGCACAGGTGGTTGGTCAGGGCGCCCGCCTGGCGGCCCCAGTTCTGGACCACCTGGAGGTACGCCGTCTCGCCCTTGTGGCGCGCTTCCAGGATCGCGTCGCGCGCACGCGCCAGCATCGCCACCAGGACGGCCGGGGTCTCACGGCTGAGGGGCCCATGGTGCTCCGGCGGGGCCACGATGGTGGCCCACGACCCGACGTCCGCGACGAGGCCCAGGGACGCCTGGCGCGGCGCCTCGCGAGCGCCGTCCCGCGCCCCGTCCCGAGCTCCGTCACGCGACGCATCGCGCGGCTCGAACTCGGGGCCGGCGATGGAGAAGGCGTGCTGTTTGAGGACGCGCATCCGCACCCCGCCGCCCGGCGGCTCCACGCAGTTGGCGCAGTGCGGGTTGCCCACGGGGTCCGCCCGGCGGGCGAAGCGGCTGCGGTCGTAGGCGCGGTCGACGACGACGGCGACCCACCAGCCGGTCACGTCGTCGCGACGAAGCTCGAACATGCCGCCGCCCGGCATCGTCGCCCTCAGGCGCTCGCGGGCAGGGGCGGCGCGGGCGCCTGGAGGAGCCGCCGCAAGGCCCTGCCGAAGACCTCGGCCGCCTCCCTGACGCTCTCGGTCGAGGGCGCCCCGGCCGGCCGCCCGGACTCGCGCGCGATCGAGGTGATGGTGACCCCGGGCAGGCCGCACGCCTCGATGAGCTCGAAGGCGGCCAGGTCCACGGTCACGTTGAGGGCGATGCCGTGATACGTCACGCCCCGTTCGATCCGCACGCCGAGGGCGCCGATCTTGCGTGGCTCGGCGGCCGTAGGATCGGCCCAGCAGCCCGGGAACCCGTCGCGCCGGTCGGCGTCGACCCCGAACGCGGCGCAGGTGTCGCGCATGGCCGCCTCCAAGAGTCGCACGAACGGCCGCACCATGAGGTGGCGGTCGGCAAGCCGCAGGATGGGATAGGCCACCAGCTGGCCCGGCCCGTGGTACGTCACCTCGCCACCCCGCTCGGTGCGGATGACCTCGAGGCCGCGTCGGGCGAGCTCGTCGGCCGTGGCCCGCACGAAGGAGGCATCCGCCTGCCGGCCCAGGGTCAGGACCGGCGGATGCTCCAGGAGCAGGAGCTGGTCGGGGATCCGCCCGGCCGCCCGGTCGGCGACGAGCGCATGCTGCCGGGCCCAGGCCTCGCGATACGGGACGCGGCCAAGCCAGTGGATCGCCAGGTCGTGGGTCGCCCGCGCCGGCAACACGCCGTGGGGGTCGTCGAGCGGGCCCGCGGTCGCCGGGCCGAGGAGCGCGGTGTCCATGGGACGCAGTATGGCAGCCGCCCCTCACGACTCCTCCCCGGTCCCTAACCAAGGTCACGGGACGACGGGCCGAACAGCCCTCCCGGAGCACCCCTGCCGCACGGCACGCTGGCCCACATGGATGACAACACACCGACCGACGACGGCCTGAGCCGCCGCAGTTTCCTCCGCGCGTCAGCCCTGGCGGGTGGCGGCCTCGTCGCCGCGTCCGTCGCGGCCTGCGCCCCGGCGCTTGCGCCGGCCTGGACCTTCACGCCCGCCACGAGCGGGACGGCCTCGGGCAGCTCGAGCCCCGGCGCCTCGACCGACCATGTCCACGGCGCGACGCCGACGGCCAGCGGCGGGACCACGGCCTCGGCCACCCCCGCCGCGAGTGGCGCGACGGCGAGCCCGGGCGCGTCGGGCCCGACGGCCACGATCCCCGCCGGCTGGAGCCAGATGGACGTGGATGCCAAGGCCGCCGTGGATCGCTTCCTCGGCGGCGAGTACAAGACGCTCGACCAGAAGGCGCCGAATGAGCCCCTCGCGCCCACGATGGACGGCTCGACCAAGGTCTTCCAGCTGACGGTCGACGAGATCTCCCATCGCACCGACGCGGTCACCGCGCCCCTCGCAGCCCTGGGCTTCAACGGCAGCTGGACCGGTCCGATGCTGCGCGTGACCGAGGGCGACCACCTGCGGGCGACCTTCCAGAACAACCTGCATGAGACGACCGGCATCCATTTCCACGGCCAGGCGCTGCCCAACGCCATGGACGGCGTGCCCTTCATCACGCAGCCGCCGATCGTGCCCGGCGCCTCGTTCACCTACGAGTTCACGGCCGGCCCCTTCGGGTCGCACATGTACCACTCGCACCACAATGCGACCGACCAGGTCGGGCGCGGCCTGCTGGGCGCCTTCATCGTCGATCCGCTCGATCCCAAGGAGCGCTACGACCGCAAGTACGGCGTGACCCAGGAGATCATCTGGATCAGCAACGACCAGCTCGGCGGCTTCACCATCAACGGCCGCCAGTTCCCTGCCACCGCGCCGATCGTCGCCAAGCGCGGCGAGCAGGTGCTGGTGCGGTTCATGAACGAGGGCGTCATGACCCATCCGTGGCACCTCCACGGCATGCACTTCCAGGTCCTGGCCCGCGACGGCTACCCGCTCGGCTCGGCCGCGTTCCGCTGCGACACCCTGGGGGTAAACCCCGGCGAGCGGTACGACGTGCTGATCGATTGCGAGAACCCCGGCGCGTGGGCCTTCCACTGCCACATCCTGCCGCACGCCGAGGGCATGCACGGGATGTTCGGCATGGTCACCGCGCTGATCATCCAGAGCTGACGCTCCGGATCGGCGTCCGCTAGGCGCGGACCTCCTGGCGCATGAAGACGACGTAGGCGGCCCCGAAGCAGACGACCGTCTCGGCCAGCAACGCCACCACCTGCGGTAGCGTCAGCAGCAGGCTCTGGTCGAACGGGAGGGCGGACGGCAGCGCCTGGGGATCACCCTGCTGGTCGATGGGCACGATGCCGACCGTCTGGACCGTGGGATCCAGGAGGTAGGCCCCGGACTCGCCGTAGAGCGTGCCCGGTGAGACGCGCGACAGGTCCAGCTGGGTCTGCACGTTGGCGATCTGCTGGTCGACCGTGGAGGACGTGTCCACGGGCGCGACGTAGCCGGCCACGATGCCGACCAGCAGGGCGGTGAACAGGGTCAGCACGATCCACAGGCCGATCGCGGCCAGGGCCGAGGTCGCCGCGCGGCGGAGGACCACCGAGCAGAGCATGGCGAAGGCCAGCCAGAAGCCCAGGTAGACGAGCGTCACGACGTACCACACGGCCAGGCGCGCCAGGTCGTCCGGCGAGGGCTGGATGCCCAGGACGAAGAAGGCCACGCCCGACACGAGCATCGTGATGGCCAGCAGGACGAGGCCGATCATGGCCAGGCCGGCGGCGAACTTGCCGTTGATGACGTCGTCGCGGTGGATGGGCTGGGCGATGAGCCGGGACAAGGTCCGTTCGGCCCGCTCGCCGTTGATCGCGTCGAAGCCGAAGGCGATCCCCAGCAGCGGTCCGAGCAGCCCCACGAGCGCGACGAACGAGGGGACCTGCGACGACGAGGGCTGGTTGCTGAAGAGCTGCACGAAGAGGCCCGTGGCGCCGGCGGCGGCCTGGGCGTTGCCCCGCACGTAGGTCGCGGTCGAGTAGATGGCGGCCACGGCGGCCAGGCCCAGGAGGGCGATGAGGATGAACAGGCGGATGCTCAGGATGCCGTCGGCGAACTCCTTGGCCGCCACGACGCGCCATCCGCCGCGCGGCGGTCGGGCCGGCAGGGGCGCGGTGATGACCGGGACAGCCCCGGCTTCAGGCAGCGCGGCCACTCTCCACCTCGTCCTTGGCGAAGTAGCGCATGTAGATCTCGTCCAGGTCGTCGCCGATGCGGCGCAGCTGCCAGACGCTCATGCCGCGCGCGGCAAGGTCACGGGCGAGGCGGTCGCGGATGCTCGGGGCACCGGCGACTCGCCACAGCTTGGGGTCGTGCGGATCACGCACCGCCGTGCGCACGCCGGGGGTGGCCAGCAGGGCCGCCGAGACCTGGTCGGCCGGCCCGTCGACGCCGACCTCCAGCTCGACCGCGCCGCCGGCCAGTTGCTCGGCCAGCTTGCTCATGGGGCCCTGGGCCAGGATGCGGCCGGAGCGGAAGATGGCCACGCGGTCGCACACCTGGTGGACCTGGTGGAGGAGGTGGCTGGACAGGAGGACCGTCACGCCGCGCTCGTGGGCCAGACTCCGGATGAGGTCCAGGACCTCGGCCACGCCGGTCGGGTCGATCGAGGCGGTCGGCTCGTCCAGGATCACGACCGAGGGATCCTTGACCAGGGCGTCGGCCAGGCCCAGCCGTTGCCGCATGCCGCGCGAGTACTGCTCCACCGGGCGGTCGGCGGCATCCGCCAGGCCGACCTGCTCCAGCAGGCCGCCGATGCGCTCGTCGCCGGCGCGCCGGTCCAGGCCGTTGAGGGCCGCCGTGTAGCGCAGGTTCTGGCGCCCCGTCAGCCCCCCGTAGAAGCCCACGTCGTCGGGCAGGTAGCCCACCCGGCTCTTGACCTCCAGGGGCTGCCGGGTCGGGTCGAAGCCGATCACCTGGGCCTTGCCCGAGGTGGGCTCGGACAGGCCGAGCAGCATCAGGATGGTGGTCGTCTTGCCCGCCCCGTTGGGGCCCAGCAGGCCGAAGATCTCGCCTGGCTGGACGGCCAGGTCCAGGTGGTCCACGGCGGTCAGCGAGCCGTACTGCTTGGTCAGCTGGCGCGTCCGGATGACCGCCTGCTGGCCCGATGGCTCCTCGGCGCGGGCGACCCGCTCGTGGCGCCCCTTCTGGCGCATCTCAGCGGCGGCCGTAGCGGCGGAAGACCCAGCCCAGGCCGATGATGACCAGGGCGATGAGGCCCAGGCCGATGAAGCCCCAGAGGGGCGAGGTCTGGACCGTGGTGCGGATGTCCACGGTGGCCGTGGCCGTGCCCGCGGTGACGGTGAAGGTGATGTCGTAGTCGCCCGAGAGCGAGTCGCTGGCCGGGGTGATCGTGGCCGTGACGGTGTCAGTCGCGCCGGGGGCCAGGGTGGCGATGCTGGTGGGGGCGAAGGTCGTCGTCCAGCCGGTCGGCGGCGAGGCGGTCACGGCCACGTTCTGGAGGGCGGTCGACCCGGTGTTGGTGACCACCAGCGAGACGGTGCCCGTGGAGCCCGCGGTGACCGAGGCGTTGAGGACCTGGTTGGGCGTGGAGAGGGACACCGAGGGGCTGCCGGTGACGTCGGCCTCCAGGTTCGTGTTCGCTGTCTGGCCGCCACCCGCCACGGTGACCTGGATGGGATAGGCGCCCGCCGCGACCGAACTGGGTGGCGTGGCCGACACGCTGAGGGTGTCGTTGGCGCCGCCATCGATGGTGTCGGTGAGGGCCTGCGCGTTGCTGGCCGGGTGGACGCTGACCTGCCATCCGTCGGGCCCCTGGCCCTGGAGGGTGAACGTCTGCTTCTGGGTGCCCGAGTTGGTCAACGTGAGGCTGTAGCTGAAGGTGCTGGTGGCCGTGCCGGACAGCTTGGCGAAGTCGGTCGTCAACTGGATGGCGCCGCTGGTCGCGCCAAGAACGGTGACCTGGAGCGGCAGGTCAAGGCTGCCCTGGGCCGACCGGGCCGTGATGGTCAGCGTCTGCGAGCCGGCGGTGGCCGTCTGCGGCACGCTCACCGACAGTTGGGCTGCGGCGGCGGTGGAGCCGCCCACGTAGACGGCGTTGACGGCGTTGCCTCCGCCCTGGATGTTGGCCGTCCAGCCGGTCGGCACACCGGCCACGGAGAGGTCCACGCGCTCGGCCTGGGGCACGGTGATGTCCAGGTTGAAGGTGACGTTGTTGCCCGGCTGGACGCTCACGGCGGGATAGGGCGTGGTGATGCCGAAGGTCGCCGCAGCCACGGCCGCCGGGGCGGCGATGGTCAGCAGCACGAGTCCCGCAGACAGCAGCAAGCCGGTCAGGCGTGTAGTGGTCATCGTCCCTCTCGTGGTCGATCGTGGCCTGGTCGCCGGCCGGCACGGACACGCCGCGGCTGACTCAAGGCTCCTCTTCCGTATCGTCGCTGAGATCGGTCCAAGAAGAGTAGCCGGTTTGATCAAGATTCCTTATCGCGCGCGCCGCGGTCGGCCGGGGCGACCTCCAGGACGCGCTCCATGCGCCGGTCGGGCACGAACCACACCACGGCCACCGCCACGTATATGGCCAGCGCCAGCAGCGGCGCCACGAGCGCCAGCGGCGTGGCCACGAGGTAGGCGACCAGGGAGAGCAGCCCCTTCCGATCGGCGCCCACGGCGGTCGCGATCCGCGGCGTCTGGCCCTTCGCCGCGATGAGGGTGCGTACCAGGATCGTGTAGGCGATGGCGGCCAGCAGTAGCACGAAGCCGTACAGGGCGGTGGGCAGCGCGGCGAAGCCCGTGGCGCCCATCCAGCTGGTGGCGAAGGGGAAGATGGAAAGCCAGAAGAGCAGGTGCATGTTGGCCCACAGCACCCGGCCATCGACCACGCTGGCGGCCTGCAGCAGGTGGTGGTGGTTGTTCCAGTAGATGGCCAGGTTGACGAAGCTCAGGACGTACGAGAAGAAGACCTGGCCGAGCGGCATGAGGGCCGCCAGGTCCGCCCCGTGCGGCGCCGCGAGGCTGAGGACCATGATGGTGATGAGGATGGCGACGACCCCATCGCTGAACGCTTCGAGGCGTCCCTTGTCCATCGGGCGATGCTACGGCAGCGGCGCCCTTGTCCTCAGGCGCCGAGCACCAGGCCCGCCGCGGCCGCCAGCCCCACGACGACGATGGGCGGGGCCCGGACGGCGACGAGCAGGACGAGCGCCCCGGCCAGGACGGCGAGATCGGCGGCGGTATGGACGCTGGAGGTCCACAGCGGGTCGACCAGCGCGGCCGCCAGCAGGCCGACCACGACCGCGCCGATGCCGGTCAGGGCCGGCGCGAGCCTGCCGCGCACGCCGTCCCACACGGGCAGCACCGCCGCCAGCAGCAGGAACGACGGGAGGTAGATCGCCAGCAGCGCCACGATCCCGCCGACCGGCCCGTTGGGGCCCGGCGTCTCGATGGCGCCCAGGTACGCGGCGAAGGAGAACAGCGGCCCGGGCACGGCCTGGGCCGCGCCGTAGCCGGCCAGGAACTGGGCCTGGCCGACCCACCCCGGATGGACGACGGCAGTCTGCAACAGAGGCAGCACGACGTGGCCGCCGCCGAAGACGAGGGCCCCCGTGCGGTAGAACGCGTCCGCCAGCTCGACGACGTGCCACCCTGACGCCTGGGCGGCCAGCGGCAGGCCGATGAGCAGGGCCACGAAGCCGGCCAGGGCCGCCACCGTGCGCCTCGGGGGGCGCACTGCCGCTGCGGGCCGCGCGAGTGGCCGGCGCTCGAGCCGGGGCAGGAGGAACCAGCCGGCGAGCCCGCCGGCGACGATGAGGGCCAGCTGGCTGTAGGGCGTGGCCACGAGCAGGGCGACGGCGGCCGCGGCCGCGGCGAGGGCCACGCGGGGCCGGTCGGGCGTGAGCCGCCTGGCCATGAGCCAGAGGGCCTGCGCGACGATCGCCACCGCAGCCAGGCCGAGCCCATGGGCGAGCCCGGCCGGGATGCCGGTCCCGGAGCCGGCGACCTGGGCGAAACCGAGCATCAGCAGGGCGGACGGCACGGTGAAGCCGAGCCAGGCGATGAGCCCCCCGAGGGCCCCCGCGTGGCGCGCGCCGATGGCGATACCCAGCTGGCTGCTCGCCGGGCCTGGCAAGGCCTGGCACAGCGCGACGAGTTCGCCGAAGGCGGCGTCGTCAAGCCAACCACGCCGCGCCACGTACTCGCGGCGGAAGTAGCCGATGTGGGCGACCGGCCCCCCGAACGAGGTCAGGCCCAGGCGTAGCGCCGAAACGCCGACCTCCACGCCCCGTGCCCGAAGCGGGCGTCGGTCACGCTCCGGGCCGTCGTCGGGCTGCATCGCCCGTAGAGCCTATCCCGCCCGAGCGCCCCCGGAGCGGACGGCCGACGACCCGTCGAGGATCAGGCCGGGAGGACCCCCTCCGGCGGCTCGGTGACGATCCGGCGGTGGGCCCGGAAGGTGAAGGAGGCCCATGTGGCGAACAGGGTCGCCGCGATCGACAGGGAGACCGACAACAGCACGAGAACAAGCATGCGCTTCATCGTTGCAACGCCCTCCTGGTCCGGTGAGCGGATCACGCTCGACCCCCCCAGCCTCGGGCGGCGGGGCGCCCCGGGCAAGGGCCATTGCGCCCGACCTGACGGGCCGATCCGGCCCAAACCCCTAGCAGCGCACCTCCGCAGGCCCTACTGTGCGCGCATCGCGGCTGCAGCACGGAGGGCTGGGTGGACGTCATCCTCGTGGGCTTCATCGGCGGCTACATCTACGGCGGGTTCCGGACGGGTTTCCTGAAGCGCCTGCTGGGCATCGCCTTCATGGTCATCGCGTTCGTGGCGAGCGCCTACTTCCGGGTGCCGGTGGGGGCCATCGCCAGCACGTTCTTCAAGGACATCCCGTCCGACTACGCCAACCTGGTGGGCTACGCCATCGCCTTCCCCGCCATCCTGGCCGCCCTCCACATCGGCAGCCGCATCGTCCTGGGCAAGACCAACGTGCACGGCATGGTGGCCGAGAGCACGGACAAGATCCTCGGCGCGATCCTTGGAGGCGTGGAGGCCGTGCTGATCCTCTCCGCCGCGATCGTCATCCTGGACACCTACTTCGGCACCGCCTCGACGCTCAGCGCGTCGCTCCACGCGGGCTACCTCAAGGACCTCACCCAGGCCGTCAACGGCTCGGAGACCGTCCAGCTGCTGCGTGGCACGACGGTCCCGATCGTCCTGGCGGTCCTGGGCCCCATCCTGCCCAAGGACGTCAGCACGATCGTGCCGCTGCCGACGCGCCTGCCGTTCCCGACCCCGTAGCCCCGCCGACTGTCAGCCGCTTGACACCTTCGAGGCGCCATGGCCCATCGACAAACATCCCCCCTGCACCCATCCTTGGGGCAGGAACAATCCTGGTGAGGCGTAACGATGCCCCTGTACCTTGATACCCACGACAAGATCGACGGCCTGACCGGTGAGGCCGTGGCCCAGGCTCATGCGGCCGACCTCGCGGTGCAGGGCAAGCACGGGGTCAAGTACCTGCGCTACTGGTACGACGAGGCCACCGGGAAGGTCTTCTGCCTCGCCGAGGCTCCCAGCGCGGAGGCCGCGATCGCCGTCCATGCAGAGGCCCACGGCCTGCTCGCGGACTCGATCACCGAGGTCAAAGAGGGAGCGTAGCCAGGCTCTCGTTGGGCGTCATGAGGCGCCCCTCGCGGCGAGCCGCCTCGAACCGTTCCGCGCCAAGGCGGGCTTCCAGGTCGGCCAGGTGCTGCTCGCGCGCGGCGGCCGCCTGCGGCGGCACCGCGGCGCGGATCGCCTCGCGCAGCGACTCGGCCGTCCCGTGCAGCCGGGCAGCCGCCTCGGCGTCGTCGGCGGCCACGGCCCCGGCCAGGTTCTCCATCGCCCCGGCCAGGCCTGGCATGTCACCCAGCTCCTGGCGGATGGCCAGGCTGCGGCGGAAGAGGTCACGGGCGCGCGGCGTGTCGTCGCCCGACAAGGCGAGCTCGGCGAGGTGGGTCAGCACGCGCGCCACGCCGCGCCGGTCGCCCAGCTCCTCCAGGATCGCCAGGGCCTCGACGTGCAACGAGCGTGCCGTTTCGCGCTCGCCGGCGCGGCCCGCGGTCTGGGCGAAGGTGTCCAGGGCGAACGCTTCGGTCCACCGGTCACCGCGGGCCCTGATGGTGGCCAGGATCTCCGCGTGCAGGGCCTGAGCGGCGTCCAGGTCACCCTGCCGGCTGGCCACGTCGGCCAGGTTGATCGCGCCGAAGGCCGCCCCGCGGTCGTCGCCGATGGCACGACATGCCGCGATCGTCTCTTCATAGAGCGCGCGCGCCCGCTCGTGGTCACCCAGCTGCAGCGCGGTGTTGGCCAGGTTGTTGGCGGCGTAGGCCACGCTCTGGCGGTTGCCCATCTCGCGGTGCAGGGCCAGGCTCGCCTCGTGGAAGGTGGCGGCGGCCCGCAGGTCGCCCTGCATGAAGGCCAGGTTGCCGGCCCCGGTGAAGGCGTTCGCGCGCAGCGGTGAGATCTCGCCGCCGGCCGCGGCCGCGGTCTGCTCCAGCAGCGCCCGGCCCTCCGTGAGGTGGCCGCGGATCTCCCAGTAACGCCACAGGCCGGACGCCATCCGCAGGCCGGCCGGACCTTCACCGGGCTCGCCGAGCGACCATTCGATGGCGGCGCGGAGGTCGTCGTGTTCGCGATCGAGCCGGCGCAGCCATTCGACCGGCTCGGGACCCTGGAAGAAGGCCTGCGAGGCCCGGTCGACCATGGCCAGGTACCAGTCCCGGTGGCGGCGCATCGTCTCCGCCGCCTCGCCGGCCTCCACGAGCCGCCCCCGGGCGTACTCGCGGACGGTCTCCAGCAACCGGAAGCGCGCTTCGGCGGCGGTCGGGTCGGTGAAGACGAGCGACTTCTCGACGAGCCGACCAAGGGCATCCAGGACGTCCATGGCCTCGACCGCCTCGCCGGCGCACACCGCCTCGGCCGCCTCGAGCGTCGCCCCGCCGGCGAAGACCGAGAGCCGTCGCAGGAGCGCCCGCTCCGCCGGGGTCAGCAGGTCGTAGCTCCAGTCGATGGTGGCCCGCAGCGTCTGGTGCCGGGCGAGGGCCGTCCGGCTGCCGCCGGTCAGGAGGCGGAAGCGGTCGTCCAGGCGGGCGGCGATCTGCTCCACCGGCAGGGTGCGCACGCGGGCCGCGGCCAGCTCGATGGCCAGGGGCATGCCATCGAGGCGGCGGCACAGCTGGGCCACGGATCGGGCGTTCTGGTCGCTCACGGCGAACGTGGGCTCGACGGCCCGGGCGCGCTCGACGAACAGGCGGCACGCGTCGACCTCGTCCAGGTCGCGAGCCCGCACCACCGGGCCGGCGTCCGGGGTCGCCAGCGAGGCGATCGGCAGGATGGCCTCGCCCGGAACGCCCAGCGCCTCGCGACTGGTGACGATGATGCGCACGGTCGAGCAGGCCCGCATCACCGCCTCGGCCAGGTCCGCGCACTCGGCCAGGACGGGGTCGCAGTCATCGAGCAGGAGGAGCAGGCGCTTGCCCTTGAGGTGATCCACCACGGTCGCCAGCAGCGAGCGGCCGGTCGGCTCGGTCAGACCGAAGACGGCCACGACGGTGGGCAGGACGAGGTCCGGGTCGGTCAGCGCGCCACACTCGACGAGCCACACGCCGTCCTCGAAACGACCCAGCAGCAGCCGGGCGAGGCGGATGCCGAGGCGCGTCTTGCCCACCCCGCCCGGCCCGGTGAGGGTGAGGAGCGGTGACTGCTCCAGCATGGCCGTCGCCTGTTCGATCTCACGCTCTCGGCCGATGAAGCTGGTGACCTCCAGCTGCAGGTTGTTGCGGGGCGCGTCGGCGGTCCGCGGCGGCGGGAAGTCGCGCGCGAGGCCGGGAGCGGTCACCTGGTAGAGGCGGATGGGGGCGTCGAGGGAGCGCAGCCGGTGGGTCCCCAGGTCGATCATGCCGATGCCCGAGCCGGGTTCGTCGGCGATCAGGTCGCGCGTCGTCCGGGAGATGAGGATCTGGCCGCCGTGCCCCGCCGCGCAGATGCGCGCCGCGCGGTGGACGTCGAGCCCGACGTAGCCCTCGGTCGCCGTCTGCGGCTCGCCCGTGTGGAGGCCCATCCGGTCACGCAGGGCGAGCCCGTCCGGCCACGGGTGGGCGGCCAGCGCGAGCTGCCCTTCCACGGCCGCCTGGACGGCCGCCCGTGCGGTGGGGAAGACGAAGTACAACCCGTCGCCCGCTGAGCCGCGCTCGAACGCACCGTGACGGGCGAAGGCGCCCCGGACAAGGGCATGGTGATCGGCCAGGACTCCGGGATAGCGGTCGCCCAGCGTCTGGAGCAGGCCCGTCGAGCCCTCGATGTCGGTGAAGACGAGGGTGACGGTGCCTTCAGGCAGGCCGGCTTCTCTGGTTTGGGTGGCCAACGCTCGTCTCAGCCGGCGACGGCCGCCGGGTCATCCCGCCGCAGGAGGATCCCCTGGTACGCCTTCCACGGCCCGACCTCGGCGTCGTGCGAGCCGGCCAGCCCCGCGTAGATCTGGCTGACGTGGTCCAGGTCGTGCACGGCCCAGGCCGACATGAGCTGCCCGAGCGTCACCTCGCCAAGCGACGGGTGCATCCCGCGGCGGTCGAGGTCGGCCTCCGTAACGAGCTGGCCCAGGGCCACCAGGCTGGCCGCGCGCAGGGTGGCGAAGCGCTCGACAAGGTCATCGAGCGGGACCCC
>Ga0265320_10002202_pt1 | contig 13703 bp, 9 predicted proteins | sample 4827metaG_FD_202087 | JGI IMG/M metagenome (GOLD analysis project Ga0265320, IMG submission 202087) | Rhizosphere microbial communities from Carex aquatilis grown in University of Washington, Seatle, WA, United States - 4-8-27 metaG | ecosystem: Host-associated > Plants > Roots > Rhizosphere >...
GGACTCGCATCTTCCAGCCTCTCGGAATGAAGGACAGCTGCATCTTCCTTCCCGCTGATAAGCGATCCCGTCTCGTCTCTGTATATACTTCAAAAGACGGAAAAATGGTTAAAGCGGGCAATGACCTTCTCGCCGGTGATCCCCATAACTATCGTCAAGGCGCCAAATATTCTGGCCCCGAATTTGCCGTCTATTCCACGGCGCAGGATCTTGCCGCTTTCTATCAAATGATGTTAAACAATGGCTCCTACAACGGCGGACGCTTACTCTCTCCAGCTTCCGTCGAAGTCATGACCACGGTGCAAACCGGTGAACTCCATGCCGGATGGCGCTTTGGCTCAGGTTTCGGACTTACATGGGAAGTCACCAAGGATCCCATTGGCGAACTCACCTTCCTCTCGCCCGGGGCTTTCCATCACGGCGGTGCCTTCGGCACTTTTGGCTGGGTCGATCCGAAGAAGAACATAGTCGGCGTATTTCTCATCCAGTGGTCCGGCAACAACCGCCAGGATGTCCGCGACACATTCGTCGAAATGGCCGGAGCGGCAGCGCTTCCGTAATCATTGGGTCCTTTTCCATCCTGGCCCTCCCGTCGATGAGGTTCCGCCATATTACCGGTTCTTTGGCCATGATATCGGCCACAATCTGCTGCTTCGCGTCGGAAGCCCCAGAGACGAAGTCATCAGAAATCAGGTTGTTGAACGGGAGGCCCACTCTTCTCATCAATGGACGGGAGCAGTATCCGATTATCTACGCCCTGACCGATTTGCCCGGCGGTCGCTTAACGTGGGAAGAGATGCCGCAGCACAATATTAGGCGGATGGCTGAAAAAGGAGTTCGCATTTTCCAGTTTCCCTTGTTCTTCGACCAGATCTGGTCGGATGAACGAACCCCGCTCGACCTCACGGTTGTCCAAAAGCTCATCAGGGGCGTCACCGACGTATGCCCCGAAGCTTCGATCATGATCCGCTTACACGTACATCCCCCTCAATGGTGGTACAAGATGCACCGTGGCGAATGTGCGAGCTATGCAGATGGCGAACACGTGGAATATGACGAAGCAGCCCGATTCAAGCGATATCAGCATAATGACCCCGCGAGCGGCGTGATTCGATATAGCTTCGCGTCACAACTATGGCTGGATACCATGACTGGGAAAGTCGCGGAGTTTTGCGAGAGATTGGCAAGAACTGAGGAGGGGAAATCTGTAGCCGCCATTCAGGTTGCCGCAGGCATATACGGCGAATGGCACTATTGGGGCTTCATTGAGAACATACCCGATGTAAGCTCCAGCATGCAGGCGCATTTTGAGGACTGGCTTCGAGAGAAATATGGTACCGAAGACCGCCTGCGGGATGCGTGGAACCGCAAGGATGTCTCGTTCGACTCGGCCGAAGTGCCGAGTGCAAAGGATCGAGCAGAGGCGAACAAGAGTCTTTTCCTCGACCTATCAAATCACCGAAACCTTGTGGATTATTACCAGTGTCAGCATGCGCTGGTGGCCGATTGCCTGATTCAATTCTCGAAAACGGTGAAGGAACATTGGGGGCGCCCAATAGTGGTCGGCGCGTTTTATGGGTATTTCTTCCCGATGTTCTCCAAGGAGACGCTTGGAGGGCATTTGGCCTTGGAGAGGGTTTTGAACTCGCGTTACGTTGATTTCTTGGCCGGTCCCCAATGTTATTTCCCTGATGCATTCGAATTGGGAGAGCCTGCGCGCTCTCGAGGGTTGCCTGCTACGTGTCGTCTGCACGGAAAGCTATGGCTAGACGAATACGACACCCAACCGAACATTTCGGCGCTAACGCCAATCGGAGCCAGTTCGAGGACTCCGGGATACGACCAAACGATCAACACCGCGGTCGCCATCGTTAGGCGAAACATGGCTGTTTCCGCGGTTCAGGGCCAGGGATTCTGGTTCTTCGATTTTGGTGTTGCGGGCGGGCGACAATATGCCGAGGCAAAGGATAATGGGAGCAATGGTTGGTGGGATTTCCCACCGCTGCTGAAGGCCATCGAAGAGACTAGAGTTGTCTTCACCAGGGAATCAGGTCAGCCATACCGGTCGGATGCTGACGTGCTGATGGTCTTTGATACGGATGTCTATTACGAGCTGAGCACGGACATTTCGCTGTTGGCCCCAGTGTCGGCCATTACTGGATACAACCCTTCATCGGTCTGGGAAGCGGGAGTTGCGGCGGACTACGTCCACCTAGATGACCTGCACTTAGTCAATTTGAAGCAATACAAAGTGATTGTATTCAACAATACCTTTAGGATTACCGACGAACAACGTAAATATATAGGAAGCTGTGTGGCCAAAGAGGGGCGACATTTGATCTGGTTCTATGCCCCGGGATACTCAGATGGCCGAATCCATTCTTTGGAGAACATGGAGGCTACGACCGGAATCAAATTGGGAATCCTTTCGTCGGGCGGGGAAGCAGGGGTATCGATCGGGCATGATGCCCTCTCCTACCAATACAGTTTTGGAGCCCAAGCAGTCAGCCCGTTATTCTTTGTCTCAGATGGAGACGTTACCTCCATGGGGGTCTACAGCCAAAATGGTGCTGTGGCGATTGCTCGGAAGGAGCTTCCAGAATCCAAAGCGTGGTTTGTCGGTCTACCTGACCAAAGTGGTGGCGTAATGAAATATGTGCTGAAACAGACTCCAGCGCATGTCTATGGAACCGACAAAGAGGTGTTCTACGTCGGTAGCGGGATGGTGATCATGCATACTGGAAAGCAGGGGCTGCATCGAATCACTCTTAAGAACGGAAAGGTCTCCGAATACCTGGTTCCAGCCGGTGGGGCCACGGTCATTTTTGACGCGGACACCGGGCGAGTAATCGATCACTAGCAGACTGCGCGGATAGTAGTGGCAACCAGTTGCTAGGCGACCAATAGCCGGGACTACCTAAATTCCTTCGTGCGCCGTGAAGAACCACCAGGCCTCAGTGAATACAACAAACATTGCCTGGGAAGGGTCGCTCCGCCTGATACCGTCCGGAGGGTCGGCAGAGGCAACGAAGCCGATCAGGCACTTAGGGACATAGTTCCCGTCGGAGGGTCAGGGAGTCCTCAGGCGGCACCGTGATTGAACAGCGGGCAAGCTCCGAAAAGGGCGATGCAGACGCCGACCCCGTTGAAATCACGGGAAGGCTGGAATCCTCGGGGAGGAAACTTTACCTGTCTTCAAGAGGCTCGGCTCCGTGGAATTTTCGGTCTGTCGGGGCTCATCGGATGGGCCCTCCTTTCGTTACCGGCTGTCTGCCTAGCTTGCGATTTCTCTCAACGTTCCCTCACGGACACGCAGTTACCGTGCATTCCCCGCGAATTGACGTAATTGCCGAAGAGGCTCTTTTCATACGTGGGTCATGCCTTTAAGGAGCGTCATCAAAAATGACCCGGCAAAGACCCCTTCATGAAACATCCGGCCAAGGTTCGCGCCTGCGGCGCTGGTGATCCCTCAAGTCACTCACCAGTTAGTTATTTCATAGAAACCCTAGTCCTCGGAGACCATTGGTGAACGGATCCTTCTTTTCGGACCGCCTTCGGCGGTCGATCCATTCCAAGACGCCGTCTTGGTGTTTGCCTTCTACTTGCCAGTGGCTGGAACTGTTGCGGGCGCCGGCAGTTTCTTCTCGGCCTTTTGCAGCATCTTGAGGATCTCGGCGTTGCCGATGTCACGTGCACGGTCCACGGCACGGAACCCATCGCTGTCCATATACGTGACATCGGCCCCTCGAGCCAGAAGCGACTTAACTGCTTCGACGTCGTCGGCGCGGGTGGCGCGAATTAATTCCGCTCCAAGAACTCCCGTCCCCTTGGCGGTGTTCCCAGGTGGGCCCATCCCAGTTCCCACAGCCGTTCCGGCGTCCAAGCCTACCTTCAGAAGATCCAATGTGGCGGTCAAAGCCCGCGGAGTGGCCAAGTCGGCGGGAGTCTTGCCCTGGCTGTCCTTGGCACCGGTTTTGGCACCGGCTTGGCGCAGCGCCTCCACAATTGGAATGAAGCCCTGCTCGGCCGCGTAGTGCAGCGGGGTCCGGCCCAGCTTGTCGACGGCGTTTGCATTCGCCCCGGCTTCTAGAAGGGCTTTGACCATGAAGTCGCTAATACTCATGTCGATCATGGCGCCCTGCATGGCCGCCCAGTGGAGCGGGGTACGGCCGTTGGCGTCCTGCGCTTCGAGCGCGGCGCCCGCTTTGATCAAGTCGCGTACGCGGTTCACCACGTCCTCTTCCGTCTGCTGGTAGCCCACGAAAGCGCTGATGGCGGCCGCGTGCAACGGCGTCAAGCCGTCCAGTGCCTTCGCGTTCACGTCGGGCTTGGCGCCCATGATAAGACGGAAGACGGGGTAGCGATTGCTGTGGAAGCTGGCGGCAGCTGCGTGAAGGGGGGTCCAGCCGTCCTTGGCCGCCTGGTTGACGTCGGCGCCGAGGCCTAGGAGGGTCGGGATGGCGTTGCCTTGGTTGCCGCAAAGAATGGCCATGTGCAGGGCGGTCCAGCCACGCGAGTCGGTGGTATTGACGGACGTGCCGACGCCGACCATTTGGCGGATCCTATCGGGGTCGCCGGGGTGGCGTTGCCAGCCGGCGGCGATGAGGAAGGGAGGTGCAACGACGGGGGTAGGATCGCCCCAGTGCTCGGTCTTGTCCGCCTGGGAAAGCTTGGGGTCGATCCAGGCGATGGGAATGGGGTCGAGGGCCTGGCGCGTCTTCATACTGTCGCACTTGCCGTAGAGCGTAACGATGCTCTTGGGCGGCATGTCGAGTTTCGGAGCCGCCGCGGCTTGGGGTTGTTCGGCGCACTGGTCGATTTCGGTCGAGCGGTAGACAGAGTAGGTCTGCGGCAGCCCCTTGCCCGACATCGCAAGCTGCACGGCCATCGGCTCGTCGGACCGATTGATCAGGACGACCGTAAGCGTGCCGTCCACGTCGTGGCGGTAGGCCGAAACGAGGAGGTCGCCGTCGGGGCTCTGGGCCTCGACGCGCACGGCGCCGGGCCGTACGTAGCGGAAGTAGTGCTTCGCCGCGTAGTATTTGGGCGCGGGCTTGCCGTTGGTGAAAAGTGTGGAATCCGCTCCGGCATCGCCCGTGAGGCGCTCGTAGATCCAGGCGTTGAAACTGCCGCCCACGAGATAGTCGTACATGTCCTCCGCCATGTTCATGGCTCCGGTCCAAGTCTGCGGATGGCCGCCGGTCTCCGTCATCCAATTCTCGCGACCATATTGCTTGGTGCTCTCGTACCAGCGCTGCACCACATCGTAGCCCCCTAGCCGGTGGGTGCAGAAGCCGCCGGGAAACTTGCTCGTTTCCGGATCGGCCATCGTAGGCTTAATGTAAGCCATCATGCGGTCGTAGACCATCATGTCCTCGGGCATGAAGATCCGGGTCTTGATCCCCTCCTTCCGAAACTTATGCATCAAGGCGCGCACTGCCTCGCGCGCGCCCTCGGGGTGGTAGACGCACGACCCGTAGAACTCGGTGAAGAGCAGCTCGTTCTGGATCGTCACGTCGGTGATGTTGATACCCCAGTTCTTCTGGGCCAGTATGATCATAGCCGCCACCTGCTCGGCGTATTCGTCGTACCCGTCCGCGCGCAAAGCGCCGCCCCAGTCCACGGACCGGTTGGTCTTGAGGAACTCGCCGGGAGAGAGCACCGTCAGGAGAAACCGCTCCACGCCGCGCTTCTTGAACTCCTGCGCGAAGGTCATTCGGTCGTTCATAGTGGCGGTCTTGAAAGCGGGCCAGTTGAAGTGGTTCGGATCGTCGTCATCGTTGACCGGCTCCACGTCCGAGGGAGCAAAGATACGCAGGATGCTTAGTCCCAGGTCGTTCACGGCCATGTCGAAAAAGGCGGGATCGCGATACTCGGGCAGGTCCTGATATTCGTTCCACATGGTGCCGAACCCTTGGATGGTCTGATGGGTGGTCTGTGCATCCACCTTCACTTCAACCGTGCGCCCGGCCAGAGCGGGAACCGGTGACGCCTGCTGCGCGGCGCCGATAGAGCCCAGGGCGAGGAGTATGGCGAATATACGGTGCATAGGGTCTTTTTGTGCGACAACCGACGACATGAGGAAAGCTTGCTGCAGACGCCAGGATCTACATCGTAACTGTATGGTTACTACAGCGACGGACAATAGCAACTTCAGAATGGAAAAGTTCAAAGCGAGTGCGCCATGTTTGTCACCGGCTGACGATCGGACTACAACTCTATGGCTGGCGGCGGAGCGAACAGTCGACCTCCATGCTTTGTCCTCCTTCTCCCCCAACGCCTTTCCTCCGTATCGGGACTCCCCGCTGACCCTGCACTAGTTCTAGGTTTATCCGCAACCGCATCGAGAATCATGAATCACTCCCTGCTCACGATATCCGCCGCCCCATTTGTTGTATGCTCAGCCCTGGCCGGGTCAACGTCGCCTGCTCAAGCAGACATGCCACCCTATCGGCGCTCCGATCTGCCTTTTGAAATGCGTACCGCCGATCTCCTCGGCCGCATGACCCTCGCGGAAAAGATCGACCAGCTCCACCAATACGGAATACCCGACACCAACCCAAATAACCTAGCAACATGCGCCGATGAAATCCAGCCCACCTATGGTTCGTACATTATTGGCGGCCCGTGGGCAACGATGCTGGCGACCCGCAACGCCATCCAGAGCCGCGCCGTCACCGGGTCACGGCTCGGCATCCCCGCGTTATTTGGCGCAGACGTGATCCATGGCTATCGCGCCATCACGCCCATTCCGCTCGCACAGGCCTGCTCTTGGAATCCCGCCTTGGTCCAGCGCGGCTGCGCCATGGCAGCAGCGGAGGCGAAGGCGCATGGCATCGATTGGACTTTTGCCCCGATGGTGGACCACTGCGTCGACCCGCGCTGGGGCCGAATTGCCGAAACATTCGGCGAGTCGCCATACGCCTCGGCTGTTTACAGCGCAGCCTCGGTACATGGCTTCCAAGGCTCGCAGCTCGGCGGTCCCGGCTCTATTGCCGCCTGCCTGAAGCACTACACGGGCTACGGCGCCTCCGAGGGCGGCCGCGACTATTCTTATACCGAGATCGACACTCAGACCCTCTGGGAAATGCATCTGCCACCGTTCGAAGCCGGCGTGCGCGCAGGCGCCCGCTCCGTTATGAGTGCGTTCAATGACCTCGCCGGCGTACCCGCCAGTGCCAATCACTACACGCTTACCGAGATCCTGCGTCACCGCTGGGGCCTCACCGGCCCCGTGGTCTCTGATTGGAAGGCCGTGCTCCAGCTCACTTACCAAGGCTACGCCGCCGATGAGGCCGACGCAGTGCAGAAGGCATTGGCCGCCGGTGTGGACATCGACATGAACGACGGCCTCTATCGCAAACATGCCGCCGCCCTCGTGGCTTCCGGCCGCTTGCCAATTGCAGCCGTGGACGAGGCTGTCCGCAGGGTGCTACGGCTCAAGTTCGAACTCGGGCTCTTCGATCATCCGTTCACTGAGTCATCAGGCCTCACCGCTGCCGCACCGAACCCGGCGCAGCTCGATCTCGCCGAGGAACTCGCAGCCCGTTCCATTGTGTTGCTGAAGAACAACGGCGTTCTTCCGCTTGCCGCCACCGTGAAACGCATTGCGCTTATTGGCCCCCTCGCGCGCGACCATGGCGCCCTGCTTGGCTCGTGGTCACAGCAGGGTCGGCCTGAGGAGACACCCAGTATTGAGGACGCGCTCAAACAGTGCCTTCCCGCCAAAGTCACCCTCCGCACTGAGCCAGGCTGCGCGGTCGACGGAAAGGGCACGGATGACTTTGCGGACGCGATCGACGCCGCCCGCGAGTCGGACCTGGTGATCCTTTGTGTCGGCGAGGCAGCCTGGATGACCGGTGAGAATGCTTCTCGCTCCACGCTTCGCCTCGCTGGCCGACAGGAGGAACTCACCCTTGCCGTCGCTGCCACCGGCAAGCCCGTCGTGCTTGTTGTCGTGTCAGGCCGGCCCGTTGAGATTCAGGATTTTGAGGAAAAGATGGGTGCCGTTGTGGCCGCTTGGCAGGGAGGTAGCCGCGCCGGCGCCGCGCTGGCAGACATTCTGCTTGGCCGCCGCAATCCCTCTGGCCGTCTGGCTGTAACTTGGCCACGCACCACCGGCCAGATCCCAATCTACCACAACATGCGCCCTCGTGCCCGCCTCGGCGACCAGGGCGCCTATCAGGACATACCTGCAACGCCCCTCTATGAATTTGCTTCCGGCCTTAGCTACAGCACGTTCACCTACAGCCCTATTCGAATCGACCGAACCGAGGTCGCGGAAGGTGGCAAATTGGTCGCCGAGGTCACGGTCACCAATAACGGAGCATTCGAAGGCACGGAAACGGTCTTCTGGTTCATCCGTGATCCAGTCGCCAGCATCACTCGGCCGCTCAAGGAATTGAAATTTTTCGAACAGGCCTCACTTGCCCCTGGAGCCAGCCGGGTGTTCCGCTTCGAGATCGAACCGCGACGCGACCTCTCCTTTCCCGACGCCGACGGGCGCCGCGTGCTCGAGCCCGGCGCGATCGTGCTGATGTCCGGGAACCGGAGCGCGACTTTCCGCGTGGTTCTCTAAGACCGCCTATTCAAGAAAAGCCAATCCTCCACTGATCAACGCAGTTAGACGCTAGACCCGCAGACCCAGATCCGACCCGTTAGGTTCGTGTTAAATAGGAAATGGTGGAGCAGATCGGGATCAAACCGACGACCTCGTCGTTGCGAACGACGCGCTCTATCAACTGAGCTACTGCCCCGTGGGGAAGGGAATTTATCTAAAATCCCTCGCCGCCAAGTCCACTCCAATCTTCCCGGACCGCCCTAGGCCGTCCGGGAATGGTCCGATTCGCTGCCCATCCGCGCAAAGATCATCTTCCCCGCGCCGGTCGGCAAAAGGCTTATGATCTCGACGCCGACATGCTGGCCGATGTGGGGCCGGCCGCCGGTGACCACAACCATCGAGCCGTCTGCGAGATAGCCGATTGCCTGGCCATCCTCCTTGCCCGGCTTCACAAGCTCGATCTCGAGCCGCTCCCCGATCATGAGCTCGGGCTGCAGCGACTTCGAAAGCTTGTTGAGGTTGAGCCAGGGCACGCCCTGGAACTCCGCCATCTTCGCAAGGTTGTAGTCGGTCGTCAGGAGCTTCGCCCTCATGGACTGGGCGAGGAACACGAGCTTTGCGTCCACGTCCTCCTTCTTCGCGACCTCGCTCTCGGTTATCCGGATGTCGAGGGTCTTGATCGCGCGCAGGGCGTTCAGCACGTCCAGGCCCCGGCGCCCGCGCGCCTGCCTGAGCGGATCCGTCGAATCCGCGATCGACTGGAGCTCGTTCAGGACGAACCGGGGTATCACGAGCGCCGCGCTCAGGAAGCCCGTCTCGCACACCCGGGCGATCCTGCCGTCGATCAGGACGCTCGTGTCGACGACCACGAGGGGAACGTCGACCTCGTGCGGGACGAACCGCACGTAGGGTATGACAAGGTTGAACTCGTCCTTCCCCCGGAGGGCGATCACGGTGCCGAGGTAGGGGCAGATCATGAAGAGCGCCAGCCGGGCGAGAAAGATCATCTCCGGGTCCCCCTCGGCGAAGAGCGGCGAGGTCGCCACCAGGCTCGCGATGATGGAGCCGACCGCGATCCCGAAGGTCAGCGCGGACAGGCCCCTGAGGGAGAAGCCCTTGAGCATCACGTCGACCAGGACCACCAGGGCCCCGATGAAGAACCCGACGGAGGCGGCGGTCACCCGGTAGGCGTCCCATTCGCGGACCGTGTAGCAGACAAGCCAGCCCGCGGCCGTGCACAGGACAATGAACACTATCCGGATCGGGAGCAGCGTCTTGTTCATTGTGCCGGAGCGACGCCTTTGCCGACCAGGAGGTATACAACGAAGGGCGCCGCGATGAACACGAGGGCAACGATGACGATCAGCGCGCGGATGCGGCGCGCGCGCACATCAGGCTTTGCCAGCTCGTGGGGGTTTGTATCCATCTTGACGGGAATTCAGCCAACCCGAGCGCTGGCAAAAACGCAACCCCACGAACGGCTCGACAGAAGGGGTGGATTTTGCGTCTTTTCGGAGTCAATGATGGATCAGCTCACTATCCTTGCGCCTGGGCTCATAGGGGGCTCCGTGGCCCGCGCCGCGCGGGCCAGGGGCGTCGCCCGCAGGATCGTCATCTGGGCGAGGCGCCCCGAGACGAGGCTCGCCCTGGCCGAGCAGGCCTGGTGCAGCATCGCGTGCGAGACGCCCGAGGAGGCCGTCAGGGAGGCCGACATGGTGGTCGTGGCGGCTCCGGTCGACCGGATCGTGGCCCTTGTCCGCCAGATTTCCATGCATGTGAAGGCGGGTGCGGTGGTCTGCGACGTGGGGAGCGTGAAGGGCGAGATCTCCCGGCTGGGCCACGAGGCCCTCAACGTGAAGGCCCACTTTGTCGGCGCCCACCCGATGGCGGGCTCCGAGAAGTCGGGCTGGGAGCATGGGAAGGCCGACCTCTTCGAGGGGCGGCCGTGCTTCGTGACCCCCGCGGGCTCGACCGACCCAAGGGCGGTGGCCAGGGTCGTCGCCTTCTGGCGGGACCTGGGGGCGGAGGTCGTCACGATGGACCCCGACAAGCACGACGAGATCGTCGCCCACATAAGCCACCTGCCCCAGGTGCTCGCATCCGCGCTGTGCGCCTACCTCTCCACGCGGGACCCGGCCTGGCGGAACTTCGCCGGCGGGGGCCTGAGGGACGCCACTCGGATCGCGGCGTCCGATCCCAAGCTCTGGAGGACGATACTCGAGGAGAACAGGGACGAGGTCCTGCGGGCCCTGCGGCATTTCCAGGACGACCTCCAGGGGTTCCATGCCGCCCTGGCGAACCGCGACTTCGTCGAGGTCGCGGCCAGGCTCGAGCGCGGCCGGGCGTACCGCGACAAATTCCGACCCGCGCCGTGACACAGCCACTCCCCGACATCCTTGCAGTGAGGCCGTTTGAGCGGCCGGTCCGCGGCGGCGTGGCCCTGCCGGGCTCCAAGAGCCTGACGAACCGCGCGATGCTGCTCTCCGCGCTCTGCGACGGCCCCGTCACGCTCGCGGGGGCGCTCTTCAGCGAGGACACCCGGATCATGGCCGAGGCGCTCCGCCGGCTCGGCTTCGCCGTGGAGGAGGACGAGGCCTCGCGCCGAATCCGCGTCGAGGGGCTCGGCGGAAGGATCCCGGCGTCCGAGGCGGACCTCTTCACGGGCCTCGCGGGCACGGCCACGCGCTTCCTCACCGCCCTCTGCGCGTCCTCGAAGGGCGGCCTGTACAGGATCGACGGGGTGGCCCAGATGCGCAGGAGGCCCATGAAGGGGCTGATCGACGCCTTGCGCGCCATGGGCGCCGACATCCGGTGCACGGGCTCCGAGGGATTCCTCCCCCTGGAGATCCGCGCCGCGGGGCTGCGGGGCGGACCGGTCGCCGTCAACGCCGCCGAGAGCAGCCAGATCCTCTCGGCGCTCCTCATGGTGGCGCCCCTCGCCGAGAGGACCGTTGTGGCGACGCCGGCAGGCGGGACGCGGATGCCCTTCGTGCGGATGACCACCCGCCAGATGGCGCAGTTCGGCGTTGCCGGCGCCAGGGCCGACGAGGGCGCCGGATCCATGGCGGTGGACCCGGCGGCGTACCGCTCGCCGGGCTCCTACGCGGTGGAGCCCGACGCGACCGCCGCCAGCTACTTCGCGGCTCTGGCGCTTGTCGCCGGCGGATCCCTGCGGCTGGACGGGCTCGTCCGCGCGGGCGCAAGCCTCCAGGGCGACGTCAGGTTCCTCGATGCCCTTGCCAAATGCGGGGCCGTCGTGGAGGTGGTGGAGGACGGGATCTCGGTCTCCTTCGCGCCGTACGGGCGCAGGCGGGGGATCTCGTACGACTTCTCCGAGTTCTCGGACACGTTCCTGACGCTCGCAGCCGTGGCGCCCCTCCTCGAGGGGCCCACGAGGATCCAGGGGATCGCCCACACGCGCAAGCAGGAGACGGACAGGGTCGCTGGGATGGCGGCCGAGCTCAGGCGCCTCGGGCAGGAGGTCGTGGAGACGGAGGATTCCCTGGAGATACACCCGAGGCCGCTGCGAAAGGGCGTGACAGTCGAGACGCATGGGGACCACCGGTTTGCGATGAGCCTCGCGATCCTCGGGTGCCGCGACGTCCGGGGCGACGGGACGCCCTGGCTCTCCATCGGCGACCCGGCGTGCAGCGCGAAGACGTTCCCGGGGTTCTTCGAGCTGCTGGACGCCATCCGGGCCAAGTCCTCGGAGCCCTGACCGCCCGATGCCCGGCAAACCCTTCATCATCGTCGCGATCGACGGCGGCGCGGCCGCCGGGAAATCCTCGACCGCGAACGCCCTGAGCAGGCGGTTCAACCTGCTGCACGCGGACACGGGCTCCTACTACCGCGCCGTCACGGCCGAGATGCTCCGGCGCGGGGCGTCGCCCGGCGACCTCGGCTCGGTCAAGGCCGCGCTCGCCGACCTCCGGCTCGGCACGAGGATCGAGGGCCGCACGGCCCAGATCGAGATCGGAGGGCGGTCGCCCGGGGCCGAGATCAGGAGCAGGGAGGTCAACGAGGCCGTCTCCCATTTCGCGGCGATCCCCGAGCTCCGGTCGGCGCTCCTCGCCTACCAGAGGGGGCAGGCCGCCGCGGCGAGAAAGGGCGGGTTCGCGGGGCTGGTCATGGAGGGGCGCGACATCGGCTCGGTGATATTCCCGGACGCGGACTTCCGCTTCTTCCTCCACGCGGACCCCGCCGAGCGCGAGCGGCGCCGCGTCAAGGAGGGCCAGCAGGACAGGGTGGCGGAGCGCGACCGCATCGACTCGACCAGGAAGACGGCGCCGCTCTCCCAGCCTGCCGGGGCCATCCCGATCGACACGACCCTGCTGACGATCGCGGAGGTGGCGGAGCGGATGGCGTCCGTCATCGCCCGGCGCCTGGAAAGCGGATGAGCCGCAAGCACACCCACCTCGAGATGGAGCCGGTCTACGGCTTCTTCTGCGGCCTCTGCACCCTGGTCCACCAGGCGTTCTTCCGCGGGGAGGTCGCCGGCCTCGAGAACCTCCCCGAGACCGGCGGCTACATCGTCGCGGCCAACCACGCTAGCCTACTGGATCCCCCCATCGTGGGCCAGTTTCTCCCCCGTCAGGTGAGCTTCTTCGCCCGGAAGACGCTCTGGAAGCCCGGACTTGCCGCGTGGTGGCTGGACGCCGTCGGGACGATTCCCGTCGACCGGGACGGCGGCGTGAGCCTCGACGCGATCAGGCGCGTCCTCCACACGCTCGCCGAGGGCAGGGTCGTCATCCTCTTTCCCGAGGGGACGCGCTCGCGAAGCGGCGAACTCCAGGCCCCGAGGCCCGGCGTCGGGCTCCTCGCGTGCAGGGCCCACGTGCCGGTGGTGCCCACGAGGGTGTTCGGGTCGTTCGAGGCCTTTGGCCGCGGCGGCAGGCTCCGCCTGGGTTCGCCGGTCTCGGTGGTTTTCGGGCAGCCGCTCTCCCCCCGCGAGTACGACCATCCCGGCGACGGCAGGGAGCGCTACGCGAGGACCGCCGAGCGCATCATGGGGGCCATAGCCTGCATCGAGCCCCCGCAGGCCCGCGTCCTCTAAAGCCCCCGGGCGGGCCTAGTCGAGGCCGGCCGCCTTGCGGGCGCGCCTTATGACCACCTTCGCGACCGAGCGGGCGCGCTCGGCGCCCTC
>Ga0265320_10002203_pt1 | contig 13703 bp, 10 predicted proteins | sample 4827metaG_FD_202087 | JGI IMG/M metagenome (GOLD analysis project Ga0265320, IMG submission 202087) | Rhizosphere microbial communities from Carex aquatilis grown in University of Washington, Seatle, WA, United States - 4-8-27 metaG | ecosystem: Host-associated > Plants > Roots > Rhizosphere >...
CCGGCGATCTCCACGCCCGGGGTGTCGCCCAGGAAGGACCGGACGCGCTCGCGCGCCAGGGGCTCGTCGTCGGCGATGAGTATTCGAAGGTTGGTCATGTTGTGCGTGTGCCGGCCAGACGCCGAGGGTCCCCAAAAGGTTGCGGCGGCGCCACACGGTGGGAAACCATCTGTGGCTTGACGCCCCGGGCGCGTGGCGAGACGCCCTTTTTTGTCCGTCGAATATCGCCGCGGGCCGTGCGCACGGGCCGCCTTGCGCACGGCCCGAATTGAAACTATCCCCTTGTGAACGGCGCCCACGGCCCCCGCCGCCCAGCCCCCCACCCCCATGAAACCCCAACGCGTCCTGATTGGTGTCCTCCTCGCCCTCGCCGGCTCAGCCGGTCCCGCCCCGGCCGAGCCGCCGGCGGCGCCCGAGGCCCCCGTGCCCGCCCTCGTCCAGAAGATCCGGGCGGAATTGGCCGGGCCGGACACGGAGGACTCGAAGCCCCAGCCCGGGGTGCCCCACGGGGAGTTCATCGAGGGGACGATCACCGACTCGGCGATCTATCCCGGCACCGAGAACGTCTTCAAGGTCTACATCCCCGCCCAGTACGCGCCCTCGGCGCCCGCCTGCCTGCTGGTCCGCCTCGACGGCCTCGGCAAGGACGACCCGACGGTCCTCGACAACCTGATCGCCAAGGGGGCCATGCCCGTGACGATCGAGGTCGGGCTGTCCTCCGGCACGGTCTGGAAGACCCAGGGAAAGGAGGCCTACCGCTGGAACCGCTCCTATGAGTTCGACAGCACGAACGGGGATTTCCCGCGGTTCGTCATGGACGAGCTCCTGCCGAGGGTCGAGTCCCTCGCGACGGCGGACGGGCGGCCCGTCCGCCTGTCGCACGAGGCGAAGGACCGCGCGGTCATGGGCGTCAGCACCGGGGGCATCGGCAGCTTCACGCTGGCCTGGGAGCGCCCCGACAGCTTCAGCCGCGTCTACAGCATCATCGGGACCTTCGTCTCGATGCGCGGCGGCCACGACTACCCCGCGATCATCCGGAAGACCGAGCCCAAGCCGATCCGGATCTTCCTGGAGGATGGCTCGACCGACGCCTGGAATCCCCTCTTCGGGAGCTGGTTCATGGCCAATGAGAACGTGGACGCGGCCCTCACGTTCTCGGGCTACGACGAGCAGCATGCCTGGGGCGTCCACGGCCACGCGGGAGCCCCGGGTAACGTCATCCTCCCCGACGTCATGCGGTGGCTCTGGAAGGGCTGGCCCGCCCCCGTGCAAGCGGGCGTGTCCCGAAATGACATGCTGGTGTCGATCCTCCGACCCGGCGAGGGCTGGGAGCGGGTCGGCGGTGACTTCGCGGGGGCCGCGGGCCTCGCCTCAAACGCGCAGGGCGATGTCATCTTCAACGACCCGAAAAGCCACACGCTTGACCGGATCGGAGCCGGCGGCAGGCCGCACGTGTTTTCCGGGGGCGTCCCGGACCTGGCCGGGGAGGCCTTTGGCCCCGACGGCACGCTGTACGCCACCGTGCCGACCGCCGGGGAGATCGCAGCCTTCGACGCCCAGGGCGCCAGGCGCACGATCGTGGAGGGGATCCGGGGAGGTCGCATCCTCGTGAACAGCGCAGCCGAGGTCATCGTCACCGAGCCCGGCGCCCATTCCGACGAGCCCGGCAGCATCTGGAGGATAGGGGCCGATGGCAAAAAAACGCTGCTCGACCGCGGGCTCCTGGCGGCCACGGGGATCGCGTTCTCGCCGGACGGCACGCTTCTCTACGCGGCGGAGCGCACCAGCGACCGGGTCTACAGCTTCGTGTCGGAGGGCACCGGGGCCCTCGAGGACAAGGAGCCCTATTATTGGCTGCATCCCGCGGGCACGCCCCATGCACAGGGGACCGGGGACCTCGCCGTCGACCAGAAGGGCAACCTCTATGCGGCCACGCCCCTCGGCGTCCAGGTGTGCGATCGCAATGGCCGGGTGCGGGCGATCCTCTGGCTTCCCTACCCGTGCGGCGCCATCCAGGGCTTGTGCTGGGGCGGAAAGGACTTTGACACGCTCTACGTCACCGATGGCACCGCGATCTTCAGGCGGGTCATGAAGGTCCCGGGACATCCGCAGTGGAGCGCGCCCATCGTCCTTGAGATGGCCAGCGCGGGGTGACGGAATTCGGTTTCCGGGGGTGCCGATGGGCGGTTCGTCCCGCTACGGCTCCCGGATCACCAACTTGGGAAACCACCTGCGAAAGTCGCGGGAATTCCTCGTGATCAGCCCCTGCCGGGATTCTGCGAAGCCGCCGATCAGTATGTCCGCGATGGGACGCTTGGGAGCCTTGTCCGTCCGGCGGGCCCCGACGTAGGCGTTCCATGCCGCGTGCGATGCCTCAACGTCGGCGGCACTCCACGCCTCGGAATAGGATATGCCCGAGCCATCCAGGAATCGTTTTTGTTCCGCGATGTCGCCCCCAAACGCCGCCGCGAGCTCGACCATCGTTATCGGCGAGATGGCAAGCCCGTCCGGCAGCAGCTTTTCCAGCAGCGCTGCGGAATGCCTGCCGAATTGGGGGTCGTTCTCGAACAGGTCGAGGATGACGCATGTGTCCACGACCCACATCGTCTATCCCTTCTCCCCCTCGCGGAGTTCCCGCATCCATTCGCTCGTCCGCCTGGCGGGGCCGGCCCGCAGTTTCCGGGCGTAGCCCAGCATCGCCAGCGGACCGGGCGGGGCGTCGTTCTGCCTGAGCACCCGGAACTCGTTGTCGGAGACGGCCGTGAAACTGAGGCGCTGGCCCGGGCGAAGGTTCATCGCCTTGCGCAGGGCGGAGGGAATGGAAATCTGCCCCCGCTCGGTGAGCGTGCTCTGGTTCATGCCCAGATCGTATCATGTAATAATGTCATGTCAAGTATGACGCCATCACATGATACTGGCCCCATATTCCAACTTATTGAAACCCGCGGTAATTGCGTTCGATTGGAAGCCCACTCATCGGTTGATTCATGGCAAGAACGCCCCCAAGAAGCCTGCCCCAATGAAATCGGCCATGCCCGTGAGCGAGCCCCCCACGAAGCGGACGATCATTGCCATTGGCCCGCACGAGCTGGACCTGTTCTTCCGGGGTCCCTCGAGCGGGCCGGAGCGGCTCACGTCCCTCCTGCCGGGCGCCACGTTCTTCATCCCGGACCGCGCCAACGAGGGCTGGGGCGACTTCCTGCGGTCCGCGCGTCCCAACATCCTCGTCACCGCCTGGTCCACCCCCCTCGTCCCCGCCGACCTGCCCGACCTGCAGTACGTCTGCCATGTCTGCGGAAGCGTGAAGAAGACGGTCCCGCGCGAGCTGATCGAGAGGGGCGTGATCGTGACCAACTGGGGCGACAGCGTCAGCGAGGGCCTGGCGGAGGCCGCGCTGCTGCTGGCCCTCTCCGCCCTGAGGCGGAGCCACTACTTCAGCGACCAGATGCACATCAAGCGCGGCTGGCAGATGTACCCGGCGGGGACGAAGACCCTGTTCGAGAGCCGGGTCGGGATCCACGGCTTCGGGGCGTCGGCGCGCAGGCTGGTCGCCCTGCTCAGGCCCTTCCGGGTCCAGGTCTCCGCCTTTTCCCAGAACGTCCCCGACGAGATGTTCCAGAGCCTGGGCGTCAGGCGGAGCGCCTCGCTGGACGAGCTCTTCTCCACCTCGGATGTGCTCTTTGAGATGGAGGCCCTCATCCCGGAGACGACCGGCGTGGTCACCGAGCGCCTGCTGCGCCTCCTACCCCAGGATGCGACCTTCGTGAACGTCGCCCGCGGCGCCCTCGTGGACGAGGACGCCGCCACGCGGCTCGCCGCCGAGGGAAAGATACGGCTGGCGCTGGACGTGTACGCCGAGGAGCCGCTCCCTGCGGACTCCCCGCTGAGGGACCTCAAGGAGGTGGTGCTCTTTCCGCATGTCGCCAGCCCCACCGACGACCGGCTCCACCGGTGCGGCGACTACGCGCTGGAGAACCTCGCGCGGTTCATGCGCGGCGAGCCCCTGGCCGCCCGCGTCAGCCTGGACGTCTTCGACCGGTCGACCTGAGGCGGCCGCGGGATCCGCCGGGCCCGCAGGATGAAGAGGTCTCGCCCTGCATCGCCCGCGCGGCCATCGTCCGTTCGACCCGCAGCCCGACCCCCATGGCGCCCCCCTTCCCATCGATCACGCGCAGGACCTTCTTCAGGACGATGACGGGGATCACCGCGGCGACGTGGACGGCGCGGCTGCTTCCGGCATTCAGCAGGTCGCAGGAGCCTCCCGAAACGATGATTGTCCTCGAGAACGCGATGTTCCGGGCGGAGTTCCACCCCGGGACGGGCTCCCTGTTCTCCCTCGTGGCCAAGGCCACCGGATGGAGCTTCCAGGGCCGGCCCGGCGGGGCGCAGTTCAGCATGCTCGTGCCGCTCGCCGACCGGCGGGACAACATCGTCGTCGGGGCCGAGCAGGCCCGTCCCGCCGTTGAGGCCGGCGCCGACGGCAGGCGGATCGCGTTCCGGTGGGACCGCGTGAGAAGCCGGCACGGCGGGGTCCATGAGATCGGTTTCACGGGCACCGCCGAGCTGGCCGAGGACGGCCTTACGTTTGGCGGCGTTGTGGACAACCGGAGCGCCCTGACCGTCGAGAGCGTGAACTGGCCCTGCCTGGGGAACGTAAGGGCCCCGCGGCCCGGCGGGAAATTGGAGATGCTGGGCCGCGGCTACGGCACGATGCACCGCGACCCGCTCCTGCCCGAGATCGCCGACACCAAGGGCTACTGGGGCACCGCGTACCCCACCCTTCTCAACCCCGTCCGGGGGCGGTTCGTCCTGGTCGCGGCCGAGGCCCAGGGCATCTACTGCGGGCTCCACGACATCGAGGGAAGGGAATTCCTCTCCCTGATGTGGCAGCAGGTCACCGACCCGGGGCCCGCCGGCACCGAGGACGTCGTGATACCCTTCGACCCGGCGGCGAACACGCGCCTTGAGATGGACGTGGCCCGCCTCCCCTATGTCGCGCCCGGGGAGAGCCACACGCTCGTGCCTTTCGTCATGGCTCACTATTCCGGCTCCTGGCACCGCGGGGCCGACCGGTTCAAGTCGTGGCAGAAGGAATGGTACCGTCCCGCAAGGTCCCCCACCTGGATGAGGGACATCCACGCGTGGCAGCAGATCCAGATCAACTCGCCGGAGGGTGAGTTCCGCTTCCCCTACTCCGACCTGCCGGTGTACGCCAAGGACTGCGTCCGGCACGGCGTGAAGGCGATCCAGCTCGTCGGGTGGAACAAGGGGGGCCAGGACGGCGGCAATCCCTTCCACGATGCGGACCCGCAGCTGGGAGGGCCCGACGCGCTGAAGGCGGCCATCGCCGAGTGCCAGAAGCTCGGTGTGAAGATCATCCTCTTCTCGAAGTTCACGTGGCTCGACCGCAGCCTGCCGTGGTTCCGCCAGGAGGGATGGAGGCACGCCGCCAAGGACCCCTACGGCGACGCCATCGAGGACACCGGCTACCAGTACTACACCGCGTCGCAGCTGGCCGACGTCAGCACGCACCGGTTCTCCCCGGCCTGCTTCCAGAGCGCGGCCTACCGCGCACTGGCGTGCGGTGAGTTCGAGAAGGTCGTGCGCATGGGCGCGGACGGGATGCTCTACGACGAGGTCCAGCACCACGGGAGCGCCAACCTGTGCTTCGACCCGGGCCACGGCCACCACGTGCCCGCCTATGTCTACGGCGGCGACGGGGTCCTCGCCGGCGCGTTCCGGCAGATCGCCGACCGCTTGAGCCCCGAGTTCGCCTTCACCGGCGAGGAGGGCTCCGACTGGGTCGCCAACGTCTACGGCCTCTTCTACACCCGAATCCACCCGGACCACGTGCCGTGGGCCCGCTACCTGTACCAGGACAAGGAGATCATGGTCGCGGTCCAGGGATTCGACGACCGCGAGACGATCAACGCGTGCCTCATGCACCGCTACCTGATGAGCTTCGAGCCCTTCAACTTCAAGGGGCGCCTGGACCAGATCCCGAGGACGATGGACTACGGAAGAAAGGCCGATGACTTCCGCAGGCGGTACCGGGCCTGGCTCTGGGACGAGGTGGACGTGCGGGATACCCAGGGCGCGAGCCTGGAGACAACCGCCCCGGACCTCCGGTTGGGCGTCCTCCGCCAGCGCGGGACGGGCCTGCGCGCCGTCGTGATCACAAATCCCGGGCCTGCCGGGTCAGCGCCGGCCGAGGCCAAAGTGACGTTTGCCTCGCCACCGACCGGGTCGCTCCTGGTCGCCTCGCCCGATGCCCCCGATGCGCTCCCGACCGACGGCCGCGTGAGCGTGCCCGCAAGGGGCGTGGTCGTCGTGATGGAACAGTAGCGCCTAGCTTGCCGGCCCGCCGGCGCCCTTCGCCAGCCTGGCGGCCGCGTCCGACCGCGTCCCCGACACGTAGAGGAAGAGGCCCGTCGCCCCGGAGAACCCGGTGCAGAACAGGATGGCGAGGCGATCCGTGGCTGTGTTCGGAACGAACAGGAGCAGCGCCACGAACGCGGAGAAGCCCATCACAAGCTTGCCGATCCCCGCCGTCCGGTAGGTGTCGGAGCCCTCGGCCGCGAGTTCCTGCTCGGTCAGCGGGGTGTCGAAGCGCCTGAAGAAGTCCGCCACCTGCGCCCTGCGCGGCTCGGACATCCTCCCCGGGAAGAGAAAGGAGGCCCCGAGGTACCACAGGGAGCCGACGACGATGTTGAAGACGACGAAGAAGGCATAGTCATGCTCCTGGAAGAGCTGCAGGTACGTGCTGCCGCCCAGCCCCGTGACGAACCCCTGCACCGGGGCGAGCGAGAACAGGAGCGAGAGGACGACCACGAGCGTCATGCTGACGGCGACGGTGGACCAGGCGGCCCAGTCCGGCGCGCGGCGCACGACCAGGCAGAGGACCATCGGGACGGCCACCGGCACCCCCAGGAGCGCGCTGAAGTTCTGCATGAGCTTGAACACGCCCACGTCCTTCCACGTGGTGTACATGATCGCTATCAGGATCGTCACGGCCCCCAGGAAGACGGTCGCCAGGCGCCCGACGAGGACGAGCTCCTTCTCCGACGCCTTGGGCCGCATGAGCGGCAGGTAGATGGAGCGGGTGATGATCGCCGCGCTTCCCGACAGGCTGTCGTCCATGGTCGCCAGCGTCGCGCTGATCATGCCCGTTGCGAAGAGCCCGATCAGGCCCGCCGGCAGGTTGCGGACGGCGATCGCGACGTAGGCCCCCTCGGACGACTTGTAGAGCGAGGGGAAGCTGGCCGCCAGGTCGATCCCCTGGACGCGGGCGACGAGCGGGGGGATGAACCAGATGATGCAGCCGACGAGGAAGAGGCCGCTCCCGAGGAGCGCGGCCTTCTTGGCCTCGCGGCCGCTGCGGACCGACAGGAAGGTCCCCGCCGAGTTCTGGAGCGAGTTGGCGTTGAAGACCTTGTCCAGGACCGCCGCCGCGACGAACCAGGCCCCGAAGCCGTGGATGTTCGAGGCCGTCGGGTTCAGGCTGTCGGGGGGCAGGCGGTGGATCAGGCTCGCCAGGCCCCCGCACTGGCGGAGCGCGTAGAGGGCCACGACGAAGGTGACGGGCATCAGGATGATCGTCTGCAGGAAGTTGCCGGTCGTGACCCCCCAGGCACCGCCGAGCGCGGAGAGGATGATCATGGAGACGCCGCAGACGACGATCATCATGCGGATGTCCAGGTTGAACATGGACCCGCAGATGATCCCAAGGCCGTAGAGCTGGATGCCCGCGACCAGCCAGCCCACCGGGTAGCTCAGCCAGACTGAGAACTGCTCGTTGCCCCGGCCGAGCCGCAGGCGGACGGCCTCCATGCCGATGATCACCCGGATCTGGCGGAACCGGGCCGCCGACCAGGCCCAGTTGGTCAGGAACATGAAGGAGTTCGCAAGGTACAGGACGAGGACAACGATGCCGTAGTCGTACGCCAGGGCCGCCGCGCCCGTGAAGGTCCATGCGCTGAACGACCGCATGAAGCTCTTGGAGCCCACGAGCCACCACGGCATCCGGCCCCCGCCCCTGAAGAACTCGTCGCTGTCGTGCGAGGAATGCCGGTAGAACCACCCCAGGGACGACAGGAAGAGAAAGTAGAACCCGATGACGGCGTAGTCGTAGCCAGTGATCACGTGTGCAAGCCTCGGCCGTGGTCTAGCGGGTCGGCGGCGGCGAAGCGAGACACCAGCGCGGGCCCTCCCGCATGGGGGAAGGCCCGGGGCCGCCCTGGCGGCCCGTCTCGCCGAACGCCTAGAAGTGCAGCGTGAGCGATCCGATCACGCGGCTGGGCAGCCCACGGTCATAGTTGCTGTTGTCGTAGTAGACGTTCGTGACGTTGTCCCAGTTCAGCTTGAGGGAGTACCGGTACTTCTGCCAGGTGCCGTCATAGGCGACGAGGGCGTTCCAGAGCGTGTAGCCCGAGATCAAGAGCGGGTTGCCGGGGCCGGCGAAGCTCTTCGGGCCGGTGTAGTTCGGGCCGCCGGCGACGTAGAACCCCTTCAGGTTCCCGGTGAAGTTGTACCGCGCCCAGAGGCTCGCGAGCCGGCGGGTGGAGTACTGCAGCGGGTCGCCGACCTGGGTCGGGTCCTGGGGGTTCTTGCTCAGGTAGGAGTTGTCGAAGGTGGCCGACGCGTAGATCTGGAAGTTGTTGGTCGGTGAATAGGTGATCTCGGCCGTGGCGCCGTGGCTGGTGGCCTCGCCGATCTGGACCGTCGTCGTGGTGGCGACCCCGGTCACGGGGTCGAACGTGCCGTTGAGCGACTGCACGAGGTTTGTCTCCTTGATGTCGAAGAGCGCGATGGTGGTGGAGATGCGCCCACCCATGAAGTCGGTCTTGATGCCGACCTCCGTGCCCTTGCCGACGATCGGCTTGGCGGGGCCGCTCGGCACGTCATTCGTGAAGAGGCCGAAGGCCTGCGGCTGGAACGACTCGCTGTACGACGCGTACAGGAGGACATCCGGCGTGATCTTGAACCCGATCCCGAACTGGGGCGTGGTGACGGAGGTGACAAAGCCCTGCTCGTAGCCGAACGGCCCGAAGTCGGGGTTGTCCACCGTGACGCTCCTCGCGATCGAGTAGCGGAGCCCGCCGACCGCGATCAGCCTGTCCTGGAGGAACTCGAAGGTTTCCGCGGTATAATAGGCTGCGTCCGAGGAATCTATGCCGAACTCGTAGCCGAGGGGAAGCTGGCCGGGCGTGAAGGACGTGTTATAGTTCCATGTCGAGGGATCATAGAGGTTCCACGACGGGGGGTACTGCGACGGGTCCGCCGTCCTCTGGACCTCGTACTGCCGCGATCCGTCCCAGTAGGCCCCGAAAACCGGCTTCCATTTCAGCCAGCCAAAATCGTAGTTGCCCGCCAGGTTGACCATGTAGTTGTAGTTCTGGTTGCTGTCCAGTTGGTACCTCACGCGGCGCCTCTCCAACGGGACCGTCCCGTCGGGATTCGCCACGAGATTGGAGACGCCCGTGTAGAGCTCGTCGACCGTCGACCTCTGCCACTGGTAGCTTCCGCGCAGCGTCCAGTGCTCGCCGAAGCGGAGCGTTTCCACGGCGTCGAACACCTCCTGGTTGGTATGCCTCCAGTCGTTCGAGCTCAGGAAGTTGAACGACTGTGGAAGGGGATTCGGATAGATCACGTTGACCCCGAGGTCCTGGAACGTGTTCGGGTCCAGGACGTCGATCTTCTTGAAGATCTGCGGGCTCTCCTTGCGGAAGAATCCCTCGTAGCTGACGGTGAGCTCGGAGTTCTTCGAGGTCTTCCAGGTCATGGTCGGCGCGATCTCGTAGTCGCGGGACTGGTAGGGATGGTACCACTGGAACAGGTTCTGATACTCCGCATTGAGCCGGAAAAGGAGCGTGTCCCCGACGAGCGGCTGGTTGATGTCGACCGACCCGCGGTAGAAGTCATAGCTGCCGGCCTCGACCGTGATGTCCGTGAACGCCTTGGGCTGCGCCGTCTTCGTGATGTAGTTGACCGTGCCGCCCGGCGAGATGGCCCCGTAGAGGAGCGAGGCGGGGCCCTGGACGATCTCGACCCGCTCAATGTTGACCGTGTCGGCGATGTAGTAGGCCCCGGGGATGCCGTTCCTGAGGGGATACTGGGGGAAGCCGTCGATCACGTACTGGGCGTTCCCCCCCGTGAAGTCCGACGACGCGCCGCTCACGCCGGGGGCGTAGCGGATCGTCCCCAGCAGGTCGTTCTGGTTGATGTCCGCTATGAACTGCTGCGTGAAGGCGCTGATCGTGAACGGCAGGTCCTTGATCGGCGTCTCGATGAGGGTGGCCGAGACGGAGTTGCCGGCCCGGTAGCCCTGGTCCGCCTCGGAGGTGACCTCGAAGGGGTTGAGCTGGATCGGCTCCTGGCTCGAGGCGGCGGAGCCCGACGAGGGGGACGTGGAATCCGCCTGGGCCCAGGCGACCGTGGAGGCGAGGATCCCCAGGCACGCGACTGCCGCGTGAAGGGCCCTGGCCGTTGATAGCGGTGCTTTGTGATTCATGGTTTGCTTGAGTCTAAGGTGCGGTCGTTCGGACGCGTCTCGGATGCGTGTCTCGGGATGTGTCCGCAGTGAGGTTGGGGTTATGGGAGCTGTTAAGAGACCCAAGTCGTACTCACCGCAAACCCGGCCTTATACAATCAATTGAATCTCCGGCCGTGAAATCAGGGGCCGCGAACGCCGGGCCGGGGGATATTGTCATTGTCAAAAATCGCGCGGCCTTCAATCAGTTGGAAATGGCCGGCCCCGTCACCCAAAAGGAGATCGCCCGAACCCTTGGCCTGCACCCGTCGACCATCTGCCTCGCCCTGAAAAAGGACCCGCGCGTGCCGAGGTCCACGATGGAGGCCGTCGAGGAGGCCGCGAAGCGGCTGGGCTACGTGCGCGACCCGATGCTGGGGGCGCTGTCGGCGTACCGCAACGCCCGCCGGCGCAAGGCGTTCCACGGGACGCTGGCGTGGCTCGTGAGCACCTCCCCCGAGTACGACTGGCGCAGCTTCAAGGACTACGCGGACTACTTCGAGGGGGCCCGCCAGAGGGGCAGCGAGCTCGGCTACCAGCTCGAGATCTTCGACCTCAACAAGCACGAGGAGAACCCGGGCCGCCTGCTCGGCATCTTCCGCGCGCGCAACATCCGCGGCGTGATCGTCTGCCCGCAGCCGCAGATAGACACGGTGCTGAACATGAGCTTCGAGCACCTCTCCGGCGTGACGCTCGGCTACACGCTCAAGAGCCCCGCGCTCCACTCGGTCACGGCCTACCACTACGCCTCGGTGCGCGAGATCTGCGCCCGCCTGCGCGCGCTGGGCTACCGGCGCATCGGCTACATCATCCCGAGCGAGCACGACTCGCGCCTGAACGGCGCCTTCCTCTCCGCGTTCCTGCTCGAGCAGTCGTCGATGAGGCCGGCCGACCGCATCCCCCCCTTCACGGACTCCTTCCGGGCGTCCTCGCCGTCGCCGTTCCGCGCGTGGCTGAGGAGGCACAAGCCCGACGCGCTGATCGCGGCGAACTACCAGGCGGCCCTGCTGACCGAGGCGTTCAAGCTGTCGGTGCCCGGCAAGATCGGCGTCGCGATGGTCGCCATCATCGAGGGATTCCATGAGTTCTCGGGGATAGACGAGAACTCCGTGCGCATCGGCAGGACCGCCGCGGAGGTGGTGGTCTCCATGGTGGAGCACAGCGAGACGGGCATCCCCCTGCATCCCCAGAGGATCCTCGTCCAGGGCCGCTGGCACGAGGGGTCCTCGCTCAGGCCCGGCCGGGTCGACGGGGACGCGGGCGGGGCGCCGCGCGCCACGCTCACAGCGCGCCCATGAAATTGAAGACCCGGTCGTCGTGCCCCGGGAGGAACTCGTGGCCGAAGTCCGGGTACACCACGAGCTCCTTGTCGGACCCGATCTTGTTGTAGGCGGCGAGCTGGGTCGAGGGCGGGCAGATCGTGTCCATGAGCCCCGTGAACATGAGGACCTTGGCCTTGATCCGGGGCGCAAGGTGCTGGCAGTCGATGTAGCCGAGCTTGGTGAACAGCTCGGCCTCGCGCTCGTGGCGCGGGTCGACCTTCCTGAAGAATTCCTTCAGCTCGCCGTAGGCCTCCGCGGCCAGGTCCATCTCCCACACCCGCTGGTAGTCGCACAGGAACGGGAATGCCGGCGCCGCCCGCCTGATGCGCGGCTCGAGCGCCGCGCAGGCCAGCGTCAGGCCGCCGCCCTGCGAGCCGCCCATCGCGCCGACCCGGTCCGGGTCCACGCCCTCCATGGCCATGACGATCCGCGCGAGCTGCGCGGAGTCCAGGAAGATGGAGCGGAAGAGGAGCCTTTTCGGGTCGCTGTCGGCGAGGCCGCGGATCAGGTGCCCGTGCAGCGTGTTGCCCCCGGTCCCTCCCCTGTCCTCCGATTTTCCGCCCTGCCCCCTGCAGTCCATGGCCGCCACGCAGATCCCCTCGCCGACAAGGCCCAGCTTGTCACTCCAGCTCCCGCTGCTGTCGCTGTAGCCGTGGAACTGCAGGACGGCGGGAAGACGGCCCCCGGAGCTGCGCGGCCGGAGGAACTTCGCGTACACCCTCGCCCCGCCGACGCCGGTGAACCACATGTCGAAGCACCGGGCGGCGTGGGTGGAGAGCGTGTCGTTGGGGACCAGCTCCACCTGGGGGTCAAGGGCGTGCATCTCCGCCAGCGAGCTGTCCCAGTAGGCGTCGAAGTCCTTGGGCCTTGGGTTCAGGCCTTTGTAGCTCATGAGCTCGGGGAGGGGTTTGTCGACGATCGGCATGGGGATTCAGGCGCGATGTTTTCCCCTTTCACCCAGAAGGCAAACCCAGGGCGGCCGCGTTCAATTCATTGTAAGGCGCGCGCCTTGTCGCGGGGCGCAGGGCCTGACGGCATCGGGCCCTGATGACTTCGCCCACCTCTCCATGAAAAGAATCCCCATCGCCCTCCAGCTCTGGTCGCTGCACGAGGACTGCGCGCGCGACTTCGCCGCCACCGTCTCAGCGGTGGCGAAAATGGGCTACGGGGCCGTCGAGCTCGCGGGCTACGGCGGGCTCGACGCCAAGGGAGCCAAGGCCGCGATCGAGGCCGCGGGCCTGAAGGTCGCCGGGATGCACTTCCCTATCCAGGCCTTCAACGACGACACGGACAGGATCATCGGCGACGCGCTCCTCATGGGCGCGACGGACGTGACCTGCGCCTGGTGGCCGGACACGCATTTCGTCTCGCCCGGCGCGTGCGAGGAGATCGGGATGCGCCTGGATGGGATCGGCGCGCGGATGCGCGCGTTCGGGCTCAGGTTCAGCTACCACAACCATGGCGGGGAGCTGAGGCTCCTCGGGGGACGCACGGCCCTCGAGTGGATGCTGGGGGCCTCGGAGCCCCGCAACGTCGCCGCTGAGCTGGACGTCTACTGGGCCCACTTCGGCGGGGCCTCGCCCGGCGCGCTCCTGCGCTCCCTCGGCGCCCGCTGCCCGCTCGTCCACCTGAAGGACGCGTCGGAGATCGGCCGGGGGCCCGTGGACTTCCCGGCCGTCTTCGCCGCCATCGACTCCGTGGGCGCGGCCGAGTGGCTGATCGTCGAGATCGACACCTACACGCACACGCCGCTCGAGTCGGTTCGCGAGTGCCTGGACACGCTCCGGGGCTGGGGCCGCGCGTGAGCGCGGCGCCGCGCTGGTGGCTGGCGGCTACCGGGGCGCGAGATACCA
>Ga0265320_10002204_pt1 | contig 13691 bp, 10 predicted proteins | sample 4827metaG_FD_202087 | JGI IMG/M metagenome (GOLD analysis project Ga0265320, IMG submission 202087) | Rhizosphere microbial communities from Carex aquatilis grown in University of Washington, Seatle, WA, United States - 4-8-27 metaG | ecosystem: Host-associated > Plants > Roots > Rhizosphere >...
TATTGATCGCGCCAGGAATGTGGCCGGCGGCGAACTCTTTCGGTGTCCGCACGTCGAGCACGACGTTTTTCTTGTCGGCCCGCATTTTCTCAAACTCCTCGACGTTGACGTCCTTGAATCCCTTGGTATCCGCGACGCGGGTGAAGGGCGCTTCCGTCGCAACGTAAGCCGCGGGCAAGGCGCCCTGGTTTTTGGCGGTGGCGGCGGCGCCGAGTTGGAGGCTCAACAAGAGGGCGGGGGAGAAAATGAATTTGGCAAAGAAAGGCTTCATAGTTCGCGCACGTTTCGGTATTGAGAAAGCATTGACCAATCGGGCCAGTAATTCAAATCGATTTCACGCGGATGTTTAAGCTGGCGCTAGTTCAAATGCGGGTGGCGGGCGGCGCTAAACGCGAGAATTTGGCCCGGGCCGTCGCGGCGATCACGACCGCGGCAAGGGCCGGCGCGGCGGTGGCGCTCCTGCCGGAGGCGATGTCGTTGGGCTGGACCCATCCGTCGGCAAGCGCCGAGGCCGACGCGATTCCCGAGGGCCAGACGGCGACGGTGTTACGCGAAGCGGCAAGGCGGGAGCGGGTTTATGTTTGCGCCGGGCTTGTCGAGCGGGCGGGCGACCAAGTCTTCAACTCGGCGATCCTGATCGATCCCGCGGGTGAGATCTTATTGATTCACCGCAAGCTGAACGAGCTTGAGATTGGCCACGAATTCTACGCCTTGGGTGACCGGCTGCAGGTGGTGGCGACGCCGCTGGGACGTTTTGGGGTGATGATTTGCGCGGATGCGTTTGTCCGTGGCCAGGTCATTAGCCGTACGCTCGGGTACATGGGCGCGCAGGTGATCCTTTCGCCGTCGAGTTGGGCCGTGCCAGCCGAGCACGATAACGAGCGTGAGCCGTATGGCCAACTTTGGCGGGATAACTATGCCCCCGTCGCGCGCGACTTCCGGCTCTGGATCGCGGGGGTCAGCAACGTCGGCTGGCTCGAGGCGGGGCCATGGCGTGGACGGAAGTGCATCGGTTGTTCGCTGGTCGTCGGGCCGGACGGTGAGCCGGCCGCGGTCGGGCCTTACGGGGTGGACGCCGAGACGATTCTTTACCTCGACGTTGAGCCGGTGGAACGGTCGGCGCGAGGGGAAGGATGGGAGAAGAGATGGGAGAAATGAGACGGATGGCGGGGGTGGGGACGGAATGATTCCGCGGCTGGAAGGCTGCCTGAGGTCAGGGTTTGGGTCCGCGCCGGGTGCGCCGATAGCTTCCCAAGCGTCGTCAAGTCGGCTGAACGTGGAATACGATTGCCTTCGTGAAACCATCGGGGTATTGCCTCTGCATGCCTGCGTCACCCCAGCCATTTCCGCTAGTCAAAGGCTCGGGCTTGGTGGGCGGCGCGCCAGCTCGATGTGGCTTCCGCCCGTTCAGCGCCTGATAACATCTCTGCTTCCTTGCTATGAAAAAACAAATTACTCGCCGGAACTTCGTGGCGGCCGCAGGGGCGGGCGCCTTGGCGGCGCCGGGTCTGCTCGCGCTGGCGCAAGCGCCGCAGGTCCGCGTTCGTGGGACCGTCAAACCGGTCGTTCTTTCCGCGGAAAACGGCAACAAATCGAAGGACGCCGAAGGGCTGACGGCGGTGGCCAGAGCGTTCAAAATGATTACCGAAGGCGCCGATGTGCTCGACGCGGTGATCGCCGGGGTGAACATCGTCGAGTTGGACCCGGAGGACACGAGCGTCGGTTATGGCGGATTGCCGAACGCTGACGGCGTGGTGCAATTGGACGCCTGCGTGATGCACGGGCCGTTGAAGCGGGCGGGCGGCGTGGCTTGCCTGGAAGGGGTGCGCACGCCGTCGTTGGTCGCCAAGACGATCATGGAGCAAACCGATCATCATTTGCTGGTCGGTAAAGACGCGCAACGGTTCGCGCGGAATTTGGGGTTCAAGATCGAGGACGACCTGAACACCGACAAGTCCCGGCGATTGTGGCTGGAGTGGAAGCGGCGCACCGACCCGTCCCATTACCTGGACCCGAAGGCCCGCTCGGAGGCCTGGCATCGCGCGGGCAGGGAAATGGTTCGGGAGGGGCTGATCGATCCGCTCCACTATTACGGCACCATTAACTGCAATGGCGTGAACGCCAAAGGCGAGGTCTGTGGCGTCACCACCACCAGCGGATTGGCGTTCAAGATTCCGGGCCGGGTGGGCGATTCGCCGATTCTCGGCGCGGGTCTCTACGTCGATGGTGGGATTGGCGCGGCCGGTTCGACCGGGCGCGGCGAGGCGAACTTGTTCTCTCTGATTTCGTTCCTGATCGTGGAATTCATGCGGCAAGGGATGACGCCGAAAGACGCCGGGCTGGCCGGCTTGAAGCGCGTGGTGGCCAACACGGTCGAGAAGCGGTTGCTGAACGGGAACGGCAAGCCGAATTTTAACGTCAGCTACTATGTCCTCAACACGCGGGGTGAGTACGCCGGGGTTTCCCTTTACGAATTGGCGGAGAAGCAGCAGCCGATTCGGTTTGCTCTTTGCGACGAAAACGGTCCGCGCGTGGTACAGACCGAGCCGCTGTTGGCCGGGCCGCCCGAGGTTTGACGCGGGCCGGGCGCGGAATCGAAACAGGCGCGGCGGCCATGACAGCCACCGCGCCTGCTACCGTTCCAACTTCAATAATCCCGCGACGCCGGAACGCCCGCGCCCGGCGGAGCCGGCCCGTGCGTCGTAGGAAATCCAGAATTATTTCTCTCGCTTGGCTTCCCAGTCGCGCGAGGTGGTTGTGCCGCCACGCTCGGATTCGATTTTGCCCTTGATTGAATCACCGCTCAACTTGCCATTGTATTTGGTCGTCACTTTATTGCCATTGCGTTCGACGGAAACCGAGAAGGAGACGTCATCGCCTTTGATCTTGCCTTCTTCGATGTCGCGTTCGGTGACGTCGCCGTTGCGTCCCGGTTGGCTGAGTTTTCCGGTCAACTTCTCGCCATCGGCCTTCAATTTGAGGGTCACTTTGACGTCGGGATTGCCATTGCGTCCCGGGCGACTCCAAGTCCAGTTGCCATCGACGTCGGCGGCGTGGGCTTGGGCAACCGCGACGGCCGCGAAAATCGCGCAGATGCCGACTTTGATCAGAGAGGATAGTGCTAGTTTGCGCTGCATAGTTTATAGGAGTTAGGTTTTATTTACGGTTCTGCGAGGGAATGCCTTACCTGGGCAATTCTCCGACATTACCGGTTCTTGTAAAGACGACCCGGCAGGAGCAAAGGTTACAATCCGTTCAAACTTCAGCGCGATTGCGTAAGCCGCTACCTTCAGGAATGTTATGGCTTGCGGCGCCGTTGACGCCGGCAGTTCGCGTCATCCCCGCCAGCTCGGTCTCGTTCCATCGTCCGCGCGGCAGAATAGGCCGCACCAAGGGCGGGCGCCAATATGGTGTTCACCGCAACCGTCGCGCTCGTTCGACCGGCCGTCACCGAAGGAAAGCGCGGTAGAATTGCGCGCGGCCCGCCGCCTGGCTATCGATGACCTCGGTGGAGGCGCCGCTACTGACGACGGTGGTGACATCGGTCCAGTGGACGAGATCGCTTGAGGTTTGAATCAGATAACTGGCGCCGGGCTGGCCGGCGAGGACCAATTGGAATTCTCCGTTGGACCACGCCAAGCCGGCCGGCAGCAGGCGAGGCGCGATGACGGTGGGAGGGTTGACGGTGAAGTTCACCGGCGACGACTGAAAAACGGTTCCGTAAACGTCGGTAGCTTGAGCGCTGACCGAGTAGGCGCCGGCCGCCAGGTTCGTGAGCGAAAGCGTGAAGGGGGCATTGGTCACCGTGCCCACGGGGGTTGTTCCCGAGAAAAAGGCGACTTCGCTAAAGTCAGCGGAATCCGAAACGGTCGCCGCGAGCGTCACCTTTCCGGGAGCGGTGAGGGCGGTAACCGTGGAGGCGGCTTGTAACGCGACCCAAGGCGAGGTGTTGGTCGCCGGCGACAGTTGGCTGGTCGGGATGATTGATTTTGCGGTGGACGGACTGCTCCAAAGCAGTTGGGCGACGGCCGTGGTTTCGGCGCCGGAATCGTATTCCAGAACGAGGTCGTAGCTTTGCCCGGCGGTTAAGGCGACGGAGCCGCTGGCCTCCGTGTAGGGCTGATCGACTGATTGGTCGATGATCGGTTGATCGTCGAGCGTCAGGTGGACCACGCCGGAGGCGAGCGTGTAGAAAGTGTAGGTTTCACTGAACTGCGGCGTCAACTGGCCCGACCAGCGGGCGCCGAACGGCACGCCGGGAACGCCGGTGGCGGGCGCCGCACCCAGCCAACTGAAATCAACGGAGGGATCGATTCGCACGAGCGTCGGCGGGTTCTCAAACCCGGCGTCGGAGGAATAATACTGCGCCAGCAAACCGGAGCCGTGCCCGATGGCGCCGGCGGAGTAAAAGGTTTCGCTGGCCGCTTCGCTGTCGATCACGCCGGAGGCGAAGGCCCGCGCTTTCACCTGCGTCGTGTTCGTCAGGATCAACGGCTGAGTGTAGCGCGGGGACGAGGCGTCCGGCATACTCCCGTCCAAGGTGTAACGGATGATCGCGCCCGCGGTGGCGTCGTTCAGAGAGACCGTCGTTTGGTTCGTGAAGACGTTTCCGGCCGACGAGGCGAGGATGGGCGTCGCGGCCGATTTGAGGGGGCCGTAAATGCTGAGTTCGGTCCCGGTTCCAACGAAAACCTTTCCGTTCGCGACGGTCGGCACCGTGAACCGGACGGCGAAGCCCGCGGCGTCCCGGGCGCCGGCCTGGGAGCTATTGTACAGTTCGGTTCCGAGGTCGTTGGCGTCGAAGGCGTGGAGCACGGTGGGCGAGAAAGTCGCGAAACCGCCGTTGTCCAACGCCCAAAGGATACCGTTGGTGGCGCCATTCGCCGAGATGCTGGGGGTCGATCCACCGTAGCCAAACTGGTGGACGGAAAGTGACGTGGGTTGCGTGGACAACTGGCCGCCGCGCAAATCAAAGGCCCTAAGGTAATCCATCATTCCGCAATAATAGATCCGCTGATTGAAGTAGGCCGCCATGCCAAAGGACCCGGCGATGGCCGAGGGTAAAGATTGGACCAGTTGGCTGTCGCCGTCGGCTTGAAACCCGCCCATGTTGTCCCGGTTCATCAGATAGATCGTCCCTTCCTTTCCGGCCTGGACCAGCAAATGAAGCGGGGTATCGGGTTGATCGGGGATGACCAGAACGCCGCCGGAGCCTAGGTCCAGATCATTCACGTCGAGGTAATCCTGATTGGACGGGGTGAATGAGTCGGTGACGGTCAGACTCGAGTTGTTGAGCGAGAGCTTGAGCACGGAATCGCCGTAGTCAGGCCCTTGATCGTAATCGAAGGTCCCATTGCCGGTGCTGACGTAGAAATTCCCGGCGCCGTCCGCGGCCGGCCCGGCTCCGCCCGACCAGATCCCGCCATCGCTCCCGTTGGGCGTGTCGTTAAAAATGGTGACCTGCTGCAAACTCTGCGCGTCATAACCGATGATCCAACCGTGATAGGGAAAGAGATCGCCGATGGACGCCCACGCGATGTAAACGACGCCGTTGAGCAAGAGCAGGGCGGAGCGCTGATGCTCCTTGAGCGCCTGAAACAATACGTTATTGGCGCCGTCATTCGGGGTTCCCGACCCCGGCACGGAGCCGGTGATGACCACCGGACCCCCGAATTTCTCGGCGCCGGTTCGGATGTCGAGCGCGTGGAGGCGGAAGTAATACTGCGCGGAGCCGGCGATCACCTCCTTGGTCTTGGCGACGACGTAGAGGGTCTGGGTGGTCGGATCGATGACGGGCGTGCTGGTGATCCCGATCTCGGGCGTCGCCGGGTCGCTGAGGCCCAAGTCGGTAACCAGCATCGTTGTTATCCCGGCGGCCGGGTTAATAAAGCTGACCTGCCAAAGCGGTTGGCCGTCGGTCGTATTGTCGGCGTCGAACGCATAGACGCTGTCATGCTCGGTGACGACGAAAACGAGATTCCGAACGCTCTGGTCGGCGAAGCGAACTTGGGGGGCGTAGAGCGGCTGGCCGAAGGCTTCTCCGTCGATGTGAAAAGCCGCGACCTTGCCGAAGGTCGTGGAGTTGAGATTGCCGGGAGTCAGACGGTATTCGTTCTGATTCTGGCCGGTCCGGTAATTGTCATTGTGATAGGTCAAAACGCTGACTTGGGCTTGCGCTTCGTTGGGGCTCGCCGCGGCAAGGCAAGCGGCGACGAACACCATCACCGCGCGCGCGACGAGGCGCGCGGTTCCCCGCGCCGACCCCCGACCGGGCGCGCGGCGCGGCGGGCAGGCGCCGGAGCCGCGGCGTGGACCCGCCGCCCGCGGTTCAGGCTCGATAGTGCAGTCGAATGCGCATGTGTGGTGGTCACCGTGGTGATCGCGTATCATAATGTATAATCTTTCATGTAGAGGGCGATTCACCCGGCGGTCATCGTTCAAATCCGCTTAAACGAATAATTGGTGGCGCGCGCATCGAGCTTGAGTCGGTGGCGGTCGCGGATTCGAGCGCCGACTGGGCGCTGATTCCCCTTTCGGCCCCAAGCCAGGGAAAAGATTGGGGGTAATAACCCATTGTTCACGTTAATACGAGGTGCGGTGCAGTTAGCGTGCCCGAAATGCTGCGAATCGTCGTTTGGCGCCGGTTTACTGGACGGCGCGCTGAATTCGATGACGGGGCCGAGGACAGGAAGGCGGGCGCTGGAAAGAGGCGCCAGCCTGGGGAACTGCTCCGCAGGCTGGCGAGGGGAGGGGGAGAGTTAACCCGGCAGTTGAATCGTGTGATCGGGCGCGCGTTTCAACTGCCGGGTTAAATTCAAAAGACCGGTCGTGGCGCGGGCCACTCAGGAGGTGGTATTCAAAGTACCGTCGGGGCTTACGCCGCTGGCGGGCTGGCCCAGAAGAGACGCGACGTCGCTGGACGCGCTCGGACCGCCGCTCGATTCGGTGGAGGTTGATTCCCCCGTTTTGGAATGATGGTGGTGTCCACCATGTTTTTTATGAACGGCCCCGGTCGGGGCGGCCCCGGTTTGGGATTGCAGTTGAGCTTGCAGCCAAGGTGGCGTCGTACTCCCGCTTACACTGTTCACCGACATATATTGCTCTTTCTCATTGGGGTCGATATTCCAATCGAATCCCGATTTTTTGCATGACATGCAAGTCCTGGCCGATGGGCGCCGGAGGCGCTGGTGACCGAGGCTTTCGCATCACGATTGAGGGAATTCCCAACCGACGAAGAGTGGTTAAGCACGTCCTATGCCGCGTCACGTGCGGACCCCCGTCACAGGGGCGGCGTCCAGCCGAAACACGAAATTGGCGGAATCGCGGCAAGCGGTTGACCACTCCGATGGTAAGCCGTTGACCAGCGGCCTGCCGTGAGCGGAAAAGGAAATGAGCCGACTCGACGATGGCGCGTGACTACCCGTCAAAAGGGGCTGCTTGGCCCGAATCGCCGAGTCGGGGGGGGGCCGATTCACCGGGAAGGCGACGCAAATCCCGGTGGGTGGAATCGGGAGCGCGAGCTCGGTCAGCCCCCGTCACCGTCGTCGGAAAGGGTCGTTCGCATCATCCGCTTCCCGGTGAACGAGGCGCCGATTTCGACCCGTGTCCAGGCGTGACGAAAGCCGGCGTCATCCGTTCGCCGTTTGGGATGGGACGCGGCGTGGCGCGAGACCGGGGGCGGAACCGCCTTGCATGCTTGATCCGCGAAGCGGGTTGGGAGCGGGAGCGAAATCCGGGTCGATGGCCTGCGTTGCCGCCACGGCGCGCAGATCATTCGCCAAAGCATGCAAATGAGTTGCGCGTATTCCGTCATTTCGGAAATGCCCAAGAGATAGAGGCGGGGGGAAATCCGGGAGAACGCCTGCCTGGCGCGCCCAAGGATTGGTCGAATTACCGAGCCGATCCGCGCCGCGAAGATCGGCGCCGAGGGCGCGACGACTGACAGCGCGGGACGACAGCGCTCATCTTGGGGCATCAGGCGGGCGTCCGGCGACGGCAATTGCCCACGTCGGTTGGCTCGCGGCAAAACTTCTCGCCGGGCCTCCGCACGGCGGGCGCCTGGCCTGGTTCTGACGCTGGGGCCGAGTTCTTCGCGGCGGGGTGAATCGGCCGCGTCGGGTGGGTTTGGGCTAGCCTGGGTAGCGTTCATCGTTGGCAAGCGTAGCCGCGTCGAACCGGGCGCCGACGCATCGGCCGTCCGTCTATCCGTCGTGAGGCGCGGCCCGGTAGTGAAATTGAGATTCACGGCCGGCCAATCGGGCGAGACGGCGCCTAGCTGGCTCGGCCAGAAGATCACTCATCGTTTGGAGGAGCGTGGGGATGTCCATCGGCTTCTCGAGCAAGGCGCCCACGCCGGCGCTGAGCGCGGTAAAGAGTTGGTTCGACCGGGCGGTGATGATGATGATGGGAACGAGGGGATGCTCCGCCGAGAGGCGCTCGAAGGTATCCCACCCGTTCTTGACGGGCATGTTCAAGTCGAGCAGGACGAGGTCAATCTGCGATTGGTCAGCCAACTCGAGAGCTTGTTGCCCGTTCATGGCGGGCGCCACCCGATACCCTTCGGCAATCAAAAGATCGGTCAGCGAATCACGCACGTTCGGATCGTCGTCCACGACCAAAATGCGTTTCGCGCCGGCGGAGCGGTGCGAGTGGATTGGCGCGGAGTCGCGTGAGAGAGCGGGCGGGGTTGAATGGGCCGTCGGTTGAAACGTTTTTGGCAAGGGCGTTAATTTCATACTCGAAGTCGTGACGGGTCGCCGGTGGCAGACGACGCCGGTGGTCGCGGGTATCACGCGCGACGAGCTCACCGCGAAGCGATGGGACGGTCCAGACGCCGGCCTCGACGTCCACCACCAGGATCCGTTTGGTTTTCATCGCGCGTAAACCGGGGTCAATCATTTCCGGCGCCGAGCAACTGGGTCACGAACGCCCGGTCCGTGATGCGGCGCAGACGCGAGAGCTCGGGTTCGTTGGTAAGGTCGGCGACGGCCTTTAAGAGAATGGGGAAATTCAAGGGTTTCTCCATAAATGCGTCGATACCCAGGCGTTGGGCATTCTCGTACTCATCGGGGCGAGCCGTGATGACGATGACGGGCAGCAAAGGGGCGACCCAGTCCAGTTGGCTGAACGCGGACCAGCCGTCCCAGTGGGGCATATTGAGGTCCAACAAAACGAGGTCGGGCGTCCGGACGATGGCAAAATTGACGGCCTCGATTCCGTTAGTTGCTTCGTCCACCACGAAGCCCTCCGAGGCGAACGCGTCCGCCAAGCTGCCGCGCACAACCGCGTCGTCATCGGCGATGAGGATGCGCTTCCCGACTGTTGGTGAATCGGGACGCCGCGGGGCCGAGAGCGGCTGAAGCGAACCTGGGCTGGACGCCTGCCGGACGAAGCGCGGTCGCCATTCACGGGGCGTGACGGGCTTGTTCGGCGGGCCGCGGCGACTTAGGCGGCGGTTGTCCGGGAGACCGGTGACGGCGAGAGTTTCGGCGGTTGGCGACGTTGGCGAGGTGGCCTCCGGCGAGCGAAGGCCAGAGTCAAGATCCTGGCGGTTTCCGGGCGTGGGCGGTGGGGTATGCATGGGTCAAAAGGAATTAAATCGACTGGGAAAGCGTGAGCGAACCGGCGTTGGATTCGGAGGGACTCCGCCCGGGCGCGCGCGCGGTTGCCTCCGGCGGGCGCAACGCAATCCGGACGGCTTTGAGAAATTCCCGGGGCGTGAACGGTTTCGAAAGCAGCGCGGAGATCTGAAGTTGCGCTTGGTCGCGGAGTATTTCGTCGGCGTAAGAACCCGAGGCGATAATGATCGGGAGAGTGAGTCCGTCGGCGCGAATCCGCTCAACCAACTCCCAGCCCGGCAGGCGAGGCATATCCAGATCCGTCACGAGCAGGTCATAACGCTCGCGGTGAAGCGCTTCCCACGCTTCGGCGCCATCGGCGGCTCCTTTCACCTCGTACCCAGCCTGGGCGAGCGCGGCGGCGAGGACGCGAAGCACGCCTTCGTTATCGTCCGCTAAAAGTATTCGCTTCCGCGGGCCAGCGCCAGGCGCTCGGGGAGGGATGCGGGCGCCTGACCTCTCACGCCGGGGGCAGGGTGGGTGAGATTGCGGAGGCATCGCGTTGGCTTTTCGGAGTGATGGTTAATTGCTCGATTTCAAGTCGCCTGATCGAGGGTAACGCACGGGTTGTGCCAAGTACTCACGCGATTGGCTTCCAAGGGGTTCGGACCCGGTCGATCGCGATTGATCGGAAAATGGGAAAGCGGTTGACCACGGTGGGGTAAGCGATTGACCGCATCCCACGCGGTCGCTCGGGTCCGGCGCGGGCGACTTGGGTTAGGCGTTTTGCGAACCGGGAAGGGTTTTCGCGCAATTGGCACGACAATTGCCTCGTTCAATGCGGAGGCCGGCGTCGGCCAAGCGGTTTGAGATGACTCTATGATTATGAACGATCGGTTCCTGCCCCGGCTCTGGATTCTCATCGGCGCCCTGCTTTTGGTGGCCGGTGGCACGATTCTCGGATTGTCGGCGGCCTGGAAGACGGTGCGGCGGCTGGAAACCAAGCTCACCAGTTCGCAACTCGAGAGTTTCCAGCTCGCCGGCGAGGTGCGGCGGGGGTTGCAGAGCCTGAGCAGTTCCATGGTTAGTTATGTCTTGGTGAGGGATGCCGCCCATTGGGCGCAGTTCGAACAGACGAGCGCCAATTTGGACCATTGGATCGATGATCATGATCCGAGCGTGAATCCGCGTTCGGTCTTGTCCACGGAGAAAGAGCGCCGCGTGTTCCGGGAGCTGAACACGGCGTATGACGATTACCTGAGCGCGGCCCGAGCCGTCCACTCGAACGCGCGGCCGGCGTTGGTAAGTTCCGGGCAACTCACCCAACTCGACGGTTTTAACGCGCAGGCCCTGCGAATGCGGGAGCTGGTGCGGGAACTGGCGGACGCACACCGAGCCGCCGAGTCGGCCTTTCTGGCGAGCGCCACGTCCTCTCTGACGACGCTACGCAACGGCCTCATTGCGAGTATCATCGTCCTCCTGACATTGGTGGCGGCGCTCGGGTGGGTGATCTATCGCGACCGGATCGCGCCGCTCCGGTCCAGCCTCGTGCATAGTCAGACCTTGCTGGAGCGGCAGGAAAAGCTGGCCACCCTCGGGACGCTCGCGGCGGGGATCGCGCATGAGATTCGCAATCCTTTGACCTCGATGAAGGCGCGCCTCTATACGCTGGAAAAACATCTTCAGACCGTGCCTGCCGCGCGGAAGGATACCGCGATCATCGGCGCCGAGATCACCCGCCTGGAACGGATTGTGCAGGATGTGCTGAGTTTTGCGCGTCCGTCCGAACCCAAACTGGAATCGGTGGTCGCCGACCGCCTGCTGCGCGAGGTTTACGGTTTGATGTCGCAAGGCCTGGAGAGCCGCGGCGTGCGGCTGATCGTGGAACCCAGCGTGCCGCTGGTCATTCACGCTGACAGCGGCCATCTCAAACAGGTCCTGGTCAACTTGGTGCGCAATGGGGCGGAAGCGATCGCGGGCGAGGGGACCGTCACGCTGCATGCGCGCGCGGCGCGCGCCCCGCTGGGCGGACGAGAGACGGACGCGGTCATCATCGACGTGGCCGACAGTGGCCGGGGCATCTCGCCGGAGGTCGAAAAGCGCCTCTTCGATCCGTTTTTCAGCACGAAGGAGACGGGCACCGGACTCGGGTTGTCGATTGCGACCCGGATCGTGGAAAAACACGGTGGCGTGCTTGAATACAAGACGCGGCCCGGTCACGGCACGACCTTCGGCGTTGTCTTGCCGCGCGAAATCGAAGACAGTGGCACGAGTGAGAAAAGCAAAGCGGCAAACTAAGCGGGCGGCGAATCACCCGACCGAACGCCATCGTGCGCGGCCAGCGGCGGCGCCGGGCGTCGATTCGATTTTTGGCGCGGTTACCGGCGGTCGATGGAGCCGGTCGGGGGGGCGGAGGTTAGGCCCCGGGGGATGGGCCCACGGGGCCAACGGAGTCAGGTAACCGGCGACATGCCCAAACCTCCGCAGATTCTCTTGATCGAGGACGACGCCAGCCTGGCGGCGAATCTGCGTGACGTGCTGAGCGAGGACGGCTTCGAGGTCACCGTCTGCAACCGCGGTGACGACGGCCTGCGCCGCGCGGGCGGCGAGTGCGACGTGGTGCTGACCGATCTCCGCCTGCCTGGGCTGGGGGGCTTGGACTTGGTGCGCCTGCTCCACGAATCGCAGCCGCGCCTGCCGGTCGTCCTGATGACGGCTCACGGCACGATCGAGACCGCGATTGAGGCGACCAAACTGGGCGCTTACGATTATCTCCAGAAGCCCTTTGAGATGACCTCCCTGTTCAGCGTCCTGCATCGCGCCGTGGCCGCCGGCCGCCTGATGCGCGAACCGGTGGCGCTGCCGAATTCGCCGGTCGAAAGCCGCGCGGCGTTGATCGGCTCGAGCCGCGCCATGCAGGAGGTTTGCAAAGCGATCGGCCGCGTGGCCGCCAAACCCGTCACCGTCCTGATCCGCGGGGAGACGGGGACCGGCAAGGAACTGATCGCCCGAGCGATCTATCAGCACAGCCAGCGCGCCAAGGCGCCTTTCATCGCGATCAATTGCGCGGCGATTCCGGAGAATCTGCTGGAGAGCGAATTGTTCGGGCACGAACGCGGGGCGTTCACCGGCGCCGACCAGCGGCGGGTCGGCCGGTTCGAACAGGCGCACAAGGGAACGCTTTTCCTGGATGAAATCGGTGATCTCCCACCGGATACGCAGGTGAAACTGCTGCGGATCCTGCAGCAACAAACCTTTCAGCGCGTCGGTGGGACGGAGACGATCTCCGTGGACGTTCGGCTGATCGCCGCGACCCATCGCAACCTGGAGGCGATGATCCGGGAAGGCAAGTTTCGCGAGGATCTTTTCCACCGTCTGAACGTGGTGAGCGTCCAGCTTCCCCGCCTGCGCGAGCGGCGCGATGACATTCCGATGTTAGTGCGGCATTTTCTGCGCCAATACGCGGAGGAATTCGGCCTCGAGAGCCCCACGGTGTCAACCGAGGCCCTGGCCGTCCTGCAAGCGGATGCCTGGCCGGGAAACGTCCGTGAATTGGAAAACGTCACCCGGCGGTTGCTGCTGGGAGCCCGAGGCCTGTCGATCAACGCCGACGCGGTTCGCCAAACCCTGGGGGCACGCAACGCGGAGGCGACGGGGGGCGGCGCCTCGTTCTCCCTTTTCGCCCGCGAATTATTGGCGCGAGCGCAGGTGGGCGAGTTGGACGACGCTTATGCCCGCATGTTGGCGGAGGCGGAACGTGAAATTCTGACCCAGGCGATATCGCTGGCCGAAGGGAACCAGGCGAAGGCCGCGCGGTGGTTGGGATTGTCGCGTTTTACGTTGCGCGAAAAACTGAAACAGCTCGGCTTGCATCCCGATTCCACGCCCGCCGCCGACCTGGATGCCGGCGCCAAGGAATGATCGAGCCGAGGGCGGCCGAGACGCTAAACGCCGGTCGCCGCGGCGCCGCCTGATCGGGAGAGACCTCGGCCACGAGATCCGGCCACGCCCGGCTCTGACCCCGAGGCCGCCGGCCTTCCGGCGCGCGACGCGCGAGCGTTCACGGTCCACGAGTTCCGTGTTGGCGCGGGAACAAAAGGGGACGGCTGCGAATTCAAAAGGGGACAGTTGATA
>Ga0265320_10002207_pt1 | contig 13677 bp, 14 predicted proteins | sample 4827metaG_FD_202087 | JGI IMG/M metagenome (GOLD analysis project Ga0265320, IMG submission 202087) | Rhizosphere microbial communities from Carex aquatilis grown in University of Washington, Seatle, WA, United States - 4-8-27 metaG | ecosystem: Host-associated > Plants > Roots > Rhizosphere >...
CGCGGCTTACATGGCCTACATCTACTTCCATCCGGACCGCTTCGGCTGGCTGGCGCTGTCTTCGACCGACACCAAATCGCCATCGGCCGGGCACCCTCAGAAATTCAGAAACAGATAGGCGGCGATACCGGTCACCACCACGGCGATCATCGCCACCGACTTCAACCCCATGGCCTGCTGGCGGTACATCAATACCGCTGTTCCGATGATCATTGGGCTGATGATCAGCAACCCGACCTGTTTCTCGTTCATTGCTCTCGGCCTTGTGTCCGTCCCGGCAGGGAAGGCGTCCCCGTCGGGAGGAGTGTGCCGGAGTTGGGCGGCGACGGCCAGCCCGAAGGCGGGCCGCCGCTCCAGCGCCCGTTGAGGGCGCGGCCAAGGGCGCGGATGCGCCCGCCCGGCGAGGGACAATGATAAGGCCTATAGCGTGACGCACATTTTGGGCGTCCCGCTATGGAGGTCCTGAAGAACTTCGAATCCTTCAAATTCCGGATGCCCCAGGACGATTCCGGACAGGCGGCCATCTCCCTGGTGGGATTTGCCGAAGGCCTGGGACTCCACCCAGCCGTCGAAATGCCGCTTGGATTCCCAGACGGTATGCGAGGCGAACAGCGTGTGCTCCGGGGTGCTGGAGCCGCGCAGCAGCTTGAAGTTCACGAAGCCGTCCATCTCGGGCAGGCGCGTCTCGCGGCTCCGCCACACGGTCTCGAACGTCTGTTCCTGACCGGGCGCGACCTTGAAGCGATTCATGGCGATGAACATGGCGGGACTCCTCTGAGGGGGGGACTAGCGAAGGAAAAAGCGGACAGGCACCGCGAGGTCGATCCGGTCTCCGGTTCCGTCTGGTGGGTGGGGCAGGGGCTGGGCGCGCTCGATCAGGGCCAGGCTTTCGCGGTCCAGGGATTCGACGCCGCTGCCCCGCTCCAGTACGGCGGACAGAACCCGGCCCGAGGAATCCATGACGAAGCGGACGGTGGCGGCGCCTTCCTGGCGGCGCATTTGGGCGTCGCGGGGGTAGCGCTTGTGGCGCTCCAGATGGGCGAGCAGCGTGCCCTGCCAGCGCGATATCTCGGCTTGGGATACGGTCGGGGTGCTCGGCCTGGAGGGGCTCGGCCGGCCGGCCGCGGTTGCCTCGGCCGGAACCGGAGCGGCGACCGGTTCGGCGGCTTCGGCCATTTCGGCGACCGGCGCGGGGGGCGCCGTCAGGACCGGCTTCGGCTTCGGCGCGGGCTTGCGGACGGGGCGGGGAGGCGGTTCGACCTTGGCCTGAGGCTGAATCCGGGGCTCGGGCCGGGGAGGCGGCGGCGTTTCCACGGCGGCGGGGGGCGCCTCCAGATCGAGGGTGAAGGAAGGGGGCGAGATCGTCGCGGGACGCGGTGCCGTCCACTGCATGGCCGCCCACAGCAGCGCCGCATGGGCGATCGCCACCAGGGGAGCGGACAACAGGATCGGCCGGATTTCCGGCATGGGCGCCCGGAAGGCGATCACGGATGGCCTCCGCCTTCCTGGCCGGCCAGCGCCACCTTCAGGTAGCCGGCCCCGCGCAACCGGTCGAGCACCGCCATCATGGAGCCGTAATCGACGCTGCGGTCGGCCTTCAGGTGTATCCGCGTCTCGTGATTGCCGCCGGTCAGCCCGTCCAGTGTTCCGCCCAGAGCCTCCGGCGTTACCGGGGCGCCGTCCACCCGCAGGGAGCGGTCGGCGGCCAGGATCAGGGAGACCGGCTTGTCGGGTGTCTCGCGGCGGGCGGCCGTGGAGCCCGGCAGGTCGACGTCGGTGTCCACGGTGGCCAGCGGTGCCGCCACCATGAAGATGATCAGCAGCACCAGGATCACGTCGATGAACGGCGTGACGTTGATCTCGTGCATCTCTCCGGCGCCGTCGCCGAATTCGAAGCCGCCGGCCATCACTCGGCGGCCTGACGCAAGAGGGCGTGCCCGCGGTCGAGGTCGCGGCCGAGCAGCCGGAGGATCTCGCCCGAGGCCTTGGCCCAGTCGGCCCGCTGGGCGGCGACGGCGCGGCCCAGCAGGTTGTAGATCACCACCGCCGGGATGGCCGCCACCAAGCCCAGGGCGGTGGCCAGCAGCGCCTCGGCGATGCCGGGCGCCACCACCGCCAGGCTGGTGGCCTGGGCCTTGGAGATGCCGACGAAGCTGTTCATGATTCCCCACACCGTGCCGAACAGGCCGACGAAGGGAGCGGTCGAGCCGATGGTGGCCAGGATGCCGGTTCCCGCCGCCAGACGGCGTCCGTGATCGGCCTCCAGCTGGGCCAGTCCCGATGCCGTCCGGACGCGGATGCCGTCGGGGGGCAATCCGGTGGAAGCGGCCATTTCCTTCAGGGCAAGGGCGATCGGCGCGGCGTTGGCCCCCTCTCGCGCCGCCTCGGCCAGGGTGCGCGAGCGGCCCAGGATATCCAGCAGCCGCCCCAGGCGGCGGCCATGGCGGCGCAGCTCCATCACCTTGGCCAGACCGATGCTCCAGCTGATCACCGAGGCCAGGGTCAGGCAGACCATCACCGCCTGGACGATCACGTCCGCCGACAGGAACATGCCCCAGGGCGTCAGCCCGTGCGGAATGGCGGGAAGAGAGGTGTTCATGGCGTCATGCTCCGCATTGGGCAAGTTCGGGTTGGATTTCCATATCCGGGATCTGTCCGGGGCGCTGCTGCCTGTGCCACAGGGCGGCGTAAAGGCCGTCCATGGCCAGGAGGCGGGAATGGCGGCCGCGCTCGACGATGCGGCCGTCGTCCAGCACCAGGATCTCGTCGGCGTCGATCACCGTGGATAGCCGATGAGCGACGATCAGGGTGGTGCAGTGGCGGGACGCTTCGCGCAGGGAATCCTGGATTTCCCGCTCGGTGTGGCTGTCCAGCGCACTGGTCGCCTCGTCGAAGATCCAGATGGATGGAGCCTTGAGGATGGTCCGGGCGATGGCGACCCGCTGCTTCTCGCCGCCCGACAGCTTCAGCCCGCGCTCGCCCACCCTGGTGTCGTAGCCCTGGGGCAGCGAGGCGACGAAGTCGTGGATGCGGGCCAGCCGCGCCGCCCGCTCGATCTCGTCATCGGCCGCGTCGGGACGACCATAGGCGATGTTGTAGCGGATGGTGTCGTTGAACAGCACGGTGTCCTGGGGAACGATGCCGATGGCGGCGCGCAAGGACCCCTGGGTCACCCGGCGGATGTCCTGGCCATCGATGGTGATGCGCCCCCCGTCCACGTCGTAGAACCGCATCAGCAGGCGGGAAATGGTGCTCTTGCCGGCCCCCGAAGGCCCGACGATGGCCACGGTGCGGCCGGGCGGGATGCGGATGTCGACGCCTTTCAGGATGCCCCGCCCCGACTCATAGCCGAACCGCACGGCTTCGAAGCGCGCCTCGCCGCCGCTCAGGATCAGCGGCCGGGCGTCGGGGTGGTCTTCGATCTCGGGGGGGTGGGCCAGCAGGCCCAGCATGGCCTCGATATCGGCCAGGGCGTGCTTGACCTCGCGGTAGACGAACCCCAGGAAGTTGAGCGGCAGGTAAAGCTGGATCACATAGGCATTGACCAGCACGAAATCGCCCATGGTCATGCTCCCCTCCACGTAGCCCCGCCCGGCCAGCAGCGTCACCGCCACCAGACCGGCGGCGATGATCAGCCCCTGGCCGATGTTGAGCAGCGACATGGTGGTCTTGCTGACGATGGCGGCCCGCTCGAAGCGGACCAGGGCATGGTCGAGCCGCCGGGCCTCGTGCTCCTCGTTGCCGAAATGCTTGACCGATTCGAAATTGGTCAGCGAATCCATGGAACGGGATGCCGCCTCGGAATCGCATTCGTTCATGGCGCGGCGGAACTTGGTCCGCCATTCGGTCACCGCCAGGGTATAGGCGATGTAGGCCAGGATGGTGGCCACGGTGGCGATGGCGAAGATGCCGTCGTACAGGCGAGCCAGCACCACCGCCACCAGCACGATCTCGACGATGGTCGGCAAGATGCTGAACAGCATGAAGTTGAGCAGGTATTCGACCCCCCTGGTGCCGCGCTCGATGGAGCGGGCCAGACCGCCCGCCCGGCGGTCGAGGTGAAAGCGCAGCGACAGGCGGTGAAGGTGGCGGAACACCTCGAGGGCGGCGGTGCGGATCGCCCGCTGGCCCACCGCCACGAAGGTGAAGTCGCGCAGTTCGGTGAACAGCGAGGCCAGCACCCGCGCCGCGCCATAGGCCGCCAGCACGCCCACCGGCACGGCGGCCCAGCCGGCGGACTGGCCCGCCGTGCCCAGGGAATCCACCGCTTCCTTGTAAAGAAGGGGGACCGAGATGGTGGCCGCCTTGGCTGCCACCATCAGAAGGACGGCGATCACTACCCTGGCCCGCAGCACGGCCTGTCCGGCCGGCCACAGGAAGGGCAGCAGGCGGCCGAAGGCCCGCCATTCCGATCCCTGCGGCACGGCGTCGGCGCCCGACGGGGGCGACAGGGCGGGGGAGCCCCTCATGATGTCATCTCCCTTCAGGCCGCCGCCGTCAGGCGGAACTCGACGGTACCGTCGGGGGCCGCCAGCCGGGTTCTGTCGATGGCCGACAGGGTGCGGCCCAACACCCGCGCGTCGGTCAGGCAGGGCAGCACGGCACCGGCCAGATCGGGACGGGTGATGCGGCCGTGGACGCAGGTGTCGGCATACAGCGCCCCCTGGCCGGTGGGCGGATCGGACACCAGCCCGCCCGGCCGGATGATCACATGGGGGATGGCGGCGGCCCGCAGATGGTCCTCGGCTCTGGTCTTGGCCTGCAGCACGTCGCCGATGGCGGCCAACAGCCGCTCCGAGGCGTGGACCCGGCTGTCGCCGCAGCCGAGCGAGGTGACCAGGATCATGCGGGACGCGCCGAACGCCTTGGCGGCGTCGATGACGTTGACGTTTCCTTCGTAATCGACGGCCCGGCCCGGCATGCCGCCGCCCAAGGTGCTCGCCACCACCGGGGGCAGGGTGCAGGCGGCGAACGCCCGGCTGACCTGGGAGCGGTCGAGGGCGTCGCCCTCGACCACCGTGCAGCCCAGGGCGGTCAGTTCGGGAGACGCCGACCCCGGCCGGATCATGGCGGTGACCCGCCAGCCGGCTGCGCGGGCCAGTCGGGCCAGTTCCAGTCCGGTCCCGGTGCGGGCGCCGAACAGCAGCAGGTCGCGGGTCATGCCCATGCCCTCCCTCTAACCGGCCAGAGCCTGGGGCCGCGCCACGGCGAGGCGGTCGCGCAGCGCGTCGAACCGGCGGATCTGGTCGGGCAGCATGCGGCGCTTCTCATCGCGGCCCACATAGACCTTGAACATGGAATCGCCCTTGTCGTTGAAGAAGGTGATGGCGCAGGTGTCCATCTTCATGAAGGGCCGCTTGACGAAATGGATGGCGGCGCAATTGCCGTAACGCAGATGGCCGCCGATGGCGCCGTGGCCTTCCAGGTTGAAGAAGCCGCGTGCCACCTTGCCGGGCGGCACCTCGCCCTTGCATTCCAGGATCAGGTCGCGGGTATGGACCAGGAAGGTGACCTCGCCCCAGGTGGTGAGGTCGGCCATGACCTCCTCGAAGGCCTCGCCGGTGATCGCCACCCGGCAATGGTCGGGCAGGCATTCCGATACCTGCAGCGGGGTGACGCCGTGTTCGATGGCGATGGTTTCCAGGACGCCGTCCTGGGATTCGTCCAATTGGGCGCGCAGGTTGTCCAGGATGGAGGGATCGGTGTGATCAGCCGACATGACGCATTCCTTCTGATGGGGGAAGAGAGGGGGCGGCGGAAGCAGTCCCGCCGTCCATGAACAGGTCGGTCAGCTCGAACAGGCTGCCGACCAGATTGCAGTGCCAGAACCAGCCGGCGGGGGTGAGGGTGACGGCCGTGGCCCGGCGGTTGACCAGCCCGGCCGCCGCCCACTGGGCCAGCAGCGGCTCGATCGCCGCCGCGAAGCCGGGAGCTGTCAGGGACTCGAGCCGGGCGATGTCCAGCCTTCCGCCTTCCAGTCCGCCCATGACCAGATCGCGGGCCGGGCGGTTGGCGGGCGGCGGCAGCACCACGGTGATCGGCTTGGTGCCGGCATCGATGGTCTTGCCGTAAAGCTCGACGTCGGGCTGGATGACGTAACGATGTCCGGCGACCAGCCCGCCGGCTCCGGCGCCGAAGGCCAGGCAATCGGCTCCGGCCTTGACCAACTGGTTGTAAAGATTGCGCTCGCGGGTGGCCGAGGCCCAGTGGGCCTGATTGAGATGACGCCAGCCAGCGTCGTCCAGCATCTCCAGCCCGGCCCCGTACATGGCGGCCATACGGTCCAGCCCGGCGGCCGGCGGCAACGAGCCCTTGGCGATGGACAGCGCCAGCGGGCTCTTGTCGTGCAGCGTCAGGCAATAGAGGTCGACGCCGTCCAGACCGAGGGACAGGCAGGTCATGACGTCGTCGCCCCACATCTCCATGCTTTGGTCCGGCAATCCGAAGATCAGGTCGCAGACCACCACCGCCCGGTCGCGGTCGCGCAGCCGCTCCATGAAGGCGATGGCTTCGTGCCGGGTCGCCTTGCGGCCCATGCGCTGCCGGAGCCCGGTATCGAAGGTCTGGACGCCGATGGAGAAGCGGTTGGCCCCGGCTTCTAGGCAGGCGTCGACCTTGTCGTCGTCGAAGCCCGCCACCCGTCCCTCGATGGTGATCTCGCAATCGGGGGCCAGCGGCAGGTGGCGGCGCACGGCGGAGATCAGGCGGCCGAGATCGGCTGCCGCCAGGGCGCTGGGCGTGCCGCCGCCGAAATAGACGGCCTGGATGGGTGGGCCGGATGCCGCCGCCTGGTCCATGGCGATGTCGTGCTCCAGCCGCCTTGCGTATTCGGCCATGGAATCCTCGGCCGACCGGTTGCGGTAAAAGCCGCAGAACAGGCAGTGGTTGGCGCAGAAGGGAATGTGGAGATAGGCCACCCGCTTGCCCGGCCGCCGCTCGGCCAGCAATCGGGCGGCGATGGCGGGGCCGTCCTCCAGGGGGCGGGTCCGGCGCTGTATCCATGGAAACAGGTTGCGCTCGGCGAAGGCGCCGGCCAGCGGCTCGCCCGGACGGGCGAAATGGTCTTCGAGGGGCAGGAGTAAGGTCATGCGCGCAATCCCTGCGGAATGGGGGTGGGGGCCAGAGGCGCGGTCGCCAGGGTCAGGCTGCCGGTCAACGGATTGCGCAGCGTGACGCAGGCCAGGCCGAACACCTGCCCGACCAGGGTGGGGGTCAGCACCGCTTCGGGCGGGCCGAACGCCACCAGTTCTCCCTGATCGAGAACGCCGATACGGTCGCCGTAGGCGGCGGCCAGGTTGAGGTCGTGGACCACGGCGATGACGCCGACGCCTTCGGCCGCCACCTCGCGGGCCAGCCGGAACATGCCGTGCTGATGGGCGGGGTCCAGATTGGAGGTGTGCTCGTCCAGCAGCAGGCAACGGCCCTTTGGGGCCTCGACGCCGGTGATCTGGGCCAGGGCGCGGGCGATCTGCACCCGCTGGCGCTCGCCGCCCGACAGGCTGGGATAGAAGCGTGGTGCCAGATGGGCGGCACCCACCCGCTCGAGGCAGTCCAGGGCGATACTCCGGGCATGGCGGCTTTCCTCGCGGCCGGTGCCGTGGGGCGAGCGGCCGATCAGCACCACCTCCAGCGCCGTGAAGGCGAAGTCGAGCTGGATGTCTTGTGGGACCACGGCGCGGCAGCGGGCCAGCGCCGCCATGGACCAGCCGTCCAGCGGGGCGCCGCAGACCGAAATCCGTCCGAGATCGGGCCGCGTCTCGCCGGCGATCAGCCGCAGCAGCGACGACTTGCCGGCACCGTTGGGGCCGACCAGGGCGACGACCTCGCCGGCCCGGACCTCCAGCGATACGCCGTTGAGGATGTCGCGCCCGCCCAGCCGCAGGGAGACGCCGGAAACCGAGGCGATCAGCATGTTCCCCTCCCGTGCGGGGCGCGGCGCAGCAGCAGCCAGATGAAGAACGGGCCGCCCAGGGCGCCGGTCACCACGCCGATGGGCAGGTCGGCGGGGGCGGCGACGGTGCGGGCGAAGATGTCGGCTCCCACCAGAAGGATGGCTCCGCCCAGGGCGGCGCCGGGCATCACCATTCGGTGGTCGGGACCGGCGATCAGGCGGATCAGATGGGGAGCCACCAGCCCGATGAAGCCGATGACGCCGGAAACCGCCACCGCGGCGCCCACCGAGGCGGTGACCAGGACCACCGACAGGCGGCTGACCCGGTTGGCGTCGAAGCCCAGATGACCGGCCACGGCATCGCCCAGCAGCATGGCGTTCAGCGCCCGGGCCAGACGGGGCAGCAGGAGCAGCGGCAGCACGGTCAGCGGGGCGGCGGCCCATACGGCGCTCCAGTCGGCCCCGCCCAGGCTGCCCATCAGCCAGAAGGTCAGGCTTTTCAATTGCTCGCTGTCAGACAGATAGACCAGCAGGCCGGTCATGGAACCGGCCGAGGCGTTGACCGCCACGCCGGCCAGCAGCATGGCGCCCCGCTCGATGCGGCCGTGACGGCGCGAGATGGCATAGACCGCCATGGTGGCCGCCAGCCCGCCCAGAAAGGCGGCCAGCGGCATCAGAATACCGGTCATGCCCACGGCGAAGCGGCCCAGCCAGGCGGTCCCCAGCACGATGACCGTCACGGCGCCCAGCGCCGCCCCGCTGGAGATGCCCAACAGGCCGGGATCGGCCAGGGGGTTGCGGAACAGACCCTGCAGCGCGGCGCCGCCCATGCCGAGCGCCGCGCCGACCAGCAGACCGAGCATCACGCGGGGCAGCCGGATATTCATCAAGATGGCCGCCTGGGCCGAGGTGTGCTCGACCGGCAGGATCAGGCCGATCCGTTCGCTCAGGATGGCGGCGACCTGAAGCGGGGCGATCCTGGCCGGGCCGATGGCGATACCGGCCAGCACCACCGCCGCCAGACCGATCCACAGCCCCGCCATGACGAGGGTGGAGCGCGTCCATCCCGGTCGGATCGCCGGGTCGGCGGCACCATTGCGCTTGACCGGCAGGGGCAGGACCTCAGCGTCCATGGAGAGCCACTCCCTCGCCGTGGAACAGCACCGACAGGCGCCGCAGCGCCTCGCCCAGCCGGGGGCCGAGCCCAAGCATCAGCGGTCCGGGCATGGGGGCGAACCGTCCGCTCTTTCCCGCCGGGGTGGCGGACATGCCGGGCAGGCGGACCATGCCCGCCGCGCCGCCGATCCCCTCCCAGCGCTCCTCGACGGTCAACACCAGATCGGGGGCGGCGGCGGTGACCATCTCGCCGTTGAGCGGCTTGAAGCCGGTGACGTCCCCGGCGGCGTTGATGCCGCCCGCCATCTCGATCAACTGGCCGGCGATGGTGCCGGCTCCGGCCACCACCGTCTGGGACGGGTCATAGTTGAGGACGAACAGGACGCGGGGCTTCTTCCCGATCCCGGCCACGGTGCGGCCCACGGCGGCGATCTGCCCGTCCAGCGACCGGCGCAGCGCCTCGGCCTCGCGCTCGGTGCCCAGCAGGCGGCCGACCGCGCCGATATTGTCCTCGAGCGCCCGCAAGGGGGGCGTGCGCTCGAACAGCACCACCGGAATTCCCGCCTGCTCCAACTGGCGGAGGGCGCTGGCCGGTTCCGCGTCGCGGTAGGCCATGACCAGGGTGGGGGCCAGCGACAGCACGCCCTCGGCCGAGACCTTCTTGTAGTAGCCCACCTGCGGCAGCGCCTTGACCTCGGGCGGCCAGACGCTGGTCTGGTCGACGCCGATCACCGAACCGCCCTTGCCGAGCGCGAAGACGATCTCGGTGAGCGAGCCGCCGATCACCACCAGGCGGGAGGTGTCGGCGGCACGGGCGGCAGCGCCCGACGCCAGAGCCATCAGGACGGAGAGGAGAACACGGCTGACGGTCCTGCGCATGACGCTGCCTCCACCCCTAGAAATCGGCACGGACGCTGACGACCACGCTGCGGCCCTGCTGGTTGGCCTCGTCGGGGTTGGTCTGATAGGTCAGGTTGGTCAGGTTGATCAGGTCGAGACCCAGGTGGTAGCCGCCCATGTCGGCGCCGAACGAGGCATTGAAGGTGCGCCAGGCGGGAATGCGGGTGATGCTGATCCCGCTGGTGTTGGACGAGCCCTGGCTCAGTTCGTCGGAACGCGATGCGCCGCGCATGTAGAGGTCGGCATAACCGGTGGCGCCGTCCCACAGGGTGCGCTCGTGGCGCAGGCCGATCCGGCCGCTGACGGTGGGGGTGCCGGTCATGCCGCTGCTGGCCGAGCGGTAGAAGTACTTGCGCCGAATCCAGCCGCCGTTGGCGTAGGGGGTGAGGCCCAGCCCGTCGATACGGTATTCGGTGGCCAGTTCGATGCCGGTGCTTTCGGCCTTGTCCAGGTTGACGTAGGTGGTCTCGGACGCGGCCGTGCAGGGGCTGACGGTGGCGCCGTAGATGCCGCAGGACAGCGAGGCGATATAGTTCTTGGCCTTTGAACGGAACAGCGACGCGTCCACCGTCAGTCCGCCCGAGCCGTGCCGCACCCCGAACTCCCAGTTGCCGGAGGTCTCGGGTTTCAGGTCGGAATTGGGGCGCACCGTGGACGAGGCGCCGAAATACGATCCGGTGAAGGCCTGGACCAGGGTGGGATAGACGTAGCCCTGGGCGAATCCGCCGCGCAGCACCGTGTTGGGCACCCCGCTATACAGCAGCGTGCCGCTGAAGATCGGGGCGGCATCCGACGTCGAGCGGGTCTTGTAGCCGCTGTCGTTGCTCCGCAGGCTGTCCAGCCCCGAATTGATCCAGTACTGGCGGGCGCCGAAGACGGCGGAGAAGTCGGCTGGCAGTTTCCAGGTATCCTCGCCGTAGATGGAAACCGTCTCCGTATGCCCTTCCATATCGGCGTAGCGGTTGACCGCGGTGGCGAGGCCGACGCCGCTGCGCCCGCTGCGGGTCATGGATTTGTCCAGGTCGTCGCGCAGATACTGAGCGCCCGTGATCAGCAGGTGATCGGGATGGGGCGTCCAGTCCGCCTGGGCCGTCAGCCCCTTGGTCGCCTGGGTGTCCTGGTCGCGGTGGGAATAATCGTAATTGGCGGCGGGCGCCTGAGCGATGATGACCGGGCCGGCGGCCACCTGCTGGGTGAACAGGCGGTCGATGGTCTGGTAATAGGCGTCGACATGGAGCTTGGCGATCCAGTCGTTGGGCCTGTCCAGCTCATAGGTCGCCCCGACCTTCTGCAGATCGCGGGTCGGCATGTCCAACTGGAACTTGCTGAATGCCGTGCCGATGGTCGACGGCGAGGTGGTGGAACCGCTGGACAGCTCGTAGCGGTCGACGGCCAGGGAGATTTTGTGGCCGTCCGCCCGGTAGGCCACGTAGCCGGAGATGCTCTTGTTGTCGGAATTGGAATTGGGCAGGTCGCCGTCCGGGGTACGGCGGTCGCCCTCTTCGGTTCGGCCGACGAACAGCCGGTAATCCCAGCCGTCCTTGGTGCCCTGCACCAGGGCGTTGGCGGCGTAGCCCTGGGTCGCCGACATGAACGACGCTCCGGCGCTGCCTTGGAACGGCTTGTCGCCGCCTTTCTTGGTGATGATGTTGATGACGCCGCTGATGGCCTTGGAGCCGTAGAGCACCGAATGGGGGCCGCGCACCACCTCGATCCGCTCGATCAGGGCGGGGTCGACCAGGATGGGCGCCCCGTAGGAGGTATGATCAGTGATCTCCTGGCCGTCGATCAGCACCGCGCCGCGCCGGGCTTCCTCGCCCCTGATCTTGATGCGTTTCATGCCGGGGATGGACGATTCGTCGATGCTGACACCGGGGATGTCGCGCAGTACGTCGGCGATGCTTGCCGCGTTGGAGCGCTTGATTTCCCTTTCCCCCATCACCGAGACGCTGACGGGGCTTTCCATCACCGAGGTTTCCGTGCGGGTCGCCGAAACCACCAGGGCGTCGAGAACCATGGAACCGTGGCCTTGCGAAGTGGCTTCTTCCGCCGCCCATGCCGCCGGGGCACCGACCGGGGAGATGCAGACGACAAGCAGGGCGCGTTTCCAAACCATCGGCATTTTCAGGTCCCCTTAGTGATGCGAATGAGTCGCATTTGCATACTGTATGGGACGGTAGTCAAGCAGCCTTCCGGCGTTATTCCCTTTGCCCGAGGTGGGTTGATCTTCCTTTTTCTGATTAACCGGTTGAAATGCCTTGTCTCTTTAAAGGGGCATTCCATACTCCAGCTATAGGCGGGTGCCGACGGGTTGGGCGCGATATCGCCAGCCGATCAAGATTCGGCCAGCACCGCCCGCAGCAATTCGACCGTCCTGAGCTTGCGAATTGCTTCATGGCCCTGCTCGGCGATCGCCGCCCGAACGGGCTGCGGCCGTGACAGGTAATCCCGGCAAGTCTCCACCAGCATCGGATAGTCGGCATAGACCAGGCCGTTTTCGTAAGGATCATGGTCCGCCGTTTCCGAGACCACGAAGCAGTGGTTGGCCAGCAGGTGGGACAGCCGGACGGTCTCCAACTGGCACAAATCGTCCCAGGCGTGGATGTTGAGCACGATCTTGGCCGAGGCGAGTATCCGGTCGCGCGGTTCGCCATAATCGCCGGTCAGGTGCACGACCTTCAGCCCGGCGGCGCTCAATCCGTCGAGGATGCGCTCCCGGCGCGGATGCGGCGAGCCGCAGAACACGATATCCAGTTCAGGGGAGGGAGCCGGACGAAAGGTTTCCAGGCTGGGATGGAATGCCGGCGGCAGGTGGCTGACGTGGGGCAGGCCGCATTCGCGCAAGTACCGGGTGCCGGCCGGTGAATAATCCCATATCCACGACGCGTTGCTCAGCAACTCCCAATATTCCGGCCATTGCCGCGCCAAGCCGTGGATATCGTGCAATTGCTCGAGCTGGTAGAGGATATAGGGGCTGCCGCGCAGATGCTCCGCCAACCGTCGGTACCGTGACGCGAAAATGGTCGCACCCATCAAGATATTGACCGCCCCGGCCTTGAGCGCGTTGTGGGTGATATCGCAGGGATACCCCAGTTCGGTGATGGCGGAGCGAACCGAGGCGACCAATTCGCCGTACATGGGGTAGTGCCGGTTAATCGACACGTATGTGATGTTGAATTCAGCCATGGCGGACGCCGTGAGGAGCCTTCCCTGCGCCAATACACCTCTGCCGTGGACCCGGTCTCCGGTGCAGGGCATACGTAGGTCGACCTGATGAAGCTAGTTAAAAAGTGATAAGAAAAATTCCAGTTCGATGGGTCCAGAAAATCATAGCGATGTCGGCATTCTTTCAAAACCTTGATCTCAAGACCAAGATCGTTGCCGCCAGTATCGGAATGTTCGTGGCGGCCATCTGGCTGCTGGCTCATGACGTGGTGGAAGAGGTGCGCGACGACGTCAAGGCGGTGGTCGCCGCCGAGCAGACGGCCCTGGTCGAGCACATCACCGACAGCCTCGAGGAAGAGGCCAGGCTGCGCATCAATACCCTGAAGGACGTGGCGTCGCTGATCACCCCGGAGCTGATGGCGGACCCGGAGCGTCTGGGGGCCAGGCTCGGCGAGTTCAAATATATCGAACGCCTGTTCAATTTGGGCGTGTTGGTGATTTCCCCCCAGGGAACCGGCCTCGTCGATTATCCCGTGCTGAAGGGGCGGGTGGGATCGGATTTCTCCGATCTGGATTACTTCCGGGCCGTCATCGCCGGCGAGGAT
>Ga0265320_10002209_pt1 | contig 13672 bp, 11 predicted proteins | sample 4827metaG_FD_202087 | JGI IMG/M metagenome (GOLD analysis project Ga0265320, IMG submission 202087) | Rhizosphere microbial communities from Carex aquatilis grown in University of Washington, Seatle, WA, United States - 4-8-27 metaG | ecosystem: Host-associated > Plants > Roots > Rhizosphere >...
ACCACCGAATACTTGCGATGGTAGTCAATTGCGGTGTATAACATGGCAGGAAAAGCGTCATCACGGCGGGAGTGCCGCGTCAACGCTGCTCTTGCATGTTACCTGACCGGCCCCTGGTCGCCGAAAATTACTCGTCCAGCTTCATAATTTCAATCTTGCGGAATTCGGTGGGGTGGCTTTCGGCCTGGATGCAAATGTAGCCGCTGTCGAGCATCTGGGGGAAGCCTTGGGCCAGGAGCAGCTTCGCATGCGCGTCGCGCGGGTCCAATTGCGGCTGGCTGTAGCTGATGACCACCTCGCCGTCGAGAATGTGATTTATCAGTTTGCCGCCGTGCACCTCCGCCTCGATCGTCACCCACTGGTCGCCCGGATAGATCTTTTCCTTGGCCGAAGTGCGATGTTGAGTCGTCAACTGGCCGTTGTAAACCGCGCGCGTATGCGGAACGCAGAAAGATCCATTGTTCTGGTCACCGTGGGGATTCCCGCCGCCCAGAATCTGCACCTCGATGGACGCCGGAAAATCCTGGTTCAATTCCATCGTCTCCGGCGGCTCGCTGAAAATCATGATGCCGTTGTTGCGCCACCCCCACGTTGGCCCGCCCGGGCATTGTTCCCCGACAAAGCGATATTCCGCCCGGATGCGATAGTGCGACAGCTTTTCCTTCCAAAACAGGTGGCCGAATTCGCCATTGAAATGGTCATATTGGCTGTAGTCCACTTTCAGAATTCCATTCTCAACGTGAAACGTGTTTTTGTAATTCACCCCCATGACCGATCCCTTGAATTTCGGCGTCCACCCGTCCAAATCCTTGCCGTTGAAAATCTGAATCCATTTCCCCTTTTCATCAGCCGCCGCCGACTTGCCGGCGGTCGTGGCCGGCCCGGTGGCGCAAGAGGCGAGAAATCCAAGGGTGAAACAAAAAGCAACGTACGCGGGGAGTTTGGGGTGCATCAACCACGATAGGCCCCGAAATGATTGCCGGTCAAGACCTGCCGAAATGAAATTGCGACATTTTCTGCTCCTATGGCGTCACCCCATCAATCGTAAACCGGGCCACCGCGGCCTCGCTGGGTGCCAGTCCGTCTTTAAAGGCGCGAGCTTTGACAAGTCCGGAATGGGTGGGCGAAAATGGCACGGTATACAGCGATGAAGTTACCGTGGGCACGGAACCGTCCTCGGTGAAATAGATCTTGGCCCCGGTTTCAGCCGTCGTGAGACTGATTTTGGGAGTCGAATCCGGGGGACCCGGCGCAAGGGTGATTTCGGGGGTGGCGGCGGGGGAGAGGTGGGTGTTGGTCAATATGTATCCTCCATCATTGACCATGACCGTCGTCCCGCTGTGGTGTGCCACGGCCCGCAAAACCGTTACCTTGGCGTCGTTGGCCCGCGAGTGCCAGTTAATCCCATCGGGCGAATTGAGGACCATTCCCTCTCCCACCGCAATGAACTGGTCTCCCGTCCAAACAATCCCACTCAAGCCAACTTCGGCGCCGGTTGGGCGAATGGTCCAGGTCAGGCCATCAGGCGACGAATATACCCGGCCGGCCGCCAGTCCGACCGCGACATAGATATTTCCATTCGTGGCCACGTCGAACGTCTTCTGCGGCCCAGTCAGCGCCAAACTCGCGCGCCAATGCACTCCATCGGGGGAGTTAACAATGTTCTTTCCTTCACTCATGACAAACTGGTGGCCGTCCCAAAGTCCATGATGGACCGAAAATCCCCCCGAGGCCGGCAGTCTGCTCCAAGTCGCACCATCAGGCGAGGTGACCACGGTGGCGGCATCACCCATGGCCACAAATTGGCTGCCCGTCCAGACGACATCAAACAGCCGGTTATGGACACCGGAATTACGCGTCACCCAATTCACCAGATCGGTAGAAGTCGCAATCGCTCCGTTCCCGCCCACGGCAACGGCCACCGTGCCATTGCCTCTAACTCCGTAAAAGTCGCTGGTGGTGGGGACCACATGGGTGGACCAGGTCATGCCGTCAGGAGACGTGAGCAAGGTATTGTTGTCACCTGCCGCCACAAACCCATTTCCCACCCAGGCAACCGCCCAGTAACGGGGCGTCGCCCCGGAACTCGTCACGACCCATTGGGCCAGCGGATCGCCGGTCACTGCGGGTCCCGGGCTGACGGCTGGCGAAAGCACGGCCAGCGACGCGGACTTATATTGGGTTTGCGGCGCAATGCCGGAGGCAAAGATCGCCCCACCGTCGCCAACGGCCACACTCCGCCGGCCGTTACCGGCGACCCCGTTGAGGGCACTTGGCGTATCGGCGGAGTTTTTCGTCCACGTCACCCCATCCGGCGAAGTCAAAATGGTGCTGCCTGACCCAACGGCAACATACTCAGTTCCCGTCCAGGTAATGGCGCGCAAAGGAGCCGAAACCGATGATTTTCGAATGGTCCAGGCCAGCCCATCGGGAGAAGTCAAAACGGTATCGTTATAGTCCGACACGCCGACAAACTGGTGTCCATCGGACGCAACGTCAATCGCCCGGCCCGGGGATTTCAAGTTCGCCACATCCCACGTGCGGCCATCCGGTGACAAAACAATTCCCTGACCGGTGGCCGCGGTAAAGACCGCGCCGTTGGTGGCTGCGTGGTAAAATATCAAGCCGGCATTATTGCTTTGCACCACCCAGCTGGCAGGGCCGTCCATCGTGGCCACATTTCCGCTGTCGCCAAGGGCGACAAACGCCGACCCCGTCCAGAAGACGCAGTTGAGCTTTACGTTCGCTGCATTGCCGGCAGTCAATCGTAACACCTGGGATGTCCAAGTCGTGAAATCATGCGTGGTAAAAATGGCGCTATTGTCACCGACCACCGTAAACATGGTCCCATTGGTGGCGACGCCATTGAGGTGTAACGTCGGGCCGACTGAAAATTCTTTCCACGACAATCCATCGGGGGAGGTCAGGACGGTGTTTCCGCCCACGGCCACGAATTGCTGGCCGGTCCAAATTACCTGCGATAGGGTGCTGGCTTGGCCAGTGCTCACTACCGACCACTGTTGGCCGAGTGGAACCGTCGTTGCGTTCGCCACCGGGCTGGCTGCGGGCCCAGCCGCTGGCGCTTCTGCGGCGGGCAACGGTTGGCAAGCGATGATTGCCGCCACGGCGAGGATCAGGAACTCCCGGCGATGAAAGGCGATCATCATTGTGGCAAATGAAGTTCGGCCCGTCCCGATGACCGTTCCAGCACTCTAAGCAATCGCTTCCAGCGCACCCGTGCTGTCGCCAAATTGGCTCGCCTTCACGCCCATGCGGTTAAGCAGGGAGACATGCAGATTGGCCATGGGCTTATAATCGGTGGGATCCACCCAGAGGTGGCGCCCCGGGGTGATGGTGCCGCCGCCCTTACCCGCCAGAATCGTCGGGAGATTGTCGTGCGAGTGTTCATTGCCGTCACTGATGCCCGCGCCGTAAACAATCATCGAGTTGTCGAGCAGATTGCCGTCGCCTTCCTTGACCGACTTCAGCTTCTCCAGAAAATAGGCGAATTGCGTCACGTGCCATTTGTCAATAATGGCGAGGTTGGCCAGCGCCGCCGGGGCGTTGCGGTGGTGCGAGATGTGGTGATGGCCCTGCGCGACACCCGCGAAAGGATACGGTCGGTTTCCGCCATCATGCGCCACGAGGAAGGTCGCCACGCGCGTGCTGTCCGTCTGGAATGCAAGGGTCATGATGTCAAACATCAGGCGCATGTGCCGCTCAAACGTGTAGCTGGCGCCCAAATCAGGAGCGGCGCCCTCCGGGATCGTCGGGGGCGTCTGGCCATTCTTTTGTATCTGGACTTCAACTTCGCGAATGGCCGTAAAATACTCGTCGAGCTTGCGCCGGTCCGTGGCGCCGAGTTGGGATTCCAGCTTCTTCGCATGGTCGGAGACGAAATCGAGAATGCTGGTGTCGTACCGTTCCCGCCGGGCCTGAGCCTCCTTGGATTCCGCCACCGTGCCGCCGCCAAAGAGCCGGTCAAACGCCGCCTTGGGCTCGATTTCCGGATTCATCGGCAGGGTGGGCGAGCGCCAGGAAATATTAAACTGGTACGCGCAGCTGTAACCGGAATCGCATGCGCCGGCTTCCTGTCCGCGGTCACACGTCAGTTCCAACGACCGGAACCGCGTCTGATCGCCGATCGAATTCGCGACCATCTGATCCACCGAAATACCCGCATGGATGTCCGACGCCGATTTCTTCGGGTGGACCCCCGTGAGGTAGGTGGCCGAGGCACGGGCATGGTCGCCGCCACCATCCCCGAGCCCAAACGCATTCTTTTGCGCCAAACCGCTCAGTACCGTGAGATCCTTTTGGTGCGCCGCCAGCGGCTCCAGCGTCGGCGAGAGCGTGTAATCAGTACCATCGGCATCCGGCGTCCATTTGGACATGTTAATGCCGTTCGGAACGTAAATAAAAGCCATCCGCTTGGGTGCCGTCTTCGCCACCAGGCTGGCGGTCGCGCCCAGAAGCCTGGTTGAGGGCGCCATGGACTCCAACATCGGCAGCGCCATGGCTGTGCCAAGGCCGCGTAAAAAGGTCCGACGGGGAATTTGCCAATTCTTGCTCATGGGGGAGGGCTTTGGGGATGAACCGCTTTTACCGGTTAAAAATAGGGCGGATGGGGAGTCGGTGCAAGCGGGAATTTGGCTGCGTTATTTCGCCTCCGCCAGGGTATTGTCCCCGCGGCGCATTTGGAACGGCGCGCTTTTGACCACCGCCAGAATGAGGCTGGAGAACTTGTCCTGGTTCTTTTCCACTTCCTGCACGATTTGGTCGGTCGCGACGCGGTCGTAGTATTCCATCCCGCGGCCCAGGGCGTAGGTCAGCATCTTTTCCGAAAGAGTGTGGATGAATTCCTCCTTCTTGGTCGTCGCCAGGATAACGGCCAGTTCGCCTGGACCCTTGAAATTCTCGCCCGTGACGAGCTTGCCCGAGGCATCCACCGGAAAGTCACCGTCTTTTTCGCGGTAGGCACCGATGCCGTCAAAGTTTTCCAGGCTGAAGCCAATCGGGTCCATGCGCGCGTGGCACGAGGCACAGACGGGGTTCGCGCGGTGTTCCTCCATTTGCTGCCGCAGCGAGGCGCCGACGGGCTGGCCGTCGTTTTTCAAATCGGGCACATTGGGCGGCGGCGGCGGCGGGGGAGAGCCGAGTAATTCTTCCAGCACCCATTTGCCGCGCTTTACCGGCGAGGTGCGCGTGGGGTTTGAAGTCACCGTCAGGATGCTCGCCTGCGTGAGTATCCCGCGCCGGGGCGTGCCCACGAGAGACACTTTGCGGAATTCGTCGCCGTCCACGTTCGGGATGCCGTAAAACTGCGCGAGGCGGTCGTTCACAAATGTGTACTGGCCATCAATGAAATCCATCACGCTGCGGTCGTCGTGCATGATGGAACCGAAGAACATCACCGTCTCCTTCATCATCGCCGCGCCGAGTTGCTCGTCGTACCCCGGGAATAAATCATGGTCCGGTTGCACAAACTTCAAATTCCGAATCTCCAGCCACTGGCCGGCAAAGTTCTCCACCAGCGCCTCCGCCTTCGGGTCGGTCAGCATGCGCTTGACCTGGGCGTCGAGGTTCTTGCGCAGTTCACCGTTCCCCGCCAGTTTCAGCAGCTCATCATCGGGCATGGAACTCCACAGGAAATATGAGAGGCGTGACGCCAGCGCAAACTCGTCTATCGGGTGGATGGACGCCGCATTGTCCGGCTCCGGCTGGACTTCGCCCCGGAACAGGAAATACGGCGAAACCAGCACGGCGGACAGCGGCAGCTTGAGGCTTTCGTTGAAGGACAGGCCGTCCTTCTGCGCCATGTTGAACAGGCCGAGCAAATCTTTCACGTCACCTTCCGCCGGGGGCCGGCGCCAGGCGCGGGTGCTAAACTGGGTGATGATGTCGCGGGCCACCTTTGCCGCATTGGCTGGCGTCGGCGTCACGGCGAACAGCCGCTTCATCGTCGCGGGCATTTCCGGCAGCGCCGCCTTTTCATCGAGCGCGGAGACCTCGAGGTGGCTGATAGTCAGTTGGCGGACACGCAAATTCGGGTTCTCATTTTCCGGGTCGGCAAATTCGTTGATAAAAGCGGCGGTGAACGTCTTTTCGCCGGGCGTGAGCTTCACTTTCATTTCGTAAACCCGGGGTTCGGCATCAAAGTGCACGATGGAGAACACTTGCTGGCCCTTGAGGGGGATCAGTTTGGACGAAGCCACCACATCGAAGGTCTGCACCGGTTTGCCATCCACGAAGAATTGCATTTTCGCATAGTCGTCTCCGGCTTGGGCGGCATGGGCTTGCGCGCGCAAAATATATTCCCCTTCCTTGGGCACATTGATCTTCATCGCCACGGTGCCGTTCTTTTGCAGGATGCGTTCGCCGTCGGCGTCAAACTTGCCCGTGCCTGTTACGGCTAGTTTGTCCGCCGTCTGGCGTGTCACCAGGTTCGGCAACGGGCCTTCAACTTCCACCCATTTGACCCAGATATTACCGGCTTGCTTGGTTCCAATACGACCGTTCTCCACGTGCAACTCGTTATCGTCCCCCCGAATGCGGTGATTCAAGACCACAAAGCGGTGTTTGCCGGCCGGCACCCCGATGCGGGCTTCATAAACTCCCGGCGCCGCCTGCGGGGCATCCACGTCCCACGTCGTGATCAGCGAATTGTCCAGCATGCAGGTGAGGACGATGGATTTGCCGCGCCCGCCGTTGTAGGCTTGGACCCGCAGGATATAATCCCCGCCGCTGCAATCAATGCTGGTCCCGAGGCAGTCTTCCTCCAGCGCGCTCAAGGGCATCCAGCCGTCGCCGCGGTCCCCGTCCGCATTGAATCCCATTTCCATGAAATTGGCCGGAAAGTGGCGGACGATTGACGGAATCGGCTCCGCCGCCGGAATTGCGCGGTCCAGCACTTTTTTGGCCGCCGTGAGATATTTCTCCATCAGCACGGGTGGGACGGAAAGCACGTCGCCGATGTTGTCAAATCCATAGCCCGAGTTGTCCGCGGGAAAATCGTCCGCGGGCTGAAAGTCCACGCCCGTGAGATCCCGGATGGTGTTATTATACTCGGTGCGGTTGAGGCGGTGGATGGTAACGCGGCCCGGGTCGGGATGCGCGGGGTCAAAATTGTGCAGGGTGGATTCCACGAAGGTGACGATGCGGTCGCGCTCCGGCTCCGTCGGCAGCAGCTTGGCTTCGCTCGACGGCATCTCGCGTGTATGCACGAGTTTGAGCACGTCATCCCAGGTCGCGGGATCTTTTTTGATATCCGCGAGGGATTTGTAGGAATCCAGCGCGATGTCACCTTTGTGGTTCCCGTCGCCGTGGCATTCGTAGCAATACTTCTGCAACAGCGGCTGGATGTCTTTGTCGTAGGACAGGCCGGCGCCGGCTCCCCCAACGGCCGCAGCGGGAGCTGCCGGCGCAGGCTTCGGGGCCGGCGTCGCGGCTGGCGCGCTGATCGTCGCGGAATGGGCGGGGAGGTGGGCCAGCAGCAAAGTAGCGGCCACAAGCGAGCTTGCGGCGGCAACAATTCGACCGGGGGTGAGTCGGGGGGTGGGGCGCACGGATTTTGATCCTTTATACCCCATTCGCCTTTGGTGAATCAAGTCTTTCTAACCTGATTCCGGCCATCCTTTAATCCTCACCTCCCAGCGGTGCGTTGTCCCGTACCTGCCGGCAATCACTGGTGCCATCGTCCCGCTTCTCGCGACCATAGGAAAATCTCTAGCCATGTCGGCGTAAAGAATTAGTTTATTTTCTGTTATCCCCGTGAACGAGCCCACCCCCGCGCCTTCCCCACCAGCGCCTTCCACCCCGCCTGCCGCCTCTACTTCGGCGACTTCGGCGCCCGCCAAAAACACTGCGGCGACCGGGACTTCCGCCAACCCGGCGACTCCGGCCGCGACCCCGGTCACCCTCGTGCCGGCCACGCGCACGGCCATTTTCCCGAAGGACCAGACCAAGGCCTTTATCCAAGCCGTTTGCTTCATCCCTCCGCCTGGTATAACCGATTATTGGACCCCCACGGCGAAGGATTTGGACGGCGTTGAATCCGGCCTCGCAGCGTTTTTGAAATCCAATGGTCATGTGGAGCGTCACCCCTGGGCGGAATATTTCCGCCAGATCGTCGGCGTCCTGGAGGGCAAAAATCAGTTTATCCTCCTGAGTTACTTTATAGATGACCGCACCCCGGAGGAAAAAAAGGCCGACGCCGCTAATCCCCAATATGACCCCGACCACTGGAAAAAGAAACCTTTTTGGTACAACGATGGCGGCGAAACCTATTTTCGCGTCCTCTATGACATGCAAGCCAAACAATTCACCTGGTACGAACGCAATGGTGACGCCTGAATGTCCGCCGGCCTGACGGCTGTTGCCTTCGCGCCCAATTTGAATTTTAGCCCCGGCTACTGGCGAATTCCGTTGGTTCTTGCCTTGGTTGCCGGTTGGATTTGCTTAATCCCAGCCTCGCCTTTATCATCCTTGGAGTATCAACCCCCCGCCGGTCTGACTCCAGGCCCATGTCCCTTTTGGAATACATCCTGCTCGCTACCAGTTCGCTCTTTGTCATCGTGGACCCGTTGGCTGCAGTGCCCGCGTTTATCGCAATGACGCCCGGCGACTCGCCAAAGAACCGCGTGCGCATGGCCCGGCTCGCGGCCCTGGTCATGACTGGCGTCCTGCTGTCCTTTGCGTTCGCCGGAAGGTGGATTTTCCGGTTCCTCGGCATCACCATGCCGGCCTTTGAAATTGCCGCGAGCATTGTTCTACTGCTGGTGGCGCTCGACATGTTGCGCGCACAACGGTCGCGGGTGCTCGAAACCCGCGAGGAAACCGACGCCGGCATCGAAAAACTCGACATCGCGGTTACGCCACTGGCCATTCCCATGCTTTCCGGACCCGGCGCGATTTCCACGGTCATTCTCCTGCAAAACCAGGCGCAGAACCTGCCCCAGCAACTTGCCTTGTGCGCCAGCATTCTCATGGTCTCGGCAGCCACTTATTTAATCCTGCGGGTGTCGGCGCACGGGATGCAATGGCTCAGCCCCATTGCGTTGAACATCGCCATCCGCATCATGGGGCTGCTGCTCGCGGCAGTCGCCGTGCAATTCATGATCAACGGCCTCCTGGCCGTGCGCGCCGACTGGCTGGCGCTGGCGGTGAAATAGCGGATTCCCCGCCCCGCGGATTATCCCGCCACCTGCCCGGGTTGCGGGCGGGGGTCTTGGATCTGGTCAAACCGGATCATTTTTTTCCGCTGCTCGTCCCACAGGCGAAACGTGAGGCATTTCATGCTGGAGAGCAGGGTGAGGGGTTTTACTTCCTGGAACATCGGCTGCGCCCGGTGGCAGCGCTCCAGGTTGTAGTTGGGAATGCGCGCGCTCAGGTGGTGGATGTGGTGAAAGCCGATGTTTCCGGTAAACCACTGCAAAATCCTCGGTAACTTGTAAAACGAACTGCCCTGCAACGCCGCCGCCGTGTAATCCCACTCGTCGCCATGCTCCCAATAAGCGTCTTCATATTGATGCTGCACGTAAAACATCCACACGCCCATGGAGCCGCCCACCGCCGATATCACCACTTGGATGATGAGGTAGTTCTTAAATCCAAATATTGCGCTCATTCCGGCCACCATGATCACGATCGCCAAATTCATCCAATGCACGGATTGGCGTTCGCGCTTGCCCGCCTTCCGCTTGGGAAACCGCTGGTAGACTAAAAACAACAGCACCGGCGCGATGACAAACAGCACGAGCGGATTGCGCGCCACACGGTAAATGAATTTCCTCCGCGGGGACGCCGCCTGGTATTCCCGCACGGTCATGGTCCAAATGTCGCCGGTTCCGCGCTTTTCCAGGTGGCCCGAAGTGGCATGATGCACCGCATGTTCCCACCGCCAGTGATGGTAGGGCGTGAAGCACAGCAGGCCGGTGATGAACCCCACCACGTCATTGACCCGCCGGGATTTGAAAAACGAACCATGGCCGCAATCGTGAAAAAAAATAAACACCCGCACCAAAAACAACCCCGCCAGCACGGCCAGCGGCAGCGTTAACCACCACGACACTCCCAGGCTCCAATACATCAGGCCCCACAGGACCACCAGGGGCCCGAGGGTGTCGGCCAGTTGCCACAGGGCGCGCCCGGTCGAGGGCGTCTCATATTGTTCGACGATTTTTCGCCAGGCGGCGGTTTCTGCGCGCGGACGTTCTTCAAGGGTGGCGGTCGGCATTGGCATGAGCGCAATGAGGTGGTTCTCGAGATAATGCCCGTCGGGAAATTTTAGCTTCAACGGGAGCAGGCTGGGGTAAACTTATAGCTCCCGGTCAATTCTCAGGCGAGCGCAAATTCCAATCGTCACCAAAACTTTGCCAAGCGCCGTTGGGCGTCCGGCTGCCAGAGGCCGGCTTCTCGGGCGGCTTCAGCTGTAACATCCGCAACCATCCTAATTCTTACCTTCCGTTGCGGCCGCACGGATTGCGTTGGCGATGAGGTTCTTCTCCGCGGCCCGCAGCAAAGTGCGCACTTCTTCATCCGTGGTTTGGGAAAAATCCTGGTACCATTCCCCGACGCTCGAAAATGCCTCCGGCAGGATGACGGCGACCACGTCGTCCGCCTCGCCGCGCAATCGCCGGCAGGTCTCCTGCGCCGCGGTGGGCACGGCGACCACGATGCGCCGCGGATGCTGTCGGCGCACGGCCGCTACGGCGGCCCGCATGGTGGCTCCGGTGGCCAGTCCGTCGTCCACCAAAATCACCACCTGCCCGGCGATTGGCGGGGGCGGCCGATGTTCGCGGTACTCCAATTCGCGGCGCGCCACCTCGGCCTTTTCGCCCGCGGTGGCTGCCGCAATTTCCAAAGGTGAAATTTGCAGGGACCGGATGATTTCCTCGTTTAGCACCCGCCCGCCCCCGGACGCCAGCGCGCCCATGGCCAGCTCTTCATGCCCGGGAACCCCCAGTTTTCGCACCACCATGACGTCCAGCGGCGCCTTCAACCGTTGCGCCACCGCATACCCGACCGGCACCCCGCCGCGCGGCAGCGCCAGCACCAGCACATCTTCGCGGTTTGCGTAGCGCTTTAATTTTGTCGCCAGCCATTGGCCGGCTTCAGCGCGATTGCGAAATTGTGTGTTCATAAATGCCCCTTTCGTCGTGGCGGTAGTTTGGGAGCCCGGACCTTTCGCGCGTGGGCCGGAATTCTCCGCCGCTGCGCGCATGGCCGACGGGGTGGGGTGGGGAGGTCCAACTCGACCTCTAATTCAAGGGCTGCGGGAGGATTCATACTTGTTCATTGAGATGACGTTCAAACCAGGCGGCGGCCAGCGTGGCCACCTGCCCCAGTGCGCCCGGTTCTTCGAACAGGTGTGTCGCCCCCGGCACGATTTCAAGTTGCTTCTCGCAGGACATTTGGGCGTACGCCGCCTGGTTCAAGCGCAGCACTTCTTCGTCCCGCCCGCCGACAATCAGCAACGTCGGGCTGCTCACTCCGCCCAAAGCATGCCCTGCCAAATCCGGCCGGCCCCCGCGCGACACAATGGCCTCGACCACCGGCCCCAACTCCGCTGCCGCCACCAGCGCCGCCGCCCCGCCCGTGCTCGAACCAAAATAGCCCATCCCCATTTGCCGCGTGACCGGTTGGCGCAAAATCCACTGGCTCGCCTGCACGAGCCGCTGCGCGAGAAAATCAATGTCAAAGCGCAAATGCCCGTCGCGCGCATCCGCCGCCTCCTCCTCCGGCGTCAGCAAATCGAACAGTAACGTTGCCAGACCAGTCTGCTGAATCGTGTGCGCGACAAATTTGTTCCGCGAACTGTGCCGGCTGCTGCCGCTGCCGTGCGCGAATAAAACCAAACCGCCCCCGCCCGCAGGAATCACCAAGTCTCCCGCCAGCTTTGCTTCCCCCGCCGGAATGTTGACGGACCAGGACAGTGGTTCAGGTTGTTGCAGGCTCCGTTCCGGGCGGGGGCCGGGACGCGTTCGTTTCGTCGCGGAAGGTTTCGCGAAAGTCTTCATGGGCCAAGTTTTGGTCAGCAACCGTCAATGTGAACCAAGGTGTTTGCCGAGGCCGCCGTTGCGGAGATTTCCGGCGTCCGCCCGCGCCGCTTGGGCCTCCTCCATTTGAATTGCGTTCGCCGCCGGCTCACTCCGGAAATTGCGCAATCAACATCGGGTTGGCATTCGATGTCGGCGTCACGTCGCGCACATTAACGTGGGAGAGCAGCAGCCATTTGCCGCCGGTCAGTTGAAACACGTCCAGCCGTGGCGTCGCTTCCTTCGCCAGGCGTGCATCGGATATTGTCTCGCCGACTTTGCACTGGTAGGTCACCACCAGCACGTCGCCATTGTGCGTGATTTTGTAGTCGGTCAGGACGTACGGCGTCAGTTTTAGGTCGGCAATGAGCTTGCGCTCCTGGGCCCAGTCCCGCGCTCCGTCCTTGTGCAGGCTCTGGAAACCCGGGGCGACAAATTTGTCCAGCGCCGCCAGGTCGGATTGCGCAAAATCCGCCCACAACCGCTCCACCTGTTGCTGGCCCAGCGCATTGTCGTCCACGCCCGGTTTGACCGGGGTCAGGCCGGGTCGCGGCGCAATGCTCGCCGTGGCGATAATGAATAAAAGTCCCAAGGCGGGTAAGATCAGTTTCATGACAATGGGTTTGGTTTTGAATTTGGATTTTGCAATCAGTAGTTTGGAATTTCCCCGTCCGGTCGCCCGCCCCGTCAGCCCACCACCTCCATTGGCTGTGCGGTGTAATCATCCTGGCCCGCCCGCTTCCGCGGTGCGAAGAAATCCAGCCCGGCCGCCCGCGTCGCCCGTTGCAATTCCTGGAAACGCGGCGAGTCCGCCGCATCCAATTTCTCATTCGAACTCAACAGCGCCACCACCGCCGAGTCCCCGGACCCCTGTTGCTCCAGGCAGCGGGCCACCCAGGCCTTGAGCCTCTCCGGCAGTTCCCCCGGCCCATTGTATGACACGATGATCAAGTCCGCCGCCCGCGCATCGGCCAGCAAATGGTCAAATCGCGCGGGGTCGGCAAGTTGCGCGGCGGGGACCGGTATGAGCCGTTGCTCCCGTTCGCCGAAGAACTTCGCCCCCAACCGTTCCAACGCCTTCGCCGCCCGCAACGCCGCCGGGAAGTCATTGTAGACTATCACAACGGACAAGGGGAAATCGTCATTCGTCATCCCCAGGAGGGACAGGCTGTCGTCGGCCAAGGGGAGTTCTCGTTTCATTGCACTTCTACAATACCGCATTATCCCAAAGAAATAAATGGGGAGCCGTCCTAAACTTCGCTAGGGAAATTCCTTATGGTTATGGCCCCGGCCGGCCTCGGCCCGTGCCCGCCACGCTCGCCTTGGCTCCGCAACTCCTCCGGGTGATTCTAGTCGCCCCCCGCCCGTCCTCCTGCTAAATTGTCCGTCCGGCCCGTTCTGGCGCGTTGCTTTCGTACCGTCCTTCCGTCCCGGTCTAAATTGTTTATGAGTGCCAAACTCGACTCCCTCCTCGCCCAGATGCAGCAACTTGAAAAGGAACTCCTCCGCGAACTCAGTCGCAAGGAAACCGAATTCGCTTACAAGCTGGAGAAAAAGAAGGCGACCTTCACCGCCGCGGCGAAAGCGCAGCACAAATTGCTCCAGACGCGCTGGCATCACTACCTCATCAACTCCCG
>Ga0265320_10002210_pt1 | contig 13671 bp, 15 predicted proteins | sample 4827metaG_FD_202087 | JGI IMG/M metagenome (GOLD analysis project Ga0265320, IMG submission 202087) | Rhizosphere microbial communities from Carex aquatilis grown in University of Washington, Seatle, WA, United States - 4-8-27 metaG | ecosystem: Host-associated > Plants > Roots > Rhizosphere >...
CCACGTGGCGCAGTTCCTGGCGGCACAGGTGGCGCTGGCCGAGCGTGGGCGCCCGGTGGTTGCCATCACGTTACGCAACCTGGGCGAAACCAGCTTGCGGACGCTCGAGGAGTTCTTCCACCGCGCGGCGTCGTCTTTGAAGCCAGGAAGATTTTAGGCGGACTCACAAATGGGGAAGTACAAAGCGGCCAGAGCCAAGGGCGAGCGCGGGAAAGGCGAGCGGAAGCGCAGCGCCGTCCCGTGCATCGTTTTCCTGATCATGCTGATGGCTCTGCTCGGCCTGCTATTCTACGGGTTCTTGAAGGGGGGGCGCTAGTACATGCGCGCTGACGGCAGAAGGCTGGACCAAATGCGTCCGGTCGAAATTCAGACGGGCTACCTGCTGACCGCGGAAGGCTCGGCGTTGATCGAAGTGGGCAGCACGCGCGTGTTGTGCGCGGCATCGGTGGAGCAGACCGTGCCGCAGTTCCTGCGCGGAAGCGGGAAGGGCTGGGTGACGGCGGAGTACGCCATGCTGCCGCGCGCCACCGTATCCCGCTCGCCACGCGAGAGCCTGCGCCCCTCCGGCCGCACACAGGAGATCCAACGGCTCATCGGCCGCTCGCTCCGCTCGGTGGTGGACCTGGCTGCGCTCGGCGAGCGCACCATCATCCTCGACTGCGACGTCCTGCAGGCCGATGGCGGCACGCGCACCGCCGCGATCACTGGCGCCTTCGTCGCGCTTTCGATATCCGTGCAGCAGTTGGTGAACTTCGGAGTCCTGCGGAATTCTCCGATCCGCGACACGGTGGCCGCCGTGAGCGTCGGAATCATCGGCGGAGAGCCCATGATCGACCTGGCGTATGAAGAGGATTCGCGCGCCGAAGTGGACATGAACGTGGTCATGACGGGCTCGGGCCGCTTCGTCGAGGTCCAGGCCACCGCCGAACAGAAATCCTTCGACGACGCCCAACTGGGATTGCTGCTGGCTCTGGCACGCGGCGGCGTGGGCACCCTCGTCAAGGTGCAGAACGAGGCCCTGGGCGGGTGACGCTTTACTGCGCGACGACGAACCCAGGCAAGCTGCGCGAGTTCCGCCTGGCGGCGCTCGAAATCGTCCCGCTGCCCAACCTGGCCGCGATCGAGGCCCCGGACGAGACCGGCCAGACCTTCGAAGAGAACGCCATTCAGAAGGCGCTCTACTACAGCGTCCACGCGCCGGGCCCGTTGTTCGCGGACGATTCGGGCTTGGAAGTGGACGCGCTGGGCGGCGCGCCCGGAGTGTTGTCGGCGCGCTTCGCCGGACCTCATGCGACTGACGAGGAGAACAACCGACTGGTGCTGGAGCGGCTCGGCAATAGCGAGCACCGTGCCGGACGGTTCGTCTGCGCGATTGCCGTGGCCGAGAAGGGCCGGCTCCTCCACACGTTTCGAGGCGTGGTGGAAGGCCTCATCCTCGTCGCGCCGCGCGGCCCCAACGGCTTCGGATACGACCCGTTGTTCTACTACCCGCCCTTCGGTTGGTCCTTCGGCGAAGTAAGCGGCGACCGCAAGCTGACCGTTAGCCATCGAGGCCGCGCGCTAACAGCAATGATGGAGTGGCTTTCCGATCAGCGTTGAGGTGGGGCAGGCGTCCACGCCTGCAGCGGGTCTCCAGACCCGCTCCGGCCAAGGCGGGTCTGGAGACCCGCTGCAGGACTGGAGTCCTGCCCCACATCCTACGGCTTTAATTCCTGCAAATCCAGATTCGTTTCCTGCTGGCAGCACACGCACTTGCCCGGCGTGTAGGCGCGGATGGAGCAGACCGGGCACCAGTAGGTGACGCTATATCGCTTGCCGTCCTTGTGCACGATGATCGAAGTCGAAGTGTAGAACGGTCCCACCATGAACCGGCCGGGAGCGTCGTAGTGGCCCACGAGTTCGATGTCGAATCCCGCCAGCCGCCTGTCATTCAGCACCGCCAGCGTTTCCGGCTCGCCTTCCGCCGCTACGAGGTCATGACCCGGCGTCTCGATGGCAGGTGGCTTCCCAGGGCGCTGAACCAGTCTCCCGCGCACGAACGAAGACGGACCCGGGGCAGCAGCCGCCGCAGCGAGCGCAACCAGGAGTGCCCAGACCATTGATTCCATTTTAGCGCCGCGACACGCCGGCAGCCCGCCTGCGTGGCCCTCGGGTGAACTGCTAGAATTCGGGTGCATGCGTCGGGTATCGATCTTCGTCACCTGCATCGTGGATCAGCTCTTCCCGCAGGTCGGCATGGCCATGGCGACGGTGCTCGAACGCCTGGGCTACACAGTCGAGTTCCCAGAGGACCAGACCTGCTGCGGCCAGCCGGCCTTCAACACCGGCTACCGCGACGAGGCGCGCTCGGTGGCGCGTCACTTCCTGAAGGTCTTCCGCGACGCCGAAACCATCGTGGTGCCCTCCGGCTCCTGCACGTCGATGATCGCGCACCACTATAAGGAGCTGTTCGCGGACGAGCCCGAACGGCTCGAAGAAGCCGCCCGCCTCGAAGGCCGCGTGTGGGAGTTCTCGAAGTTCCTGACCGAGGTCGCTCAGGTCGAGGATGTCGGCGCACGGCTCGACAAAGTGGTCGCCTTCCACGATAGCTGCCACGGCCTGCGCGAGCTGGGCATCAAGGAAGGACCGCGCAGGCTGCTCTCGCGCGTGCGCGGCCTGACGCTCCGCGAGATGGACACGGCCGAAGAGTGCTGCGGCTTCGGCGGAACGTTCTCCGTGAAATTTCCCGAGATCTCCGGAGGAATGGCGCGCACCAAGATCGACTCCATCGTCCGTTGCGGCGCCGAGGCGGTGGTCGGCATCGACGCAAGCTGCCTGTTGCAGATCCGCGGCGCGCTTTCACGAGCTGGCCTGCCCGTCGAAACGATGCACCTGGCCGAGGTGCTCGCGCACCGCTGAGGACAACGATGACCGGATCTCCCCAAGAGACCATCCACGAGACGCTGGTGAACATCCGGCTGCAGACGGCCATCTACACTTCGACGGCGCGCCTGGCGGACCACCGCCGCACCGCCCTCGCCACGCTGCCGGAGTACGAAGAGCTCCGCACCCAGGCCAATCTCATCAAGCGGCACACCATCGAGAACCTGGGCTTCTACCTGGAGCAGTTCGAGTCCAACGCGAAGGCCCACGGCGTCCAGGTGGTGTGGGCGCGCGATGCCGACGAAGTCGCAGACTTCGTGTGGGACCTCTCGAAACGGAAGAACGCCCGCCTCATCGTGAAATCGAAGTCGATGACCAGCGAGGAGATCGACCTCAACGAGCGGCTGGCCCACCACGACCTCGAGCCGGTGGAGACGGACCTGGGCGAGTACATCATCCAGCTTGCCGGCGAGCGGCCGTATCACATCGTGGCACCGGCGCTGCACAAGACGCGCTACGACGTCGCGGACCTGTTCACCGAGAAGCTCGGCGTGCCCCGCGAAGTCGAGATCGAGAAGCAGACCCGCATCGCGCGCTCCGTGCTGCGCGAGAAATTCCTGGCGGCCGACATCGGCATTTCCGGCGCCAACTTCCTGATCGCGGATTCGGGCGCCGTGACCATCGTGGAGAACGAGGGCAACATCCGCCTCACCACCACCGCGCCCAAGATCCACGTGGCGATCGCCGGAATCGAGAAGATGATTCCGCGCGCGCAGGATCTGGCCGTGTTCCTCAAGCTGCTCGGCCGCAGCGGCACCGGGCAGGCGCTGACGGTCTACACCTCGTTTCTTACCGGGCCCCGCCGCGCTGAGGAAATCGACGGGCCGGACGAACTCTACATCGTGCTGCTCGACAATGGCCGCACGCGCCTGCTCGCCGACCGCGAGAAACGCGAATCGCTGTACTGCATCCGCTGTGGCGCCTGCCTGAATCATTGCCCGGTGTATCGCAAGATTGGCGGCCACAACTATCCGTGGGTCTACTCGGGGCCCATCGGAGCCATCATCACGCCTCAGTATATGGGCGTCGCGCAGGAGCCCTGGCTGCCCTTCGCTTCGAGCCTCTGCGGCGCTTGCGGCGAGGTGTGCCCTGTCAAGATCGATATTCCGAGGCTGCTGCTGGAACTGCGCACGGAGGTTCACGCGGACGAGGCCAAGCACGGCCAGGGCCGCCTGGAGCGGCTCGGCTTCCGCGTCTGGGCCTGGGTCATGCGGCACCCCAGGATCTACGAAATGGCGGCCCTTGTGGCTTCCGCGGTTCTGCCGGACGAGCGCTGGTTTTCCAAAGCGCCGGGACTCCTCAACCACGGCCCGCTCAAGGCCTGGCTGAGCCAGCGCGATCTGCCGCCGGTGGGAAAGAGCTTCCGCCAGTTGTGGCGCGAGCGCAGAAAGGCGGCCGAATGACGGCGCGGGACGATATTCTCAAGCGCGCGCGCGAGGCGCTCGGCGGCGGGTTCGAGCAGCCCGCGGCGCCGCCCAAGGCGCGGATCGTGGTTCCGGAGATCCCGCGGGAAGCTCGCATCGAGCCGTTCTTCCGCGCCATCACGAACCTCGCCGGAAAGGCGTACCTGGCCAAGTCGTTCGCGGACGCTCGGGAATACGTCGTGGCCCTGATTGGCGACGGTCCCGCCGTGGCCTCCAACTCGCCGCTTCTGGCGGAGTGTGGCATCGCGGACCTGCCCGGAGTTCGAGCGGGATTCAAAGATCCCGAAGCGTTGCGGCAGGCCTGCGCCTCGGCCGCATTCGGCATCACGAGCGCCGAATACGCCCTGGCCGACACGGGAACGCTGGTGATGCTCGCCTCCGTCGAAGAGGCTCGCATGATCTCGCTGTTGCCGCCGGTGCACATCGCCATCATCCCGCGCGTCAGGATCCTGACAGGGCTCGACGAGCTGCTCTGGATGGTTCCGCAACCGGGCCTATCCACAAGCTCCATGGTGTTCATTACCGGGCCCAGCCGCACCGCGGATATCGAGCAGATCCTGGTGCGGGGAGTCCACGGCCCCGGTGAGATCCACGTCTTAGTAATATAGAAGTGAAACTTCCTGGGTAATTCGAACGTCGTAACCTTATGATGGCGCACACGGTTCCACTTAGTGGGCGCATGCACTCAAGAGAGGAGATCCTGAAGTGAAAGCTATTTGGCGCTACCTTGCACCTATTTCCCTGCTGGCTCTTTGCGCCCCCCTGGCCAGTGCGCAGACTGCGGCGGACGTCGGTATCGGTTTCGGATCCTACCATGCGAAGGCGAATGCCTCAGGCATTGACAACACTACGTTCGGCTCCTGCACACCCGGCTCGGTCGACACCTGCCAGTCGCTGCCGGCGCTGAGCGGCTTGTTCATGGGGTTCACCGGAGACGTGCTCATCACCAAGAAGTACGGCTTCGGAGGAGAAGTCAGCTTCCAACCCATCCGCACGGACTACGGGCCCTTGAAGTCCCGGCAGCTTTTCTTCGACGCTAACGCCATCTACGTGCCGCTCAGTGGGAAGCGGTTCTCGTTCCGGGTGGAAGGCGGACCGGGCATTGCACGAACCAGCTTCGTCTTCCCACAGTCGCAGTGCGTGGGCGGTGCCGTCTGCAGCAGCCAGAACGTTCCGGTGGGGAACTCGAGCCATTTCCAGCTCCACGCGGGCGTAGGAGTGTCCATCTACGTGACCGAGCATGTCTTCATCCGCCCGCAGTTCGATTATCACTACGTGCCCGGCCTGAACAACCAGTTCGGCACCAACTCCGTTCCCGGTGGCACGATCTGGGTCGGCTACTCGATGGGCAGCCGCGACTAGCAGCCGCTCCTCACGGTTTTAGCGACGAGCGACGAGCGACGGGCCCCCTCACTGGCACCGCAGCGCCAGCATAGGGTCGATGCGCGAGGCGCGCCAGGCCGGGATCCAACTCGCCAGGAGCGAGAGCCCTGCCAGGAACGCGGCCACTGCACCGAAGATCAGCGGGTCGTTCGGGCTCACGCCGATCAATGCCGCCGATGCCAGGTGGGCCAGCGCGGCTGCCAGCGCCACGCCAATCAGCAGGCCGGCCAGCGCGTAGGTCATGCCCTGGCGGATGGCCAGCCGCAGCACGTGACGAGGCTCGGCGCCGATCGCCATGCGGATGCCGATCTCGTGCGTGCGCCGGCCGATGGAGTAAGCCATCACGCTGTAGAGACCGATGGACGCCAGCAGCAGCGCCACCGCGCCCAGCACGCTCAGCAGGCTTGCCGCCACTTTCTGGCCGAACAGCGACTGGCTGATGTACTCCGAGAGCGGCACGGCGTCGAACAGCGCCACGGCGGGATCGATGGCCTGCGCTTCACGCCGCAGCATGGACACCGCCTGCTCCGGAGCCGCGGCCGTGCGCACGTGGAAGGTCAGCGGGAACTCGGGCCGGAAGATCTGCCGGATCGGAATGTAGAAGTACGGCCGCTGGCCTTCGGAGATGTTGTGGTACTTGCTGTCCTTGGCCACGCCGACGACAGTGAACCACTTGCCCCAGCCGCGCACCTTGCGTCCGACGACGGTCTGGTTGGGCATGAAGCGGCGCACGAACTCCTGATTGACGATCATGACCGGTAGCGACTTGTCGTCGTCGTGATCGGTAAAATCGCGCCCATCGAGCAGCGGGATCCGCATCAGGTTGAAGTAGCCCGGCGCTACCAGGTTTCGGTCGATCTTCATATTCTCGCTGGGGCTGGGCACGTACCCCGTAATCTCCAGGTCCTCCCAGGCTCCGCCGATGAATCCGAGCGGCACCGTGTCGGCGTAGCTCACTGCCTGGACTCCCGGAGTGGCCTCCAGCCGCTCCCGCAGCCGGCGGCAGAAGGACTCGGACTGCTCCTGGTTGTATCCGGCGGTGGAAAGGTGGAACGCCCCGATCACAACATTGTGTGCGTCGAATCCCGGGTTGATCGATTTCGCCGTCTCGAAGCTCTTCACGAAAAGCCCCGCGCCCACCAACGCCACTACGGCCAAGGCAACCTCGGCCACTACCAGCGCCGCGCGCAGCCTCTGCGAACTCGCGCCGGCAGCCCCACTGCGCCCACCCTCCTTGAGCGCTTCATCGACGTTCGTCCTGGCCGCGTGCAGCGCGGGGGCGAGGCCGGAGAGCGCCGCCACCACCACCGCCAGCGCCTCGGTGAACGCGAAGACGCCCAGGTTGAGCGTCGGATCGACCAAGGTCGGCGTTGCCGAAGTGGGCATCAGCCACCTCAGGGAACCGCGCAGCCAGGCCGTCAGGATGAGCCCCAGAAGGGAGCCCGCCCCGGCCAGCAGCAGCGACTCGGTGAGAAGCTGGCGAATCAGGCGGCCGCGTGGCGCCCCCAACGCCAGCCGGATGCTGAACTCGCGATCACGAGACGTGGCACGCGCCAGCAGCAGGTTGGCCACGTTGGCGCACGCGATCAGCAGCACCAGCGTGCAGACGCCCATCAGGATCGCCAGCGGCGCCAGGAGCATATGCTGAGCGCTGAAGGTGGACTTCCACAGCGGCAGCAGAGTGGCACCGATGCCTGTGTTCGTGTTGGCCTCCAGTTCGGCCATGCGCCGCGCGATCGAGGCGATCTCGTCGCGGGCCTGCTCCACGGTGACGCCCGGCTTGAGGCGCGCGAGCCCAAAAAACATGCGCGTCCCGCGGTCGCGCAGGTAGAAATCTCCGGCGGCGCTCAGCTGGCCGTACATCATCGCCGGCGCCCACAGTTCGAATGCCAGGCCCGTCTCCGCCCCCTTGAAGTCCTCTGGCGCGACGCCAATGATGGTGTACGGCAGCCGGTTGATGCGAAGCGTCTTGCCGAGGATGGCAGGATCGCCCTCATACCGGCTCTTCCAGAGCGCATAGCTGAGGACCGCGACTGGCTTGCCGCCGGGGGCATCGTCGCGTTCCGCCCCGACAAAGAAGCGCCCCAGGAGCGGCTTCACGCGAAGCACGTCGAAGTAGTTGCCCGAGACCATCTCGACCCACACGCGCTCGGCATGGGTTCCCTCTCCGATGTTGACGGGGCGCGGCTGGACCGTCGCCAGGCCATCGAGCAGCGTGGCGCGGTCACGCAGGTCGCGGTAGTCGGGATAAGAGGTGAGGAGGTGGTCGCCCGATGCTGTGACGGTTTCGAGAGCCACCACGCGGTCCGGATCGCCGGCGCCGGGAAGCGGACGGAACAGGAGTCCGTCCATCCAACTGAACACCGTGCTGGTGGCCGCGATGCCGATGGCCATCGTCAGCACCGCTACCAGGGTGAAGCCGGGGCTGCCCAGCATCGTCCGCAGGCCGTAACGAATGTCGCGCATCAGGGTACCCATAGCACCGCCTTCGCAGCACGCGGATTGCCAACTGCATAGCTGTCAGCTCCCAGCCATCAACCATCAGCTTACGGGTTCTAAGGCTGACTGAAACCGCCCTTCGTTGTCCGATTTTGGGACGCAAGGGCACGGAAGCGGACACCTCTGCCCGGGCTGCGGGGGCCTGCTATTCTCAGTGGCATGAAGGGCACACGAGCGAAGCGGATCCGCTGCGTCAGTTGCCGCCGGATGGTCCCCGCCTACGATGTCGTCACCCGGCTGGACCTGCAGAAAGGCAACCGGGCCCTGTGCAGCCAGTGCCTCAATGCGGAGATGGCGGAAGAGGAGGGGCTGGACAAGTTCGAGCACATCCAGTTCGAACCGGTCGAACTCACCGACTCGGAAGGCGCGGGCCACATCTTCCATTTCCGAACTCATTTGTTTGGGCCAGGGGTTGCCCTGGACGCCTTCGAGCTTCGCGACGGACGTGAGGCAGGCTATCGGTTTCAGGTGATCGGAGACCCGAAGGACGACCTGCTGGTGCTGCTGGGAAGATTGATCGAGAAGATACGCCGCGGGCTGTCCCGCAAGCACGTGGAGAAAGGCACGTATGGGTTGCAAATCGCGGATCACCAGGTGGTGCGCGGGACAATCGACTGGGATGACGCCGAGGACGGCCGCATGCCGCTCCTCATCGTCGATGGCCGTGGGATTTCGTGGGACCAATTCGGCCACATGCTGATGTCCTACGAGGGCTGGCAGTTCAAGCTGGAGATCCGCAGTAAGAGCGACGAGGTTTGACCCCGCGCCAATCCACACGCGACGGCCACCAACCTGACGGCTACTGCCACAGTGCCAGGTCCGTAACGCTCACGTTGACGTCCATCCCGAGGAAGGCCCCCGCGGAACCCGAGTAGGTGCCCCACAAAGGCAGCACCTGTTCGGGAGCCCACGCAACGGCGACGCGAATGAGATTCCGATTGCCGATGATGCTGTTGGTGGGGTCGAAGTCGATCCAGCCGGCGCCGGGCAGATAGGCCTGCATCCATGCATGCATGGCCCCGCCACCTACGGAGCCGGAACTGCTGGGGACGAAGATATAGCCGCTGACAAACCGCGCCGCAAGGCCCAGCGACCTGCAGGCTTCCATCATCAGCACCGCGAAATCCCGGCAACTGCCCCGCCGATTCCGCAATGTCTCCTCGGCAGTCTGCACGCCTTTCTCAATGCGGCGGGTGTACACGCACTCGTCGCGAATACGGTGGGTCATGGCGCGGAGTATTTTCATGGTGCCGGTCGTATCCGATGGATCGAGAAACTGCAAGGCCCATTCGGACACGCTCTCGCCTGGGTAGTGACGCGCCAGGGCGCGCGCGAGATTGGGGAAGTCCTCATCGGAGTAGCGAAAAGGATACGTCCGCGCGTATTCTTCAAGCGGATACTCCGGCAGGGAGGTCTCGAAATGCTCCAGCATCACGGTGCTTTCGAAGCGGAGTTCGGAGGTAGTCCCTTCAAAAGTGGCAACGGCGACCGAGTTATCGAATGGATCGTGCAGCCAGCGCAGGCGATCGGGTTGCGGCGTGATGACCAGGTTCGTCCGGATCAACCGCAGGTCGTGACTCGCGCGCGGGCGGAACATCATGCGGTGCTCGCCCAGGCAGACGGGCTCACGGTAACGGTAGACCGTGGAGTGGTGCACCGTGAGAAGAGACATCAGGCGGCCGTTCCGGGAATCTGGCCGTCCGGAATCTCATCGGTCCAGACCCTGAAGTGTTCCAGCGTATTGGGCCCGAACGTCGTGGTGATCGCCACATCGCACGCGTCGCGGCCTCGCGCCATCAGGACGCGGCCCCTGCGCGGAACGTTGTTGCGCGGGTCGAAGGTGTGCCAGCGGCCGCCGATCCAGGCTTCGAACCACGCCGCGAAATCGCCCACCCCGAAAGGAGGTGGCGTTCCGATATCGCTGAGGTAGCCGGTGCAGTATCGCGCTGGAACGTTCATCGAGCGACAGAAGGCGATGGCCAGGTGGGCGTAGTCGCGGCAAACGCCGGCGCGTTCCTCGAACGCCTCCGCGGCGCTGCGGGTGGCGCGGGCCTTCTGATAGTCGAACGCGATATGGCGATGAACGTAATCGCAGATCGCCTGCACGCGCGGATACCCTGGAGCCGTGCCGCTGAAGAGCTGCCAGGCCGTGTCGGACAGCAGATCGGTCTCGCAATAGCGGCTGCCCAACAGGAATACGAGGGTCTCTTCGGGCAGATCCTGCACGGAGTCCTGCCGGGCGGTGGGCACCATCTCGTCGGGCTGACCGCTGTCTCTGATGATGCCGTCGGCCGCGAGGCGTAGGCGGCCCGCGGGGGCGAGGACGCGGTGGCACTGGTTTCCAAAGCCGTCGCGATAGCGGGTCATCGGAATGGATGGCTCAGCGATGAGGCGATCGGGGACGACGATGTCGGAGGCGCGTGATTCGTGGACATTGACGAGAAGGATGATCGGCGTGGGTTGTGGAAAGCGATAAGTCAGTTCGTAACCGATCCGGAGCTGCATGGTTAGACCTTATGGTACCAGGGCAAACATCGACGCCCGCTCCCCAGCCGCCCCTACTTCAACACTCCCTGGCGCCGGATCCAATCCACGATCATGTCCCGCATCGGCGGACCCGACGCCGCGAAGACCAGGCCGCTGGTGTGCAGCTGGCTCGGCGCGCCCTGATTGGCTGCGGTGAAATCGGAGACCGCCAGCGTGTACTCGCGGTCAGGGTCGATGGCGTGGCCGGCGGTCACCACCGTGGGCAGATCGCGGCCCTTGAACTTGCCGACCAGAACCTCGTTGTCGAACGGCATCATGTTCCAGACGTGCCGCACCAGCAGCTGACCCTGCGGCAGGATGTCGCGCACGCCGCCGGCGTTCATGAACGCGAAGTCGGAGCCGGTCTGGTCGCGCATGGCCCGCTCGATCAGGACCCTCACTTCCGCGCGGCTGAACTCGTGCTCCGCGACCGCCAGCGGTTGGTCCACAACCTCCTTGACCTGGCCCTCCCAGTGCTTCACTTGGGCGGCGACATCGGGCGCGGGAGTGAGCGACTTGGAATCGACAGCCACCTTCTTCCAACTCCACGAGGCCACCGACTTGCGCTCCACGTCCACACGCAGCTCGAGCCGCCCGAGCTCTTCGCCGTAAGCCTTCGCGCGCACCACCATGCGGCCGTCCTTCACCTTCGCCTCCGGCATGCCCTGGTGCTCGTGGCCGGTGACGATTACCGGAACGGTGGGGCCTAGAGCCAGCAGCGCCGCCTCCTCGTTGTCCGTAATGTGCGCCAGAACGATGGTCAGGTCTGCCCTGCCCCGCGCCTCATTCGCATAGCGGCGCACCGCCTCCACCAGCGGAGTGGTGTGCCACGGCCCGCGCGCCTGCGGCTTGGTCAGCGTGTCCAGCGTATCGGTCATGGCGCCCACTACCGCGACGCGGACTCCGTTCGCCAGCAGCACCACGTAAGGCTGGCGCGTGAACAGATGGCCCTCGCCGTCCTCCACATTCGCGGTCGAGATGGGGTAGTTCGCCAGCTCCATGAACTGGCGCGTCTGCTCCCAGCCATAGTCGAAATCGTGGTTGCCCAGCGTGCCGGCGTCGAAGCCGAACAGGTTCGCGATCTCGAAAACGGGGAGGCCTTTGAAGAGGGTGGAGACGGGACTGCCCTGCACGACATCGCCGGCGCTCAGCAGCAGGCAGCCGGTGCAGTTCTCGCGCTCGTGGCGGATCACGGACGCCAGGTAGGCGAAGCCGCCGTTGCCGTTCTCGAGCGGGCTGAGGCGCGCGTGGATGTCGTTGGAGTGGAGAATGGTGACGGTGCGGATGTGGTCCTGGGCGGTAGCCAGGAAGGCGCACAACAGCGCGAGCGGCAGCAGACGTTTGGCGAGAGACATGTGACTATTCTCGCGCCTCGCGCGGGACGGTGTAGGATGAAGCCGTGCGCCTTTGCGTGGCGACTGCATGGCTCGCGTTTGGGATGCCCGCCTTCGGGCAAGTCAGCGAGGCGAGCATCGAGGCCCGATACGGCAAGCCCGTCGCCGGAGTCTACGTCGTTCGTCCCGGGGTGACGATCAAGACGTTCGAGGGACCGGGGGGCGAAGTCTGCATCCTCACGGTCTCGGGGCCGAAGACGGAAGTGTACCTGATGGGGATCCTTGACGAGGTGGTGCCGACGGCGTCGAGGGGGCTGGCGCACGGCGCCGGAAGCGAGTGCCTGGGCATTTGCCGGACCATCAGGAACTACGAGAAGGTGACCATCGCCTCGATAGCGTTGGCCGACGGAAAACTCGCGAACCCTGCCGCCATCGTCACTTTCAAGAGCAAGAGCTGCGAAGCGCGCGTCAAGGAATTCCGCGCCCCGGCAAAGACGAACTGACGAGCACGTCCCCTATGCGCCATTCATCTTTCGTACAGCTCAGAGGGAATGAGAAGCTGGCCGGCGGTTTTTCCGATTGGCTTCGCGGCACTGAGACTTCGTTCCGATCGGGAAAGGGCGGAGCCGATGTGCCTTGCGGCGCCTGCACTGCGTGTTGCCGCTCTTCCCTGTTCATACACATCAATCCTGAGGAAACCGAGACCATCCGGCGGATTCCCCGCGCCCTCCTGTTTCCCGCCCCCGGCCTGCCAGAGGGAAATCTCTTCATGGGCTATGACGACAACGGGCGCTGTCCAATGCTGTTCGACGACAAGTGCTCCATTTACGAACATCGCCCGCAGACTTGTCGCGACTATGATTGCCGGCTCTTTGCCGCCACGGGCGTTCCTATCGATCGCGCGACCCAGCCGGACATAGCGCGTCGCGTCCAGGAGTGGGTATTCAAGTACGAAGCTGAAGGCAGCCGCGAGGAACATGCCGCTCTACAGGAGGCGGCTGCTTTTCTGCAAAAGAACAAGAGCCTGTTCCCGCAAGGGAGTCTGCCGACGCATCCCGGCCGACTGGCGATACTCGCGGTACGAGTCTACAGACTGTTCGCCAACATGACCGCAAAAGCGCGCGACGACGCCGCTATCGCCGACGCCATCGCGAGCTTGTTGCGCGCTACCGAAGATAGAACAGACTGAGCCGCGGCAGGCCGGAGGCTTCGAGCAGGCGGCGGTCCAGGAACTGGCGCTCGAGCATGGCGATCTGTTCGGTCGACATCTTGCCGCGATAAGGGCGCAGTTGCAAGTCGAACTCACGGCGGGCGGCCAGCAGGTCCTCTTCCGGCTGCGTTGCGCGGGCGGCCGCGATCATCTTCTCTTCGAGGACCGTGAGGCGGCGCTCCAGGTCTTCGAGGTTGGCGAGATGCGTTTCGGCCTCGGCTGCCAGCGCGCGCAGGGTCGCGGCCGCTTCCGGAAACCGGCTCTCGACCGCCGCGGCATTGCGCTCGAGATACGCCCGCAGATCCTCGGCGGGGAACGGCGGCTTCTCCGTGCCCTTCGCGGCAGCCGTGCCGCCCGCCATCTGCTGCGCCTG
>Ga0265320_10002216_pt1 | contig 13648 bp, 9 predicted proteins | sample 4827metaG_FD_202087 | JGI IMG/M metagenome (GOLD analysis project Ga0265320, IMG submission 202087) | Rhizosphere microbial communities from Carex aquatilis grown in University of Washington, Seatle, WA, United States - 4-8-27 metaG | ecosystem: Host-associated > Plants > Roots > Rhizosphere >...
CCCGGCTGCTACCTGTGTCCCGGCAACCCGCGCGCGCAGGGCACGATCAATCCGGCGTACGACGGCACGTTCGCCTTCGACAACGACTTCAGCGCGCTGCTTCCCGGTGACTCGGGCGAGCTGTCCGTCGCAGGCAACGCGAACGGCGGGCTCCTCTGGGCCGAGCCGGTGCGCGGGCGTTGCCGCGTGCTCTGCTTCTCGCCGCGCCACGACCTGACGCTGGCCGAGATGTCGCCCGACGAGATCGCGCGCGTCGTCGATCTCTGGGTGGCGGAGACCGCGGCGGCCGGCGCCGACTACCGCTGGGTGCAGGTGTTCGAGAACAAGGGCGCGGTCATGGGCTGCTCCAACCCGCACCCGCACGGTCAGGTCTGGGCGTCGAGCGCGCTGCCGACCGACGCCGCGGTCGAGGATCGGCAGCAGCTCGCCTACGCCCAGGCCCACGCCGGCGCGCCGCTGCTGCTCGACTACGCCGCGCGCGAGATCGCCGACGGCGCGCGCGTGGTTCACGCGACCGCCGGGTGGCTGGCCGTGGTCCCGTTCTGGGCGGTCTGGCCGTTCGAGACGCTGCTCCTGCCGCGGCGTCGCATCGCGCGTCTCACCGAGCTCGACCGCGGCGGGCGCGCCGAGCTCGCGTCGTTCTTGAAGACGCTCCTCGTCGCCTACGACCGCCTCTTCGACGTGTCCTTCCCCTACTCGATGGGCTGGCACGGAGCGCCGTTCGGCGAGGAGCACGCCGGCGCCGCTGCGCACTGGCAGCTGCATGCGCACGTCTACCCGCCGCTGCTGCGCTCGGCGACCGTGAAGAAGTTCATGGTCGGCTACGAGATGCTCGCCGAACCGCAGCGCGACCTGACGCCCGAGCAGGCCGCGCAGCGGCTGCGCGATCTCGTCGCGCGCTGACTGAAAGCGCCTCTCGCGCAGGCGCTGCGTTCGACGCAACTGCTCGAAAAATGAAAAACGCGGCGACCGGGGGGCCCCGGTCGCCGCGCTTGGATTCGAACGGTCGTGCTGCTAGTCGGTCGCGGTGTCGGGGGCCGCGTCGACCGGCGGCGGCGTCGTCGTGTCGGTGCCTCCGTCGGTCGTCGTTCCGCCCGCCGTCAGGAGGCGGATGTTGTCGAGGGTGAGGTTGATGTGGAACGGCGTGGGAACGTTGCCGACGTTGTACGGGAAGATGAAGCTGAACCGCGTGATCTGCGTCGGGTCGGGCGTGCCGCGTACTTTGCCGCCGCCGATCTGGCTCCACAGATAGGACTTCGTGACTAGCGTTGGCCCCGGAGCAAAGTTGACGGTGACCGAGGGCGAGGCGCAGGTGCCGTCGTACTGGTTCCCTGTCGCGGGGATGCAGGTTCCCCAGCTGGGCATGAAGTTGTTCTGCGAATCGTAATTGCTGGCGACGTCGTCCGGCGCCGTCCCGACCTGGAAGAACAACTCTTGCGGCGGCAGCGCGCCGGCATCCACCCCGTCCGTCTGCGGCGTGATCACGCCGGCGATATCGAACGCAATCCCCGTGAACGCCGACAGGTCCGCCTTGTTGCAGCTCAGGATATCGATGGTCACGCCGGCGTCACCATACCCCGTGACTGCCTGATCGATCACATAGGTGCCGTTGATCAGCATAGGCGCCGCTTGGTTGAACGGAGCCAACGTGCCTGTCCAATTGGGCGCGGTGCCGAAGTTGATCGTGGTCATGTCGGTGAAGTCGTAGATGACCGGCATGTTGGGATCGACCGGGGCCGGCGTGCAGGTCGGCATGGCCGCCGAGCCGCCGGTGCCGCCCCCCGTGCCGTTCGAGCCGCCGATGCCGATCTTGCCACCAGTACCGGTCTTGCCGCCGGAGCCGGACGTGCCGCCGGAGCCACTCGAGCCCGAGCCGCTGCTACAGCCGGTCGCGATCAGAGCCGCCGTCGCGAAGAGCAATGTTGAGATCCCGGTCGTCTCGACCGCGCGCCTGAAAGACATGTTCGCCTCCGACTGTGCTTGGGTAAGAGTTGAGCCAGGATGGAACAACTAGTGGCATCGCCACGCAGGGACGCCAAGGGCCTCTCTACACCGCGTGCAGCGACCAAGGCAAGATATTTGAACCGCCGAACGGCGTTCGCGCTACTACCACTGTGGGTGGGGTACACCCTATATTTCTCGGAAGATTCCGAGTTTGATCACGCCGCTGATTGTCGACAGGGAAAGCGCGGCCCGGCGCGTGCGGAGGAAACGGGTCACCCGTTGCTCGGCGCCGAGGGCGAGGGCGCCGAGGGCGCGCTCTCGGTGAGCGCGAGCTCGATGCGGACGCTGTCCTTGAGCTTGATGGCGCCGAGCAGCGCCTTGTAGGGCGCGATGCCCCAGCGGCTCGGCGGGATCTCGAACCGCGCTCGGTAGACGTCGCCGTCGCGGCGCACGTCGAACGCCAGCGTCGCCGTGCGCCCCGCGAGCTCGAGCTGCCCGTCGACGTGAAAGCCCGCCCCATCAGCGATCGCGCGACCCGCGTAGCGCGCCTCCGGGGAGCGCGCGCTGTGCAGCACCTCGGCGTGCATCGTCCGCTCGACGTCCGCGCGCTGGGCGGCGTCGCAGCGCTCGGCGCGCACCACGCCCCCCTCGACGGGACCGAGCACGGCCAGTCCCTCGAGCGGCATCACCGCGGTGATGTGATCGCCGTCGAGGGTGACGTCGAACTGTTCCATGCGCAGCGCCAGATCGTGCGCGGCGCGCGCGAGGATCCCGTCCTTGAACGTGAAGACGGAGATCGTGCCCTTGGCGGTGCGCATGTCCGCCGAACCTCCCTACGAGGGCGGTCCCTCGAGATAGGCGACCAGCAACTCCGCCGCGCGATCCTGCGTGCGGCGCGCCTCGCTGGGGTTGCCGAGGTCGTTCATCAAGAAGGAGAAGACGAGCGGGATGTCGCCGGGCGAGCCCGCGAAGCCCGACAGGCAGCTGGTCCCGGCCAGCGTTCCGGTTTTCGCGCGCACGTAGCGCTCGGCGAGCGTGCTCGCCATGCGGTGCGCGATCGTGCCGTCCGTGCCGGCGACCGCGAGCGACGCCAGGAACTCGGCCGAGATGCGGAAGTCGCGCTGGGCGGCGCGCAGCACCGCCACGATCTGCTCGGCTGAGAACCGGTTCGAATCGTAGAGCCCCGAGCCGTTGGTCATCTGGTAGCCGCCGCGGCGCAGGCCGGCGTTGTTGGTCAGGTAGCGGCTCACCGCCTCGATGCCCTTGTCCCACGAGCCGGGGCGGCCCACGACCTCGGCGCCCAGCGTGCGGATCACCTGCTCGGCGGCGAAGTTGCTCGAGCGCTTGTTGAGATCGTGCACCACGACGCCCAGCGGAGGCGATTCGTGCGTCGACAGGACGCGCAGGCCCTGCGCCGGCGACGCGCCGACGCGAACGCCCCTGGCGACGGAGATCCCGCGCCGCTCGAGCAGCTGCTTCAGCGTCCAGCCGAGGTAGAGCGGCGGATCGACCACGCGGCGCAAGAACGTGCGCGGCTCCGACCCGAGGCGCACCCGCCCGCCGACGATCACGCGGGTGCGGCTCGAGCCGTCGGCCACGGTCTCGACGGTGGGCGCGGCCGGCCCGTCGCTGGCGGTCACCACGTGGCCGCTGAGGGCGAAGTAGGGCGACGACGGCTCGACGACGACGCGCGCGGCGCCGCCCGAGCTGTTGGCCGGAACGATGGTGACCGAGACGACGTTGCCGTTGAGCGACGTCGCCGACGACGGCGCGCGCGACGCGTAGGATTCGTTCTTCTGGTCGTACGCCGGCCCGACGTGGCTGGCGTCGAAGAACGTCTCGTCAACGACGATCGCGCCGCGGACCTTGTGCACGCCGACCGCCGCCAGGTCGGCGACGATGCCACTCAGGTCCTCGGTGGAGAGCGCGGGATCGCCCGACCCGCGAATGTAGAGGTCGCCGAGCAGCTCGCTACCCGCGCGCACCGGGGCCCCTTGCGCGGGCGCCGCCACCGACGCCGTGGTCTTCCAGCGGTACTCGGGGCCCAGCAGCGCCAGCGCGGCCGCGGACGTGATGATCTTGACGTTCGAGGCGGCGTTGAGCAGCGTCTTGTCACCCCGTGCGTAGATCGGACGCCCGGTATCGGATTCGACCACCAGCACCGATACCTTGGACTTGGCGAGCCAGGGCGCGCCGAACAGCTCGTCGAGCCGCTGCCGCAGCCACTCGCGGCGCTGAGCGGGATCCTTCGGCGGGCGCGGCAGGTCCGGCGACCCCTCCGGCGGCGGCGCCGTCGGCGAGGGGTACGCGCTCTGCAAGAGGCGCGGCGGGTTCTGCGCGCGCGCGGCCCTCGGGGAGGCGAAGGGTAGTGACGCCGCCACCAGCCCGAGCGCGAGCACGACCCGGCCGGCCGACCCGAGCGACGTGAGGATTTGCAACCGAGCGACGGGAGCGCGTGTCATTCCGATGGGGGGCGGCGGTAAGAATCCGTGCGGCGCAAGCCGGGTCAAACTAACATCATGAGCGGGTCGGGACCACTTCCTCGCGCGTGCCCGCGGCCGCGTTGGTCGCGTCGACGTCGTCGCGCGGCACGAACAGCACCAGGATCAGGCCGGGGATGCTGGCCAGGAACGCGCAGGTGAAGAACCAGACGTGGCCGACCTTGGTGTTGAGCGGCCCCGATAGAAACCCCGACACCGTGCTGCCCAGCGAGACCACGGCGGTGGCGAACGCATAGTGCGACGCCGAGAACGCGGAGCGCGAGCGCCGCATGAGGAACACCACGTGCGCGGCGTTGCCGATTCCTGACGCGAACTGCTCGGTGACGACGATCGCGAGCACGGCCGGAAACTTGGGCGCGAGGGCCGCCATCAGGATGTAGAGCAGGATGGCGAGATTCTGCGCGTAGGTCATCGGCACGAGGCAGCGATGGAAACCGCGCCGGGCGATGATGGCGCCGCCCAGCAGCGAGGCCACGATGAACGACACGATCCCCAGCGTGTTGAGGAGCGCCCGCGACGGGAGGTCGACGCCGATGTCGCGCAGCAGCGGCTTCGACATGGCGAACATCATGATGTCGCCGAGCCGGTAGAGGAACATGAACGAGATCACGCGCACCGCTTGGGGCTGGGTCAGGAAGGTCTTGAAGGCGTTCCCGAAATCCGCGGCGGTCAGCTCTGCGCTCGCGGCACGCTCGCGGCGTCGGTCTGCCGCGTTGTCGCCCGCCGGATGGGGGAGCACCACCGCGTTGACCACGGCGACGACGATCATCAACACGCCGCAGGCGCCGAAGCCGATCTTCCAGCCCGCCCGCGCGGCGAGGTACACGAGCGCTCCCGAACCGACGAGCATGGCCAGGCGATAGGCCGCTGTGCGCACGCCGGAGTAGAGGGCCTGGTCGTGCCGGTCGAGCCCCTTGAGATAAAAGCCGTCGCAGGCGATGTCGTGCGTGGCGTGGACGATCGCGATGACGGCCAGCAGGAACCAGAAGATCGGCAGCGCGTCCGGCGATGCGACCGTGCCCACCACGATCATGCCGACGCCGAGAGCGACCTGCAGCGCCACCATCCAGGTGCGCAGCCGGCCGAACAGATCGACGAGCGGGCTCCACAGGAACTTGAAGGTCACCGCGAGGTGCAGCAGCGACGTCGAGGAGATCTGCGTGTTCGAGGCGCGGATCTGCGTCAGGAACTCCGTGGCCATCTGGTGCAGAAAGCTCCAGGGCAGCCCCTCGCCGAAGTACGAGGTGGAGGTCCAGAGCAGGGCGCGCCGCGACTTGCGCGGCTTGGGCGTGCCTGTCTCCATCGACGACAGTTTCGCATGGAGTAGTCTTCCCGCGATGGATCTCTTTACCCACGTCGCGGCCAAGGATCGACGCGGACAGCCGCTGGCGGAGAGGATGCGGCCGCGCACGCTGGCGGAGTTCGTCGGCCAGGAGCACATCCTGGGGCCGGGCAAGCTCTTGCGGCGCGCGCTCGACGCGCGGGCGCTGCCGTCCCTGATCCTGTGGGGGCCGCCGGGCACCGGCAAGACGACGCTGGCGCGGCTCCTGGCCGGCGAGGCGCACGCCCGCTTCACCGCGCTCTCGGCGGTGATGGCCGGGGTCAAGGATCTGCGCGAGGCGGTGGCCGAGGCGGCACAGCACCGCGACCAGCGCAACGAGCGCACGGTGCTGTTCATCGACGAGATTCACCGGTTCAACAAGGCTCAGCAGGATGCGCTGCTGCCGCACGTCGAGAGCGGCACGGTGGTGCTCATCGGCGCGACCACGGAGAATCCTTCGTTCGAGGTCAACGCGGCCTTGCTCTCGCGCGCCAAGGTGGTGGTGTTGCGCGCGCTCACCGAGGCTGACCTGCGTCTGGTCATCGACCGCGCGCTCGCCGACGACGAGCGCGGCCTGGGCGCGCAGGCGCTGGACGTGCCCGACACCGTGCGTGACTTGATCGCGCGCGAGGCGCGGGGCGACGCGCGGCGCGCGCTGGCGACGCTGGAGGCGGCGGCCGCCATCGCGGCCGAGGCGCCCCCGAGCGCGCCCGGCGCGTCCCGTACGCCAGCCAAGGCGGTGACGGCGGCAACCGTCGAGGAGGCGCTGCAGAAGCGCACGTTGCTCTACGACAAGGGCGGCGACGAGCACTACGGCGTGGTGAGCGCGTTCATCAAGAGCCTGCGCGGCACCGATCCCGACGGCGCTGTCTACTGGATGGCGCGCATGCTCGAGGCGGGCGAGGACCCGATGTTCGTGCTACGGCGGATGGTGATCTTCGCGTCGGAGGACGTCGGCAACGCCGACCCGCAGGCCATGGTCGTGGCCGTGGCGGCGATGAACGCCTTCCGCTTCGTCGGCCTGCCCGAGGGCTTCCTCCCCATGACGCAGGCGGCGCTGTACCTCGCGACCGCGCCGAAGTCCAACACCGCGCTCACGACCTATGCCGCCGCCAAGGGCGACGTCGACGCCCACGGCGCGCTGCCCGTGCCGCCGCACCTGCGCAACGCGAGCACCCCGCTGCAGAAGTCGCTGGGCTGGAGCTCGGGCTATCAATACCCGCACGACTTCGAGGGACACTACGTGCGCGAGGAGTATTTGCCCGAGGCGCTGCGCGGCCGGCGCTACTACGAGCCGTCGGAGTCGGGCCGGGAGAAGGCGATCGGCGACCGCTTGCGCGCGCTCCGCGACCAGCCGGCCAAGCCGAACAAGGACGAAAAATAAGGGCGCCGGCGCGCCGGCCCGCGCGACAACAGCAGCATCAGGAACAGCGCGACGCCGATCGTGGTTGCGCCGTCGAGACGCGACCCGGCTCCGCTCGCCGCGCCGCAGCTGCATCCGGAGCTCTTCACCTGCGGAGCGCCCGCGTCGGTCGCGGCGTCGCTCGACGAGCCGGCGTCGATCGTCGCGGTGCACACGTTCTCGGACCAGATGCCCAGGTTCACCTTCAGGTTGCAGTCGTCGGCGCAGATCGTCTTCACGCACGACGAGATCGCCCGCAGGTCGGCGAAGTGCAGGATCGACTGGAACGTCGTGCCGTCGTCGGTCGACTGGGCCAGCGCGAAGCCGTTCGGATCGTTGACGTCGTCGTTCGACGCGGCGTAAGCGATCCCGTTGCGCTGGCCGAGCCCGCGTACCACCGGCGCGGGGAGCTCGGTGAAGGTCATGCCACCGTCGGTGGAACGAAAGATCACGTTGCGGACCCCGTCGATTCCGGCCACCAGCAAGGTTCCGTCGGTGAGGCGGGTGAACGAGTTCAGCACGCCGCCTGGCAGGGTGAGCGGCGGCGGTGACACGAAGGTCGCGCCGCCGTCGGGTGACAGCGCGATCCCGTCGCCCATCGTGGCGCCCGACGGGGTGGAGATGCGCAAGAAGATCTTGCTCGGGTTGGCCGGATCGATCGAGACCAGGCGTACGTTGCCGTTGCCGATCGCCGCCACCATCGAGAGGTCGCGGGTCGTCCACGTGGCGCCGTCGTCCTTGGTGACCGCGAGCTTGGGCGTGAAGTTGGTGCCGCTGCGCAGGGTGACGTAGGCGGTCTTGGCGTCGGACTTTGCCAGCTCGACGCCGGTGATGGCGTCGCCGACCGCCGCGGTGAAGCGGACGGTGTTGAACGTGGCGCCGCCGTCCATCGACTCGACGATGGTGTAGCTGCCGGCGCTGGTGTCGGGCGGGCGCGCCGCCCAGACGCGATCCGCGTTGGCGGCGTCGGGGAAGTAGTCGACCGGCGGTTTGCCCGCGAGCATGCCGCCAGCCTTGCTCCAGGTGCAGGCGCGGTCGTCGGAGTAGATGAGAGCGATGTCGGTGATCGCGAACAGGCGATCGCGCGGCGGCGGCCCCATGTTGTAGAAGGCGGCGAGCGCGCCGTTGGTCATCATCTCGCAGGAGTAAGTCCAGGTCTGCCCGCCGTCGGTCGAGATGACCACGCCGAACGTCGTCGCCAGCATGAGGTCGTTGGGCCGGTCCGCCGGCAGCAGCAAGCCCTGCGAATCGGGGAAGGCGCCGTCGGCGCGCGCGCTGGCGGCGTCGAGCGCGACGGCCGAGCCAACCGCCAGCGCGGCCAAGGGCACGAGCGCGCTCACCCAGGTCGATCGTGACACCATGGCGTGAGCGCCATACTCGCCTACGGGCTCACCTGCGTCCATCTCCGATCGCGCCGCGCCGCGCGCGGAGCGACGACGCGGCGCCCGACGTCCTCGTCAGCCCGCCACGCCGTCGAGCGTGACCGCCATCGCACGCGCGGTCAGGGCAGCGCCGGTTGACTGCTGAGCTCGGGGGGCAGCGGCTGGCCGGTCAGCGTCCTCAGGAACGCCACCAGCTCGCTCTCTTCGGCGGGCGTCAGGTAGAGCGGCTGGATGCGCGCGTTGGGCGTGCCGTTGGGCATCGGCGTCGCGCCGTTGTTGTAGTGCTCGACGACCGCCTCCAGCGTGGGAAACGAGCCGTCGTGCATGTACGGCGCCGTCAGCGCGACGTCGCGCAAGCTCGGGGTGCGCCAGCTGCCCTTGGGGATGCTGTCGCGATCGACGTTCAGGTACATCGCGCGCGAGTCGTCCTGCGGGTTGTCGCTCCACGTCGACGTGCGCAGGTAGGCGTTGGCGTGCAGCTTCGCGTAGCCGTCCCAGGCGCCGAACGGGATGCAGTTGTTGGGCGTGACGCAATCACAGACGCCACCCTTGGGGCAATCGTCCATGGTGGGCACGCCCTCGCCGACCTGGGGGATGCCCACGTTGTAGAACTCCTCGTCGGTCAGCAATGCGCCGTTGTGGCAATCGCTGCAGCCCGCCTTGCCGACGAACAATCGCGCGCCGTTCTTCGCCTCGGGCGAGATGGCGGTCGATTCCATCGCGTGCCCCGCCTTCATGTCGGTCACGAATTGATCGAAGGAGCTGTTGTTTGTCACGAGCTCCGCCTCGAACGCGGCGATGGCCTTGCTGAAGTTGACCATCACGCGCACGACCAGCGGTTGGTCTTGCGGATCCATGCAATCCCACGCGTCGCCGAACGGCTCGGTGGTATCGCCCGGCTGGCAGCCCATCTTGCTGCCCGGCTTGCCGTCGACGGGGAAGCGCGGAAAGCAGCCGGTCGCACCGGAGGCCCCGTCGGTGACGCTGCGGCAGCCGGCGGGGCAGGGGCCGCCGTTGAGCTTGCACTGACCCGTGAGCGGCGCCGCGGTCTCCAGCGTCGGCGTGACGTCGGTGAGCGCGCCCGTCATCGGCAGCGGGTAGTCGGTGAAGACCGCTTCGTACGCGGCGCGGTAGTAGGTGGCGATGATCCACGCGGCGCGCAGGCGGTTGCTGCCCATCGCGTTCTCGAGCGCGCCCGGGATCTGTGACCACAGCGAGTCGGCGCGGCCCGCCCACAGCACCAGCGGGCGGTAGGCGTCGTTGTACATCGTGCCGGCGTTGACGTTGTCCCAGAAGGCGCCCACCGAGACGTTGCCCGGGATCGTCGACGGATCGGCGCCGCCGCGGTTGAAGTCGTGGCAGCTCTGGCACGACATGTTGATCGGTTGCCCCTTGGCGGCGCGGCCGTACGGCACGGGGCGTTTGATCGAATCGAGCCCGTTGAAGTTGCCCGAGAACCGCGTGTCCCAGAAGAGCTGCTGGCCCAGCTGCTGGGCCCCGGTGTCACCGAAGTACTTGTTCGACGTGTCGGCCGGCGGCGAATCGGGCAGGCCCGAGAGGTTGGCGATGCGCGACTGAATCTCGCCGGACCAGCCGCAGTTGCCGTTTTCGCAAAGCGCGTCGTCGAGGGCGCCGCACCCGGCGGCCGCCAGCCCCAGCCATGACAGCAGCGCTACGCGCGTGATGATGCTCTGTCGCCATCGCTGTCGTTTCATGTTGGCCAAGCGTCTCCTCGTCCGGATCAGGCCGCCTCGCGGCGCAGCTCGTCGCCGAACAGCAGCTGCATCAAGCTGGCCGCCTCGGCCTTGACGCCGTTGATGTGCGGCGCCAGGTCTTGCGCGAACTCGGCGGCACTCTGGTAGCGCTGCGCCTGGTCGATCGCCAGCGCGCGCGCGAAGATCTCGGGGCACGGGCGCGGCAGCTGATAGATCGCCTCCCAATCTTTGGCTGTGGGCCCGCTCGCTGCCTTGTAGAGCACGTCGAGATCGTTGTCGCCCTCGTAGAGCAGCCGGCCGGTCAGGCAGTAGTACATGACCAGCGCCAGCGAGAAGAGATCGCTGCGCGCGTCGACGTCCTGTCCGCGCGCCTGCTCGGGCGACATGAAGCTGGTGTTGCCCTTGACCATACCGACCTGGGTCTGCGTCGAACGCCCGCGCGCCTTGACGATGCCGAAGTCGAACAGCTTCACCTCGCCCTCGAGCGAGACCATGATGTTCCCGGCCGAGACGTCGCGGTGAACGATGCCCATCGGCAGGCCGTCGCGATCGCGCTTGGTGTGCGCGTACTCGAGCGCCAGCAGCGTCTCGTGCGCGATGTAGGTCGCGAAGCGCGGCTCCATCGACCGCTTGGTGTACTCGTAGTAACGCTGGACCATCTTCACCAGGTCCCGGCCCACGATGTACTCCTGGGTCATGAAGTACTCGCCGTTGACCACGCCGAAGTCGAAGACCGGCACGATGTTCGAGTGCACCAGCCCGGCCTGCATGCGCGCCTCGTCGATGAACTGGCCGATCGCGTCCTTGTCCTTGGCCAGCTCCGTGCGCAGCCGCTTGAGCACGAAGGTGCGCGTGAAGCCCTCCACGCCCGACGCGACGGCGGTGTAGATGTCGGCCATGCCGCCCTGTCCGAGCAGATCGATGAGCTTGTAGCGGCCGAAGATCTTCGGCGGCGGCTTGGGCGCCACCGCCGGCTGACCGGGGCCCGTGCTGAAGGGCGGCTGTGGTGGCGATGAGACGTTCAGCACCGTGCTCTCGACCTTCCGGCGCGGTTGCGCCGGCGTGCCGAAGCGGAGCGTCGTGTCCTTGAGCACCTCGGCGGTCGGCACGGCACCGCCGTCGCGGCGCCGGCTGAGCAGCAACACCAGCCCGATCGCCAGCAGCACCGGCGCCACCGCCCAGGGAATGAACGATCGTCCCTGCGTGGCCAGGCCTTCGATGACCACGGACTGCAGCGTCCAGACGCGGACGCCCGGGCCCAAAGTCACGGTCGCCGCCACCCAGTGGCCGTGCGGGTCGACGACGAACGGGCTGTTCTCGCGTCCCGCCAGGCCCTGGATCATCAATCGCAGCTCGGCGGGTCCGGCGATCGCCGTCGAGCCGCCGGCGTCGGAGAGCATGATCGCCTGGTTCGTGCGATCGGCGAGCGCGCGCACGATCGCGGCGTCGAGCGGGTTCCCCAGCACCAGCACGGGCGCCGACGGGCCGAGCACGGGCACGTGCACCGCGACCAGGATCAGGGGCGCGCCGCCGCTGACGGCGACGCCCGAAGCCACCTCGTCCTTGCGCGCCGCCGCGACCAGGTCATGGTCGGTCGTGCCGAGATCGAGCCTGCCCTGCGAGGCGATCAACTGTTCGCCCACGATCAGGCGCACCGCCTTGAAGTCGTCGCGGACCGGACGCCACCACTCCTCGGTCTCGAAGAGATCGACCAGGGTGTGTCCGTCGACCTGGTTGTTCAGCGCAGCGTGCAGAGGTGAGATGGTCGCGATCGCGGTCGCCTTGGCTTCCAGCGCCAGGCGCTGCGCCTTCCAGGCGGCCTCGACGTTGCGTCGAGCCGCCTCGGCGGCCAGGCGCGCCTGCGGGCTCTTGTTCGGATCGGCGGCGACGCCGCCGACGACGAACCCCGTGGCGCCGGCGCCGCAGGCCGCCAGGATCAGCAGCGCGCCTGCGATCCGTCTTACCTTGCTCGACATGCTTACCTCCTCATCGGCGGTTCGCTTACTTATATGAGCCGTAGGGAAGACCGAGTTTGTTGGTGTGCGCCTGCGCTTCTTCGTACTCCAGGCTGAACGTGACCTGGCCGCCCGAAGGTGTGACGTCGATCTTCTGCGCGGCCAATTTGGTGTTGGGGCTCCAGGCCACCAGCTTGCGCGCGCCGACCGGCACGTTCTCGATGTGGAACGAACCGTCGGAACGCACCTTGGTGTACAGGTTGTTGGGCACCACCATGACGTTGGCGTTCATCTTCTGGTGCACGTTGCAGAAGATCTCGACCAGCCCCGGCGACGTCATGATGACCGAGCGCGGCTTGTCGCCCGCGCGGTAGCTGCCGAGGTCGAACGAGTTTCGCGGCGAGTTCGAGAACACGTTGTGAAACACGGTGTCGTAGTTCGGGAAGACGACCTGGGTCCCGGCCTGGACCACGGCCAGACGCGGTGAGAATTGCTTGTTCTCCTGCTTGATCTCGATGCTGCGTCCGCGCACGGGCGAGCCGCGCACGTTCTCGACGAAGACGTAGACGTCGCTGAGCTCGCCGCCCGAGATCGAGACCTTGCCGTCGATCGCCGCCACCTTGTGCTGCGGGATCGCCGGCGTCTTCGCGGCCTTTCCGCCGCTACCGCCGCTGTCGCCGCCGTTGCTGGCGGCGGCGCTGGCGGGGTCGGCGGGCGTCTCGCCCGGCGTCGTCATCGGCGGCAGGTTGCCGGTGGCGCTGGCGCTGCTGATCAGCTTGAGCAGCATGTCGTAGCGCTGCTGCTCGCTCTGCATCAACTGGATGATCAGCTGGCGTTGCTCGTTGACCTGCGCCTCCAGGCGCGCGAACTCGGCGCCGGTGGGCGGTGGGCGCGTCGCGCCGGTTGCGGCGTTGCCGTCGGGCGCGGCCCCAGCCAGGCGCGGCGTCACGAGGTTGGCAACGACCAATCCCAGCGCCAATCCTCGGATCAGCAATTTGACTTGAGTCATGTCTCGCTTCTCCCGTTCAGTTGATCAGCAGCAACGACGTGGTGAAGACGTCGTTCTTGATTTGAGGAACGCGGCCGTACTCGCCGTTGTGCAGGTACTCGGCCTTGAAGACCACTCGATCCGAGAACGCCAGTCGAACGCCGCCGACGCCGCGCCACGATTGCGTGATGTAGAGGCGGTTGCTCGCGGCGTCGGTCGTCGTATCGCCCAGCCAGACCAGCGCGTCGCGCAGCTCGGCGCGCCCCTCGAGGCCAAAGACGGGCGTGAGCATCCAGTCGATCTCGGCATAGCCTGCCTTGTGAAGGGCCAGGCCGTAGGCGTCGTCTTGCGGGCGGCCGGGCGCCGCGCCCTTGAGCACTTGCGCCTTGAAATCGACGTTCTTGACGTGCGCGGTGAAATCGATGCCCGCGAACCACATG